>Ga0209118_1000146_pt1 | contig 46227 bp, 24 predicted proteins | sample BlaSpr_A8_Ref_M1_FD_187988 | JGI IMG/M metagenome (GOLD analysis project Ga0209118, IMG submission 187988) | Forest soil microbial communities from Thunder Bay, Ontario, Canada - Black Spruce, Ontario site 2_A8_Ref_M1 (SPAdes) (version 2) | ecosystem: Environmental > Terrestrial > Soil > Boreal... | reverse complement strand
CCCCAGCCACTCGGGGTGGTGCCCCGTCGAGTCGAAATGGTCACTCGTCTTGTAGAGCTCGTACTTGCCGTTCGCGGCCACCCGCGCGGTCTTGGCTTTGAGCGCCGTCAGCTGCGAATCGCTCAACGGCCGGAACTCCTTCGCGGCGTCGATCGCCTGCCGCAGGATCGCGAGCGAGTCACAGCCGGTGATCACCACGCTGACCGGCAGGTTCATGGCGTAGTGCAGGCAGTCAAACGGCGTCACCGCCTTGCTGTCGAGGATGTGGTGATCGCCCATTCTCTTCATCCCCAGCACTCCCATGCGACGGCTGAGCGCGACCGGTTCGTCGCACGGTGGATCGGCCTCGGCCTGGTGGCGAAGCCGGTCATGCGGATCATCTTCGGGCGGAAGTTCCTCGGCGATCCCGCCCGCGCGGCGATGCGCGAGCAGTGCCGCCGCGCCCTGGTGGCCAACCACCGGCAAGGCATCACCCGCGCCGTCAACGGGGTCATCCAACGTCAGGGAATCTACGAGCAGCTTGAGCGGATCGCGGCGCCGACCCTGATCCTGGTCGGCGATCAGGACCTGGCGACACCGCCTGCCAGGGCCGAGCGCATCCACGCCCGCATCGCCGGCTCGCGCCTGCAAGTGCTCCCCGGCGCGGGCCACACCTCGACCATCGAGGAGCCCGCCGCCGTCAACGCCGCCATCGCGGACTTCCTCGCAGGACTGAGCTGACCGTGGTCGCCGCCTCAGGGCCAGCCCCGGGTGGTATCGTCCTGTTGGTAAGAGAATCCGCCATGGCAAGCACCGAAGAGATCCTGGCCACGCTGCGCGACCAGCACCAGCTCCTGAAAGGGATCTATCCCATCCGGCGGATGGCCCTGTTCGGCTCCTGGGCTCGAGGTGATGCCCGGGAGGATAGCGATGTCGACGTGATGGTGGAGGTGGATCCCTCAATCGGTCTGGGATTCGTCGAGCTCGGGGAGAAGCTCGAGAAGGCGCTCGGACGGCGCGTGGATCTGATTTCCCGACGTTCCATCAAGCCTTCGCTGTGGAAAGGGATCGAGCCGGAGCTGCTCGATGCCTGAGCGTGATCCCGCCCTGCTGATCGAAATTCCACGGGAAGACCTGGCGGGGGCCACGGGTGGCTGGAGGTGATTGCACGGAGCTGTTCCCAACAGCAACGGATCGCCAGGATCATCGCTTCCAGCCTGATCGGCTCGTCCCTGGCAGCGGTGCGAATGGCACCAGTCGCGGCTCCGTCGGGCGGCACCGTCCCCAGCAGTCGTCGCACCGTCGCTGGCCGTGACACCTCCCTCGCCTCGGTGGCTCACGGCGGCCCCGGTCTCCCCGGCGCCAGCGACGCGCCGGATGCCGGTCGGGATCTCGCGGACTTCCTGCGGGTGGCTTCCGTGGCCGGCCGGGAACAGCCGGCCGCCGACTTCCTTCGGGAGCGGCTCGGGCGCGAGCTGCCGGTGCGCTCCGATGCTCTGGGCAACCTGACGGTGACCTTCGGCTCCGGCCAGCCGCGGCGCCTGGTCGCCTGCCCGCTGGGCGAGCCCGGATTCGTGGTCAGCCGCATTCAGGACGACGGCTACCTGCGTCTCGCCGCCGCCGGTGAGGCCAGCCCCGCCGGTGCCCTGTGGCAGCAGGCCCACGAGGGCCAGTTGGTGTGGGTGGCAGGCAGCCGCGGCGGAGTCCCCGGGGTCGTGGCGGCGCGCTCGATTCACCTGCAGCCGCGCGACGAGCCGGCCGCGCCACCGTTCACGATCGCGGATGCCTACGTCGACGTCGGCGCCGAGGATGCGGCCCAGGCCGCCGAGCTGGGTATCCGGCCGCTCGACCCGGTGGCCCTCGACCGCCGGCCGGCGCGGCTGGCAGGCGGCTTGATCGCCGGTCCCTCGGCGCGGGCCAAGGCCGCCTGCCTGGCGGCAGCCGCCGCCGCGCGCCGCTTCCGGGCCGTCCCGGGCAAGGGCAGCGTCGTCTTTGCCTGGACGACTGGCGACCTCGCGCGGCGGGCCGGCATCGACGGCCTCCTGCGCCAGCGCGGCCCGTTCTCGGAGGTTGTCCTCTTAGGCGCCGGGCTTGGCAGGCCCAATCAGGATGGGCGCCAGAAGCCGGAGTCCTTGCCGGAACCAGGCAGCGGCCCGATCGTAGCCGGCGCTCCGGCCGCGGGTCTTCCCGGCCTGCACGTCGTGCCGTACCTTGCGCCCCAGCTGCGCCCGGACGAGACGGCGCTCTATCCGACCCGCGTCGGCTACCTGGGAGTTCCGGCTCGGTACCCCGGTACCGCGGTCGAGACCGTCGCAGCCGCCGACGTCGAGCGGCTCTCCTCCGCGCTGCTGTCGCTGCTCGCCAGCTCCGCGCCGGCGCCGCAACGCCGCCCCTCGACGCCGTACCCGCCGGCGGCCCGGTCCGCTTCAGCCTCCTCGTCCGCCTCGACCTCGCCGGCTGCCTCGCCCTCCTCGCCCTCTTCGCCCGCCTCGTTCTTGCCACCAGACCGGCCATCCTCGGATTCGTCCTTGTTGTCATCGCCGCGAGTCTCGGTCCCCTCCTCACCCTTCTCGCCCTCCTCGCCCGCTCCATTCGCCCGGGCCCTCGCGGACAGCCGCCGCCACGGCGAGACGGCCGCGCTGATCGGCGGGCTGGTCGCCCGGTACGGCGTCAGCGGCGACGAGGCCGCGGTGCGCACCGCGATCGCCGCCCAGCTGCCACCCTGGGCCCATCCGGTCGTCGATTGGGCCGGCAACCTCGCCATCACTGCCGGCGACGCCCACGCCGGCTCCGAGCCGCTGCTCTTCATGGCCCACATGGACGAGATCGGCTTCCGGGTGAGCGAGGTCCTCCCCGACGGCAGGCTGAAACTGCAGACGCGTGGCGGTCTGTACCGCTCGCTCTGGGAGGGGCAGGCGGCGCTGGTCCACGGCCGCCGGGGCCCGGTGCCGGCCGTCTTCGAGCCGCGCCCCGACTGGCTCACCGCCGGCCGCCGCTCTCCCGCCGGCGACCTCACCGCCTTCCTGGGCGCCGGCGGCGCGCCCGAGGTCGCCGCCCTCGGCCTCCAGTCGGGAGCCGCGGTCACCATGCCGAAAGCGCTGCACCGCTTGGGCCGCCACCGTCTCGCGGCCCGGAGCCTGGACGATCGCGCCGGCGCGGCGGTCCTGCTCCTCGCCCTGCGCCGCATCGACCCGTCGCGGCTCCGCCACCGGATCACCTTCGCCTGGACGACCCGCGAGGAGATTGGCTTCCTGGGAGCGGCGGCCCTCGCCCGCGAACAGGGCGGTTATCGGCGCGTCTACCCGGTCGACGCCTTCCCCACCTCCGACTCCCCGCGCGAGTCGCGGCGCTCCGGCTACGTCCGCCTCGGTCACGGCGCGGTGGTGCCAGCGGCCGCGCCGGCCGCGCTCCTCGCCGGAATGCGCGACCTCGGCCGGCGGGGCGGCATCGCCCTGCAGGTCGCCCTGATCCCGGGTGGCAACGACGGCGTACCCTTCCAGGCCGGCGACGCCGCCGTGCTGCCGCTCTCATGGCCCTGCCGCTACACCCACACCCCGGCCGAAGTCGCCGATCTGCGCGACCTGGAAGCGCTGGTCGACCTGGTCGCCGCCCTGGCCGCCGAGGAACGATAATGAGCCCAACGCGTTCTCGCCGGAGCGCCCCAAACCGGCGCGGTGCTGACATGTCGATCGTCGAAGCTCGGGATGAGGAGGATCTGCGGCAGGCCCGCCAGCTGCTCGCGGAATACTTCGCCTCGCTGGCGGATTCTCTCGCCGCGCTCGGGCTGGACCTCGCCGCCACGCGCCGGCAAGAAGTCGCCTCCTTGCCCGGCGAGTACGCGCCGCCAGGCGGCCGCTTGCTGCTGGCTCGCCACGACGGCGCGCCCGCCGGATGCGTGACGCTGCGGCGCCTGGATGCCGGCACCTGCGAGCTCAGGCGCCTGTATGTGCGACCCGCTTGCCGCGGCGCCGGCCTGGGCCGGCAGCTCACTCTCGCCGCGCTCGCGGCCGCGAGCGCGATGGCCTATCGCCGGGTGCGGCTGAACACGCTGCCGTCGATGACGAGCGCCCGCGCTCTCTACGCCGAATTGGGGTTCCGCGAGATTCCTCCCTACCGCGCCGTCCTCGTCCCCGGGGTGCTCCATTTCGAGCTGGACCTCGCCTACCCGCCAGCGGCCACGCCTGGCGCATGAGCCCATCGTTGCCTGCGTTCGAGCTGGACCTCGCCGAGCCGCCGGCGGCTGTGGCGGCCACGCCCGGCGCTGAGCCCAACGTTGCCCGCGTGGTAGCATTTTCCGCTCCTGCTGCTCGATTCCGCAGCCGACCGCGCGCCATGAACGCCGCCGCCAGCCCCCAGGGGTCACCTCCGTTTGTCGCGAGGCGCCCCATGACGCTAGCGCTGGCGCTGGCGCTCGGCGCGGCGCTCGCCGCCGCCGGCTCCGGTCCGCTGCGTGGCGAGGTGCTTTTCACCGGCGTCTTCGCCCGCGGCGAGGATTCCTACCTGCTGTGGGCCCGGCCGAGTTGGGAAGAGTTCCAGGGGAAATGGCGGCAGGCCGGCAAGCAGGGCCTCCGCCTGGTGGCCGTGCGCACCTACGTCCAGGGCGGACAGCGTTTCTACGCCGGCGCCTGGCGCGAGGGAAGCGGAGTCGAGGAGCTGGCGACCGGCCTCGACGCGGCTGCCTTCGAGGTTCGCAACCGCGAGCTCGCCGCGCGCGGCCTCCGGCTCGTCGACCTCGACACCTACACCGACGGGCGGCAGCGCCGGTTCCTCGGTGCCTGGCGGGACGCCAGCGGCGAGCAGGAGGTCGCGCTCGGAGTCGACGGGCCGGACCTGGTCAGCCGCGACGAGCGTCTCGCCGTCCGCGGCATGCGTCCGGTCCGGCTCAGGCCCTACCGCGACCGCGGCCGGCTGCGGTTCCTGGCGCTCTGGCGCTCGGGCGACGGCGACCACCACCTCCTCTTCGGCCTCGACGGTGCCACCCTGGCCCGCGATCAGGCCGACCTCTCCCGCGGGGGGGAACACCTGGTCGACGTGGATGCCTATGACGACGACCGCGGCCGCCGGCGCTACACCGGTATCTGGCGCGCCGGCGCCGGCCCGACCTCGCTCTGGACCGGCGAGTGGGAGAGCTTCGTGGCGCGCTGGCACCACCTGGCCGGCAAGGGCGAGCGGCTGATCGCCCTGGCGGTCGTGCCCGCGGCCTGCCGCGACGAGTGCGCCAACCAGGTCGTCGCCGATCGGCCCTACAACTACCGCATCCGCGCCACCGCCACCCACTGCCAGGACCGGCGCGGGACCTGCGGCACACCGGGCCCCAAGGCCGCCGTGGTCTACCACTGGCCGGTCGACAGCGACGGCGCGAGCCACTACGCCCGCCTCTCCGCCCTGACCGGCCATGAGGCGCCCTTCACCCTCCCCTTCTCCGATCCGGCGGTCAAGCGCCGCGGAGTCTGGCTCTACAGCCCCGGCAGCTGGCATCACGCCGCCGACTTCAGTCGTGACAACGGGCAGACCTTCGCCGCTCGCGCCGCCGCGCCCGGCAAAGTCATCTTCGTCGGCTGGGACCCCTGGTCGGGCAACACCGTGATCGTCAGCCACGATGCCGGCGGTGAGCTCGACTCCTACCGCACCATCTACATGCATCTGCGAGACGGCGCCCGCCACGACTGCGAAGCCGCCTGGTCGCAGACCCTCGCCCATCCGCCCGCCGGTAGCCAGGAGCTGGCCGCCTACCGCGTCCACCTGCTGGCCACCGGCTGCACCGAAGACCCGGCGAGCCGCCGCCTCGACGCCCGTCACTGGGGCACCGAATCCCAGACGATCGATCACCAGCTGCTCGGCAAGCACGTGGCGGCGGGCGAGCTCCTCGGCTGGGCAGGCGACACCGGACCGGGAGGCAAGCGCGGTCCGGGGGACCCCAACACCCATCTCCATCTCTTCTTCGCCCGCCGCGATCCCAGCGATCAGAACTGGTACCTCTTCGACCCCTACGGCATCTACGGCCCGCCCGCCTGCTATTCGCTCCACCTGACCGATCCCGTCGTCGGCCCCTGCGTCCGCTATCCGGTCGCCTGGTCCGGCGGCCGCCCGCGCTTTCCCTGACCAGCCCGCCAGGCCAGCGGCCAGGGTCGCGGCATTCGCTTTGCATCTCCAGGTACTCCGAGAGCAGCAGTCGTGGAGCCGGCTCCGCCCGTGCGCGAGACAGCCGGTTTCCCCCGGTTGGTCCATCCACGAGGAGGAGCCACACATGCGTTCGACGAACACACTCAAGATTTCGATGCTCATCCTGGGCTGCGCGGTAGGGCTGGCTGCCCTGGGCTGCTATGTCAGCGCCGCGGCGCCAGGGATTGGAGCGGAGTTCGAGGTGGAAGGTCCGCCGCCTCCGATCCAGGAAGAGGCGGTCATCGCGACACCAGGTCCGGACTACGTCTGGATCGGCGGCTACTGGGATTGGGACGTCGGAGTCAGACATTACGTCTGGCGGGCTGGTCGCTGGGACCACCCGCCCCGCGCCGAGGCCCGCTGGATCGCCCCGCACTACGAGTACCGGGGCGGCCACCATTATTACCACCGGGGCCACTGGGACCACGGCGACCGCGAACACCGCGAACACGGCGACCGCGAGCACCACGACGGCGACCACGACCGCGGCTGAGCGAGACGCATCGGCGGCCGGCCCGTAGTCTCGGGGCGGCCGCCGTCATGCTCGCCGTCCCCCCGCCACCCGGCTCCGCGCTACCACCAGAGGTAGCGGCCTGCCGGGTTCTGTCTTTCCGTGTCCAGCCCGTTTTCGCAGCCGGCAGGAGCAGCGCCCAGCCCTGACGCGGCACCATTGACAGCCTCGGCTCCGACCTGGTTTAGCTTAAACTAAGGCCGGTTCAAATGAGCGACTCCGAGCGCACTGAAACAGTGGAGGCCGAAGCGGCCCCGCTGTTCGCCACTCGACAACTGACGCCGGGAAGCGTGGTGGGCGGCCGCTACGAGGTGATCGCCATGCTCGGCTGCGGCGGCTACGCCTCGGTCTATCAGGCCAGGGACCGCGAGCTGCGGCGCGAGGTGGCGCTCAAGATGCTGCACCCGGACCGCCACACGCCGGGAGCCCTGTTGCGTCTTCGCCGCGAGGTGGCGGTCGCGCGCGACGCCTCCAGCCCCAGGCTGGTGCGGATCTTCGACATCGGCACCGCTCCCGAGGGGATCTACCTCACCATGGAGGTCCTTGGCGGGTCGCTCAAGGACCGCCTGCGGGACGGCGCTCTCGCCGTCGCGGCGGCCGTGAGGATCGCCACCGAGCTGCTCGAGGGCTTGGCCGCCCTGCATGCGCTCGCCATCGTGCATCGCGACGTCAAGCCGGCGAACGTGCTCCTCACCTCGGCGGGCGAGGTCAAGCTCGCCGACTTCGGGCTCGCCCGCCACCTCGACCGTGACGAGACCCGGGCGACCCTGGATCGCGCCCTGATCGGCACCGTCGACTATCTGTCGCCCGAGCAGGCGCTCGGCGGCGAGGCCGATCCCCGCAGCGACCTCTATTCCGCCGGGCTCGTGATGTTCGAGATGCTGGCGGGACGGCTCCCTTTCTCGGCGAAGTCGGACCTCGGGGCGCTGCTCGCCCACCTCCGCACGCCGCCCCCGGACCTCCGCCGCCTGCGGCCTGAGGTGCCGCGCTGGCTGGCCCGCATCGTGGGGCGGCTGCTGGCCAAGAGGCCGGAGGACCGCTATTCCTCCGCGGCGGCGGCGCTCGCCGAGTTGCGCGCGCGGCGCTCGGCCCTGCGTCCGCGGCGGCGCCTCGTACGCTCCGTGGCCGCCGGGCTCGGCGCCGCCGCGGTCGCCGGCGGTCTCCTGCTCGGCGCTCACTCTTTCTCTTCGGCGCCGCCGCCGCGGGCCGAGTACTCCCACGTTGTCCAGGAACGCGACGGCTTCGCGGCGATCGGCAAGCACGGGCAGAGACTCTGGGCGATGCGCGGATTCGATCCGGAGACCACGAATCGCACGGCGCTGGCGCGGCTCTCTCCCGGCGGCCCGAGGCTGCTCGTCACGGTGCTGCAGCGGCCGGCGCAGTGGCGGCCGGACCAGGTCTCGACCCTCTCCTACCTGGACCCCGAGACCGGCCGGGTCAAGCAGGCGCCGCTGCCGCTCGCGAGCGAGGTCTTCCCGAACGACCCCCAGCGTTTCACCGTGCAGCACGTGGTGGCCACCGACCTCGACGGCGACGGCATTGACGAGGTCCTGATCAGCTACGGCCACGTGCCGGAGGCGCCCTCGTTCACCGTCCTCTATGCGCCGCGTCTCGACCACGCCGCCATCGTCTTCTACGCGCGCGGCGGCCATCGCTTCGAGGGCGCCTGGGACATCGACGGCGACGGCCGGCCGGAGCTCATCTTCTCGGGCATCAACAACGCCTACGACTGGGTGAACGTGCTCGCCGCGGTGAAGCTCGCTCCCTGGTTCACGGAGCCCGGCTGGCTCACCTCCTCCGCCGCCGCCTCGCCCGATTCCATCGTCTATCCGGAACAGGAGCAGAAGCTGCTGTGGTACGCCCCCCTCCCCCGCGGCAGGATGCCCTACCTTGCCCCCCTCCTCACCGCCGACACCCGGGCGCGCCGCTTTGACGTCCACTACGAGTCCGGACGGTGGAAGGTCGGCTTCGACGGCTTCGCGCCCACCCCCGCGGGGCGCTTGCCGGTGGCCGAGCGCGAGCGCCGGCGGCGGGAGGCCTACCGGCAGCTCCGCGAGGCGGAACGGCTCCGCGCCCTGGGGTCGGTGCCGCTGGCCCTGGCCGCGGCGCAAAGGGCACAGCGCGAGGCCGCCGCGGCACAGGAGAGCTGGCTCGAAGAGTACGCGGGCCGGGTCGAGGCGCGGCTGCTGGCTGCCGAGGGCCGCATCCCGGAGGCCGAGCGCCGCTTTGCCGCGATCGCCGGCAGCGCCGAAGACGCGACCGAGGTCTCCTACGAGGCGGGGGTGGCCTTTCACCTGCACGGCGACTTGCCGCGGGCCATCGCCTGGTACGCCCGCGGGCTCGACAGCGGAGCGATCTTCGACGGCGGCAAGAGCAAGCACGAGTTCCTCAAGGGCGAGGTGCTGGCGCTGCTCGAGGAGCGGCGGTACGTCGACGCGTTGTCGGCAGTCGACCGCTACGTCAGAGGGTTCCCTGCCGCGGCCGGGCAAGGGGATGTCTTCCGGGAGTTCGTGAGGTGGCGCGCGGGAGAGACGCCGAACGACCCCTCCTCCAACGTGCCGCCGGGTGGGACGGACCTCGATCACTACTGGGCGGCGGAGTGCCGGTTCGCCCGGGGCGCCGAGCCGCGGCAACTGCTGGCGGAGGTCGAGCGGATGCTCGGCGAGAAGCCGGAGACCCGCGGTGAGCTGCTCTCGCTCGAGGCCGAGCTGCTGGCGCGGCTGGGCGATTCGAAGCGGGCCGCCACGGCGGCGCGCGCCGCTTTCGAGACGGTGAGCGCCGAGCGCGCGAGCAGTATCATCGCCCGCGGCCACTGGGACCTGGTGCGCGAGCGCCTGCAGCGGCTCGCCGGGAGCACGGCGGTGAACGGCGGCGCCGCGGGCCGAGCCGAAGCCGCGCCGCGGGCTCGGCGTGGGGCCGAGCCGTCCGCAAGGGGAGGGTGACACCGGATGCTGCGCCTCGAGATGAGCTACGGCGGCAAGGTTCGCCATTTCCACGTGCGCGACGGCGAGGTGCGGCTGGGCAGCGCCCCGGACAACGACCTCGTGCTCGCCTTGCCAGGGATCTCGCGCCACCATGCGCTGCTCCGCCAGGGCGGCCGCGGCCTCGAGCTCCTCGACCTCGGCTCCAAGAACGGCCTGGTGAGCGAGGGCCAGCGCCGCGAAAGGGTGCTGCTCGCTCCCGGCGGCGAGGCGGTGCAGATTGGCAAGGCGTTCCTCCGCATCGAGGAGATCTCCACTTCGGACGCCGAGCTCGAGCTGGCGCTGGCTCCCGATTCGCGGACCACCGGCGCGCGCGCCGGGTCGTCCGCGCGCTCGCCCAGCACCGCGGAGGTGCCGACGCCGGGCCGGACCTCCTCGGCTGAGGCAGCGCTCCAGCTGGTGCGCCGGATCGAGCGCTCCGGCGCCGGCGCCGCCGGTCGGCGCGGACGGCTGCTGGCCGACGCCTGCAGGACGCTGGGAGCGGCATCGCTGTTCGCGTTTCGCCTCGATGGGGAGGGCGAGATGATCCTGGTCGAGGCGGCGGGCCAGCCCGGCGACGAGGAGCTGCGAGCGATCGAGCGGCTGGCGCGCGGACCGTCGCCAGGGGCGGCGCGAGGCCCGTCGCGAGCGGCGGCGGGCGTCGAGCGGCATGGATCGTCGTTGCTCTCCGACGGCGGCAGACGGGGGCCGGCGTTCCTCGCTGCCTGTTTCGCGACCCCGGCCGCTGCCGGAGCGCCGTGGCGGGCACGTCGCGGGCCGGGTCGTCGGTGCAGTCTCCCTCGATCAGCAGCGTCTCACCCAACCCGGTGCCAGGGTCACTTGGAGTCGGGTACCTGCTCACACGCTTTATGTCGCTCGGTCGGCAGCCGTCAGTCAGTCGACGCCAAAGGAGTAGACCCTCTCGCCGAAGGTCACGAAGGTCAGGGTGTCGCCGCTCTGGAAGTTGCTGCCGTAGATGTTCATCGTCTGGCTGCTACTCGACGGCGGATACGAGCTCGGCGAGACACTGCTGAGATCGATCTCCTGCCGCAGAGCGGTAATCTCGACCTGCCTGGCATCTCCGATCAGGCGACCGGCGTCACGTCCAACAACTACTTCAATTACCAGTTTTCGCACCGCGACCGTGACGAGCTGCAGGCCGCGATCACCGACTTCGTCGACCACGTCGCCGGCAGCCACGAGGTGAAGCTCGGCACGAGCTACAGCAACCTGCGGTCGCAGCTGCAGAACAACCTCTCCGGCGGAGCCGAATACCTCGACTACAACGGCCCGATCAATCGCAATGCCCGCCTCGAGCTCCAGCAACAGCTCGGCTTGGCGTCGTTCACCGGCAAGCTCTACTCCGGCTTCCTCCAGGATGCCTGGCGACCCCTGGAGCGCCTCACCCTGCAGCTCGGCGCCCGCTTCGACGAGATCAAGTTCCGCAACGAGGCCGGCGTGCAGATCTCCGATCAGCACTACTTGCAGCCGCGCCTCGGCTTCGCCTACGATTTGACCGGTGACGCCAAGACCGTGCTGCGCGGCAGCTACGGCATCTTCATGTCGCCGAACGAGCTGACCCTGCCGTCGTTCACGCGCGTCGACACCGCGCCGCTCTTCCTCTACGCACCCTGCTCGGCCTTCTATCCGACGGCGGCGGCCTGCGCCGCCGCGGTGGCCCATTTCGGTCCCACGGGTTATCTGCCGAACGACCCGCTGCGCCGCGACCCGCTCGGCTATTTCGAGAGAGCCGAGCTCGGTTCGGGTCCCGAGATCATCGAGCCCGGCCTCAAGCCGATGACCAATACCCAGTACACGCTGGGGATCGAGCGCCAGCTCTGGAACCGCACCACGCTCGAGCTCGCCTACATCCACAAGAAAACCAACGACATCTTCGAGGACACCTGCGCGGAGAACGTCCCGACGCCGACCCCCGATCCGACCTTCACCCACTGCCCGATCTTCGAAGTCGCGACTCTCCCGGCGGCCAGGCGCAATTACCAGGGCGCGCTGCTGACCCTCAACAGCCGCGCCAGCGACTGGCTGAACCTCAAGGCTTCCTACGTCTATTCGCGGTCGCGCGGCAGCATCGAGGACACCCAGAACGCCGGCACTGACTTCGACTTCTATCCGAACCTGTTCGTGAACCGCTACGGCTATCTCTCGGACGACCGCCGGCATCGCGTGCGCCTGGACGGCTACGCTCGCCTGCCGCACGGCTTCAGCATCGCGATTCAGTCCGACTACTCCTCGCCGTTTCCCTATAGCAAGGTCGCCCCGACGGCACCGTACGACGTCATCTATCTCGCGTCGCGCGGCAGCTTCCGGGGCACCAGCACCTACAACATCAATCTCGAGGTCCGCAAGGGCTTCCCCATCGGCCCGGTCCGCACCGAGCTGATCGCCACGGTCCTCAACCTGCTCGGCTCGGAACAGATCAACAGCGTCTGCGAGACCGCCCTCGGCTGCAACGGCATCTACTCCTGGGGCGACCCCAACGGATTCTCGCAGCCGCGCCGCTACGAGGCGGGTGTGCGCCTTGAGTTCTAGCTAAGCCGGCGAATCGGGCTCCTCCAGGAGAGGTACGGGCTATGGCGACCAGCTACCGCTACAGCCTCACCGCCGCCGCCTTCCGCCGCAACTGCAGCACCAGGGCATCGGGATCGACCAGCACGGTGTCGGGCTCGAACGGGCATCGCAGGCTGATCTGCCGCTCCTCGCCGCCGCCGAGCAGCACCGTCGCCCGCGTCTCGCGATAAGTCGGCGCCGGCTTCCCCGCCGCATCGAAGCGCCGGCCCCGCACCACCGCCACCTCGACCGGCATGCGCCCGCTGCCGGCGTTCTTGACCTTCACGGTGACCTCCCACGCTCCGGCGGTGCCGGGGGCGCCGAGGCCGCCGGGGACGCCGTGGGTACCAGCAGCCACGCTCGCCGCGCCCCCCGCCACCCGCCGCTTCCGGGCATCCGAGAGCTGGTACTCCGGCACCACCACCGAGAAGAACCACTGCTGCGCGAACGCGTCGTAGGCGACCGGGTCCGCGGCGAAAGGGCGCATCGCGGCAACGAAGTCCTGCAGCACCGGGTGGTCCGAGCTGTCCTTCCAGTCGGCGATGAAGCGGCGAATGCCGGCGAGCGCCCGCTCTCGGCCCAGGTGCTCGAGGAGCATCCAGAACACCCAGCCTCCCTTGTCGTAGGTCACGGTCGTGTCGCCGGACCGGAAGCCGTCGATCTCGACCAGCGGGTGCTCGGCGTCGGGGTGGCGGTTGCGCCCGTACCTCTCCTCGAGGCGCTTGGCAAGCTCGATGCGCCCGGCGATCCCCTTCATCTGCTCGGTCAGCAGCAGCGTCGAGAAGTGGGCCATGCCCTCGGCCAGCAGGTCGCCCCCCGGACCCTTGCCAGGGGTGATCAGGTTGCCCCACCACTGGTGCGCGGACTCGTGGGCGGTGACCACGAAGGTGGCGTCGGTCTCGAGGTCGGACTTGGTGAGGAAACCGATGCCCTCGGAGAAGGTGATGTCGGTCGGGAATCCCTGCGCATAGAAAGCGTGGGCCGCGAACTCGGAGATCTTCAGCTCGCGCCAGGGGTAGGGATAGAACCACTGCGAGTAATAGAGGCGCGCCGCGTCGAGGGTGCGGCTCATGGCAGCGATGTTGTAGGCGTGCCTCCGGTCGTAGTAGATCGCCGTCCCCTTGCCGCGCCTCACCTGCCAATGGCCGGCAACGATGTTGAAGAAGCGCACCGGCTGGTCGCTGCGCCAGACCACGGTGCGCCGCCCCCTCGCCACCCGGTCGCTCTCCAGCACGCCGACCGAATTGATCATGTAATCCGCGGGTGCCGTCACCGCGATGTGGGTAATGAACGGCGAGTTGCTGCCGAAAGCGGCGTCGGTCTTGCCCAGGTAGAAGTCTGGCGGGTAGACGCGCGGCTCGTAGCGGTTGTCCTTGTCGACGCCGATCTCCTCGACGTAGCCGAGCAGCGGCGTGAAGGTGGGAGTGAAGCTGGTGAGGACGACGCCCGAGGGCAGGATGAACTCGCGCACCTGGCCGCCGTTCTTCGAGATCCCTGCGGGCAGCACCCCCTCGCAGTCGAAGCCGATCGCCAGACGCCCGCCGGGCGCGAGCGGCGTCGGCGGCGCGATCACGTAGAGTCCCGTGCGGTTCTCGGGCTTGTAGGGCTTGCCGTCGAGGGTCCAGGTGACGTTCCGCCAGTGCGGGCCGGCGGTCATGGCGAAGCGGGGCAGCGCGGCGGCGCGGTCGTTCCATAGCCGGTAGGTGCCGCGGGTGTGGAACCAGCGGCGCGCCGGCTCGAGAGTGACGGCGAGGTCGACCGCCTCGAGCGCCGGGATCGGCGAGTCCTTCCAGGTGCCGAGATTCTGCTTCCAGTAGTCCTTCTGCCGCTTCTTGGTCACCTCGCCCTCGAAGCCGTCGAGCACCGCGACCCCGAGCAGCGCGCCGGCGACCAGCGGCACCACCGCGAAAGGCGCCAGCCGCAGCGCCCGCCGTGTCAGCGGCCGCGGCTGCAGGCGGTGCAAAGTGCCGATCGCATCGCTCTCGCGCCGCCGTGACGCCTGCACCGCGACGGCGGCGCAGAGTGCCGCCAGGCCAACCGCCCCCAGGCGCGACAGCACCAGCGCCCGCCGGTCGATCTCGAAGGGACCGAGGTCGCTCCAGCGGACCGCGTTCCACAGCGGCCAGTTGCCCACCCAGTTGATCTTGCCGGTGATCGAGCGATAGCCGGTGAAGGCGAGCGCCGCCAGGCAGACGCCGTAGGTCACGGCCCGCCGCGCGAACAGGGTCTGCACGGCGATGACGAAGGCGGTCCATGCCAGCAGCGTCGGCACCAGGAGCAGGCCCCAGACCGCCACGAACGGCCCCACCGCGAGCGGCACCGTCCGCTGGATCAGCAGGACGGCGGCGCAACCGGCGAAAGTGATCGCCATCACCGCCGCCGCCAGCACCCCATTGGCCGCGCCCTTGCCGAGCAGCAGCGAGGGTGTGGAGGTCGGCGCCGCCAGCGAGATCGCGGCCAGCCCGGTCGAGCGGTCGCGCTCGATCGACTCGACGGTGTAGAACATCAGCAGCGGGCAGAGCAGGGCGCTCAGGTACCCGAGCGTCTTTACCGCCAGGTACCCGGGCGTGACCAGCACCTCGGTATCGAAGGGGCCCAGGGCCACGGCGCTGTCGAGGACCGTCTGCAGCAGGATGAGCGCGCCGAAGACGTAGACCCCGGGGCTGCCGAACAGGTTGCGCAACTCGGCGCGCGCCACCGGCAGGGTGCCGGACCACAGCCCGGGTCGCCGGCTGCGCATCCCCAGGCTGGCGAGGGGCGGCAGCGCGGGCGGCGGATCTCCTTCCGGCCTCCGGTTGGCGAGGGTGCTGGATGTGGGTTCGGAGGACTGCGGGGCACGCCAAACGGCGCCCGGAAGGAGATCCGCCGCCGTAGCGCCGTCCAGGCGGCGCGCCAAGCCGCGCCCACCGCGCAGGCGCCGCGCCAAGCCGTGCTCAGCGCGGAGCCCCATCAGATCGCGCTCACCGCGTAGGCGCCGCGACAAGCCGCGCTCGGCGAGCCATACGCCCCCCACCCCGAGCCCGAGGAACCCCGCGCGGCTGGCCAGGAAGCCGCCATCCATGGCGATGCGCGCGGTGTTGTAGAAGCGGGCGCCGCGGTCCAGCCTGAGCCAGGTCTCGTTGAGCCAGCGGAAACCGCTCGGATCGATCAGCATCAGGGCGCGGTTGATCCGCGGGTCGAGCCAGCTCGGCGACCATTCCCAGAGGAAGAAGATCGACAGCAGGAACAGCGCCAGCGGGAACAGGAACACCAGCAGCGGCCGCCGCGTGCGCTCGCCCAGGTAGAAGGCGACCCCGGCGAAGAAGACCATGGCCGGCGCCGCGAACACCAGCGCCGGCCGCAGGTAGTTGGCGAGCTCGAAAGGACCGCGGATCTCCGCCGTGTGCGCGTTGGGCACCAGCTGGTTGAATGCCATCGCGAACAGCAGGTGGAGGCCGAGCGCGACGCCGAAACCGCCGAGCACCGCCAGGAACTTCCCCCACACGTACTCGCGCGGCGAGAGCGGCGTTGCGTGGAGCAGCTCGGAGACTTTCCATTCGTCGTCCTGGACGACGGCGAGCCCGCTGGCGATGGCGAGGAAGAAGGCGTAGACCACGCCGACCAGGGTCGACAGCACGAACGCGAACGCGAACTCGGAGGTGATCCACGCCTTGGTGCCGCCCACCGAGGCGTCGCCCGAGGCGATCGTGACGCTGCCCCTGGACAGGCCGAAGCTCAGCAGCAGCAGCAGCGCCACCAGGAACAGGAACAGCGGCCGCGAGAGGGTGTGCCCGAGCTCGAGACGGAAGACGGCGGCCGCCCGCTTCACGCGGCCTGTCCCTGGCCCATGCGCAACAGGTAGGCGTCCTCGAGGGAGGCGGCGACTGGCCGGAAGCCGGCCGGCGGCTCGCCCTCGGGGACGTGGACCCGCACCCGGTTCTCGCCCTCGACCAGCACCGCCTGGATGACCTGGCGCTCGCGGCGCAACGCCGCGAGGTCGCCGCTCCCGACCCGCCCCTCGAAAATCCTGCCTTCGATGGCGGCGCGCGCCGCGCTGGGCGAGGTCTCCGCGACCAGCCGACCCGCGCGGATGATGGCGAAACGCGGGCAGAGCACCGCCACGTCCTCGACGATGTGGGTCGAGAGCAGCACGATGCGGTCGGCCGCGAGCTCGGCGAGCAGCCGGTAGAAACGCATGCGCTCCTCCGGGTCGAGCCCGGCGGTGGGCTCGTCGACGATGAGAATGCGCGGATCGCCGGCGATGGCCTGCGCGATCCCCAGGCGCTGCCGCATCCCCCCCGAGTAGCTCTTGAGCTTGCGCTTCGCGGCGCCGGTCAAGTTCACCCGTTCCAGCAGCTCGCCGGCCAGCCGGTCGAGGCCGCCCGGCGCCTCCACGCCTTTGAGCCGCAGCAGGTAGACCAGCATCTTCTCCCCGCTCAGGTGGGGATAGAAGCCGAACTCCTGCGGCAGGTAGCCCAGCCGCCGGCGCACCCGGCGCGGGTCGGCCACCACGTCCTCGCCATCCAGGGTGACGCTGCCCGAGGTGGGCTCGAGCAGGCCCGCCAGGATGCGCATCAGAGTCGTCTTGCCGGCGCCGTTCGGCCCGAGCAGGCCGAACATACCGGGCGGCACGTCGAGATCGATGCCGGCCAGGGCGGTGACCGGCCCCGGGTAGATCTTGATCAGTGCGCGCACGCTCAGCATGTCGGCTCTCCTCCCTGCGAGGACTACGCCCGGGACCGCCCGCGTGTTTCACCGCCGCCCGCCGCCGGAAGCCGCTGGCTGCTTGTTTTCGGGCGTCGGAACCTCGCTCGCATGCGCTCGCTCGGCCTCCGCCGCCGCTCCTGCCAGGGCTATGGCCAAAGGGATCCCGACCCGGTAGACGCCGCGCCCGGCCAGCGCCACCGGCCGGCGTCCCGCTGCCCCCAGCGCCCGGCGTGCGTCGTCCCGGTGCCCTTCCGCCTCGCCGCCGGCGAGCGCTCGATGAATTGATTGATCAGTTTTTCCGCGCATTCCGCGCACCAGCGACTGCGATCATGATGAGCAATGATTCATGCTCTTTCGCGCGCCGCCAACCTGCGCTCGCACGGTATACTGATCGTTGACATGGGCTCTTCCCGGGACGACGGCGCGCGTCCGGCGGTACGGCCGGATGCCCGCGCCCACGGCGGATCTACCACGGCCGCCGTCCAGGCTCCTCCACCACCCGCCGCCGATCCTCCCACCCGCTCCATCGGCCCAGCCGCGAGCGCGCTCGACGCCCTCTGGCCGCAGGTCTACGACGAGCTGCGCCGGCTGGCGCGCCGCTCGATGCGCGGCCAGGGTCAGGAGCACACGCTCGAGCCCACGGCGCTGGTCCACGAGGCGTACCTCAAGCTGTCGCGCTCGCCGGGGCTCGACGCCAGCGACCAGGCGCGGTTTCTCGGCCTGGCCGCCCGCGCGATGCGCCAGATCCTGGTCGACCACGCGCGCGGCAAGGCGGCGGTGAAGCGCGGCGACGGCAACGTCCGGGTCGAGCTCGTCGACGGGATGGGCGCCGCGCCGGCGCCGGCGGTGGACCTGCTGGCGCTGCACGCGGCGCTCGACCGCCTGGCGGCGCTCGACGAGCGCAAGGTGCGCATCGTCGAGATGCGCTATCTCGCCGGCCTCACTCTCGAGGAGGTGGCGGAAGTCCTCGGCCTCTCCGTGCCGACCGTCAAGCGCGACGCGGCCATGGCCAAGGCATGGCTCTTCCGTGAGCTCGAGCGCTCCTGACTCCGACCCCGCCGCCCGTCGCTGGCGGCGTCTCGACCAGCTGTTCGGCGAGGCCAGCGAGATCCCCGCGCCGGCCCGCGAGGCGTGGCTGAGCGCCTTGCCGCCCGAGGACCAGCCCCTGGCCGCCGAGCTGCGCTCGCTGCTCTCCGCCCACGACCGCGGCGGCGACTTCCTGCAGGCGGCGGTGGCGCAGGCCGAGCGGGCGCTGAGCGGCGAGCCGGTGGCCGAGCTCCTGGGCAAGCGGATCGGCGCCTACCGGTTGGTGCGGCTGCTGGGACGCGGCGGCATGGGCGCGGTCTACCTGGCGGAGCGCGCCGACGAGGCCTTCCGCCAGCGCGTCGCGATCAAGCTGCTGCCCTGGGCTCTGGCGACGCCCGAGTCCCGCCATCGCTTCCTGCTCGAGCGCCAGACGCTGGCCAGGCTCGAGCACCCAACATCGCCCGCCTGCTCGACGGCGGTGAGACCTTGGACGGCCTCCCCTACCTGGTCATGGAATACGTGGACGGCGAGCCGATCGATCGCTTCTGCCAGCGGCACGACCTCGATCTCGCGCGGCGCCTGCAGCTCTTCCGCGAAGTCTGCGGCGCAGTCGAGCACGCACACCGCAACCTGGTCGTCCACCGCGACCTCAAGCCGGGCAACATCCTGGTTACCCCCGCCGGCTCGGTCAGGCTGCTCGACTTCGGCATCGCCAAGCTGCTGCCCGGGGCCGAGACCGACGACATCGTGCCGCGCACCATTGCCGGCAAGCAGCTGCTGACGCCGCTCTTCGCCAGCCCCGAACAGGTCCGCGGCGAGCCCGTCACCACCGCCACCGACGTCTACGCGTTGGGCCTGCTGCTGTTCCGGCTGCTGGCCGGCGCGCATCCGTACCGGTTCGCGACCGAGAGCCCCGTCGAGGTGGTGCGCGTGGTCTGCGATCAGCCGCCGCCGCGGCCGAGCGTCGCCGCCGCCTCAGGGACGGCGGGACTGAGCTTGCCGGCGCTGCGCCGCCGCCTGCGCGGGGATCTCGATAACATTGTGTTGAAGGCACTGCGCAAAGAACCCGAGCGCCGCTACGCCTCGGTCGAGGCGCTCTCCGCGGACCTGCGCCGCCACCTCGAGCAGTTGCCGGTGCGGGCGCGTCCGGACACGCCCGGCTATCGCGCCGCCAAGTTCGCGCGCCGCCACCGCGTCGGCCTCGGCGCGGCGGTCCTGATCGCCGCCAGCCTGCTCGGCGGGATGCTCGCGACGGTGCGCCAGGCGCGCATCGCCGAGCGGCGGTTCCGCGACGTGCGCGCGCTCGCCAACTCGTTGCTGTTCGAGGTCCACGACGCCATCGCTCCGCTTCCCGGCTCGACCCCCGCGCGGCAGCTGCTGGTGCGCAACGGCCTCGCCTACCTCGACCGCCTGGCCGCCGAGGCCGGCGGCGATCCCGCGCTCGAGCTGGAGCTGGCCGCGGCCTACCAGAGAGTCGGCGACGTCCAGGGCAACCCGAGGCAACCGAACCTGGGCGACGTCGCCGGAGCGCTCGCCGCCTATCGCAAGGCCCAGCAGATCCTCGCCCGGCTGCCGGCGCGGTCGCCGGCGGGCCCGGCGGTGCGCGCCGAGAGGGCGAACTGCGAGCGCCGCATCGCCGACGTCCTCGACTCGAGCGGCGCGCTCTCTGCCGCCCAAGAGCACTACCAGCGCGCGCTGGCGCTGCAGTCGGCGCTGGCCGCCGAGGCCCCCGGCGATCCCGGGCCGGCGCTCGAGCTCGCCCGCACCCACGTCGCGCTGGGCGATCTGCGGGCCTGGAACAGCGACCTGCGGGGCGGCATGGCCGAGTTCGCGAGCGCCCGCCGCATCCTCCTGGCCTTGCTGGCCGCGGCCCCCGCTGCCCTCGTTGCGGACGTCGCGCGCGAGCTGGCCATGACCGAGACCAAGACCGGCGATGCCCTGTGCTGGCAGGACCGCTGCCGGGAGGCGCTGGCCTGGCACACCCGGGCGATCGCCGCCCTCGAGTCTCAATCCCGCCGCCATCCGAACGACGCGGCGACGCTGCACGCGCTGCTCACCGCCTACCTCAAGATGGGAGAGGCGATGGAGGGACTCGGCGACGCCGACGGACGCCTGGCGGCCGGCGAGAAGACCCTGACGGTGGCCGAGGAGCTGGTGGCCGCCGACCCGAGGGACGCGCGCGCCCAACGCTCCCTCTCGATCGCCGACAACAAGCTCGGCGACGCCCTGGCCGCGAAGCGACACTTCGCCGCGGCGCAGGCCCGCTACGGCGCGGCCCTCGCCCTGCAAGGCGCGCTCGCCGAGCGCGACCCGGCCAATGTCGAGGTCCGCCGCGACCTCGCCAATACCCACAACCGCATCGGCGAGGCGCTGCTCGCCGAGGGCCGCCCGCAAGCCGCCGTCGACAGCCTGCGCCGGGGCCTCGCGCTGCGCGAGTGGCTGGTCGCGCGGGATCCCCAGAACGTCTTCGCGCGCCGCGACCCCGCCATCTCCTACGCCAATCTCGCCGACGTTCACCAGCGCCTGGCGCAGGCAGCCGGGACCGCCGCCGAGCGCCGCGACCACCGGCGCGAGGCCCTCGGGCTCTATCGGCGATCGCTGGCGCTGTGGACCGACATCCAGGCCCGCGGCGGCCTCAAGCCCTACGATCGGCCCGAGATGGACCGCGTCAGGAAGGCGGTGCGGGACTGCGCCGAGGCGCTGCGCCGAGCCGGGAGCGCAGGCGGTTGAGACAGACCCCCCGGCGGCAATCGGCGATCGGCAATCGGCGGTCGGCGACCGGCGGTCGGCGTCCGGCCATCGGCGGTCGGCGATCGTCAATCGGCCGTCGCGGATTTGATAAACTCCTCGACGCCAGACGTCGGCGAGCTTTGACTTGGATATCGGTGCGGCAAAATCCACCAGCAGCATCACCAGGCGAGGGAGCACGATGCGCGACTCGGGGTTGGCATGGATCCTCTGCTGTGGAAGTCTCCTGGCCTCGGGGTCGGCCCTGGCCTCGGCCTCGCCACTGCCGGCCGCGGCCTTTCCCACTCCGGCGCCGGCGCCCTTCGCGATCGCGCTCAGCGACCTTCACGTGGCCGACAACCAGCCGCATTTCGCGTTCGACCGCCGTGGCAACTCGATCCGAGTTTGGACACAGTGGAACGACACGGAATTGGCCACCGACGTCATGGCCGAGCAGCTGGACGCTGACGGCGTCCCGCGCGGCGCCGCCTTCCAGGTGAACACCTACACTCACAGCTGGCAGTCATACCCGGCGGTGGCGATGAACGCACGCGGGCGTTGCGTAGTCGCCTGGCAGAGCCTCGGCCAGGATGGCCAGATCTCCGGCCTGTATGCTCAGATTTTCACCGCGGCAGGGTCCCGCTTCGGCGGCGAGATCCCCGTCAGCAGCATCTATCCGCAGCAAAGCGCCAACCTGGCCACGGTGGGCATCGACCGGGCGGGCAACTTCGCCGTGGCCTGGTACAACGGCACGGGCGCCTTCATGCGGCTCTTCAACCCGCGCGGCGCCGCGCGCGGTCCGGAGATCAGGGTGAGCCCGGCACCCTCGGCTTCCAACCCCGTCGTGATGATGCGCCCCGACGGGAGCCTGGCGGTGGTCTGGCGAAGCTTTGGCGAGACGGGGCCGGGAGTCGAGATTTTCGGTGGTTTTTTCGATCCTGCCGGCAGGCCGCTCGGCAAACAGTTCCAGATCAACGCCTCGCTCATTCCCGACGCCGGCACGCCGGTGGCGGCGGCGATGCCGGACGGCGGGCTGGTGGCTGCCTGGGACAGCTGCGATTTCCAGCATCCCGAGAAAGGGTGCGGGGTGCGCGTGCGCAGGTTCTCCGTGACGGGGGTGCCGCTCTCCGGCGAGCTTGCCGCGAGCCCGCACGACAGCCGCGTCCACTTCTTTCCGGCGGTCGCCGCCGACGCCCTCGGCAACTTCGGCGTGAGCTGGGACAACTGCCTGGAAAGCGGCCCGCAGCTCTATGACTGCGGAGTCTCGGTCCGCTTCTACGATCCGTGGGCGATGCCGGCCCCGCAGACCTGGAACCTGGTTGACGCCCAGGGAGACCTCTTCGACGCGGCGATCAGCGCGCAGCCGGGAGGGTTCGTGGTGGGGCTCGCAGCCTCCGCCGGCGTCTACGGCTGGAACTTCCTCTTCATGTAGCCGTCCAGCCACGGCGAGGCCTCGGCCCCCGGCAGCCCGCGGCCGGCCTGCAGGCGGCCCTGGGCATTCTTGACGTCATCAGCTTGTTCGGGAGACCAGGGAGGCCAGTATGCCCACGATGCGAGCCGCGCAGGTCCCTCGCCCCAAGGGCGATTTCGAGATCGTCGAGCGACAGGTCCCGGAGCCCGGTCCGGGAGCGGTGCGGATCAAGGTCCAGGCCTGCGGCATCTGCCACAGCGACTCGCTGACCAAGGAAGGGAACTGGCCGGGCATCCAGTATCCGCGAGTCCCGGGCCACGAGGTCGCCGGCGTCATCGATGCCGTCGGTGCCGGCGTCGCTCCCTGGACGCCGGGCCAGCGGGTCGCGGTCGGCTGGCACGGCGGACATTGCGGGACGTGCGACTCCTGCCGGCGCGGTGACTTCGTGACCTGCCAGGTCGCTCCCTTCGAGCGCGCGGGCGAAGCCTACGACCGGATGATGAGCGGCAAGGCCCGTTTCCGCGTCGTGCTCGTCACCGGCCAGTAGCCTACGGGAAATCCCCCTCCGACAGCCTCGGGGGGCGGCGTATCTCCTCCGGCCTGCGCCCCTCCGCCGCCTGTGCTAACTTCCCCGCGGAGGCGCGCTGGCCCATGCTGAGGCGGGTCCTCGACGACGCACAGGACGAGTTGCTGGCCGAGGAGCGGCGGCTGCTGGCCGCTCTGGACGAGACGCTGGCGCGCTTCGAGGAGGCCGCCGACGACCGCAAGACCCTGCGGCGCTCGGCGCTGCAGCTCGACGAGCTCTTCCTCCTGGTCGTGGCCGGCGAGTTCAACTCCGGCAAGAGCGCCTTCATCAACGCCCTGGTCGGCAGCCCGCTCCTCGCCGAAGGAGTGACGCCGACCACCACCCGAATCCACCTGCTGCGCTACGGTCCCGCCACGCCTCCCGCAGCCGCCACCTCTCCCGGCGGCGCCGCGGCCCCGCAGGACGCTCCGGCTTCTGCCTCTCCTACCAATGCCGCTGCCGCCCCGGCCGCGCCGCCAGCCGCCGCCCCTCCCGGGCTCGCCGGGGACGCCGCGCTCGAGGTGGTGACCGCGCCGCTCGAGCTGCTGCGCGAGATCCACATCGTGGACACACCGGGCACCAACGCCATCCACCGCGAGCACGAGGCGATCACCCGCGACTTCGTGCCGCGCTCGGACCTGGTGCTGTTCGTGACCTCCGCCGACCGCCCGTTCACCGAGAGCGAGCGCGCTTTCCTCGAAGGCATCCGCGAGTGGGGCAAGAAAATCGTTCTGGTGATCAACAAGATCGACATCCTCGACTCGCCGGCGGCGGTCGACGAGGTTCGCGCCTTCGTCGCCGAGCACGCCGCCGCGCTGCTCGGCGCCGCTCCCGACGTCTTCCCGGTCTCGGCCCGCCAGGCGCAGCGCGCCAAGGCGGCCGGCCACGCCGAGAACACCGCGGACATGGCGCACACTGCGGCCATTGAGCACACCACCGACCCCGCGGACCCCGCGGACACCGCCGCGCTCGCCGCCGCCAGCCGCTTCGCCGCGCTCGAGGACTACATCGTCAAGACCCTCGACGAGAAGCAGCGCCTGCGCCTCAAGCTGCTGAACCCGATCGGCATCGCCAGCCGCCTCGCCTCCCGCTACCGCGAGCTGGCGGCGACCCGCCTGGGTTTGCTCGCCGACGACGTCACCGCCATCGACGACGTCGAGCGCCAGCTCGCGCTCTACCGCGAGGACATGGCGCGCGAGTTCCGCTTTCGCCTGGCCGACGTCGCCGGCGTGCTGCAGGAGTTCGAGGCCCGCGGCATGCGCTTCTTCGACGACACCCTACGCCTGGGGCGGGTCTTCGACCTGCTCAACAAGCCGCGGGTCAAGGCGGAGTTCGGCAAGCAGGTGGTCGGCGACGCGCCGCAACGGATCAGCGCTCAGGTCCACGAGGTGATCGACTGGATGATCGCCGCCGACCTGCGGCAGTGGCAGGCGGTGATGGAGCACGTCGGCCGGCGGCGCCGCGAGCACGACGACCGCATCGTCGGCCAGGTCGGCGGGGCTTTCGAGCTCGATCGCGAGCGGCTGCTCGCCAGCGTCGGCCGCTCGGCGCAGGACGCGGTCGAGCGCTACGACCAGGAGGGCGAGTCGACGCGCCTGGCCGAAGCGGTCCAGGGAGCGGTCGCCTCGACCGCCCTGGTCGAGGTCGGCGCGATCGGCCTCGGAGCGCTGGTCGCCCACGTCCTGGCCGGCGCCGCCGCCGACGCCACCGGCGTGCTGGCGGCGAGCGTGGTGGCGGTGCTCGGCTTGTTCATCATTCCCAGCCGGCGGCAGGCCGCCAAGCGCGAGCTGCGCGCCAAGATCGCCGCCTTGCGCGAGCAGCTCATGTCGACCCTCACCGGCCAGTTCGACCGCGAGCTCGAACGCGGCCTGCGCCGCATCGACGACGCCATCGCGCCCTACACCCGCTTCGTGCGCGCCGAGGGGCGGCGGCTCGGCGACGCCGCCGCCGAGCTCGACCGCTGCACCGCGCAGCTCGACGCCCTCACCCGCCGCGTCGAGGCGCTCACTGGAAATAGCCGTTGACGTCGACCACCACGTGCACCATGCCGCTGCCGGCCACGAACGGGCGCACCTCGAACGTCCCCTGGCCGCCCGCCGCCAGCCCGCTGACCGCGTTGTTCGCCCGCGTCTCGCCGGCGACGAAATTGAGCGTGCTGGTGGTGGGCGGGTTCCCGCTCGCATCCGGATAGACGGTCAGGAAGCCGTCGCCGGTCGGCCCGACCGCAGTGAGGTTGACCGCCACCGCCTTGGCGCCGATCGGCACGCCGCACTTGCCGCCGATCTGCACCGCGACCTGGGTGTCGGAGGCGAGCGGGCTGCCGCTGCGCGAGTCGAAGACGCGGCAGGGCGTCACCGTGTAATAGCAGAGGCCGCCGCCGGCCCCGCACAGCGGGGTGCCGCCCGCGACCGTGATCAGTTGCTGCGCGGTGTTGGCGCTCGCCGTGCCGCGCGAGTCCGTCACCTTGAGCCGCGCCGGGAACTCGCCGTCGAGGACGTAGGTGTGACCGATCGTGGCCGCCGCCTGGGTGACCGGCGGCGAGCCGTCGCCGAAATCGAACGTGTACGAGGCGATCGTGTCGCACAGGTCGGGCTCGCTCGAGGCGGAGCCGTCGAACGTCACGAGCAGCGGCGCCGGACCGCTGCTCGGCGTCGCGTTCAGCTGCGCGATCGGCGGCACGCTGGGCTCGCAGGCGCGGTTGCCGGCCAGGGTATAGCTGTTGCTGGCGGTCGAATCGATCGTCAGCAGCAGCACTCCGATGGTCTGCTGGGTGATGGCGTTGATGTTGCCGAAGGTGTCGCCCGGCGCCGGCGGCGGCAGCGTGGTCGGCGGCGGATTGACGTTGAACGTGAGCTTCGCGAGCGACAGCACGATGGTGATGGTGCCGTCGGAAGTGAAACCGCTGCCGGCGTCGGCGTTGCCGTCGGTGGTCAGCGTCCGCACGCCACCGGCTCCGATCGAGGTGTGGCCGTAGACGAACTGCACGCCGACCGGGTTGCCGGTGTCGTTGGAGATCATGGCGACGAAGTACTCGGTGCCGTTGGCGCGGCTGAAGAAGATGGTCCATCGCGCTTGTGGCGGCACGACGCTCAGGTCGGCGACCTTCATGGTGAAGATCAGCTGGTTCGAGCAGGAATTGAGCCACGGCTCGGCCACCGACACCGATTGGATGTCGAGCTCGGTGTTGCCCGGCGCGCCAAGCTGGTCGCCGGTGGGATCGGTGATGATGGTGATCCCGGGTTGCACGCAAGCGCTCTGGACGTTCCCCGCCACGACGCTCAACTCGCCGCAGAACGGCCCCTCGCCCTGGGCGTTGACCGCGCTGACGCGGTAGAAGTACTGCGTCTGGGGATCGGCCGCGGCGTCGAGGTACTCCGCCTTGCCGGGAGCGATGGTGGCGAGCAGCGTCTCGCCGCCGCTCGTCGTGCCGCGGTAGACCTTGTAGGCGGTGAGCGGCGTGCCGCCATTGTCCGGCACCGCCCAGGTGACGATGACGGCGCCCGCCTGCCGGACGGCCGCGAGCAGCAGCGGCGCCGGCGGACGGGCCGGCTCCGGCGGATCGAAAGCCGCCAGCAGGCGGCGGCCGCCGGATTGCCGCAGCACCGTGCCCTTGGCGCTGCGCGACGACGACGACGGCGAGTTGGCGTTGCACCCCGGCGCCACGCAGCCGTCGGCGAACCCGGCCACCACCCTGCCTTCACGATCGATCGTGATGTCGTTGAAGTCGAGCAGGTTGCGGTCGGCGCCGCAGGTGGTGCCGCCGGTGCAGATGGAACCCACCTGCACCGGATCGTCGGGCGTCGCGTCCACCAGGTACCAGGAGTTGCCGCCGTCGTAGGTGGTGGCGACGTAGAAATGCCAGATACCGTGGAAGTTATTGGTGTCCTGGTAGTTGCCGCCCGTGGGCGTGCCCAGGAAACCGAAGGCCGCGCGGTTGTCGTCGCCCGCCACCACCACCGGGAAGACCGAGTTCTGGATGCCCAGGGCGGCGCCGGCGTCGGTGTTGTGCTGCCAGGTCTGGCCATGGTCGTGCGAGACGGCGATGTGCGGATGGCCGTCGCCGTTCAACCAGCCGAGGTAGACGGTGCCGCCGGCTCCGATCCCGACCGATGGGTCGCCGGCGCCGCTGCTGCCCGGCACGGTGTAGTCGACCCAGGTGACGCCGTTGTCCCGCGACACCGCGACCCCCTGTGTCCCGCCGCCGGTGGCGCACGAGGAGTTCGGCACGTAAACCGTGCCGTCGTCCGGGGCCACCTTGACGTGGCCGTGGATGCCGCCGGTGCATTGCGTCACGGTGAAAATGTCCACGCCGGGCAGGTAGGTCCTGCCGCCGTCCAGGCTGAGGCCGCACTCGGCGCCACCGGCGATGTTCTGCGAGCAGTAGTAGACGGCGCGCGGATAGAGCGGGTGCGGCGGCGCGCCGGCGGCGAACGGGCCGCCGCCCAGCGTCTCGTGGTCGGGACCCTGGTCGGCCGGGCCGCCCTGCGCCTGGGTCCAGGTGCCGCCGTCGTCGTCGGAGAACGCGATGCGGCTCTGGCCGCCCGAGAGCTGGCATTGATAGATCCGGCCGGTCGCGTGATCGCCGAAGCCGATCGGGTCGAGCGTGGTCACGCCTTCGGTGGGACTGGTGACGTCCTCCCAGAGGCTGTGGGCCGGCGACGAGCAGTCGTCGAAGCTCACCCGCAGCTCATTGAAGTTGGCGGTGAAGAAGTCGACGCCGCCGGTGTTGACCGTGCCGTGGCGCAGGGCGGCGTTGTTGGGGTTCCAGTCGACGCTGATCGAGGGCTCGCCCGAGTTCTCGGCGATGCCGGCCGGCGCGGCGTAGCTCCGATAGCGCGGCGCGATGCCGGGAGGAGGCGGCGGCGCCGTCGGGATCGGCACCAGGCTGATGGTGCCGGTGAAGCCCTGCCCCGCCGGATTGAAGGGCGCCACGAGCACCGTGTAACTGCCGTTGACCGCCGGCAGGATCACCGTCTCCGGGTCGTTGCTGGTCGCCGACTGGCCGACCAGCGTGTTGCTGCCGTCGAAGACGTAGAGGTCGAAGTCGGCGGTGGTCAACGGCCACTGGATCGAGATCTTGATGTTGTTTCCCGCGGCGGCGGCCGGCGACAGAGCTACGAAAAGCCCGAACTGATCGCACGCCAGCGCGGCGTTGCAGATCGGCGTGCCGTTGGCCTGGGCGGAAGGGTTGCTGGTGAAGAAGGGACCGGCGGTATAGACGACCGCGCCGCCGTCGCTCAAGGTGCCGTTGGGCGGGACCGCGGCGAAGGCCGCCCTGGCGCCATCGCCTGCGAGCGCCGCCAGCGTCGCGACTGCCGGGAGCATTGCCGCCGTGACCGCGAGACCTTGCTTGACCAGACGGAGAGCGCCGAGGACGTCGAGAGCGTGGAGAGCGTCGAGAGCGATGCGAAGGACCGGTCTGCCGCGGCATGGCGCCATGGTTCTCCTCCTCCTTCTCCCGGCTCACCGCCCGGGGGGCAACGTAGCTCCGGGCTCGTCAAGCTTGCCGGATTTACAACGCAAGTCTGTCGGCCCCTCCCCCTGCCGGGATGTTGGCGATCGGTCACGCATGCATCAGCCAGGCGGGTTTGCCAGGAGGAGCGTCTCTCCCTCTGTGACGGGATGGGCAGAGATGCAAGAATAGCGCCCGCGCCCGCGGCAGCCGCGATGCCAAGAGCCTCATTCAAAGTGATTTACAGATGCACAAGTCTGCATGCCCAGGCCCGGCGGACCGCATGCGCGCCCTCTCGGTCGGCGCCGGTCGCCGTCCTCGGACGCTTGCGCGCGGCCCGGCCGCGGCGCAGAGCGTCAGGTGAGGCTTCGTCTAGGTTTCGTTCTAGCGCCCCGGATCGAGCCAGGCGGCGATCCGGCGAGCGGCGGTGAAGGCCGCCCAGGCGGCGACGGCGACCAGCTCCGGGTCGCCCGGCCAGACGGCGCGGAAGGCGGCGACCTCGGCGGCGCCGACCCGGTGGGGAGCTTGCGCCGTCAGGAGCGCCAGGCGGGCGGAGGGGTGGTGCTTGCGGGGCAGACCGGCGATCGCCTCGCGAGCCCAGGCCTCGCCGAGCGGCGGCTCCTGCCCATCCCAGCTCTCGATCCGCTCGCGGACCGGCGCCGCCGCTTCCCCCAGCGGCCCGGCAGCCTCCGTCTCGACGGCCGCCGCCAGACTCGCGAACGCGGCGGCGATCTCCGGCCGCGGTCGGGCCCACGAGAGGTCGGCGGGCAGCTCGGCGGGTGGCAGCCGGACCAGCGCTTCGCCTGGCACGAGCCGGCGGCGGACCGAGCGCGCGAACCGCAGCGAGGTCGCGAGGACGCTCGGGGCCGCAAGCCAGCGCCCGCCCATGGGAAAGGGGGTCTCGCCGAGGAAGAGGGTGACCAGCCGGTTGATGTAGTGGAAGGCCGCCGCCGTGCCGATCATTTCCGGCGCCGCGGCGGGACCGAACGGAAGAGCGGCGAGGACGGCGGCGCCGGGGCTGCGGCTGGCCGCCGCCCACTCGGCGGCAGCGCGCAGCTCGGGATCGGCAACTGCCTCCCTGCCCCGCCCTCGCAGCGCCCAGGCAGAGGCGCGCCCGCCGGCGGCGTGGAGGAGGCTGGTATGGATGTCGACGCAATAGGGGCAGCGGTTGGTCTGCGAGATGACGGCCGCGACCGTCTCCTTGACCCGGCGTGGAACCCTGCCGCAGAGCACGGCCTCACGCAGCACCGCCCAGGCGGCGGCGAGGATCGGCGGCGCCGGCGCCTGCACCCGGAAGGGCTCGGCGACCACTCCAAAGTCGCGGCGGATCTCGGCGTAGACCTCGGTCACCAGGGGGTCGGCCGGCTGGCCGCGCCGCGCTTCGAGATAGCGGATGGTCACGATTGCCTTGGTGCTCAGCTCGTGGTGCTCAGCTCGTCGTGCTCGGCTCGGATCCTGGTCTCCCCCACCGACCCAACGCGAGAAGAAGTACCGAGATCGTAACAGCCTCCCTTGCCGCCCCAGGACGCCGAGGGCGGCGTGGAGCCTCTCGGCGAAGGTGTAGGCGTCGATAGGGTCGGCGAACTGGTTGAGGTCCTGTGGCTCGGTCAGGTGGGTCCGCCCGGCACCCGATGGTCCGAGTCGAAGCCAGCGTGGTAGATTTCGCATTGCAGCCATGAATCGCGAACCCAATGTCACCCTGCGCGACGATCCGAGCCTCCTTCCGCCGGATGCCGTCTTCGGTTTGAGCGTCGACCGCCTTGGACCTATCCGTGCCGAGGAGTTCGAGCTCAAGCACCAAGACGAGGAGAATCCGCTCGAGCTCATCGAAGGGTGGCTACTGCCAATGACTCCTGGTACCTACAGCACGGGCAGCGTACTGGGGCAGCTCTTCTCGCTCTTGGCGCCCCTGGTCCGCAAGCGGGGCTGGTCGATGAGCTTGGACGCGCGCCACCGCCTGCCGCAACCTCCCGACACCGTTGTCTTCCCGGACCTGGTCATTCATTGCGCCGCTCAGGTGACCTACCTGTCAGGCACCGAGACCGTGTCCCGCGTGCCCGAGCTCGTCGTCGAGATCCTGGGCCGCGAGACCGCGGCGCGCGACCGGGCTCCGCGCGGTGCCAAGTTCCTGACCTACCAGATGAGCGGCGTCCAGGAGTACTACTTCGCCTGGCCCGATGGCCATGACGCGGCAGGCTTCCACCTGCGCAAGGGCCACTTCACCCCCGCGCCGCAAGAGCCCGAAGGCTTCTTCGTCAGTCCCCTCCTCGGCGCCGCTCTGCGCCTGGTGCCGGCAGCGTTGCGCCGGCAGGGCACCTAGATCGGACTTCTCACAAGCCCTCCACTGTGGGTACCTCTTGAGTCAATTTGGTAGGAGGGCGAAGCGGAGTAAGCCCCGGAGGACGTGTCGCTTCTCTATTTCCGTCCTGACGACGGGAAGGAGCCGAGATACACCCGCGGCTGTTGCTAACGCGGCCGGCTCGACCGCGAGCGCCCGAACGGCACGGCTTACCCTCGCCTTTCGCTCGGAGTGCAAAAGGAGGCGGGGTCGTCATGGGTGCTACGGCTTCGAAAGTGGGGACCGTGGCCGGTGGCTGGGGTCGGTCAAGAACCAGCGCACCAGGGCGGCCGCGGTTGGCTCACCCAGCGGGGCAAAGGCAGTTTTCTGCCGTAGTCGGTTGAGGCGGGCGCCTTGGTCTCGAAGTAACCTCAGTTTATTGTTGTAAACTTCATAGCCTGTCACATCCTCGGCGAGGTCGGCGAGAAGACCGGCGTCCTGAGCAGGAAAGACAGGAATATCCCAAGAGGATAGCCTCTTGCTGGCTACGGTCCACAATTGCTGACCGTCAGGGCTGAAATTTACTGCAGGACCGGTTCTAAATGGGTTGCTCAGCGAAACCCCTCTTTGTAGATCCCAAATCTGGGCAACACCCCTTGAAACCATGAGGAGCCGCCGCCCATCGGGGCTGATAACGAGTCGCGACAGAGCACCTGGCATAGGTATAGGCTCTCCAAGCATCTTTCCAGTCGTGGCGCTAATCAGGGCGATCTGCCTTCCCGCAAGAACAACGAAAGAATCTCCGGCGGGACTGAACTCGAGAGCCCAGATCGGTGCTGAGAGCTTGAGGGGAGGCATCGCGTCAAGGCCAGTAGAAACGTCCTGAACCCGCAGTACCCCCGCACGGGTCCCGCTAGCGATTCGGCGCCCGTCCGAGCTGAGGCGCGCTGCCGTCACCCCTTTCCCACGGGCGAGCGCCCCACCCAAGGCTTTCCCAGAGTTAGAATCCCAGAGAACAAAGGAGCCGTCCTCGCCGAAAGTCAGGATATGCTCCCCTAATTGGTCGAAGTCGAAAAGCTTGATCATTTCAGAGCCGTGCTGGATCGCTTCGCCGAGTCTCCTCCTGGTTCTGGTATCCCAAACCTCGAGGTGCTTACCGACGAGCACTGCCACTCTTTGGGAATTGGCGCTGAGCTTGAAGCACGATCCCTTCTCAGCAAGAAGAAGTGATCGTTCTTTCAGCTTTCCTGCCACTTCCTCCCAGATTCTTAGCCGCCAATTCGTCGCTCCACTTTGCGCCGCGGCAACCCACGAGACGCCACTTTGCGTTCCCAATAAGTCTCCAAACTGCGATTCCATCGGATGAACTGCCTTGATGAGACCGGACCCTCTATCAAAAATCTCCAGGTTGTCATTGTCAGCGGCCACTACTTGGTAGGCCGTTGGCTGAAAGGGCGCATTCCCACAGATGATTTCGTCGAAGGCTATTAACTCATCGTCCCGAGCGACAATAGGTAGGAAATCGCGGTCCCAAGGAGGAGGGAGACGGATATCAGAAACCATCGTGCGCATTGTCCGATCCGCAACTTGCCTGATCTGTAGAGTACCTGCCGGTGAGATCGTTGCAAGCAGGTCCTTTGCGACCAGGTTGAAGGGGCCAGTATTAAAAACTGGCTCCACGATTGGGTCCCCACTTGACATGTCCCAGAGATGAACAGAGTTGTCCGGGACCCGTCCAAGAAGTACATTAGGTCTGGGAAGAGATATCGCGGAGATGAGTTGGTCCTCTCCAATCAGGATGCCCGCTTTCAAGGGATCGCGCTTCCAGACCTGTGCTCCAGTACTAAACCCAGCTGTCACTACCTGCGAGCCATCAGAAATGAACTGGACTGTCGCGGACGGCCCCGGTTGGTGCTGCGGTTTTCCTTGCAATGTGCCTGCCGTGATGCCCCTACGCTCGAGGACCGCATAGTGACGGCCATCGGGGGCGATTGCAGCATTGTCAATAGAGGAGGCGCCCCTGATAACTACTTGGCCGATTTGCTTCGACTGCTTCAGATCCAAAATGGTGAGCCTGGGCGAGAGATCGGCCACTACGACGCACTTGTCTCCTGTCGAACTGAAGTAGACGTTGTTGACCATATCTGCCTTTGACAGATCGTTTACTACCCATTTAGTGCCGCGCCCCACATCAAGGAAGGAGATATCCTTGTCCGTTACAGCTGCCACCCAATGACCATCTGGGCTCTGTACCTGGTTGTATGAGTTGGCGAACTCGATCGGTTCGCCAAAAGGTAGACCTGTCTCGACTTCCCAGATTCTGTAGACTTGGCCTGTTTGCGTAAGCAGGTGGCCTTGGACCACGTTGCAGCCAGCGACAAGGGATGCATCCTTGCCGACTGGGATAGGTGAGCCCACGTGCTTTAGAGTCTGTGTCTCCCAAACGTGGGCGATCCCGCGTCCACTAGAACAGAAGTATCTCCCATCGTAGCTAAGAGCTTGTACTGCTTGACCTGCCGGAGGCCTGAATTCTACGACCATGAGCGGCCACCTACGAGTCAATAATTCGCTGACGAGTAGACTCCTTGCTGATAGATTGTCGCCATCCTGGCGGAGAGCACCAGCCAGATAGGCAAGCGATTCTGCTGGCTTCTTGTCCTGCAGCAACGCAGATGCTTTCTCCCAATAGCTTTGAGCCAGAGCAAGTCTAGACCTTGCCTGAGCGAAGCTGTTCTGTCTTTCATTGCGAAAACCCCAAACAAGGAGGCCGCTAATGGCGAGGCCCGTTAGAGTGATGCTCAGCGCGATTCTCCGAAGGCGTTTCGCTCGTCGCTTTGCGTCTTCTCGACGCAGGGCGGGCATGTGCTCCTGGTCGATTTCGAAAAGAGTCGCTACGAACTTTAGGGTATCGTCGGCCACCGCGGCTCTGCTCCGCCCCGCTCGGCGCAGATCAACTCTCTCGATGTTTGGGAGGGCTATGTGGAGTTGCCCAGGAAGGGGATCGGCAAACGTCCCTTCGCCTAGGGCGATGGAGATGTTCTTACCCTGGGACAGGGTCCGAAAGTAGGCGATCTCCTGCTCGACCCAATTGGGGCTGCCATCGGCCCGTGGTTCGAGGGTCGAAGGCGTGCGCACGACGATCAAGTGACGCGATGCGGTGAGGGCGGGCTTGATTTCTGTCTCGAAGAAGTCGTCGGTCGCTCGCTCGTAAATAGTGTCAAGAAAGATTGCGAGCTTCCGAGGCTTAGAGTTGCCAGCAAGGGACGTAGGAAGTCGATAGTTTCGGAGGCGGTTGCGCAACTGGATCGCGAGCCCTGATCCGTCTAGGCGCCGGTAGCTGATGAACGCGTCGAATTTCATCTGGGCGAGCTCCTCTCGGCGACTTCGAACTGCAGTTGAAACGCCCCATTCACTGTACTCAACCTCGCTGCCGTGAGCGTATTGTACAGACGCAACGAAGTCTCACGAGCCTTCGCGGCGGCGCCTATCGCCCGGCCGCGGCGCGCTTCCTCTCGTACATCAGGGCGTCGGCCTGCTCGATTGCCTCGTCGAGGGCGGCGGCGCGGCCGAACGGCGCGATGCCGAACGAGACCGAGAGCGGCGGCTCGCCGCCGTTGCCGCGCTCTGGCGCCGCTTCAGCGGGCGCCGGCCCGGCGGGCGCCGCCGCGGCGAGGAGCTCGTTGACGCGCGCGAAGCGGCGGCGCGCTTCGTCTTCGCCGATGCTCTCGAGGATGACCAGGAACTCGTCGCCGCCCCAGCGGAAGAGCAGGTCGTCGGCGCGGATCACCGAGCGGATGGCGGACGCGACCCGCCGGATCGCCAGGTCGCCGGCGACGTGCCCCTCGCGGTCGTTGATCTCCTTGAGGCGGTTGACGTCGGCGATGGCCACGCACCCGGCGAGGTCGGGCGCGGCGCCACCGCGGCCGGCGACCAGGCTCTGGTAGGCGTGGCGGTTGAGGGCGCTGGTCAGCGGGTCGGTCGAGGCGAGCTCCTCCAAGCGGCGCAGCGCCTGTTGCAACTCGCCATTGGCGGTGTCGGTCTCCTGGCGCAGGCTTTCCATGGTGAGCATCACCATGCCGAAGCCGAGCATCACCTCGAGGATCAGGTCGACGAACGAGGTGTAATTCAGGTATGCGAAACGCCGGCTGAAGCCGCGCGCCGCCGCCACCGCGAACACCGGCACGTAGTGGCAGAAGTCGAGCCCCAGCAGGCCGAGCGCGGCGCACATCACGGTCAGACCCGGACCGCCCCGCCGGCCGCGGACCCGCAGCAGCACCCGGCAGGCGGCGAGCAGGAAGGCGGCGACGATCGCCGCGTGCACGGCGAAGCCGACGTTGAAGTCGTCCGACACCCAGGTGAGCGCAAGCGCCAACGCCGCGCCGGCCGGCAGCAGCCAGCGCCAGGACCGCCATGCCGCGGTCGGCCCGGCCATGGTGGCCGCTCCGGTGGCGCTGCCCGCGCCGACCGCGCCGTCCGTGCCGCCCCCGCCCGCCGTCCAGGCGGCGAAGTCGCGGCAGCCCGCGACGAGCAGGAATCCGAAGCCGTACTCGGCCAGGAAGTACGCGGCGCGCAGCCAGTGGTGCGGCGGCGAGAGCTCCCGGAAGTCGAGGTAGAGCGCGCCCAACGCCACGATCAGGCAGCACCAGGCGGCGGTCCAGTCGTCGAGGAACCGGCGGCGGATCGACTGGGTGAGGAAGAGCAGCAAGCCGCCGACGACCAGGATGCCGACCCACTGGGTGACCAAGCTGACGGTCGTGAACTCGACGACCGCACGCTGCGCCGCGGGCAGCGCGGCGGCCACCGGGGCCGGCATGCCGGTCACCGCCGCGATCCTCGGTCTCGCGACAGACGCGTGAAAGGAATGCGGGCTAGCGGCACGGCAGGGCGCTGATGTCCTGGATCGACGGCATGGCAGGCATGGCAGGTGGATTTCGCCCCACCTCAACACGGACGGCGCCCGCGAGTCAATGGGCTCGGCGGCGGGCGGCCACGCCACCGCCCGCGACGCGCCAAGACGGGACGCGGTATCATCCCCGCTTCGACCCGCGGCATCCTCCCCGGGTCGAGGACATCACGGGAACAGGAACCGCGAGACCAATGGCGAAGACCGAGACCGCAGCACCGAGCACCGCGATCACTCCCACCCGCGAGCAGGACTACGCGGAGTGGTACCAGCAGGTCATCAAGGCGGCCGACCTCGCCGAGATCTCGCCGGTCCGCGGCTGCATGGTGATCAAGCCGTGGGGCTATGCCCTCTGGGAGAACGTCCAGCGCGGTCTCGACGGCATGTTCAAGGCCACTGGCCACAAGAACGCCTACTTCCCGCTGTTCATCCCCAAATCGTTCCTGGAGAAGGAAGCCGAGCACGTCCAGGGCTTCGCCAAGGAATGCGCCGTGGTGACCCACCACCGGCTGGTCCAGGACGCCAAGGGCGCGCTGATCGTCGATCCCGAGGCCCGCCTCGAGGAGCCGCTGATCGTCCGCCCCACCTCCGAGACGATCATCGGCGACAGCTTCGCCAAGTGGGTGCAGAGCTACCGCGACCTGCCGTTGCTGATCAATCAGTGGTGCAACATCGTGCGCTGGGAGCTGCGCACGCGGATGTTCCTGCGCACCACCGAGTTCCTCTGGCAGGAGGGACACACGGCGCACGAGACCGAGGAGGAGGCGAACGCCGAGACCAGCCGCATGCTCGGGGTCTACCAGGAGTTCTGCGAGACGTTTCTCGCCATGCCCGTGCTGCGCGGCCGCAAGACCGCGAGCGAACGCTTTCCCGGCGCGGTCGAGACCTACACCATCGAGGCGATGATGCAGGACCGCAAGGCCCTGCAGGCCGGGACCTCGCACTTCCTCGGCCAGAACTTCGCCCGGGCCAGCGGCATCAAGTTCCAGTCGCGCAGCGGCGGCGAGGAGCACGCCTGGACCACCTCCTGGGGGGCCTCCACCCGCCTGATCGGCGGCGTCATCATGAGCCACGGCGACGACGACGGCCTGGTGCTGCCGCCGCGCATCGCCTCCGCCCAGGTGGTGATCCTGCCCATCCTGCGCAGCGACGACACCCGGCGGCTGGTGCTCGACTACGTCGAGCGCATCGCCGGCGAGCTGCGCGCGCTCGTCTACCACGGCGCGCCGCTGGTCGTCGAGCTCGACCAGCGCGACGTCCGCGGCGGGCAGAAGAAATGGGACTGGGTCAAGAAGGGCATCCCGATCCGTCTCGAGATCGGTCCGCGCGACGTCGAGCGCCAGACCGCCTCGTGCGCGCGCCGCGACCGGCCGGTCGCGGAGACCGCGGACGTCCCCGCCGCCGGCATCGGCGAGCGTGTCCTGCGCCTCCTCGACGAGATGCAGGAGGGCATGCTGGCCCGCGCCCGCGAGTTCCGCGCCAGTCACATGCGACCGATCGGCGACCCGGAGGAATTCAGGGCCTTCTTCACCCCGCGCAACGCGGAGAGGCCCGAGATCCACGGCGGCTTTGCGGTCTCGCCCTGGTGCGGCGGCGAGCAGTGCGAGGCGCGCGTCAAGGAGTCGCTCAAGGCGACGATCCGTTGCATCCCGATCGACGCGGTGCCGGACGGCGGTTTCGACCGCTGCGTCGTCTGCGGCGGCCCGCGCCAGGAGACGGTGGTCTGGGCGAAGAATTACTGAGCGCTACTCAACGATGTGAGCATTGCAGGAAGCAGGTCCCCCGCCGCCGGCGCGGCGGCAGGGGACTCGAGAGAGGAACGACCTACTGCAGGTTCACCCGCCACGCGCCGCGCCCATGGGTGAAGGCGTAGAGCGTGCGGTTGCCGGCCGAGCCCGCGAACATCACCAGGGCGTCGGCGACGGAATCGGGGAAGCCGGTCAGCTCGATGGCCCACGTGTGGCCGCCGTCGGTGGTGACGAAGATCCCCATGTCGGTGCCGATGTAGAGGTGGGTGGGATTCGCCGGATCGGCGACGATGCTTTGCACCGGCAGGTCGGGCAGGTTACCGTCGATGCCGGTCCAGGTGGCGCCGCCATCGGCCGTCCGCCAGACGTGAGTGCCGCCGAAGGTCGCGTAGGTGGCGTACCCCACCTTGGGATCGGCGGGGTCGAAGGCCAGCCACGAGACGTAGCCGGGCCGCGGCTTGGCGACAGGCCAATGGGTGCTGCCGGTCGCCGACAGCGCCGCGGAGTTGCGATAAATGGGCCCCTCCGCGGTGCCCATCAGCACGTGGTTGGGGTCCGCCGGCGAGCTGGCGATGGCGCTGATCGCGTTGAACCGCGAGCCGGCGATCTTGGTGCTGGCGCGCGACCAGTGCGCCGCGCCGTCATTGGTCCTCCACAGATAGTTGCCGCCGGTCCACAGGCGCTGGGGGTTCGTCGGGTCCATGGTGAACGGCGCGATGAACAGGAAGTTGAAATCCACGATGCCGGAGACGGCGTTGAGGAAGGTCTTGCCGCCGTCGATCGACTTCTGGATGGAGAGACCGGTGTTCTCGGCATAGAGGACGTTCGGGTGGGTCGGGTCCACCGCGACGTAACCGCCGTCGCCGCCCAGGATCGTGGTCCAGCCGTCGGGCCCGGTGCCGTCGGTTCCCAGCGGCGTGCCGTTGTCCTGCGTGCCGCCGAAGTAGGTCGCGTTGTCGGGAAACACCGCGCCGTCATAGAACTGGGTGGCGGCGAAACTGTTGTTGAGGCCGGTGTAGACGACCTTGCTGTTGACGTCGTTGCAGAGCAGTGTCACCGGGCCCGCGGCAGTCTGCGCCAGCGCGTTGTCGGTGCGGAAGACGCCGCCGTCGCTGCCGATGAAGAGCGTCTGGTTGGCCGAACCGTCGTAGGCCGGATGGAAGGCCAGCGCGTGCTGGTCGGCGTGGTTGTAGCTCGGGTCCGGCTGGCCCCACCAATAGGAAGCCGCGCCGAAAGTCTTGCCGCCGTCGTCGGAGCGGAACAGGTCGATGCCGCCGACGAAGACACGGTCGGAGTTGGTCGGGTCCACCGCGATGATGATGTCGTACCACCCCTGGTTGAGCGGGAAGCCATTGCCGAAGCCGCACGCCGCGAGCACCAGGATCACCGGATTGGTGAGCAGCAGCGTGCTCTGCAGGTCCTTGCTCCGGTTGGTCACCCGGGCCGTCCAGGTCGTGCCGCCGTCGGTCGAGCGGAACACCCCGAGCAACCCCTGGTTGTAGAAATGATGCGGGCCGTCGGCGTTGCTCGCCGCCACGGCGTAGATGACGTCGGGGTTCGACGGCGCGATCGCCAGGCTGGTGCGGCCCATGGCGGCGTTGGTCAGCACCACCTCCCAAGGCGTGCCCTTCGTCTGCGCTTGCACGTTGCGGAACACGCCCCCCTGGAAGAAGCTGCCGCAGCCCGCGAACAGCACGTCGTTGCCGGCGGAGTCGTTGCGCAACGCCAGGCTGAAGCAGCCGAGGAAGGTCTGCGGCGCCAGCAGCTGCGCCCACCGCCCGCCGTGGGCGTTGAAGCGCCAGACGCCGGTACCGGTCGCCGCGTACAGGATGCCGGTGGTCTTGCTGATCGCCAGGCTGTTGACGAAGAAGAAGTCGGGAGTGGCGGTGCCGGGCATCTGCGCCCAGGTATCGCCCGCGTCGAGGGACTGGAACACGCCCGCGCCCTGCACCGAGTCGCCGTTGAACGACCCCTCGCCGGTCCCGGCGTAGAGGGTGCTGGAATTGGTCGGATCCATCGCCAAGCTGCCGATCGCCAGGCTGGGGAAGAGATCGCCGACCGGGGCCCAGCTCGCGCCCGCATCGGTGGTCTTCCAGATGCCGCCGTCAGCCGTGCCGGCATACATGGTGCTGGCGTCCCCCGGGTCGATCACCATCGCCAGGGTGCGCCCGCCGATGTTGCCGGGCCCGAGCTCGGTCCAGCCCGAGGCGGCCTTGGGCAGCGCCGCGCCGCCGCGCACCTCGGCGCGCGAAGGCAGGAACGAGCCGGTCGGGGTCGAATGCTGGCGGATCGTCTGCATCTGCTCGCGCGCCGCGAAGTAGCGCTCCATGGGCAGCACGGTCTCGCCGGCTGGCAGGCGCTTGCGCAGGAAGAACTCCTGGGCCTCCGCCGGATGATCGAACCGGCGGCGAACCTTCTCGGCGGCCACCTTTGCCGGCAGCGCCGGGGACGCCGCGGTGGTGGTCGTTGCCGCGGCCGGCGCAACGGCCGCCGGAGCGGTCGGAGTCGCCGCGACGGCAGCCTGGGCCGGCACCGCCGGCATCGCCGCGGGGACAGTGGACGGGTTGCCCTGCGGACCGGTCAAGGCCGCAAACAGTGTCAGGGCAGACAGTACGTGGATCATTGAACCTCCTCGTGGGTGAAGGATTGCTTTCGTCGCATCCTACACGATTCTTCTGTCCCCTGGAAGCCCTGGGTATGGAGCGCCGCCCGACCCCGCCGGGCGAGCCGTCCGGCTTGCCCTCCGGCCGGGCCGCGCTGGCCGGCGGATCTCCTTCCGGCCTCCGGTTGGGCGAGGGTGGTGGATGCGGGTGCGGTGGACTGCGGTGCTCGCCCAAACGGCGGCCGGAAGGGGATCCGCCTCCGCGGCCCTCCTTCCACTTCTGCCTCTGGGATCTCTCCGTCAACCCGGCTACAAGACTCCCGTCGCAACCTCTCACAATACCCCCCGGTAGCATTCCCGCCCGCGAGCGTCGCCAATGTAAACGGTTTCAAAGAGTTTTCATGCGAATCGAGCCGAATTTTTATGCATCCGAACGTTAACAATCATTGCGCAGCCGTAGGGCTTGACAGGAATCAAGGGCTTCATTACATTATGCGCGCACTTCTCGCGCCGAGCAGCCCACCGCGAGTCAAGTCGACCAAGCAGAACAGCGGGACCCCGATTCGCCGGCGCCGGCACCAAGCGTCGAGCAGCACGCATCCGGCGCGGGCCAGACGGCAGAGCAGACGACACATCCGGTAGATCGCGTCAAACGAAGCCGTCCAAACGGCGGCTTCTTGGTTTCAACCACTTTTTCTGAAGTCGGAGGAGACCCATGGAGCGATCTGCAGGTTCGTCTCGCGTGCGCGTACTCGCGTCCGCACCTCTCGTTGCAATTTTCATCGCCGGCCTCGCACTGTGCGCCGGCACGGCCGGCAACGCCGCGCAGCTGGGCCACTGGCCCAGCGTGCAGGAACAGCTGGTCAATGGCCACGTCACCCCGGGCAGCCCCCTGGAGCGGTTGATCCTCGAGAACCAGGACTTCAACATGCTCCGCGCCGAAGAGGCGAGCGACTCGCTCCGGATCCCGCTCTTCCTGCGGGTGCTCTACCACAAGAACCATCCGCACGACCGGTACTTGGCGCACGATCCCACCGGCGGCTACCCGCTGGTCCTCAACGAGGTCTGGGAGTGGATGCTCACCCACCAGGACCTCAAGCCCGGCCCCGGCATCGAGGGCGTCAGCGCCGGCAACCGCAGCGCCAGCGAAACCGGCGAAGAGCGCATCTCCGGCGCCCAGAGCTCGCCGCGAAGCGAGTCGGAGATCCGGGTCAATCGCAACAACACGCAGCAGATCATCGGCGCCTCGAACAACATCAGCGCCAGCGGCATGCAGGCGCAGTTCTTCTCGTCGAACGGCGGCGTGACCTGGGGCCAGACCTCCCTGTCGCTGCAGACCGGCGACGCCTTCATGTCCGATCCGACCGTGGAATGGACCTCCGACGGCACCGCCTGGTCGACGACCATCGGCATCGACTCCACGCAGACCGTACTGCGTATGCGCTCCTACAAATCCACCAACGGCGGCGCCAGCTGGACCTTCGACGCCACCTTCTCCGGCAGCTTCACCAACAACGACAAGCAGCAGCAGTGGGTGGACCACAGCGCCACCTCGCCGTTCAAAGACAGCATCTACGTCATCTGGCATCCCGGCCTTCCGTGCGTGGTGGCACGGCGCACCGGGCCGACCGGCTCCTGGCAGACGCCGGTCCAGGTGAGCGGCTCGGAGACCACCGGCACCGCCATCGGCGCCGACATCAAGACCAACGCCAACGGCGACGTCTTCGGCTTCTACCCCGACACCGGCAGCCAGGGGCTCTACGTCGTCAAGTCCACCAATGGCGGCGCGTCCTTCAGCGCGCCGACCAGGATCGCCACCAGCTTCGGCTCGTTCCAGTTCGCCGTGCCGGCGGACGCCAGCCGCCAGCTGCTCATCTACACCACCGGCGCCGCCTACCGCACCGGGTCGCTCAACAACGTCTACGTCGCCTGGGACGACCTCTCCGGCGACGCCGGCTGCACCAGCGGCGGTGGGCCGGGCACCAACGCCTCCTCGACCTGCAAGAGCCGCATCTTCTTCTCGCGCTCGACCGACGGCGGCGCAACCTGGTCGGCGCCGGTCAAGATCAACAACCAGTCCGGGCTCAACGACCAGTTCTTCCCCTGGCTGGTGGTCGACGACAGCAACGGCAAGCTCGCGCTCGCCTACTACGACTCGGTCGGCGACTCGACGCGCGCCTCGACCAACCTCTATTACCAGTCCTCGATCGACAACGGCCTGACCTGGTCCGCGCCGTTCAAGGTGACGACCGCCTCGACCAACGAGACCACCGCCGGTGCCGACAGCGGTAACCAGTACGGCGACTACATCGGCCTCGACGGCATCTCCAACCTCTACTTCCCGTCGTGGACCGACCGGCGCAGCGGCGGCAGCGAGGAGATCTGGACGGCGGCCATCCAGGACACCACCTCGACCAGCGACTTCACAATCGCCGCCTCGCCGACCTCGACCTCGATCGCCCAGGGCGGCTCCGGCAACGTGACCATCTCGACCACCGTCTCCGGCGGCTTCAACAATGCTGTCGCGCTGTCGGCCTCCGGCCAGCCCTCGGGCACGACGGTGGCCTTCAACCCGACCTCGATCGCGGCGCCCGGCGCGGGCAGCTCGACGATGTCCATCACCGTCGGCGCCTCCACCGCCACCGGGACCTACCCGATCACCGTCACCGGCACCGGCGGCAGCACCACCCACAACACCACGGTCACCTTGACCGTCACCGCCTCGGGCTTCTCGATCTCGGCCTCGCCGACCGCGGTCACCGTCGCGCAGGGCGGCTCCGGTAACTCGACGATCTCGACGACGGCGCAGGGGACCTTCAACTCCGCCATCGCGCTCTCAGCCTCGGGCCAGCCCACCGGCGTCACCGTGGCCTTCAATCCCACTTCCATCGCGGCCCCGGGCACGGGCAGCTCGACGATGAGCATCACCGTCGCCGCGTCCACCGTCGCCGGCACCTACCCCATCACCGTCACCGGCACCGGCGGCAGCACGACGCACAACACCACCGTCACCCTGACGGTCACCGGCACTGACTTCACCATCGCGGCGTCGCCGACCTCGACGACGATCACGCAGGGCACCGCGGGCAACGTCACCATCTCCACCACGATCTCGGGCGGCTTCAACTCCGCCGTCGCGCTCTCGGCTTCCGGTCAGCCCTCCGGCGTCACCGTGGCCTTCAACCCGACCTCGATCGCGGCGCCCGGCTCGGGCAGCTCGACGATGACCATCACCGTCGCCTCCTCCGCGGCCACCGGCAACTCCACCATCACGGTGACCGGCACCGGCGGCAGCAAGACCCACACCGCCACGGTGAGCCTGACGGTGACGGCCCCCAGCACCAACCCGGTCGTCAACGGCGGCTTCGAGACCGGCAGCTTCAGCGGCTGGACCACCTCCGGCGCCGCCACCTCGGTGATCGCAGCCGCCGCCCACAGCGGGAGCTTCGGCGCGCAGCTCGGCGCCACCACCCCGACCAACGGCGACAGCTCCGTCTCCCAGACCTTCACCATGCCCGCGAGCAGCCCATCGCTGTCGTTCTGGTACAACAACCATTGCCCGGACACGCTCACGTACGACTGGGCGACGGCAACCCTCAAGGACAACGTGACCAACGTCACGACGACGCTGCTTCCCAAGATCTGCAGCAACCCGGGAGGTACCTGGACGCAGGTCAATTACAACGCCGCCGCCAACGCGGGCCACAGCGTGACGCTCACCCTCACCAGCCACGACGACAACTTCGGCGCCGATCCGACCTACACCTGGTACGACGACGTCGTGGTGAGCTCCGGCCCGCCGGATACCACGCCGCCGACGACCTCGATCACCTCTCCGGCCAACAACGCGACCGTGTCGGGCACGATCACCGTGACCGCCTCGGCTTCGGACAACGTCGGCGTGGTGAAAGTCGAGTTCTACATCGACAGCGTGCTGAGCTCGACGGTGACCACCTCTCCCTATAACTTCTCCTGGAACACCACCACGGTCGCCAACGGCACGCACACGATCTTCTCCAAGGCCTACGACGCGGCGAACAACGTCGGGACCTCGGCCACGGTAACGGTGACGGTCTCGAACAGCACGGCCCAGCAGCTGCTCGGCAACCCGGGCTTCGAGACTGGCTCCGCGGCGCCGTGGGTGCTCACCGCCGGTGTGCTCAACAACTCGTCGTCCGAGCCGCCGCACTCCGGCTCCTGGGACGGCTGGATGGACGGCTACGGCTCCGCCCACACCGACACCGCGCTGCAGCAGGTGACGATCCCGTCGAACATCACCACCGCGACGCTGTCGTTCTGGCTCCACATCGACACCGCGGAGACCACCACCACCCAGGCGTTCGACGTCCTGCAGGTGCAGATCCGCAACTCGTCGGGCACGGTGCTGGCGACGCTCGCCAGCTACTCCAACCTCAACCACAACACCGGCTACACGCAGCACAGCTTCGACGTGTCGGCCTACAAGGGACAGACCATCCAGGTCTTCCTCACCGCCACCGAAGATGCCTCGCTGCAAACGTCGTTCGTGATCGACGACTTCGCGTTGAACGTGCAGTAGGTGAGCCAAGGCCCCGGCGCGAGCCGGGGCCGCCCATCAGCAAGACCGCCCCGGCGCGAGCCGGGGCTTTTTCATTTCGCCGCGGCGGCAGCGGAGCGCCCCAGGCCGCCACGACAAGAGGGGCGAGGTCGTTCGACTACCTGCCGGACGGCGCCGAGCGGATGCCAGGTCGCGCTATGAGACCGGCTGAGCGCTCGCGTCGGGCACGGCAGCGCTATGGCCCCGGCTGGGCGCTCGTGTCGGGCACGGCCGCGCTATGAGCCCGGCTGGGCGCTCGCGTCGTGCACGTGGAACGCGAAGCTGGTGGAGTGATCGAGGTTGGGCATCGAGGTATGTCCGCCTCGGTAGGTGCTCTTGCCGTAACGCCAGCCGAAGATCACCTTGCCGGTGTCGTGGAGCCGCAGGACCAGGGTCTCGCCGGGCCTGACGTCGATGCCTCCCTGGGGCATGGCGAAACAGAGCCAGCCGGCCTCGCCCGAGTCGACGGTCCGCTCGACCTCTGCCAGCACGTCGCCGCGAGGACTGGTGAGGGCAAGGGTCAGCGTATCGGAGGCATCGTGCCGAGCATTGCCGGTGACCAGCTCGACCTCGATGCCGGTGATGCGAGGTCGAGTTGCGATGAACGTCTGCCCCCGGTCGTTCCCGGGCACGATGTTCGTCCAGCCGGGCTCCCCGGCGGCGACCCGGGAGCCAGGCCCGGGGCCGGCGCACGGTCCGGCTGCGAAGGCAGCGGGAGCAGCGGAGACGAGCAGGCACAGCGCGAGAAGGGTAAGGATCGACGTGCGGATCATGGTCGTTCTCCTCCAGCTCTAGTGGTGAGACGTCTGCCTCGCTCGAGATGCATATCAAAAGTTGTGCCCGCGCTGTGCCCGCGCTGTGCCCGCGGCCGCTGAGGCGCCAGAACGCCCTGGCTGCGGGCGGCTGCGGGCGGCCGCGGGCGGCCGCCGGCGGCTGCCACCCTGGATCGCCGACCGGACCGGCGCCTCCCCCACCGCCCAGAACCCCCGTCGGGCTTGCGTTCGGAGAGGTGGCGCGGCCGCTGGCGCGAAGGCGGGCGCGCACGGTGTGGGCTGGGAGAGCCCGGAGGCGCCGCTCCGGAGCCAGGCGCCGCTCGCCGTCCCTCGCCGTCCCCTCGCCGGCCGGAAACGACATCTGCAGGGGACAGCCTGCCTCGTGATCAGGGACGCCAGCCGTCCGCGACCGCCAGCGGCATGGCCTCGAGAGGGCTGATGGGATCGGCGGAGGGCACCGGCACCGCCCGGAGCGAGGTGGCATGATCGCGCAGGAGAGCGCCGAGCTGCAGCTCCCAGGAGATGGCATAGGGCTGGTCGTTCCAACCCCAGGCGGTGGCCGGAGCGGGGGGAAGGATTGGCGGCGACCGCCCGGGCGGCGGCACACGCAGCTTGCCGACCAGCCAGACGCGATGGCCGCCGGCGAGCGCCCGCCGCGTGCCCTGCAGCACATCGTCGATCGGATGGGGAGCGGCCAGCGCTGCTTTCAACAGGGCGTGACGATGCGTCCGATGGTCCGCCATCTGCGGCAGCGTCATCCAGCTCGCCGGACCGCGGTAGTAGCGATCGAAGCTGACGCCGAAGAGCCACGGCGACACCACCACCAGGTCGCCGCTGGACGCCGTGAGCGCCAGCCGGCGCGCCACCAGGTCGGCGTTGGTCATCCGCATCCGCAGCCGCGGCAGCGCGGCGGGCAGCAGCACGGCCGCGAGTGCCACCACCAGGACCAGCCGCGAGAGGCGCGTCCACGGCGTCCGGCAGAGATCGGCGAGCAGCGGCTCGAGCGCGCTGCCGACCAGCGCCAGCAGCGGCAGGTCGTACCAGGCGCGCGGGGTGAAGTTGAGGAACGCCAGGAACAGCAGTTGGGCCGCGATGCCCAGGACGATGACCAGCGCGCTGAACAGCCGCAGCGCGTCGTCCGGGAAGACGCGAGCCTCCGGCGCTGCCGGCACGGCGGCGGGGGCCGCGGCCGCACCGGCAGCCGGCTGAGCGCCCGACCGGGGGCCCTCCCTCCCCGCTGGCAACGGCTCGAGCTCGCGGTCGAACGTGTCGCTGGCGGCGACCTGGCGGCGCCGCCGAG
>Ga0209118_1000145_pt1 | contig 46409 bp, 33 predicted proteins | sample BlaSpr_A8_Ref_M1_FD_187988 | JGI IMG/M metagenome (GOLD analysis project Ga0209118, IMG submission 187988) | Forest soil microbial communities from Thunder Bay, Ontario, Canada - Black Spruce, Ontario site 2_A8_Ref_M1 (SPAdes) (version 2) | ecosystem: Environmental > Terrestrial > Soil > Boreal... | reverse complement strand
CAACCTCGCCGCCGTTCCCGCCATTTCCATTCCGTGCGGCTTCACGTCATCAGGTTTGCCCGTGGGTTTACAACTCATCGGCCTCCACACCGCCGAACTCGCTCTCTTGCAAATCGCTCATGCCTTCGAACGTGTGCACCCGCTAAACAGCCGCCCGCCTTTGTAGCGACGTCTTTTTGGCCCTATGTGATTCTGCTGATGCGGCCACAGCTTCGTGCTTCGTCATCACCCAAGCGCCAATCACGTATCCCAGCGTCCCGGTGATCATCCCCCCGAATATATCCGCCACGTAGTGATACCGCCCCCACACCGTCGAGACACACATGCACAGCACCAGCGGCAGCATCACCCAGAAGAGCCACCGTTTGTGCCGCCACGCTCCCCACAGCGCAGCAAACGACCCCGCCACATGCTCCGAGGGAAACGCGGCGCCGCGCACGCGCCCGAACTGCTCGATGAAATTGATAACCGCCGTCGCCGCTCCGCCGCGCAGTTCGCCGTGCCAAGCGCCCGCCATCGCGAACCATGGGCTCTCGATCGGAAAGAGAATCGCGATGACGTAGCCGATCACGTATCCCACTGCGGAATAGGTCATCACCGACCAATACGCGCTCCAATCCCGCCGGTAATACAAGATCCCGCCCAGCACGAGGAGATAGACGAAGTAAGTCAGGTAAGCGAACTGCATGAAGTCATTCCGCGCGGGCGTCGCAAATTGTTCCAACCACACTGCCGGATGCACACCCGTCAGCCAGTGATCGAACGCGATGAGGTTCGCGTCTTCCCATCCCGGATTCACCAGGTGCACGAGTTTGCTTAGCTCCTCGAAGCAGAACAGAAAAAAAAGATGCGGGTACCAGTGCCGCCAGAAATGCCACCATCTCGCTGAAAATGTTTCTCCATTTCGCCGGGCGTGGTTCGCCGCCCGGGCTTCAACTCGGCACAGAACAAGAACCAACGTTGTTACGAATGCTTGAACTCCTAGGATCCGCACCGGATGCGTCAAATTTTCCGCGAAAAGTACAATCAGCGCACTTGACACCGCCAAATACCCCAGCGCAACCCATTCAAACGCGCCGCACGCCCCCCAAGTCGCAGCCATTTCCTGCTGCAGCCACGCCGCAAGGCCTCCTCCCGCCAATTCTCCTTTCGCCGCGCGCTCAGCCCCTCGAACAGCGCCCGCACCCGTCCGCCACGCAAGCGCAACCGCATCCTTTCTGTATCCTTCTCCTGCCTGGCCGTTCATGCTCCCATCTCCAATCCCGCAACTTCCCTCTCGCCACTTCTTCTCCTATGTAGTTTGTGTGCCCACTGCGTGCGCCATGTTGCTTCCTCGCCCCCGCGTTTCTCCCAAATCCTCATTGCCCAATTCTTCCCGCGCGCAATCCGCAACAGTTCTTTCGAAGGGTTTACCGCCACCGGCCGCCCCACCGCCGCCAGCATCCAGCGATCCGTCGCGCTGTCTCCGTACGCGTAGCACTTCCTCAAATCGAGCCCCTCTTCCTCCGCCATCCTCCGCACGGCATCTGCCTTTGCTTCTCCATACATCGCCGCTCCCATCACCTGCCCTGTCAATTTCCCCTGACGCTCCTCCAATCGCGTCGCGCACACGTGAATCTCCGCCGCCAGCTCCCGCGCTTCCAATTTCGCTTCCAGTTGCTTCGCCGCTTCACGCGCCAGCATCTCCAACGTTCCGCTCACGATCATAATTTCGTGTCTCTCCTTCGCATGCCATGCCACGCGCTCCACCGCCGCAGCAAAAAAGGAAATCCCACTGGCCTGGCGGTCCATCGTGCGGATCGCCACCCCCCGCAAATACATCTTGTTTGCGTATCGCACCGCGCACATTCCTCGCGGCGCCAATCGCACCGCTTCTCTCAGCCACAAGGAATAATTTTTCATCGGGATCACTCCCCGGTATCGCAGCATTCGAAAGAGCCTCCGCTCCAGCGAAGGCCCTGCCACCAGCGTTCCATCCAAATCAAAAAACGCCGCAATCCCTCCGCCGCTATCTTTCACTTCCTTCACGCCGCCTCCCGCATCGCGTTTTTCGCCGAACGCCCCGCGCCCCCGGAAACATACCGCCAGCCCTCCACCAGCACGGGTAAGCCCCGCAGCAAACAAAACGCCGCCGTCAGCCACGTCAGCGCCACCGCGCCGATTCGAATCGCCGCGTGCGCCTCCGACGCCAGCTCGCCTGCCAGCGTCACCGGACCTCGCGTCAGCGCCAGCTCCAATCCCAGGTAACAGAAGCACAGGCATTTCAGCGCCGCATACACTCCGCGGCTCCAGCGCGACGCCACCAGCGCCCGTCCCCACCACGTTTGCAGCATCGCGTTCGCGCCCCATCCGGAATGCCCCGCGCGCATGGCCAGCCCGCGCAGGAAATCCGTCGCCGCTCCCCGTGCAAAGAAAAATACCGGCAGCCACAGCGACACCATCCCCACGACCGCAAAATAGGTGAAGTAAACGTTTTCGATCATGCGATCTCCGAGGATGTCCAGTTGCGCCCCCACCGGAGTCGCCAAGTTTTTTCGCCGCGCGATGCGGCCATCCAGCGCGTCCAGCGCGATCGCCGCCACCGTCAACGTCACCGCCGCAAAATTCGCCCACGCGCCTCGCCCGAACAAACTCACGGCCGCGAATCCCACGGCCACCCTCAGGAGCGTCACTTTGTTCGGCGTCCATTTCATATGCACCTGCCGGGCACCCAATGAGCGTCCTTCCTTAGCCATCGCAAGTGCCCGGCCAATTCGCGAACTTGCAAGCCTTGCAAAATCAGTTCTTTGCAACGGCTTCATTCCATTGAAAACTCTCCCCGCGCCAGCTAAATCCTTCATCTGTCGTCGTTTCGCTTCGCTGGTTTCTTTCTCGCCCCTGCTGCGTCTAAGTACCTGTCGGCTCTCCGCTGGGGCACTCCGCAAGTAAGGCCTTTTCCTGCCTTTATGCGAGAATTAACAGTTCGCCGCACCAGTTTTGTTTGCAGCGCTTCTGGCTGAGAGGACTCCTCTGCGCGAGCGCGCGGCAAAAACGCGGATAGGAACGGTTGGAACCAAACACTTGAGGCATAGAAAATCTAGATGACGGACGTCTCATTAGCCGCAGCTTTCCTTGCCGGGCTGGTTTCTTTTCTCTCGCCTTGCGTTCTTCCGCTCGTACCCGGTTACATCTCCATGCTTTCCGGCATCGGCATGGAGCAATTGCGCCAGGGGCAGCCGCCCCGCGCCGGTCTTTTTGCCTCCTCGCTCGCTTTCGTCGCCGGTTTCTCTCTCGTCTTCATCTCGTTCGGTGCTTCCGCCAGCGCCGTCGGCTCTTTCCTCCGCCAGAATCGCACGCTCCTCGCGCCCGTCGCCGGCGCGCTCATCCTTCTTTTCGGCCTCCACCTTCTCGGCGCGTTGAACAAACTCAATTTGCGTTCCGGCCTCATCCTCGGCTTCGTCTTGGTTGCGCTGGGCGTTGCCGCGCTGCTGCATCACGGTGCGCTCTTCGCCGGCCTCGGTGCCGTCCATTTTTTCTCGCTTTCGATCATCGGATTCTTCGGCCCGACGTTTGCCCGCTGGCTCAACCGCGACGTTCATCTGCGCAGCACCAGCACGCAGCCCGGCGTCTGGAGCGGCTTCTTTCTCGGTTTCGCGTTTGCCTTCGGATGGACGCCCTGCATCGGCCCCATCCTCGCCACGGTTCTCGCGCTCGCGGCCGCCAGCGACACCATCGCGCGCGGCGTGCTCCTTCTCGCCGTCTACTCTGCGGGACTCGCCGTGCCGTTTCTGCTCACCGCGCTGGGCATCGGCCAGTTCTTGCGTTTCTATCAGCGCTTCCGAAAATATCTTCACGCCGTCGAACTCTTCAGCGGCGCGCTCCTGCTCTTTGTGGGCGGCTTGGTCTTTGTAAACAAATTGACGTGGCTTGCCGGAAAGCTCAGCTTTCTCAACGGCGTGGTTTTCTGGCTGGAAAAAGCGTTAACGGGAGCGAAGTAGCGCGTGTGGCGCGCCAGTCCCCGGCGCGGTTGACGCTGTCTCCCGATATACTAAAATCAAAGGAACCTCATGAAGCGAATGGTCTTGGTCGGGGTAACGGTTTTGGCGCTCATTGCCGGCACTTATTTTGCCGACAAAGCCACGCGCGTAAAGCCGAAAATCACGGGGAAGGTGGACAGCCCAGCGTTCTCCGCGCAGCTCGCGCCGGACTTCACCCTCAAGGATCTCGACGGCAAAGACGTTTCCCTAAGCCAATTCAAGGGCAAGGTCGTGCTCATCAATTTCTGGGCCACCTGGTGCGATCCCTGCTACATCGAGATTCCCTGGCTGATCGAGATGCAGCAAAAATACTCCGGCAAAGGCTTCACCATTCTCGGCGTCGCTTTGGACGAAGAAGGCAAGAGCGTCGTGGCCCCCTGGGTCGCGAAAGAACGCTTCAACGTCGACGGCCAGAAGCTCCCCATGAACTACCCCATCCTGCTCGGCAACGACGCCGTGGGCGATAAATTCGGCGGCCTCCTCGGCTACCCCACCAGCATCCTCATCTCCCGCGACGGCAAAATGATCAAGCGCGTCACCGGCATCCTCACCTACGACGAAATCTCCAAAGCCATCGAATCCCAGCTCTGACCTCTCATCTCCCCGTGGCACAGCCATTCCTGGCTGTGCGCTTTTTTCTGTTCTAGTGCCGGACCGGAACTTGTCCCGACCTTGTTGCGGACCGTTGCGGGCGCCTTTTCCGTCGCATTTAGCACAGCCATTCTTGCTTGCCCTGAGTCTCGAAGGGGCTGTTCGCTTCCTTCAGTGCTTGCGGCCATGCGGCCAACATCGCTGTGTGTTCCTTTCTGTACAGAAATAATTTTCCTCGGTGGCTAATATTTGAGCTTGGATCGTCCGCTCTTTATCCGAAGTTGGAAGAAAAGAAATGGCCCCTGCGGAAGCCGGGAAGCGCGCACACCCAGCTTGTTCATGCGCGGCAGCGTCGGGCAAGTACTGCAGCACTGAGTGCGAGGCTAAGGAGGTGCGATGTCATTCGGCCTTTACTCAATTGGTTTCGCGATAGTGATTGGCGGCCTGATTTATGGCGCATACCTGCTGCACGTGCCCACACACTGGATTGCGGTGGGCGCGGTTGTGCTCTTGGGACTTGGAATTCTGACGGGTGTAAAAGCGACGCGTCAGAAGGATCCTGCGGGCTGACGCGTTTGTCAAAATCCAACTCTCTCTGCTCGTCTCCCGCTTAACTCTATCTTTTCTTCTCCTTCCCGCCGCCTGCCCCGCGCTTGGCGGGCGAGTCCCGATTCCGATCGGAACGGGCTGCGCCCTCCTTCTCCCCCCATGTAGCGCCGTAGGCGCGCCAGACGTTAGCCCTGCGTTGAGGGTGTCCTACCCGCCCGTCATCGGCCCTTGACATTTGTCGTTTGTAAGGTCATATTATGACCACCATGAGTACACCAATACCTCCGCCGAATCCGAATCCCAACGACCCCCAATCGATAGAGGCGCACAGACTCTATGTGCTCGCCGAATTTGGACGGTTGTTCGACTTCATTGATAGAGCTTTGCGTGATTCCATCCCAAAAGCAAAAGACATATTTTCACTGTTGGACGGGCCAGTCGATCTGTCGGTACACGCAGGGTTGACCAGATACCTGTGCAGGCGATTTCTCGCTTCTCAAAATATCTCCTCCGAGGAAGAGGACACATCTGATTTCGAAGTGGAGAGAATCCCTAACTGCGGGCTATGTCTCAACCAGGGACCAACGCAAATACGAATCTTGAAGGCAACTACAAGTGGGATCCCAAAGGCGGCGAGCGAAGCTCGCAGCCGCTTTTATAGCAGTAACCAGTTTCTTCTGAAATTCGACGACCAGAGCCAGGATGGCATTCGAGCACAGACGCCTTTGAGCCTCGTGGTCATCTGGACCTTAAGCGATGGATTCTCCTATGGAGGCATAGAAATCGCTTGCCCAAGGGGAGAACGCACTGATGGCAGTGTTGATTGCTATTGGATCAGCGCGTGGCGAGGAGACCAGGCTAGCCAGGCACCTCGACAAGGTGGTCCGATGGCACAAGATTTGGACCTGGACGAGATCAGGCCTCTCCAAAAGCGTAAGAAAGCTTCAAGTTAACTGGCCATGCAAGAAAAACTGTTCGAATTACAGCAAGTACCAATCAATGGTCGCAGAGTGCGCCAGGGAAGAGAACTCAGGGGCCTTACGCAAGCAGTGCTTTCCGAAGCCTTGGGTATAGACCAGACCATGGTTGCCCATATCGAACGTGGAACTAAGCAGCCTAGCGATGAACTCCTCGTCGCGCTATCCACAGAACTCCACCTGCCGGCCAGCTTCTTCCGCCAAGGCAGCCCACCCGAGTTCCCCAAAGGCAGTCTGCTCTTTCGCTCAAAGTCCGGAATTGGCAAGAGAACTATCTCTCAGGCACACGCGCACGCGGAACTTGTTTTTGAGCTGGTTCTCAAACTTTCCGACAGGGCCTCCCTAATGCCTATTCGTCTCCCGATCGAGAGCGATCCAATTGAGGCCGCTCGCCAAGTCCGGAAGGCACTTCACCTACAAGGCGGACCATTCCTACACCTCGTCCGCTCAGTTGAGCGTCTGGGGGTCATTACCATACCCCTGCCAGAGCTAAGAGACTGCGATGCCTTCGCAGTATGGGCCGGTCCAGCACGAACGTACCCAGTCATTGGAATGGTTGTCGGCAAAGCGAACGACCGAACCCGAATGAACGTCGCTCATGAACTTGGCCATCTTGTGCTCCACCGTGATCTCCTTGGGGGAACTCAAGAGCTTGAAACGCACGCTTACCGTTTTGCTGCCGAATTGTTGATGCCTGCGAATGACATCGCGGAAGACATAAGCTCTGAGAAACTTACCCTATTTCGTCTAGCGTCCCTCAAGAAAAAGTGGCAGGTCTCCATGCAAGCTCTAGCCCGGAGAGCCCGCGACCTAGACGTAATCAGCGACCGTCAATTTAGATACTTGATGCAGCAGATGAGCATAAAGGGCTGGCGGACCGAAGAACCAACTTTCGGACAAGGTCAAGCTGAATTGCCACGGCTTGTTCCGAAGCTAGCGGAGGTCAGTTTCGGCCACGCGATAGACATGCAAAAGGTAGCAAATGAATTCTGCATGACCAAAGATTTTGTCGCGGGCTTGATGAGTATGTGTTCCTTAAATCCCGCCCTGGGTTCCAAAAAGACAAAGGCCCAACAGCCACAGCCAATAGCTTTTGTATCCAAGAGGGCGAATTAGAGCGGAACGGGCACCGCTGGACTTCGAAATCTCGAGTTACTGAGGCTGACAGTGCACAGAGGCCGAGTTCGACGTTATCAGGTTTGCCGGGTGCCCCGGGTGCCGGTCTTGCACCTGGGGTATTTGACTTTGCTTGTTTCCTGTTCGCCTCACCCCCTCTCGCACCGTTCATCCCGCCCCATTGCCGTTCACCCTTCAATTTTCACCGTTCCCTGCAAATTACTTAACCAATCCATACTGGCATGCTATCCTTCCCCGTGTTTGCCAAGCTCCAGCCCGGCCTGTTCCCCTTCTCCTCATCTCGGCGTCTGTCCCGTGATCCCCTAAGTCTTTTGTTTGCCACTCATACAGATTCAACGTCTTGTAAGTCCTTTCTTTGTCACTCATACGAAAACATGGGGGGTGTATATCAACTCTTCCCATTGTGGAACTCGCGACTCTTCAGTCGCCACTTTTTTGCTGCACGTGCGCTTCACGAGCGCAAAATCAACGCACGAATTGCGCACTTTTTCACAATAACTCCTTTCCTTGCCACACTTGCGTTTTTAGTGGGGGGGGAGGGGGGGTCTCGAGCTTTTCAGTCAGACCCGCAGCTCCATTTCTCCTCCGCCCCGCCTCTCCGTGTCTCGGCGTCCACGCCGCCCGCTGCTCTCCTCCCGTTCGCTTGCCCGTGCAAAACGTCTCGTGTACGCTGGCCTTATGCTGGATGAAAAGGATTTTCGGAACAAAGCGGATGCCGCCTTCGACGACCTCAAGCGGCGCCTGCTCACCGCCGGTGATGAGCACGGCTTCGACGTCGAAGGCGAAAGCGGCAAGCTCGAAGTCATTTTCGAGGAGCCCGAGGAAGCAAAATTCGTGGTCTCGCCCAACACGCCCGTGCGCGAAATCTGGATCTCCGCGCTCTCGACCAGTTTCAAGCTCGGCTGGTCGGCCTCAAGAAACGCTTTCATCCTGGAAAAAACCGGCGAGGATCTTTACGCCGTCATGGGCCGCGTCATTTCCCAGCAGCTCGGCACGCAGGTGACTCTGTGAGAATCGCAACCGTAGTTCTCGCCAGCGTTCTATTTTTTATAGCCGTCGCGGCCCTGCCCTCGGCGCGGCAGGTGCCTTCCGGACGGGAAGTTGTCGCTCCCAGCGCCTACGTTTCGCTCGAACCCGTGGCCCGTGGAAGTTCGTTTCAGCTTGCCGTCGTTCTGAAAATTCGCCCCGGCTTTCACATCAACGCCCGCGAAAAATCGGAAGACTATCTCATCGCCACCGATCTGAAGGCCGACGTTCCCGCCGGATTCAAAATCGGCGAAGTCTCTTATCCCAAAGGAAAACTCCGCCCCTTCACTTTTTCCAAAAAGCCTCTCAACGTTTACGAGGGCACTATCGTTCTTCGCCTTCCGCTCACCGCGCTCCCGAACGCTCCGCTCGGCGCCCAGCAAATCCCCATGAAGCTGAGATATCAAGCGTGTAGCTCCGAAATTTGTCTCCCGCCCGTCACTCTGGATGTGAACGCCGGTTTCACCGTCGCCGCCGCGGCCTCCGACGTGCGCCCCGCTCATCCCGAACTTTTTTCCCAGAATTAATTTCTCGATGCGCGTCAAACCCTTCCGAATCGAGCATTATTTCGCGAAGCATGAATTTTCCGCCAAGTATTTGCTCGCTAGCTCCGACGCAGAATCGCAAACCGTCGGCGATGTGCTCGATCTCGAACCGGGCGCGCACGAAAACTTTCTCGAGCAGTGGTGCGGCTACACGGAAGCTCCGGGAGCACCCTGGCTGCGTGAAGTCATCGCGGAAATTTACAAGCGAATCCAACCCGACGATGTGCTTGTTCTTTCCTGCGCGGAAGAAGGGATTTTCGTTCTCTATCACGCGCTCGTGAATCCCGGCGATCATGTGATCGTTGAAACTCCGTGCTTCGAAAGCGGGCTCGAACTCGCGCGCAGCACCGGCGCTGAAGTGAGCGAGTGGCGCCGCCGCTCAGAAAAAAACTGGGCGCACGACTTTCATGCTCTCGAAAAGTTGATCCGGCCCAACACGAAAGTCATCTACATCAATACGCCGCACAATCCCACGGGTTTGCTGATGCCGAAAAATATTTTTGAATCCGTGCTGCAACTCGCCGAAAAACACGGCATCACCGTTTTCTGCGATGAGGTGTACCGGGAACTCGAGCATGATCCCGCCACGCGGCTGGCCGCGGCTTGCGATCTTTATGAGCATGCGGTGAGCATGGGCTCGATGAGCAAGACTTACGGCCTGGCGGGTTTGCGGCTGGGCTGGTTCGCTTCGCGCGACGCGGAAATCCTGCAGCGCTGCGCGGAGTTCAAGCTGTACACCACGATTACGAGCAGCGCGCCGAGCGAATTTCTGAGTGGGGTCGCGCTGCGTCATCGCGAGGTGCTGCTAAAGCGCAACCTGAGTATTGTTCAGAAAAATCTTTCTCTGCTCGATGCGTTTTTCTCGAGGCGCGCCGACCTGTTCGACTGGGTGCGGCCCAACGCCAGCACCATTGGATTCGCGCGCTTGAAACTGCCACGGGATGTTCAGGAATTTTGCGATGACGTCGTAAACAAATCCGGCGTGATGCTGCTTCCGGGCAGCGTGTACGATGAGCCACATCACATCCGCTTCGGGTATGGCCGCAAAAACATGCCCGAGGCGCTGGAACACTTCGAAAACTACTTGCAGAAGAATTTTTAGATCCGTCCGCCCGCCGGCGAGATGCCGCAAGCGATTAGGCGTGATTGGCTTGGGGCTGGGCTTTTCGCAGTCTGCTGACGACGCGTTCGCGGCCCAGAGCCACCATGGTGTCGAAGAGCGGCGGCGCGACGGCTTGGCCGACGATGGCCACGCGCGTGGCGTTGATGAGCAGGCCGGCCTTTACGCCGGCGGATTCGGCGACGGCGCGCGTGGCGAGGTCGCACGCATCATGATTCCAATCGGGAAGTTTTTCGAGCGCGCCGGCAAGATTCGCGAGCAGCTCGGGCACTTTTGGATCCTTCCAGAATTTTTCTTTTGCGGCGGCGTCGATGGTGAAGTCATCGCTGAAAAATGCTTTTGACCACGTGGAAAAATCCGGCAGCAGCCGAATCCTGGGGCGCAACAAATCCACGGTTTTCGAAAACCACTCGTGGTCTCTCCCATCCCGGCCGGGGCCGGCACCCGCGGCCCACTCTTGCTTCCACAATCCGCTGCGCTTCAGCTCGCCTTCCACTTCCGGCAGCAGCTCTTCGATCGGGAGCTTCTGAAGATACTGCGTGTTGAACCACTCGAGCTTCGCCCGGTCGAACACACCGTTGGTCCTGCTGACGCCTTCGAGCGAAAATTTTTGCAGCAAGTCTTTCGTGCGCAAAAATTCCTCGTCGTGGCCCGCAGACCAACCGAGCAGCGCAAGAAAATTCCGGAACGCTTCGGGCAGAAATCCTTCGGCGCGGTACATGTTGACGTCCGTGGCTCCGTGACGCTTCGAGAGCCGCTTCTTGTCGGGACCGAGGATCAGCGGCACGTGCGCGAAAACCGGCGGCTCCGCGCCGAGCGCGCGGTAGAGCAACACCTGTTTCGGCGTGTTGGAAATGTGGTCCGCGCCGCGAATCACGTGCGTGATGCGCATGTCGATGTCGTCCACCACGACGCCGAGCTGGTACATGGATTGCCCGAACTCCTCGTCGCCGGTTCCCGAACGGAGCAGAACGAAATCTTCGATGTCATCGTTCGAGAATTGGGTCTCGCCGAAGACCACGTCCGTAAATTTTGTCGTGCCGCCCAAGGGAACCTTGAAGCGGATCGCGGGCTTTGTTCCCGGCGTTGAAGGTTTGGTGTCGCGGCAAGAGCAACGCGTCACGCGACGCGGCCCGCCGCCTTTGGGCTCTTCGTCCTGGGCGGGTTCGGCGTGGTCTCCGCCCGCATATTTTTCTGCCGGGCAATAGCACAAGAATGCGGCGCCGTTCGCGAGGCACTTCTTCGCGGCCTGGCGATATAGCTCCGTCCTTTGTGACTGGTAGAACGGGCCTTCGTCCCAGTCCACACCGAGCCATTTCAAACCGTCCAGAATCCCCTGGACCAGCTCCGGCTTGTTGCGCTCCGCGTCAGTGTCCTCGACACGCAAAATCATTGTTCCGCGCTGCCGCCGGGCGAAAAGCCAGTTGAAGAGCGCGGTCCGGGCGCCGCCCACATGCAAATAGCCGGTCGGCGAGGGGGCAAACCTCACGCGCGCGCCGCCAGCAGTATTTTTAGGTGTCTCGATCATCGATTGGCCGCTTCCTTGTGCCCGAATTCGAACGACCAGTCTAGCGAAACGCCCCGCGCTCCGTCCAATTGCTACCAGAAACAGTTTCGAGTCTGCGGCAGCTCTGGGTGCAGGGAGACCGTTACCTGCTGGGCGCTGTCTTTTTGGCAACCAGTACCGCGGTACACTTGCTTCCTGAAAATTTCATCATCCATAATGACAAGTACTTTGGCTTGTGCATCGAGTTGACATTTCCCCCGCGGCGCAGGATTGTCTTCGTACGAGCGGCGCGGGGTTGCTGGTCATCCTCGAAGCACATCTATTTTTGGCGTATTTTTGAGGCATAGCGCAGCCGTCCCGACGCCGGGCGGAGAATTGACAGCGTCCTTGACACATCAGAGCTTCACCGACATTGCGCTGCTCGCCAGCACCACCGTGGTGGCTGGCTTTTTCGCGTATATTTTCAACCTCAAGCGCCAGAACTACCTGCTTTTGTGGACCGCAGGTTGGAGCCTCTTCGCGCTTCACTACCTGGGTCCGGCTCTCTCCCAATGGATGCCGGACGGCCCAGTGCAAAGTTCTCTCGATCAATGGCTTTACGGGCTCGCCGGGCTGCTATTTCTGCTCGGGACACAGCTCTATGCACAACGCAAACCTTCTTTTGTCGCCGCGGCAATAACTGCCTGCGTCCTTGGATTGTGGGCAGCCGCCAACGCCGTGCATCTGCTCACCGGCATTCCCGTCGCTGTTCCTTCCGCGCTGGTCTTCCTGAGTGTCGCCGTGGTTTTCTGGCAGGAGAGCCGGCGCCAGGAAACGCTTGCCGACGGGCTGCTGTCCGTCTCGTTTGCTTTTTGGGCAATCGCGCGTCTTGTGCTTTTCCTGTTTCGTGATTCGCCGGAAATTCGCGGCCCCGGCCTGCAACCCATCGTCGCAGTGCCTGCCGCGATCGTAGCCATGCTTATGGTTATGGCGTTTTACGAGGAGGAAAAACGCCGCATCGAGCGCAGCATGCTCGCGCTTTCCAACCTCAATCTCGCCACCTCGAGTTTTATGGGGGGCGAAATCCAGCGCATGCTTTCGCAGGCGCTCGAGCGTGTGCTGGGCGTTGTGCGGCTTCCGGCAGGCGCGCTGTTCCTGCACCACGGTGATCCACAAGGGCCGACCTCCGTCGTTGCCGTAGGCTTGAACGACGACTTCTGCCGGGTGGCGCAAGAAGAAGGGCTCGACGACTACCTCGTCAATCTCGTTGCGCGCCTCGGCGGCCTGCTTGGATTCCGTGATCTACGCGACGATTCTCTTTCCGCGCTCGAAAAGGAAGAATCCATCCGCCGTTTCCGGCAGCTTGCGCTTGCGCAGGGACTCCGCAGCGTTGTGGCCATTAGCCTCCAGGCTAAGGAGCAGGCTTTCGGTGTGCTGCTGCTTGGGACACCCGACAATCGCCGGTTCACTCCCGCCGAGCTGCGCCTCCTGCTGGCGCTTGGCCATCAAATCGGCATGGCTGTGGAGAACAGCTACCTCATCCGGCAAACATCGCGGCGCTCCGAAGAACTCCACGTCCTGAACGAAATCGGCCGCGCGCTCAGCTCCACGCTCAACAAGGAAGATCTGCTGCGCAAGATCTGGGAAGAACTGCGCCGCCTGTTCGACGTGGAAAATTTCTACATCGCTTCCCCAGACACGTTGCGGGACGCAATGCACTTTGACCTGGATATGAGCGATGGCGTGCGTCTGCCTCCGCGCAGCCGGCCTGTCGGGAATCACCTCACTGAATACATCATCCGCACGCGGCAGCCCGTGCTTATTCGCGATAACTTCGTTGCGGAAGTCCGCAAACTCGGCGTGGAACCCATCCGCACGGGCGGCTGCTTCTGTGGCGTCCCGCTCGTCGCTTACGACCACGCCATCGGGGCCATGGCCGTTTTCTCCGATCAAGAGCGCGTTTTTGACGAAGGCCACCTGGAGCTCCTGCGCGTCCTGGCCAGCGAAGCCAGCATCGCCATTGAAAATGCGCGACTCTTCCACGAAGAGCGCACCAAGGCGCGCCACCTCGCGCTTCTCAACACCATCTCGCGCAATGCCATCGCAACACTGAACCCAGACGAGATGCTCGCCAAAATCGCCGAGCAGCTCGAAGACGGACTCAGCTACGACCACATTGGAATCGGCGTTTTGGACTATGCCACGCGCGAAATTATCGTGCAGGCCGAGGCCGGCAAACGCCGAGGCGCTCTAGGGCAGCGCATTCCGCTCGGCGCCGGGCTTGTCGGCCAGGTCGCGCGCAACGGCCACATGGGCATCGCGCGCTCCGCAGCTGCTTCGGATAATGCGTCAAAACCCATCCTGCCCGAATCCGTAGCCGCCATCGCGCTCCCCGTTTTTTACGCCGAGCAGCTCCACGGCATTCTTTACGCGGAGTCCTCGCAACCTGCCGATTTCTCCGAAGAAGAAGTGCTGCTGCTTCGCACGCTGGCCGACCTGATCGCCGGAGCTCTGCACAATTCGCTCTCGTTCCAGAAAGCTCAGGAGCAGGCCATCACCGATGGCCTGACCGGCGTCAAGACGCACCGTTTCTTCATGGAGTCGCTCTCCGCGGAATGGAAGCGCTCCACGCGTGCTGGCCGCGCCTTCGCGCTCGTCCTCATGGACCTCGATCGCTTCAAATTTGTCAACGATTTCTACGGCCACCTCGAAGGCGACCTTGTTCTCCAGCGCGTCGGACATATTTTGGAGACCAACTGCCGCCGCTCCGATGTCGTGGCGCGCTATGGCGGCGACGAATTCGTCATCTTGATGCCCGAAACCAACATGGAGCACGCCCGCCAATTGGCCCTCAAGCTCCGTGGCTGGGTATCCGCCGATCCGCTGCTGCGTGAAAAGAACATCAGCGCCAGCTTCGGCATCGCCTGTTATCCGCTCCATGGATCTTCGCCGCAGGAACTTATCCAGGTCGCCGATGCTTCCATGTATCTCTCGAAGCACCAGGGAGGCAACACGGTCTCGACGGCCGACCACTTCGACCCCAACGAAGCGAAGAAGTGGAAACGCGACGTGCTGGAAGCATATCTTGGAGTTACGCTCAAACGGCTTTTTGCCACCGGGCCGGAGGCGTTCGAGGAAATTTATCAGCGGTTGACGCAGTTCACCGAATCGTTGGCGGCCACGGAAACCTCCGGGAGCAAGTCGCCGGCCGCCGCCGCTCATGGCTCCCAGGCGCTTCCCCAGGCGGTGCTGGATACCGTGACGTCGCTGGCTTTCGCCATTGACGCCAAGGATCACTACACGCAGGGCCACTCGCAAAAGGTTTCCGCTTATGCCGCGCTTATCGCAGAAGCTCTGGAAATGTCCGAAGCGGAAATCGAAGAAATTCGCCTTGGCGCGGTGCTGCACGACATCGGCAAGGTCGGCATCCCCGAAAATATTCTGAACAAGAGCGGCCCGCTGAATCCGGATGAGTGGGAGACGATGAAATCTCACGTTGAATTCGGAGCGAAAATCCTCGAACCACTGACACCGCTCGCGCACATCCGCAAAATGGTTCTGCACCACCACGAATTCTACGACGGTTCGGGCTACCCGCATGCACTTGTCGGCGAAAATATCCCGCTTGGGGCGCGTATTATCGCCGTAGCGGACGCCTACGACACGATCACCAGCGACCGCACGTACAAGAAGGGGCGCTTCGCCGCCGAAGCTCTCGCCGAGCTAGAGCGCTGTGCTAATGCGCAGTTCGACGCGAAAATTGTGGAAGCATTCGTCCGCACGATGCGCCAGTTACCCAATCCCATCATTGAAGTTGCCTCCACTCCCGGCAGCTAGCCCTCGGCAAGCTCTCTGTTTTTGCTTGACATTTCCTTAAAATTCGAATATTGAACCGTTTTAACAAGCAATCCGCGAGGGGTCTCCCCAAAGTCCCTGGGGTGGTGCAGACTCAAGACAATATTTGCCTTTCGCGGCACACAAGTGAAGTTGAAAAATGGGAGGGCTACCGTGGGTCACCTCGTAAGATTTTTTAATTTTCCCGGCTTGAAAACCTCGCAAGAAGACACCGATGTCTCACCTGCGGGAGCGATGCGCTGGCTCGCTGCGCTGCTGTTTGCCTTTTTCTTTTCTTCTGTTGCACACGCGCAGCTTTACACGGGCTCCGTGACAGGAGTGGTCACCGATCCTTCCGGGGCTGCGGTGCCTACGGCGAAAATAACGCTGGTCGATCAAAACAAGGGGTACAAATTCACTGCTGCGACCGACCCCGCCACAGGCAGGTATCTGCTGCGCTCGATTCCTCCCGGAACGTACAAGATTACGGTGGAAGCGCCGAACTTCCAGAGCCAGACCCAGGCAGGGATCACGCTGGACGTCAATCAAAACCTTTCCATTGACTTTTCCTTGAAGGTTGGAGCCGCCAGCGAGACGGTGGAAGTGAAGGGTAGGGACGTACAGTTACAGACCGAGGATGCGGTTACCGGCCAAACAGTGAATAGAAGATTCGTCAATGATTTGCCGCTGGTTGACCGAAATTTCACCAATCTTACGTATCTGGCTCCAGGCATCACGGAGACGAATGTGTCTGGCACGAAAAATTCGAACGGGGGGATCAACTTCAATTCCAACGGCAGCCGGAATTCCACCTCCGACGTTTTGATTGATGGCGCGAGCGCAACGAATTTTGAGCAGAACAGCGGAATTCAGAACGTGCCCTACACACCTTCTGTGGACTCCGTTGAAGAATTCAAGGTCCAGCAGTCAAACTTCACCGCCGAGTACGGCTTCGCGGGCGGAACCATCATCAACGTTATAAGCCGCTCGGGCGGCAATCAGTTTCATGGCAGCGCCTACGAATTCTTCCGCAATTCCGTATTGGATGCCAACGATTGGTTTAACAACGCGAACGGCACTCCGATTTCGGCCTTGAAGAGAAACAACTTCGGCGGCACCATTGGCGGCCCCATTCGGAAAGATAAAACCTTTTTCTTTTTCGATTACGAAGGAACAAGAGAGACTACTGCAACCAATTCAGGATTCATGGGTGTTCCCAGCCTGTGCGAAAGAGGGGACTCCTCGGCCGCGTGTCCTGTCGGGGCGCCGGCTTTGGGAAATTTTGGCGAGCTGTGCACGACTCAACCGGACGCAAATGGTATAAACGCTCATTTCAATGCGAGTGGCCAGTGCGTAGATTCTAACAACCAGTTCTTTCCATCCGGTCAGCTCTGGGATCCGTATTCAGGTACTTTTTCGAATACCCCGCCGCAACTTGACCCCAACGTCACTCTATCGGGTGGTGCAGTTCGTCCCCTTACCAGCATCATTCCGTTCGATAATCTGGCAACCTATACAAGCCCGTCAACTCTCCCAGGAAATGTGGCGCTGAAGGGAACGCCATTCCAGCTCCCCACGGGACCCGGAAATCTGATCAATCCTGTGGCAGCGAAGTTGCTCTTGCTTTTCCCCAAGCCAACCGTAAACGCCACTGACATTTTCACTCTCCAAAACGCGAACTTTTTTAGTTCGGGTTCCAATTCAGACTCGAACAATCAGTTTGATATCAAAGTGGATCATCGCTTCAGCGACCGGGACCTGCTAAGCGTAAGGTATTCGCAGGGGAGCGGTAGCTCCAAGAGTTTTAACTGCTTCGGGAATTTTGCCGATCCCTGCTCGAGTGGACCTGCTAATTTCACCCGCCACGAGGTGGCGATTAATCACACCCACACGTTTGGCCCAACGCTTGTGCTCACAATCACGTACGGTCTTGTTCGGGGATTTGACAATGCACCCGGGATCAAAGGCCAGTTTCCTAACATCAGCTCCTCGTTCGCTCAGTTGGGATTGCCATCCTACCTGAACACTGGCTTCGGAACGATTCCGGCAATCCAAATAAGTGGATACTCCGGAGCGGGAAACAACATTGGAACCCAGACATTCAGCATCACCAGGGAAGGCCAGGACTCCCACCACTTGGAAGGCGCGGTGAGCTGGCTGCGCGGGAAGCATGAACTGAAGATCGGCGGCGAAGGCCGCATGCATCGGATTAACCACGGAAATCCGGGATGGCCTTCCGGTGACTTTAGTTTTGACTCCACGGGCACATCGGAAATTGGGAGTGAGTCCAACACGACGAATGCAGGCTTGCCCTTTTTGGGAGGGGACGGAATGGCAAGCTTCCTGCTCGGAGTGGGGCCGCCGGGCAACGCAGGTGGCGGCTGCACGCCTTGCCAGCAAGGATTCAACAATTTCGTCAGCACCCAGAGTTTCCGGTATGGTGCTTTTGTCCAGGACAACTTTAGGGTCACGCCAAAGCTGACGCTGAATCTTGGAATACGCTATGAAATCTCGTTGCCTCGTACAGAGCGCTTCAACCGCATGAACTGGCTGGACCCCAATGCAGTCTCCCCACTGCAAGTGCCCGGGCTTCCGACCTTGCACGGGGCCGAAGTGTTTGCGAGTCCCAGCAATCGCACAAACTACTATACGGACTACAAAGCCATCCAGCCGCGCTTTGGTCTCGCCTACCAAATGCCGCATGGGTTTGTCGTGCGAGGCGGATACGGCATCTATTTCTCCACTCCGCGGAGTGGTGCGGCGGGAACGGGTCCTTGGGGATACTCGGGGTTCAATATCCAGCCGCCATGGCTGACCACCCTCAACATCGATCACGCGACGCCGTGGAATTTGCTGAGTAATACGTCCTGTCTGTTTTCTGCTCCCTTCACCTGCAACGTCGCGCCGGCTCCAGGCAGCTCCCTGGGAGCCTTCAACGATATCGGAGAGGACGCGGTAGGCCCGATTCCCAGCGTCAGTCAGAATATACCCTACGAGCAGGCTTGGAGTTTTGGGTTTCAGAAGGAACTGCCTGGCAAGATCCTGCTGGATGCCTCTTACGTGGGCAAGAAAGGAACTCATCTCTACCTGGGTGGCTTCCGCAACACAAATTTCCTCCCTGCTTCGGCAATCGCAGGTTTGACGGCGGCGACTGCGGGGACAATCGGGATCAACCTTACGAATCAAGTTCCGAACCCTTTCTTTTTCAACGGAGTGGGGACTTGTAACCACACGCGCTTCATTTGCGACCCGGCCAGCAGTCTTGCAGGACCTATGATCCAAGCATCTCAACTCCTGTTGCCATTCCCGCAATACACGTCATTCGCGGGTGACTCTCCCCCAATCGCGAACTCCATCTATCACGCTCTCCAAGTTCGCGTCGAAAAGGAGTTTTCGAATGGCTTGCAGTTCCTGCTGACCTACAGCTGGTCTAGATCCATTGACAACGCCTCCGCGACGGACGATAGCATCTCCTTCTTGGGTGGTGGAGACAGGGACGGAAACACCCTTAGCGTGCAGAATCCCTATAATCTGCGAGGCGAGAGGGCTGTATCTGTCTACAACATCCCTCAAATCCTACAGTTCAGCTACGTCTACGAGTTGCCTGTGGGCCGTGGAAAAAAATTCGGGCGCAATATGAACGGCATTCTGAATACGGTTGTCGGTGGCTGGCAAACCAATGGCATCATCCGCATTGACGATGGCAGGCCCATCATTCCCTTGCTCGGAAACGGCACCAGTCTGCCGACGTTCGGTCAGCGGCCGGATTTGACAGGCACGCTGCAGCGCGCATCGGGTTCTCCAGAGCAGTCGGTGGTCTCAAACGCAAATCCCACGAGTTATTTCGCGAACCCTGATGCTCTATCAACACCGGCGAGTTTCTTCTTTGGCACCGCTGCAAGAACAATTAGCAGCGTGCGTCAACCGGGAGCCAGAGATGTTTCTATGTCCATCTTCAAGGAGTTTCCGCTGGCGAAGGTTCACGAAGGAATGCGTCTGGAGTTTCGCGCGGAATCCTTCAACACCTTTAACCATCCGCATTTTCAAGGACCAAACGCCACCGTGGGCGCAGGCGATTACGGCTTAATTACTTCCACGGTCAATAGTCCGCGCGAGCTGCAGTTGGCTCTAAAGCTCTACTTCTAAGCGTTCGTTGATCTGACGAGCACGAAAAAGCGGCGGCGCAAATTACATCGCGGCGCCGCTTTGTTTTCTCGGCTACCCTTAGCGGGCTTCCAGGTCCACGTCCTTGATCGGAACGTCCCAGTGGCCGTCCAGGATTTCGAAGCGGCGCTGTTCTTCTTTCTTGTACGTATCCTGGTCGGGATAGAGCTGCTTGAGCAGGGCAGCGCTGTCAAAATTGTCGTTGGCGATGGCTGCATTTTTGAAGACGATCGTCACGCGATAATCCCAGCGCCCGTCTTCGGTGGCGTGCAGCCGAGGCGCAATCATGCTCACTTTCAACATTCGCCCCAGCTCCATCTCTTTCTTGAGCACCGGGTAATGATTCTTCTTGAAGAGTGCGAGGAACTCGTCGGCATGCCCCCATTTCGCTTTGTAGTAGTACTCCACGACGTAGGGCTGCTCTTTCCCCTCGGCTGCGGCGCTCTGCTCCGCGCTGTACCCGGCGAACACTGTTGCTGTCGCGACCAGCAATCCGCCAAGCCGCCGCATTGCTCTTTGATTCATGCTTCCCATCTTTTCCCTCCCTTATCGTTTCTCCGCATTGCTACACATTCGAACGCCCGGGATCTATTTTCAGGAATGCCCCGCAGTGCGTCCCGCAAAAATGGTCAGAGGGCGCGCCGCAGCCTCGGCACCAGGCGACATGGCGGCTACGCCATCGGTGATCGAGCGGCGAACCGCCGCCAACGGCGCGTCTACCTTGAAGTGAATGCCATCAGCGTCGCTCTCGACACCTAATTCTTTCCACAATGCAGGCAGGTCCACGTTCACCGGCTGATCTTTCATGTTCTCGTACTGCTTCAGCAACACGTCCACGCCGGTAGCCTTGTCTCCCGCCTTCAGGGCGTCTTCGAGTCTCCAGTCCTCGCGAATGTCGCCGCCGGCATTGAGGATTCCGCGAAGGGCGTCCTCAAGCCCTTTTTTATTATTCGACCTGCGCCGGATTTCCACATCGGCGACGAAGCAGAATAGCGCACCGCCCCAGTAGGTCCTTCCCCAAGTGTGCGTGTTGTCCAGGCCCTCATCGCCCTCTTTCGGAAGCCCCTTCGGCATATCGCGAACCAGATCCATCCACATTTGCCGCGCCGTCCAGTGTCCCGCGCGAATGCGGGCGATCGGCTCGACATAGACGGAGATCCCTTCTTCGATCCAGTGGTGATTTCTCTCCATTGAGGGGAACGCAAGGTGCACCATCTCGTGGGTGAGCATCCAATCGTCGGCTAGCTCGGCGGGCGGGGTTTTATTTCCGGCGTTTATCGTGATCAAGCCGCCGTCCCGGCCGAAGGTCTGGCCGTGCCGCACGCCGGAGCCGTCAAAGCACTTGATCTGCAGGGAAAGATGAGGGACGGGAAAGCGGCTGTAGTATGCGGTAACCGATTCCGCGGCGGATTTCACCCAGCGCATCAACTCTGCTTGGGACGCTTCGCATTTCCCGCCATCCATAGTTACATCAATCCGTGCGCCGCCAATCATGAAGGTTGAGGTCATTTCGCCTGCCGCGGCCGTGTGTAATGAAAACAGAAAGAGAAGCGCCCCGAGCGGAATGAATCTGCCGAAAGCACGGAGGGACCCGGTTCGGGGCACGGAACGCAAGAACAGACTCTACTGCAAAAGAGGACGTGCGCGCGCCTAATTTGAGAAGCCCGGCGTCCTGGCCTCAGAAGCAGGAAACCACCGCGCGAGAAGGGTGTCCACGGCAATTTTGCCCGGGCCAAAAATCAGAATGAGCAGGGAGGCAAACAGAAATGTGAAGGGCGCGGCCGCCATGAATTTGTCGGGATCGGAAAAAATCGAAGAGAGCGCTTCGCGGTCCGCGGTGATGTAGGCGGTGATGAGGTTCACGGTGAGCATGAGGGAAATCATCCGCGAGAACAGGCCGAGCGCCAGCAGGATGCCGCCAAAAAATTCGAGCGAGGAAATAAACACCGCCGTGGGTCCAGGCATGGGCAGTCCGAGGCTGGTGAAGAATTGCGTCACCTTGTCCAGGTTGTGCAGTTTGCCCCAGCCGCTCTCCACGAGCTGCCAGCCCCAGTAGAGGCGGACGAAGAGCAAGAATGGCGTCTGGGCGTAGGACACCAGTTTAAAAAATTTATCGTGCAGATTTTTGACGCGCAGAATCAGGTTTTTCATACCTAAAGTGGATGCACGCGGCGCTCGAAAGCTTCAGTGATTTTTGGTTTTTTTCTCCGCCTGGCAAAACCAGCCGAGCGCCGCCCAATGCTGGAACCAGGCCTGAACGCTGGAGGCCCGCTCCTGCCGGGCAATCGAGCTTTTCCGGAACGCGATCTCGATCGCTTTTCCAAGGGGTTTCCCCTGCCGCAGCGCGCTTAGGATCAAGAATTCCTCACGGTCGATGCGGCGGAAATACACGATATAGTCCACTCGATGCACCACCAGATAAATTTCCGCCGGCTTCAGTTTCGCGACCGCTTGCACGCGCTTGTGTTTCCGCCGTTCCTGGAACACGTTGCTCGCAAATTCGGTGTCTTCGTCATCCTTGCGGACTTCCAAAAGTAGATCGTCCAAGGGATAACGCAAATCCAGCAATTGGATGTAGGGCTGCAACTTGAGCCTAAGATTCGGCCCTGCGCTGGCGCTCAAATCCTCTGGCCTAAGCGCGGGCTCCGCCTTCCCGTCGAACGCTTCGATGTCGGCCCATTCGAGCCGCACCATGTCCACGGCGATGCGGTGGCGGTGAGGCGCGAATTCCGGATGATCGAGCAGCCAGGGTTCCAGGCGTGATCCAAGATTTCTCAGGGTGAAGGACTCCGATGGGCAATCGCGCAAATACGCCACCAGGAGCTTGTCGAAGTTCCGCTGCCCGATTACGGCGCGCAATCCCGGATAATCGTCGGCCAGCGAGGAAAGAAGACGGAACCAATACACCCGGTTATAGATCTCCAGCCGTTCAAAGGAAGTCAGCCGCTCGTTGGGCTTGATGATCGCGTCCACAATCTTCTTTACCGGTTGGCCATCGATAGTGCGTTTCCGCATTCCTTCGGAGTTGGTCAGCGGCTGCTGAATCACTCCAAGCAGGGCACGCTGGATCTGTTCCAGGCCCATTTATATCCCCGCTTTCTCAGCTACGTATGCGCCGCTTTTCGCGTACTGGTTGACGGATGCGTCGCCTGCGCTTTCGACCGGGGGTTTGGGTTTTAGAAACTTCCTGGCTTTCAAGGCTTCGCGATGGACCTCATCGAAAGAGGGAATGAGATCGTCCCATTCCAGTAATGTTGCCGTCGGCCCGATTAGTTCAATTGCCTTGCCGTAGAGTTTCCATACGGGATCGATAGGCGCGTGATCGTGGGTATCGAGAATGTACTTTGCGAACTTGGAGTGCCCGGCGATGTGGATCTGGGCCACGCGCTCATGCGGTACGTTGCTGAGGTATTGGAGCGGGTCGAAGCTGTGATTGCGCGACGAAACATAGATGTTGTTCACGTCCAGCAAAATGCCGCAGTCCGCATCCTCAACCACCTCCGTCAGGAACTCCCACTCGGTCATTTCCGAAACGTGAAACTCCGCGTAGCTGCTCACGTTCTCGACGCAGATGGGCACTTCCAGAAAGTCGCGTGCTTCGCGGATTTTCCGGGCAGTCTTTCTCGCCGCCTCAAACGTGTAAGGCATGGGAAGAAGATCGTGCGAGTACCGCCCGTCCACGCTTCCCCAGCAAAGGTGGTCCGTGAGCCAGGGGGTTTTGGTGCGCTTGACCAGGGTTTTCAGGCGCCGCAGGTGCTCGCGGTTGAGCGGCTCTGCGGAGCCGAAATACATGGAAACTCCATGCTGGACCACGCAATACCGGTCGAGAATCTGGTCAAGGACATGGAGTGGACGACCACCATCCACCATGAAGTTTTCAGAGATGATCTCAAACCAGTCTACAACCGGTTTCTTTTCAAAGATGTGGTGGTAGTGGGGAATCCTGAGGCCGATTCCGACGCCGTATTCCGAGTACCCATTAAAGCGATTCGCTAGCATACAGGTATGTTATTGGAAATGCGAAAAAAAGGGAGGACCAGGCGGGTTGCCCCCGGCCCTCCCATACCGGGTAAAAGCCCCGAATTACAGCTTTTCCATCGGCTTCCCGTCTGTCCGGCACTCACCCTTGCCCTTGCAGTCGTTCTTGGCTTTGGTGGAGCCACAGCCGCCCTTGCCTTTACAAGAGTTTTGGCCTTTACAGGCGTGCTTTTCTTTTGCTTTCTTGTCGGCCTTCTTATCCTGATCTCCGCCCTGATCCTGAGCGCTGAACGACGACTTCACGCCCGGGAGCAGATTCGAAGCCTGAATGCTTGCAGTGGTTCCCGCGAGCAAGCCCGCGATCGCCGCGCCAGCAATCAGGTATTTATTTGATTTCGTCATATCCCTCAATGACCTCCTGTTTTTTTCAAGTTGATTGTGCTGCTACCCTTCCGGCGGAACTCCCGCCGTGAAGACCGTGAACCGGGGAAGTATAACTCCCGCCCCCACCCTGGGCGCCACATGATTCTATTCTGACTTCGTTGGGCCGCCTGGTCGCCGGGCAGGGAAACCCCCAAGCATGATTAGACTGCCATTCGCCCCGGAAGATTCAAACATTTCCGATAAATTCTTTGTGACAAATACCCGAACTCCCCCGTTGGCCACAAATGGTTCCACGGGAAGCCAGTCTTATTGGCCCACTCCTTGATATACGCCACTCCATGCATTTCGGATGTGCTGGGAAGTCTAATTCTGGGGGCAGAAAGTTTCCGAGCCGGGTAGCATCGTAACCCCCAGGTCATCAGTATACGCGCAAGCAGTTGTGCCGCGCGACAGGCAAGCCGCATCCTGATACGAGCAGCCGGCACATCCAAGGTGAACCAGCGATCATGAGTTTGGTGAACTATCTGCTCGAACAGACCGCGGTTTACAGGTTGTGGCAGGCGCCGTTCGCCGCAGCGAAGCTGGAGCCTATGCTGGCGCACAACGACATTGGCAGCGTCCGGCGGGTGCTTGATGTGGGCTGCGGTCCGGCCACCAACACGCATCTTTTCGCACACGCGGACTATTTGGGGATTGATGTCAATCCAGACTACATCAAGCACGCACGGCGCAAACACGATCGCCGTTTTGTGATTGCGGATGCGGCCACTTATGATGACTCCGCCGGAGCGGGCTTCGATTTCATTCTAATCAACAGTTTTCTGCATCACATGGATACGCCCTCGACGAATAAAATTCTCAACAGGATGCAATCCTGGCTTTCCCCGGATGGACACATGCATCTTCTTGAACCGGTTTCGCCGGGGCACCGTTCGATCGCGGAATTCATGGCTAATTTGGACCGCGGCAAGTATTTGCGGCCGCTGGCGGCATGGCGCGAGATTTTCGATCAACATCTGGACGTTGTCGTTTTCGAGCCCTACCCGCTCGGGGTGCTGGGTGCAACTCTCTGGAACATGGTCTATTGCAAGGGAAGAGCAAAGCAATGAATGCTGGATTCCGACTTTCGGTGGCGATCGCGATCCACAATGAGGAAACGGTGCTCCCGGAGTTGCTCCGCAGGACACTCGATGTTCTGGACGGCCTGGAAGGGGGGCCGCACGAACTTCTTTTTGTGGATGATGGCAGCACGGATCGCACCGCAGCCCTTGTCGAGGAAGCGGCGAGGAAGGATGCGCGCATCGTGTTGCTCTCTCTTTCACGGAATTTTGGGCACCAGGCTGCCCTGACCGCTGCCCTCGATTACGTTGTCGGGGAGGCTACCGTGGTCATGGACGGCGACTTGCAAGACTCTCCGGAAGTGATCCCCCGGATGGCGGAGCGCTATCTGGAAGGCTACGACGTGGTGTACGCGCAGCGCATCGGACGGAAGGAATCATGGCCGCTTCGCCTCTGCTATTTTATTTTTTATCGAATGATGGCGATGCTTTCTGACATCCATTTGCCGCTGGACTCCGGGGATTTCGGGTTGATGTCGCGGCGCGTGGTCGAGCAGCTTCGGCGCATGCCGGAGCATCACCGGTACCTGCGCGGGATGCGCAGTTGGGTGGGTTTCCGCCAGATCGGGATGCCCGTGGAGCGCTCTGAACGCCATTCCGGGGAGACCAAGTACGGCTTCCTGCGCCTTCTAAAACTCGCGGCGGACGGAATTTTTGCCTTTTCTATCGTTCCGATCCGCGCGGCGGCATTATTGGGCACGGCGGCCGTATCCATATCGAGCTTATTTGGGCTCTATGCGATGTTTGCAAAGATCGTTCTCCATAAGTCCCCGCAGGGTTTCACGGCGCTGCTCCTGCTGATCACGTTTCTCTCCGGGGTGCTCCTGTTTTTCCTTGGAGTGATCGGCGAATACGTGGGGAGAATTTACGAAGAGTCAAAAGGGCGTCCGCTATATGTCGTGAGCCGAATCGTTGGAGGGAGTTCGGGCGCACGGGACTACCTCGAACGAGGATCCGTGCGGCACGAAGCTGGCGACAAGCTGCGCGCTGAGCGTTCTTAGGCTCGGCGCAAAACACGCATCGGAACAAAATAGGAGAGAGAATCTCCGCACTCATGGTGAAAACTGCGGCGATGCTTCCAGCGAATCATTCGCATGAGACCCCTGCCTTGCGAAACATAGAATATCTTTCCACGCCCGCCGCCGTCCGCATGGCCGATCAGTGGTTTGAGATCGCGGCGATGGATCACTTCTGGATACGCCGGCGATTTGACGTGCTACAGCGGCTGGCAGGCGGCTTGATTTCTGCCGCGCGAGAGATGGCGGAGATTGGATGTGGTAATGGCCTGCTCCAAAGGCAGATCGAGGAAGCCTACGCGCGGGAGGTCACAGGGTTCGACCTGAATGAGTTTGCCCTGAAGCAGAACCTGAGCCGCGTCAGCAAGGTGTGTTGTTACGACATTTACCAGGAGGATGCGGCGCTTCGAGAACGATTCGATTTGATCTTTCTGTTTGACGTCATTGAGCACATAACGGATGAAGATCGATTTTTCAAGGCGCTGATGTTTCACCTGGCTCCCGGCGGGAAGGTGGTTGTAAATGTTCCAGCGGGAAATTGGGCGTATTCCGCGTATGACGAAGCGGCGGGGCACGTGCGGCGCTATTCGATCGGGACGCTGCGAACAGTAGCCGGGCGCAACGATCTTGAAGTCAAGGACTGGAGTTACTGGGGCTTGCCGTTAGTGCCGGCCTTGGCGCTCAGGAAGCTGTGGCTCATCGGGAATCATGACCAGAAAAAGATCATTTCCGCCGGATTCGACACGCGAACGCCGGCCATCAACGGAATGCTCCGGTTTCTTTCGCGGTGTGAAACGATTCCACAGAAATTCCTGGGCACATCTTTGATGGCCATTCTCCAGGCAGGGCGCGGTTCGCGCTAGTGTGGTGACTTGAATGAAATGGAGCTCAGCTATGGCCGTGCCGGACCGGATTGCCCCACAGACGCGAAGCTTGCTGCTCGGCTGCCTGCTGTTGCTGAGTTTCTTGCTCTACGCGAACGCCGCGGTGAATGGGTTTGTGTACGATGACCATACGCAGATTGAAAGAAATCCTTACGTGCATAGCTTCAAGTATGCCGGAGCAATCTTTGGCAGCTCGCTGGCAGCGGAACAAGGAAAACAGGTACTGCCAAACTATTACCGCCCGCTGATAAACTTCACCTTTTTGCTTTGTTACGAACTTTTCGGCCTCTCCCCCTACGGGTTTCATCTCATAAGCATATTGCTGAACTGCGTCGTGGTTTGGCTGGTCTTCGAAGTTTCCGCTGAACTGTTTTCGAGCGAGTGGTTCGGGCTGATGGCCGCCGCAATTTTCGCGCTGCATCCCATTCACACAGAGCCCGTGGCCTGGATTGACGGGATTTCTGACATCGAAGTCTCGGTCTTTTGCCTGCTGGCGTTTTGGCTTTTCCTGCGCCAGGAACACGAGCAAGGGCGGCGCGGCATCTGGGTTCGCACAGGCATGCTGGCGAGTTTTGCCCTTGCGTTGTTCTCCAAAGAAACGGCGATGGCGTTCCCCATTCTCGTGACCATTTATGAGCATTTCTACCGTTCCGATCACCTGGCAACGAGCTGGACGCGAAAACTGCGGCGCTATGGCGGGTTTTGGGTTACGCAGTTAATTTATCTCTCGGTGCGAGGCATGGTCCTCGGGACGCTCGTCCCAACCCCTTTGCGTGGGGATTTTGACCGGCGCGGAGTGCTGCTCAACGCTCTCCGTCTGGCAGGAGAGTATGCAGGGAAACTCGTGTGGCCTTTCCCGCTCGTGGCTTTCTACCCATTTCAAAGGAGCGTGTCATTCGCGGACCATCGCGTCTTGTTCGGCATTGCGGTATTGCTTGCTGGGGGCGCGGCCTTTGTTCTGCTTTGGAAGCGCTCCAGACTGTATACGTTTGCTCTGTTTTGGATTTTTGTCATTCTGGCGCCTGCTTTGAATATCCGCTATATGGGCGCGAACGTCCTGGCGGAACGTTACCTGTATCTGCCTTCGGTGGGCTTTACCTGGCTGGTTGCGGGAGCCATTTGTTGGTGCTGGCGCAGGCCCTATTCATGGATGCGGCAGCTGCGCTGGGCCTTGGGAACTTCGGCTGTAATCGTGGCTCTGCTGGCGGGCCGCACAATTGTCGCGCGTAATCGCGACTGGAAAGACGATCGGACTCTCGTCGTCCGCACACTTGAAGTTCGCCCCGATTCGCCGAACATGCGCAACGATCTCGGATTGATGAAGTGGTACGACGGCGATCACCACGAGGCGGAACATCAATGGCAGCTCGCGCTGGCCTATAAGCCCGACACCGTCGAAGCGCTTTCAAACCTCGGCTTCGCCAGGCTGGAAGAGAAGAGATACGAGGAGGCCATACCCTATCTGCAAAAGGCCATACAGCTCAAGCCTCTGTTTGCGACTCCCCATATTCATCTTGCCCGCGTTTATGCCGCCGAAGGCAGGAATGCGGACGCGGAAAATGAATTTCGCCGCGCCGTTGATATTTATTCGATGAATCCCGACGCGCGAAAGGCTTGGGGACAGTATTACCTCGACGCTGGCCGTTTATCCGAGGCGGAACAACAATTCCTCGTTTCCGTAAGCGTCGCGCCGGACCTCGAAGCTTGGTCGGCACTGGGAGTGATTTACGACCGGCAAAATTCAACCGACAAGGCGGAAGATGCTTGGCGTCATGTTCTATCTTTCGAATCCTTCAATGCGCAAGCCCACCTTTCCCTCGGCCGCATTTATCTCTCGAAGGGCCGGCTCCCCGAAGCGCAAAAGGAGTTTGACGCCTGCCTGCTCATGGAACCCTCCAACCAGGAGGCGCTTGCAGGCCGCAGCAAGATTCGCGCTGTTGGCATTCCGTCGTCTCTCGCGTCCCCCGCCAACTAATCGAATGGAAAGAAAACGGCGAGAACGTCAACGTCGTAACCTCTAAGTTACCGCCTCGCCTACGATCCCTTGCACGGCCAGCCCTGCAGGCTTCATCCTGAAGTATTAGCGGTGCTTGCAGGTCGCCGCGAGCGGAATGAGCCCGTCAACTCACGATCTCCCGGCAGAAACGCTTCCCGCCAACGTTCCCGTCGCGCAACCCGCGCCTGCCCAGGCCGGTCAGGAAAATCCGAATTTGGATTTTCTGCGCTCCTTTGCCGTGCTGCTCGTTTTTTTCGGCCATCTTTCCTTTTTCCATCAATTCCTCGCCCTTGGGCCTCTGAACCTCACCCTCATGGGCGCTTTGGGCGTGATGTTTTTCTTTGTTCACACCGCCCTGGTCCTGATGCTCTCTCTCGAAAGGCAGCAGAAGGAGCAAGGCGACAAGCGGCTCTTCATGTCCTTCATGATTCGCCGCTGCTTCCGCATCTACCCCTTGAGCATTACTGCCGTCCTCCTGATCCTCGCCTTCCATTTGCCGCTCACCGCGGAAGCCTACTGGCATTTTGAGGGCATGAAGCCCGACGGCGGCGACATTTTCTCCAACCTCTTCCTGGTCCAGAATTTTTCCGGCCGTGTTTCCATCCTCGGGCCGATGTGGAGCCTGCCTTTCGAAATGGACATGTACGTTTTTCTTCCCTGGCTGTACTTGCTCCTGCGTCCCAACCGCTCCGTCCGCCGGATCGCGCTCGCCTGGATCATCGCTGTCGCCTCCAACCTTTTCTACATGCGCTACACCAACAATCCTTCTTTTCTCGGATTCGTTCCGTGTTTTCTCGCGGGCGTGCTCGCTTATCAACTCCAGCGAAGCAACTACCGCCGGCGCCTGCCGGCGTTTCTGTGGCCGTTCGTGGTTGCCCTGCTGGCCGCATTCTTCCTTGCGGATGGCCCGGGAGAACATTGGGAAAAGAAGTGGACGACGTGCCTTTTGCTCGGTCTTGCGGTGCCGTTCTTCTCGCGAATCTCCGCGCCGTGGCTCGTCGCCGCCAGCCATTTCATCGCGAAATATTCTTACGGCATCTACCTCACGCACTTTTTCTGCATCTGGTTTGCGTTCGAACGCCTGGGAAATTTCTCCGCGCTCGTGAAGATCCCCGTGTTCGTCGCGCTCGCGGTCGGCCTCCCGGTACTTTTCTACCATCTCCTCGAAGAGCCGCTGATCCGCGTCGGCAAGCGCGTGGCTAAGACGTACGTCCGCGCCGCACGTCCCGCCGGCTCCGTCGCCCCTCCGCTGCCCGCCCGCTTGCCCTAAGCCTCATTCGCGAACGGCCGCTCACTTTACACCACTCGGAGGGTGGCCCAGTTTCGCCCCGGTCTTGGATTAGCTTTTACTCGGGGTGCCTCATGGTCGTCCCGGATGGGCGAACGCGGGGTTCCTCGGTTCTGTTCCTGACGTACCCCCTAGCTCCGCGCACAAGATCATCTGACATTTAGCCATCCTCAATCCGCCCGCCCGCCGTGGCGCGCGCCCGACGAACTGCGCCTGCCCGCCGTAGCGAGGGCCCGACGAGGCGCACTAGTCCCGCCTGCCCCGAGCCTCTCGGGGAGTCCGATCGGGACGGGGGAAGATTCGTTCGGCCAAGCACTCGCCAGTCCGCTCCTAAAGCGCGGCGTCCTTGCCCGAATGGAACTGAGAACTTTTGTAGAGGCCGCGGACCGTCGCGGGCGCCTTTGCCGATAAATTTGTAGTGGCGGGTCTTCAGACCCGTGCATTCAGCCGAGCCGTATACTCTCTATTCGTCAGGGCACGACTTAAGTTTATCCTGAGCCTCGAAGGGTCGTGCCGTAAAGCCGACTGAATGGATCTGCACATCCTCGTAGCGGCACTTCCCGGGCGTGCGGCGAAACACGTTTTGGTCTCGCGGCAAGCGCGGTCCGGGCGCCCCGTACGCTTCGTCGGGGCGAGCTGTGAAAAAGTCCCGCACGCCTCCCGCGGCTGCCTCCTCCCCAGCTATAATCAACACTTCCTAGCCATGCCCAAACCCGAGGCATTTTCTCGCGTCTTGATCGACCAAGAGCTCAGAGAGAGCGGCTGGGATCTCCTCGACGAACGTCGGGTGCGCTTTGAACTGGACGGTCATAGCGGGCGAGCCGATTACGTTCTCTCCGGAGAACGCGGACCTCTCTGTGTATTGGAAGCAAAAAGGCCAGACCTTGACCCCTACGAGGCTAAAGAACAAGCCCGCGGATACGCGGAAAACCTGCGCGCCCCATCCAATCGTACGATCTTTACTGGGCCTTTTGGCTGAGACCACGACCGTAGAGACCAATTAGAGTGGCAATCCAAACTGAGAGTTGTTCACGGGAAAGGTCTTTCGTGACGTGTGCATGTTCCTGGTGGGCGATGTACTTATTTCGGAAATGATAAACAGAGCGGAGAAGGTCTAGGAGAGCTTGGTCTTGGGGAGTTGAGAAGGCTACTTTGATTGCCTTGAAAACTCCACCGAGCTCTTCCTGCCCTTTCAAAGCGTACTCCAAGCAAAACTGCAAATGTCCTATAGGCGAAATCGGTGAACGGAATACGAGAGTACGCTCGAGTTTCTTGAGCTCATTTTGGTAATACTTGACCTTCTTGGCGTCCACACTATCGAAGATCGGATTGAAGAATTCCTTCTCGGCCACTCTTCCGGTTGGAGTCTTTGGATTCAGTGCGATGAGCAATAGACTGTTGGATGCATCTTCGAGGGCCCCGAGGAGTGGAGTGAACACCGGCGAGAACGACAGGTTCTCTTTATTCTCCATGAAATGAAAAAGCATGATCGCCTGCCGAACGTTTGACTGATATCTTGAAGGAAGCCGCGTGAAGTCTTCTGAGGAGATAAACTCGCCTTCGCGCAGCAATTCCCCGCCCTCGGCCTGGGCGAAAGGAAGGACGGATTGCAGTTCTTCAACTTCAGAGATTAACTCAGCCAAGGCTGGCTTGCATAAGGAAACCAAGTCCTCAAAACGGTCGGAAGAAAGCTTCTCGAAGGTGCCCTGTGGGACGTAAACATACGACCACTTGCAGGTCTTTGAGCTAGCGGACTTGCACCACCCAACTGCCGCTCGCGCCTTGGCGGGCACGTCCCTATCGGCTCGCCCCTTAGTCTCAACCAGGTAATAGCTACCATCTGTGCCGTGAACGAAAAAGTCTGGTGTGTAGAAGGCCAAGCGAGATCCGGTAGCGAGATAATCTATGCGCAAAGATTGCGGCCCGGCATTCTTTGCCAGTGCAGCAACGTCAGGCGCTACGCTTGCGAACTGAGTAAACGCAACCTCAAGTCCCTGGTTGCATGGCACGAGATTGAAGAGCGTCCTCGGACTCGAAACCGTGGGCCGGTTTTCCGAGTGCGTTACTTGGTACGCCTTCCATTTGCTTAGCTGGATCGGGCCTGCACCTCGGGTCCTCTTCTCCCGCCTCGTGATGCGCTCCCGCATAAGCGGAACGAAGGTCGCCCGAATGTGTTCCTGCACATCCGCGTCGGGAACTCGATTGATCAGCCGTTGGTCGCTCAGATCACAGCGTTCTTCGAAGAGAATCTCTTCTAGGAACGTTTGCAGCAACGGAGCAAGGACGGCGTGAAGCCCGCGCACACCGCACATCCGTTCCAACTGCTCCCGGTAATACGCGACGGCTCCGAAGCCACTCTTGAGCAGTGGCAACTGGATTTTCATCTGCTGGATGATTTCGTCTGTCAGCAGCGTGCGACCCTCATAGTCAATTTCCGTGGTTCCTTTAGCTCCCAGCCGAAGTGAGGTAAACCCCGCTTTTCTGAATCGCTCACGGATATCCTCGATAGTGAGATTCCCTAGCTCTGGAACAATGTGATACTCCTCGCTGAGGCTCGGTAACTCGACTTCGAGCTCCTGGAAGCCCGCCTTCTTTTCGTCGGGGTATATCGTGACGGTCGTCCGGGGCACTCTATCCACCTCGACGACCTCTATTTCGACTCCCTGTTGGCTAAGCTCCTGCTGGTAAAGGCTCGCAAAAGCCTTATGTTCAACCACAGTCAAGATCTCGTTTGCCTGCCCCGGCGGGGTCATTCGGCGCAGTCCGCGCCCGAGCGTTTGCTCTGGCAGGATATTTGCCTTCGAGCTGTACGGCCGAAGCGGAACAATCGTAGTGACGTTTCTGACGTCCCATCCCTCACGAAGCATGAGCACAGAGACGATGCAATAATGTTGAGGATTTTCGTCAAGTTCCCGGGACAGCTTCCTCAGTTCTTCCAAGTCCTCGTCAGAAATCTCCTTGTCGCTTTCCACAAACTCATATGATGCCGATGTACCTTTGCCTACCTTCTTCAGCTTGCCTTTAAGGTTTGTGTGAAGGTTGATGGTGCGCCCGTTCAATTCGCTATATAAGGGTGCGGTATTCAGTTCCCGTGCGATTTCATCAGCTCCTTTTGTGTCCTCCGTCATCACGAACATCAGAGGTTTCTTGCCGCTCTTCGACCATTCGTCCCTTGAGGCCCTCCAACGCTCGTAGCCCAAGAGCAAGTGCTGCTGGAACTTCTCCGCCGCATTTTCGGACAGGCGCTCCTTCAATTGGCTGGTACGTCCAATGATCGGCGTCTTGACGATCCCGGCATCAACCGCTTCGCCCAGGGGCGAGTCGCAGATGATTTGCTGGAAGTATTGCCCCTTGTTGTCTTTTGGAGTGGCTGAAAAGTCGAGTTGTGCACAAATCCCGACACCCTCGCCCCCGTGCTCACGGATTGCTCTGTCGATGTATTCGATGGCCTCGTTCCAAGCGGACTCGGGGTCCCAAACGTGGTGTGCCTCGTCGTTGAGGACCATCACGCGCTCGTGCGAGGTGATTCTCGCGCGGAGCTCCGCCCCCGTATCCAGCGCCTTCGTCTTTGAAACGGACGGACCGGCCCATGCATAGGTATTGCTGTCGGCTTTCTTGCGCTTCGCCGGGTCGTACAGTCGGTGGATATTCGTCAGATAGAGCGTTCCGCCAGTCCCTCCTCCTCCGGCTTCGTCTTGCAAGACGGTCGTCAGGTTCCAATCGCCACGCCATGCGAGAGGGATAAGGGGATCCAAGTCAAAAATATTCGCTCCGCCTCCGGGAGGCGCGAAGTCATCTTTCAATCGCTCGAAGACCGTAATGTTTGGGGCAACGACCACAAAATGCCGCGCCATGGGCGAATCACTCTCGCGCAAGGCGTGGAAATAGCTCCACACGACGGCAAGACTCATGACTTTGGTCTTACCAGAGCCGGTTGCCATCTTGAAAGCATATTTCGGCCACAAGTCCTTCTCCGGGTCCACGCCGAGTGCTAACGTCTCTGCGTCAATTCCTCCATACTCGGCCATGAGTTGCGCGACCCGTTCGCGTCGCACAACTTCTTTCAAATAGATGAAGATCTCAACAGCTTCACGCTGGCAAAAATGGTAGCGGAATGGGACGTCCGTGCCATCCTTTGCTTTCACGATATGGTCCCGCAGAAACCAATGCCCCAATAGTTCACGCGTCGTATCAGACGCCCCGGGGTAACTATTTTCGCGCCACTCGCGCACATAGGCGCGGACGTTTTGTGCAATGGTCAACGGGCTCGGGCGTCTCCCCGGCTTGATATCACCGCCCTTGACGCGATGTTTGTTCGGCTCTTCCCAGGGCTGGTAAAGTGGTTCGAGCGCTCTTGGATTGAGGATCTCCTCTGGCATACGGTTTGACCTTAAACCTCGATGGGAACTGTGATACTCGTGTCACAGCCGAATGTATCAACCACTTTTACGCAGGCAGCGTACCTGCCTGACTTCAGGTAGGTGAAATTTTGGTCGCTGACCGTAACCAAGCTCCGGTCTTTTCTCGTTCGGTAGGCCTGCCAGTGGTGCTTGAAGGGCTGCCCGTCACGGTAATCGAAGTCGATGGCCCAAAAATCAATGAAATCGAACCCGTGTTTGATGGCCCGTTCTTGCAGCGCTTCGAGTTCCTTTTCAGGTACTTCCGCCAATGATGGGAGGAATCTTGTCAGCTTAATGTTGACGGCTTTCTTGATGTCCGCCTTCTTGTAAACCGGTTCGGCCTCGAGCGTGGCAACCTCAAAAAACGTAACCTCCGTTCGGTTTCTCTCCATGATTTCTCGCGGGATGCGAAGCAAGTGAATTTCGATGCCAAGCTCGGCTTGTAGCGAATTGGAATGCAGTCGCAGATCCATCTCGAATTCCCAGGCAAGGCAGTTAACCTGTTTGGCTCCAGCCTCCCTCGCTGCTTCAGCGACGGCGCGCAACTCCTTTCGTGTGAATAAGCCGTCGATTTCGTCTACGTGTACAAGAGCCGGACCTTTTCGCCCATGCAACAGCGGGGAGGTGCTGCCCGATAGAGGCTCGGCACGGTAGAATTCGAGAACCACCCTCCGATGCTCGTTGTCGGCACCCTTGAGCTGTTCTTTCTGCCACCACTGGCGCTCGTACCGACCCAGGTTATAGACGTCGAATGCCCGATAGGGCTTGCCATCCTCATGGAGCTTCCGCTGGAGTTCTATGAGACGCTTGCGGCTTGTATGAATCCCGAAACGCCCAAGATCCGACATGATCCAGCGACGCCCTAGGCGTTCTGCAACAACCCCAGCTGTGCCACTCCCACAAAAAAAGTCAGCTACTAGGCCGCCCTCACCCGACGAAGCTCTAATTATCCTATCGAGCAGAGCTTCCGGTTTTTGAGTAGCAAATCCTACATTCTCAAGGGAGTTCGCTTCAACTTTTCCGATGTCGGTCCAGATATCCTGAAGAGGGATACCAGGGGATTCGTCCAAATACATCTTCAATCTGATAGCCCCATCTTTCGACTCGGGAAAGAGAAGTTTATTATCACGATCATACTGTTCCATTCTTTCGCGATTTACCGACCATCCGTTCTTATGCGGCCGGTAGCCCTTGTACTCGTAAATTAGATTCGGTCGAGGATGTGGGCTCCGCAGCGTAACAGATTGAAATCTTCTCCACGTTTTAGGAACAGAGTCTCCTTTCCCAATTCTGACGTAAGAACCGTCCGGCTTTTCGGCATAGCAGAATGATGTCTCAGTGGCGTCCATCGATCGTTCACCATAGGGCTGGTTCCAATGGTAGTTATCAGTTTTCGAATAGAACAAAATCGAATCAGAAATCATTCCGTATCGACCAGGGTCATTATGCGCACCTGTTCTTCGCCATGTGATTTGGTTTATGAAAGACATGGATGAAAAAACGTCGTCCAAAACGAGACGCAAATAGCTATTCATACGGGAATCGCAATGGACGTATATACTTCCGCGTTCAGACAGCAACTCCTTCATAAGCAGCAATCGTTCGTACATCATATGCAGATAGGAATCGGTTCCCCTACCCCACATGTCTCGATAAGCAACCATTTCTAACGTCGATTGGTCCTTTTCAACAGCTTCATCCTCGTCACCAATAGGAATCTCCATGGTGAAGTCAGCCCCAACATCAAATGGGGGATCGATATAAATCAAATCGACCTTGCCCTTGAAGTCCTTCAGCAAACTTGCAATCACAAGTTTGTTATCGCCCCAAATCAATTGATTTCGGAAGTCCCCTAGTTTTTGTACTTGCTCATTCAGCGAGAAGAGGGTTTGCTGATTTCCTTCGGCCTCTGCACGGCTTCTGGGCTCGTCGATCGTCTCAATCTTTTGCAGTGGCAACGTTGCCCCTGCCCCATCAACTTCTCGACGCCTGCCGTATTGGTCATACTTGCCTTCCCAGACCAATTCAGTCTTGAGCGGCGAAAGCGGGTGAGGATTGTCGGGCCCGTATCGAATTGGCTTGGCTTCCGGTCGTCTGTGTTGCTCGTCGTGGTTTCTCGGCATACGGCTTTTCATACTATAGTGCTTATTGGGCGTTAACTCTTTCCTTTATTCCTCTTACTCCATCGCCGTTCGAGCGCTCATCGATCCTCTCTCTGTTATCTCCCTTAGTTTCAAGCCTCTAGCCGCAAGCCCGCCGAGGCATTCGAACGGTACCAACAAAGTACTTGACACGCCGTGCACTTTTCTGCTATCCTCTCCCGTGTATACCGAAGCTCATCCTCCCCGACTGGCCGCTCACACGGCTTTCTGTTTTTCCTCTAAATCCTTTGCTTCCTATTCCTTCCGCACACTTACATCACACTTGAAAGCAACGGTTTCCTCCAACTCTTTTGCAATCAAGCGCTTCCGCTCACTTTGCAAAATACCCGGGATAGGGTACCCTCTCCCTTTCTTTTTCTCGGCCCGTTCTTGGTCCGATCTCTTCAATTTTCCGCTCTTGCCCTGCGCCCTGCGAGCGCCCGATTTGCCCTTTTTCTTGCCCCGAGACGGAGCGAGGGGTGCGCACCGCTGTCCGAATCATTCCTGTCCAACCCTGTTTAGAATCAACACTTACAAAAGTGTAACAAAACAAACAACTTTAACTCTCTTTAGAATGAACACTTACAAAAAACATAGGGGGGAGGGGGGTAGTATGGTTTTTGCAGCCAGAAGTCTTACACATCTTAGCCCCTTCCCCACTCCCGGCCTCGGTACCCGCCTGGAGCTTCGTATTTGGCGTAGAGGGTTCAGGAAGGCTTTTGTGGATTGGCGGTGGGAGTCGCTAATTGCAGCTCCCTTGCTGGCATCGCCGCGAGGGCAGCGGGTAATTCCACGCGGAAAACGGCGCCGCCTTCCTGGCGGTTGTAGCAGAGAATTCTTCCGGCGTGTTCCTGGACGATGCCGAAGCAGATGCTCAAGCCGAGACCCGTGCCCTTGCCGACAGGTTTGGTGGTGTAGAACGGATCGAAGACGCGGTGAGGTTCCTTGATGCCCGGGCCTGTGTCGGAAAAAAGCACCACGACGTTGGATCTATCCCGCATCGTTTTTACGGTGAGGACACCGCCCTTCGCGGCCTCCATGGCGTCGATGGCATTGCTGACGATATTGAAGAAAACTTGCATCAATTGGTTTCCATCACCACGCACGCCGGGGAGCACGGATTCCAATTGGAGGTCGACGCTTGTCATCCCGGAGCGGAGATCGAGTGCACGGAGCTGCACGGCGTTGGTCACTACCGTATTGATGTCCAAAAGCGTGCGCTCGGAAGGGACCTGACGGGCGAAGCTGAGGAGGTTGCCCACGAGTGTTTTCGTGCGGCGCGCCTGATCCCGGATTTTGGAGGCAAGGCCCCGCGCTTTCTCGGGGAGTGCAGGGTCGTCTGCCAGCAGGTCGGAAAAACCAAGAATTGCCGTTAATGGATTGTTGATTTCATGCGCCGCGCCGGCCGCGAGCTGGCCGAGAGAGACAAGTTTTTCGGACTGCACTAGCTGCGCCTGGAGCCGCTGCAAGTTTTCGACAGACTGCTCGGATTGCGCCAGCAGACGGGAGCGGTCTGCTTCAGTGAAGTGCGTGCGCAGGAAGATCAGTAAGGCAAGTGGTATGGCGGCCACCAGCGTAGTCATCAAACGGAAATCGCGCACTTCCGGTCCGTCATGGGCGAAGCGCAAAGTGTAGATGGCGAAAATCGGCAGAGAAATGACTGCAAACATGGCCATGCGGGCTGCCCAAACGCTTTCCGCGCGCGCGGCGTCGGACTCGGCTTCATAATCATTTTCGGAATAAACTTCCAGATTGGCCCGATTCCGATAAGCAATCAGGCCGGCCAAGCCGAACCAAAGAAAGTAAGCCAGGACCGGAAGATCATATAAACTGCCCGTGAAGTACTCACCGGCATCGTTGGCGACATCCAAAGACAAAATGGCGACCATGTAGAGAGCGGAAGCACCGAAGAGATTTGCGTAGACCACCCTCCACGCGCCGCTCGACCGCAGCCACAAGATCGCCAACCCGGAAACAATCACCATGTTCTGTATGTTGGAAAGGAGATTGAAATTGTAGTTGTATTGGGCGAGCTCCGGTGTTGCGTACATCCAGGGCAAAACCACGAAAACATACAGGTAGGTCCACCAGGTCAGAAGGAGCACAAAATCCAGGTAGCCGAAACGCAAGCGAAGTTCCCCCGGTCTGCGGTGCGGACGTAACGCAAGAGCCGCCATGATGGGGATCCCGCGCAGGAAGAAAACGATGTCGCCCGGGTAAAGCCCCGGGAGCGGCTTGCGAAGGTAAACTTCGTAGTAGGTCCACTGGAATTGTCCAATCATCCATAGTGTGCAGCCCATGGCCAGCAACATCCAGAAAAGATTGCGCCGCCAATGGGGAGTACCCGCATTGAGTAGCAGGCCGGCATTAGCTAACAGAGGCACAACGCATTGGACCAGATTTCCGAAAGTGCTCAGGGATTCGCTGCCGCGCGGAAGAGCGAGGGAGACCACCGCGTAGGTGCCGAGGACGAAGAGCCAGACTCCAGCTATCCAGCCGATTGTGCGGGAAGAGGACATGCGCTTGCGTCCACCCATTGTAGCCGCGGGGTGAACATTCAGCCGCGGGCGTTGGCCTTGGAATGGCGTAAGGATAAACGAACCTGCGCTATTCGTAAGGCAAGCGGAGAGATTCGCGCGTACGGAGCTAAAGGAACGCTGGCGGAGGAGGAGGGATTCGAACCCCCGAGACCCTTTCGAGTCTAACGGTTTTCAAGACCGCCGCATTCAACCACTCTGCCACTCCTCCGCAGTGATTCTATTGCACTTGTGGAAACCAGCGTTGCACATTCTGTTGCACATTTGCCCCTAGCCCGATAGAATTCCCTCATGCAAAAGGGATACATCTACCAGACCAACGGCGCTTGGCACATCCGCTACCGGGTGGACGGTAAGCAGGTTTCGCGCAAGCTGGCCGACTACAACGACCAATATCGCACGAAGCGCAGTGTCCGTCCACTGGCCGATGAAGTCCTTGACCCGTTGAATCAGGGACTCCAAGTCAACGGACCCATGACCCTGCAACAATACGCGGAGACGGTGTACTTCCCGAATATCAAAACGAAAAAGAGTCCGTCCACGTACAAGGGCTATTTCAACCTCTACTCGAAACAAATTCAGCCGCGTATCGGCGGACTCAGGCTTTCGACGTGTACGACTGCCAACATGCAGCGCATCTTGTACCGCATTGACGAACAGGAAGAACTCTCTCACCAGTCGTTTTTGAACATCAACTCGGTGCTGTCGGCTATCTTCACCCACGCTCGGAGGAGCGGAACGCTGCAAGGTCCGAACCCAACGGACGGCGTGGAAATTCCAGAAGGCAAACGGACGGGCAAAACGCACAAGTATTCGTTAGGAGAAGTCGAGAAGATCACGGACGCGGTGGATGGCTTGGCGCGATGCGCGGTTGTGGTTGCCGCTTGGACTGGCCTCTCGCTCGCAGAACTTCGCGGCTTGAAGTGGGAAGACATCGACTTCGACGGGGAGCAATTGAACGTCGTTCGCACGGTGTGGCACCGAGAAGTCATTGACACGAAGACGGAGCACCGCGCCGCCACTGTACATCTCTTGCCGAACGTAGTCACCGAACTGAGGAAGCATCGCGAGGCGAATCCCGGTACGAAGTGGGTCTTTGAAGGTCCGCGTGTATTCCCTCTGGACTTAGCAACGCTCGGCTCGAAGCGAATCAAGGAAGCGTTGAAGGGCACGGGGGTTGAGTGGCACGGCTTCCATGCTTTCCGCCGTGGACTCGGGACACGGCTCTACAACAACGGGACGCCATTAGACCTTGTCGGCAAAATTCTCCGCCACGGATCGGAAAGCGAAGTTACGTTGAAGCATTACATCGAGGTAGAGGACAAGACGAAAGCCGCTGCGTTGCAGAGTTTGCCGCGAAAAATCAAGAAAGCGAAGTGACGGCGAAAGACTAAAGAGTGCTGCGTGCCAAAATACGAAGCAGGTGACTCTAGCAGGCTGCGGTCATGCTCCACGTTCCTGTTGACGGAGCCAGGCGGAAACGCTCGTCCAATCAAATCGCAAATATCGACCGATGCGGATACACGGCAGCGGGTTGAGGCAACGGCGCCGAGACTTCTCATAAACCCATCTTTCGGAGACCTTCAAACGCTCTGCGAGTTCAGTGAGCGTCAAAATCTGTGATGGGTCAACCGGGGCTGGACTGTGTACGGCAACTGGGACGGATGTATCTTGCCTAGCGAACCGAAGAGAAAGGCCAGTCACTTCAGCGGCTTCGCGCGGTCGATACGCCACTCGCGGTAGATTGCGGTTCATGTGTCATTCCCTTCCTGGCCGAATGCCCACCCAAGTTCCCGAACCATTCGCCTAGAGCCGGGTCTCACCATGAACATGCTACTATACATATAGCACCATGAAAAGCATATTCTTTTTGGGGCCTTGTCTTCTTCTGAGGCTGCACCTGACGTTGTGGATTCAGGGGCGGGTCATTGTCAAAGCAGCAAAGAGGGGAAACCGTTTCAGTTCTTCTTCCGTAAGGGAATCAATCAAAAGATTCTCTTCGGCCGTCTTCGGCAGGCAAAGGATAAATGGTTCAAACGCTTCCCGCAGCATCGCCCCATATTTCTTTCGGTCATATCCGAACCATCCTTCCCATAGCGCAAAGGCCCGAACGCGATCATTCGGCACGGAGCACTCGTTGTTGGTGATGATGTATTCCACGGTTTGTCCGGGTCGCAGCTTTACGCCGCTGCCGAAGAGTTGCTGCGCGGCAATCGCAGTGACACCGGCTTTCTGGTAGTCGCGCGGCTCTTTCGTAATGCGTTTGCTGACGATGAGTTCCCGGATGTCCACATCTCCGCTCGAAAGACGCTCCTGGTAACCCGCGAGAACCATCCGTCCGGCGTCGATCTTGTGAATGTAGGATTCAAAATCGTGTGCTTCCGCGAGGATTGCCAATATTTCGTGTTGCATCCGTTTCAGTAGCGGTGCCGTGTCATGGCGGCGGCATTCCAGGCCGCGAACTTTTAATTCGCCGTCTTCGCCAACGGCAAAGAATCGATTCGGTACGGGCACGTCTGCATATTGCTTCGAGGGAAGAAAAACAACATAGCGATATACGGACTCAATCGCGAGCGGGAGCTGCGTTTTTGTTTCGATTTCGGTAGCCAGCCGCTCGAAGTCTTCCCGTGTTGCCCCTTCTTTCCAGACATAGAGGGAGTCCACCAAAGCATGGATGAGTTGAAAACCATCGTTTTCCGCAATCTCTTTCGCGACAAGAAGCGTTTCGCGTGCGACAGCATTGATGGCTTCGTGGGCCTCGATCTTCCCAAAGCGTGCATTCTTGTAGCCGGTGTATCCGAAACAACAGACGAGGAGCCATTTTAGCGAGTCACGCTGCAACTTGAATCGCGCTGCCATGGTTGGTTCTGAGGTCTTCTGAAGTTTTTTCAATTGCGTGCGCTTGGCAATCAGACGTTCGACCACGCGACTGGTGATTCCCCTTCTCTTCTGGCAGATGCGGTAGCCCAGTTCCGGGATCCGGGGAGCGTCGGGACAGCAGGGGCAATTGACGGTCTCGGGGGAGATGTTGAAACGGGCCATGATGCTTGGGAATTGGCTCACAAAGTCGAGTTCCGCGACATTGGGGGTAAAACCGAGTTTAGGTACGAAAACCAACCCGCCCCGATCTGCCGCCAGCAGCTCATCCGGTTGCTTTGGATCTTCCGGCTCTGCCTTCTGTTCCGGTATCAGCACTCCGTCGCGGTGAGCCAGTTCCATTTGCATGTACGAAATACCGGTTCCAGTGGTAGTCCTAGCCGCATATTGGATGGGTAGTTTGGTGACTCTGGCGAGTTCCCAGAGACCGGCGCAATCGCACTTTTCCGAAATGAAAGAATTTTGCTTATCGACGTGAATACGCCCAAAGAGCGTTGTCGCGCTCGCTTTGAAAAGTATGCGTCCGTAGCTCGTGTAACTGCGTCCCTTCGACTGTTGGACAGATGCCAACTCATCGCGATTCAAGGGCAACGAAAACTTCAAGCGACCCGCCTGCTGGCGCAGCAACGGGAGAATAGTTGAGTCACCCCACTCAGAAAGAATTACGTCTGGGTCTTCGCGCTTGAGGAATCGGGCAAATCCCAATGCCGGCGGTTCGCCTGCTTCGTCGAGTTCCCAGCATGTCCCATCCATTTCAATCTCCAGTGCGGCTCGCCGACCATGACTCGGATCGATGCGCGATAATCCGGCCAAGCGAATCTGCATGATCTTGAGCGGCGGCATTTCGTAATCCAGCGTCCATTCACTGTCGCGGCATTCGATAGCTTGGATTCCTCCCTCTTCGTCCGCTTCCACTTGCACCAGGGCAAGCGGAAACACTCGCTTCTCCCAACAGTAGAGCGATGCAACCATGAGATCGCTGTTGTAGAGCTGTAGCCGCGAATCAAAGCGATGCACCCATCGTCCCCAGCCCACGAATTCGGTGGGACAAAGAACGGAGAGTTCGAGGACTTGACGTGCCGCATTCAGCCACAGATCGATCCTCTCCGTCTGCCGGGCTCGAAGTTTCGTGGCTTGTTTCTGAGCAGCTTCCTGGAGACGGGCAAGTCTCTCCTCGCTCCCCGATACAAAAAACGCTGGGGTAAATGTGTCAGTCAAACGGTAGTGCGCTTGATTCCTGTCGATCAGCCATAGCGTCATCCCCTGTTTGTTCGGGTAGAGGTCGAGAATCCATCCTTGCAGCAATTTCACAAAGCACCCCTGCGTTCTGAAGAACTTTTTCGACCGCGGAGAGACGCTTCTCCTGGTCGAGCGCGATGGAGAGCAAAATGGCTTCCATTGGGTTGTCGTGACACTGATACGTCGCCGCCTGCGTATAGCAGCGCACTCGAACAAAGAGTCTGTCGAAGTGCGGCTGATCCTCGCGTCTGAGGGCGCGCCTGAACTTTTTCCATCGCTCTGCTGCTTGTTGAATTAGTTGGACGAATGTAGGGACGGTCCTGCCCATAGTGCACCTCGAATGGTTCAATTCAGATAGATAAGAGCTGTGCCGCTTTCTCGCAGGTAAAGGAGAGTTCGTCGCCGGGTCGCGCTTCAACCTTCACAACTTCGTTCGCCTGTTTGCAGAGTCTCGGGAGGAAATCCCGTCTACTTGTTTTGAATGAAGTCGCATCCGAGAAAACGGCAATGGATAGAGGAAGCGTTGCGAGCTTCCCTAGCCCTTCGAGCGCGTGTTCAAACGATGCCCGAGCTTCCCGGTCGCGCACATCTTCGTCGAAAAACAAATCCGGCACGGCCGTGACAATCAGAACGTTGGCATCAAATGTCTCCAAGAATTTCGGGACACGTCGGATCAGTTCTGTCAGTTGAAAACAGGTGAAAGCGCGCGATACTCGAACGAGACAATTGAAGACGGAAGGGTCGAGACCACGCTCCCTAGCAAAGCGCGCAATCAACAATGGGCTGATCTGATTTGCACCATCAAGATAGAGAATCCGCTTTTCCTCAAGAAGAACTCTCGGAAGGAAGTAGTGCGAGAGTCGCGGCATTTCCGGGCAGCCGTAATAAAGCGTAAGCGCACGACTGGGAAGAACCCACGGCTTCGGAGACGACTGTCCATCCGCGCTGCTTAGTGCGACGGGTAAATTCATGATGACCTACCGTTGGCCCGGGAAAGCCTGGATCATGGTAGGCGAAGAAAAAGCGAACTGTCAAGGAGGTGAGGGGGATGGCCACTGTCCGGTAAACTTACTAGGAGTTGGTCAAGCAATCAGACCCGACTTAGACCTTGAGGAATGAGACCTTGTGGCCTGCCTTGCGGAGTGCTCGATTGAGAGTATATAGGCCGCATCGAGCGAAGAATGGGAGTTGCGCCGCCGTCTTACCAAGGCAGACGAGGCAGATGTTCCAGTCGCCTTGGCGGGGTCTCGTTTCCAGCCAATCGACGGGAAGGCCTTTGTGCAGGACCTTGGTAAGCCGCTTGAGCTCCTTCCGATACTCATCATCAGGACTGAAGAAGAGTTCTGTTGTCCTGCGAACTTGCTCCACAAGATGACTCATACCGCTGGATTTTGTGGGGATTTTGGCAAAGTAGAGCGTCTTACTGTTCAAGTGCAGCACATCGCAAAATTCTAATTGTGAGTGACCGCCGCCGTACCAGAGCTTCTTTGCATCGTAAAACGTAAATCCTGCGGCTTGCGCGTAACGCTCGTTGTATTCGCCTTCGCTTTCAACCTGATTCCACGGAGGCAGCACGATCTGTGGAGGGCGCAGGCCGGTGACCTCCTGATTGACCTTTGTCAGAAAATCCTGCGAAACCTCCCACCAAACGCCCGAGGAGAGAATGTAGTGCTTACCCCCGAATGGAAGTTCATAGCCGAAGCACTGGAAAACGCTGTATCGACTGAATGGCTCGTTATCATTGTCCAGCAGGTGAACGGCCGTCACTTTTGCCTCGGATACGGTCTTTTCAAGCTCTTCCCGATCCAGATAACTTAGCCAGCTTTGGACGAACAAATAAGGAACTGTCACCGGCGCCTTTGTCATGCGCCCAAAAACATACGAATCGATCGCATCGACCTCTTCCCGAAGATAGGTAGGGGCAAACATCACCAATTTCTTTTCCGCTGTCCCATCCTTCAACTCTTCGTCGAACCGCCCCTCCAACTTGTCGATCACGCCTTGATCTGCAACCACGCTTAGGTTGTCGATATCTGGCCAGTATTTTCGGTAGGCCGTGCTTTTGAAGAGCTGGCTCGATCTATCCAACACATCGCCGAGGGTCGAGAACTCCACGTCCACTCGTAGACTAGTTCCTCCTCGCAATTTCTTGCCGAGAATCTTGTACGAAGGCAACCCACCCACACTGGCTACTAGATCTCGATCAAACTCGACTCCGAATTCGTCCACAGCCGACGCTCGCGGCGCGCGTTCCCGGGCAACGTGCCACTTCGCAAAGACCTGTTCTATCTCAATCTCGACGAGCTTGTCGGGCCGAATGGAATTGAGCGCGACACGTCTCCCGAAATCCTTCTCCTTCCAATCATCGTCCAATTTCATCCATGCATGGCCGAAAGTCAGAACGAAGGTCTCTGGGCCGCGGCGAACGACCATAAGGGCACCAGGGGACGCTCCTATGAGAGAAAGGGCGGTCGGATTTTGGAGCACAGAGTTGAGAACACCGACCCATTTGGGAACGGTCTGGTTGACGGGAAGAGGAAGTACGTAGCCGTCGAGAGGGGGCGCTAAGGGCAAGGCAGTCTGCGCGTTGACATGCAAGTCCTTTTCGAATGCAGAGACGCGATCCTGCTTCAACAAGTAGATACTAAGCGGAAGCTTCGCCATCCAAGCGCTCCTGGGATAACGCTAACATGAACTTTTTCACTTACAGGTCAACATTCCAATCGATTATGTGTGCGAGGTAGGAATGTGTGAGGAGTTTGACACTCAGCCCTTCGAGGCTTGCTGGTCATACAGTGGATCACTCGCGACTAGCCAGACAGCATCGTGATCGATTCTGTCGAGGTCATTCCTTTTTATCTAGCGCCGCAGTCAAATGAGCTTCCGATCCAGCTAGTGCAGTGATTTCGCGCGACCAGTCCTTGAAGCCCACCATCGTGACTTTGATAGTGTGCTTCCCAACACTGAGTTTCAACGTGGCGGGGGCGTTGCCAACGAACGAATCGTCCGCGTATATGTCGGCTCCCTCAGGGCTGGAAGATACTGAAATCGTCGCCAATCCATTCGGAACGCTTTTGGCCGGGGCTTCGGATGGACGATCTGCGGG
>Ga0209118_1000144_pt1 | contig 47188 bp, 39 predicted proteins | sample BlaSpr_A8_Ref_M1_FD_187988 | JGI IMG/M metagenome (GOLD analysis project Ga0209118, IMG submission 187988) | Forest soil microbial communities from Thunder Bay, Ontario, Canada - Black Spruce, Ontario site 2_A8_Ref_M1 (SPAdes) (version 2) | ecosystem: Environmental > Terrestrial > Soil > Boreal... | reverse complement strand
CCGCTCGCCTACGGGGTTGTAGGCGAGCCACTGATGCGTGACATGCGTTGGCTTGGCGGCGGCCTGGGCTTGCTCCCGCCAGGCCTTCGCGTCGATCAGCATTTGCCCGGCAGGCTCCCTGGTGATGGCAATCAGCCGGCTGATGTGCTCGGCCTGTCGGTTGATGGTCGCCTGTGCGCGGTACAGCGGTGTCTTGAACCAAAATGGATGTTGCAGCGACCAGAGCGAGCCTTTGGGTTCTGCGCAGTTTTGTCTCTCGGTCTTCACACAGTCGCTGCGCTTTTTGTCCTCGCCGCTCGGCAGGTCGGGCAGGGCGCGAAACAGGCGTGCGCCGATGCGGAATTCACCGGTGAGCGCGCGACTCCAATCCGTCTCTTCATCGCTCAACGGTCGAGCCAGCCCCAGCCAGCGCTCGTGCTCCGCTCTGACGTTGTCCGGGAACGTTGCGGCAGCATCACTCAGCAAACCATAGTTGCGCCGCAAGAAGCTTATCACCACCAGCTTTTCGAGCGCACTGCCCGCACCGCGCAAAACCATACGCCAGAAATTCAGCTCGCGTTCGGCGCTCGACAGAAAAGCTTCGCCGTTGTTGGTCGCCAAATCGTTGACCGCACGCGCCCAGAGCAGATTGCTTGCGCGCTGCAAATCGGCAAAGGGGGGATAAGGCATGCTCGGAGCGGGCGTTGCCGGATTGTGATAGCCGCGCTGCTGGATCAGCGCCTGGTAGCGCTGCACGAGCACTTTATTCTCTTCGGCAAGTTTATCGATATCCGTGCGCGCCTTGACAAAGCACTCTACTGCCATCAAATGTTGTTTGGCACAGAATTCGAGCACGTTACGCGACACGCGCAGCGGCTTCGCGCCGAGCGCAGCGGCACTACCCGGCGCTTGAGGTGCCATGGCAAAGTCTGCGCCATCGCCACTCAACCGAGATTCGTAATTGGCGAGTATCTGCCGACCTGCTCGCGCTGGATCGACCTCCTGCGCGGCATTGAAACCAAGCAGCGCAAAATAGGCGTTATCACCATCCGCACCTGGCGCAGCCGCTTCACCCGTCAGTGCCAGGGATTGTTGGGAAGGCGGCTCATCGCGCCAGACGAACCAAAGTGAGCCGGTCGATGCGAGCAGCAGCAGAACCGCGACCCAGGACCAACGCCGGTGTCCTCGCGCGGCGGTTGACACCTCAGTGCGCCTCATCCCAATTGCTTCCCACCCCCACATCGACGATCAGCGGTACTTTGAGCGTAGCCACGCCGGTCATCAGCCTATGCAGCCCTTCCTGCACTTGAGTGAGCTCCTCATCCGGCACTTCCAGCACCAGTTCATCGTGCACCTGCATGATGAGCCGCGATTGCAGAGTTTCGCGATCGAGCCAATCCTGCAATGCAATCATCGCCAGTTTGATCAAGTCCGCCGCCGTCCCTTGCATTGGCGCATTGATGGCCGCCCGTTCTGCCGCCTGGCGACGCGGCCCGTTGCCCGCACGTATCTCCGGGAGATAGAGGCGGCGACCGAATACCGTCTCAACGTAACCTGCTTCGCGTGCCGCGCTGCGGGTGCGATCCATGTAGGCCTTCACCCCCGGGTAACGGGCGAAATAGCGTTCCATGTAAGCCTGCGCAGTCGTGCGATCCACGCCGAGGTTGACGGCCAGCCCGAAGGCAGACATGCCGTAGATCAGGCCAAAATTGATCACCTTGGCATAGCGGCGCTGTTCGTTGGATACGCTGTCGAGTGCGAGCGCAAACACTTCCGCCGCCGTGGCGCGATGGATGTCTTCGCTCAGCGAAAAAGCCTTGAGCAGACCCGGGTCGTCCGACAAGTGCGCCATGATCCGCAACTCGATCTGCGAGTAATCCGCGGAAATTATTTTCCAGCCGGGCGGTGCGACGAACGCTTCGCGAATGCGCCGGCCTTCCGCGGTACGTATCGGAATGTTCTGCAGATTGGGCTCGTTGCTGGACAACCGACCGGTCACGGCCACCGCTTGCGCGTAGTTGGTGTGCACCCGGCCGGTGGCCGCATTGACCATGCGCGGCAGCTTGTCGGTATAAGTGGTTTTGAGCTTGGCGAGGCTGCGGTAGTCAAGCAACAGCTTGGGCAAAGGATAGTCGAGCGCCAACTCGGCGAGCACGTCCTCGTCCGTTGAAGGAGCGCCGCCGGGAGTCTTCTTCTTCACCGGGAGCTTCTGCCGATCGAACAGGATTTCCTGAATCTGCTTCGGCGAGTTCAGATTGAACGGCTGCTCCGCGAGAACATAAGCGGCACGTTCGATTTCCAGCATCTTCTCTCCCAGTTCGCGGCTTTGCGCCTCGAGCAGCGGCACGTCGAGCAGCACTCCGTTGCGCTCCATGCAAAAAAGCACTCGTTGTGTGGGCATCTCGATGTCGCGATAGATGTAATCGAGCTTCGGGTCAGCGGCAATCTGCATATAAACGGCCGAGTGCAGCTGCAGGGTCACATCCGAATCCTCTGCCGAATAATCGGTGGCATGCTCGACATCCACCTGATCGAATCCGATCTGGCCGACACCCTTCCCGGCCACGTCCTTGTAGTTGATGGTGCTCACACCCAAGTGTCGCTCGGCCATGCTGCCGAGGTCATGCGGCTTATGCGATTCGAGCACATACGACTGCAGTAGTATGTCGTGCAGCAGACCACGCAGCTCTATTCCATGATTGGCAAGGACGTGGGTGTCGTACTTGGCATCCCGCGCAATCTTCGGTTTGCGGGACTCCAGCCAAGGTTTCAATCGAGCCAGCGTCGCGTCGAAGGGCAGCTGCGGCGGAGCACCCGGATAGCGGTGAGCGAGCGGCAGATACGCCGCCTTGCCCGGTTCGTAGGCAAAGGAAATGCCGACCAGGCGCGCTTGCAGAGGATCCAAGCTGGTCGTTTCGGTATCCACGGCCGCAAGCGGCGCAGCTTCGAGCCGGGCCAGCAAGTTTTCGAGTTGTGCTTCGCTGAGAATCGTTTCGTAGTCGCGAGCCGATGCCTGGCGAACAGCGCGCTCCTGGCCGCTCGCTGACTCCTGATTCCTGACCCCCGGGGGCGGATTCCTGACTCTTGATTCCTGCAACTCGCTCAGCCAGGACTTGAAGCCGAAACGCTCCAGCAGCAACGCGAGCTTCTCCCCATCCGGCTCGCCATACCTGAGATCATCCAGAATATTAGGCAGCGGCACGTCGCACTTGATCGTCAGCAACTGGCGCGCCTGCGGCAGCCAGTGCAGCACTTTGCGCAGATTTTCGCCAACCACTCCGCCGATCCGGTCTGCGTTGGCAATCACCTGCTCGAGGCTGCCGTATTCGTTCAGCCACTTGACCGCAGTCTTCGGGCCGACCTTATCCACCCCGGGAATGTTGTCGACACTGTCGCCGATCAGCGTGAGGTACTCGACAATGCGTTCCGGCGGCACGCCGAACTTGGCAATCACGCCGGCGCGATCGAGCTTCTCGTTCGACATGGTATTGACCAGCGTGACATGGTCGTTGACCAGCTGCGTCATATCCTTGTCACTGGTTGAGACGACGGTGCTCACGCCGCGCTGCGCCGCCGTGCAGCCAAGCGTCCCGATCACATCGTCCGCCTCCACGCCCTCGACCATCAGCAGAGGCCAGCCCAATGCGCGCACTGCCTCGAGCAGGGGTTCGATCTGCACGTTGAGATCGTCCGGCATGCGCGCTCGGTTGGCCTTGTATTCGGGATACCAGTCGTCGCGAAAGGTTTTGCCTTTGGCGTCGAACACGCAGGCGCTATAGTCGGCGGGAACATCCGAACGCAGCTTACGCAGCATGTTCAACACCCCGTAGATCGCGCCGGTTGGCTCGTTGCGCGCATTGCGCAGGTCCGGCAAGGCATGAAACGCCCGATAGACGTAGGAAGAACCATCGACCAGAAGGAGAGTCGTCATGGTGCTCCGACCCCTGGACATACCGCCCGGGAGCCGCGAACCAGATCGTTCGGTTGTATCAATAGCACTCGTCTTTGCCTGAGGTCTGTCACTCTCGATGCGATGGCGGCTTTGCGGCCAAGCTGCTCCCGTTTGGGTCTCGGATACCCACAGGTACGGTTCAAAAAGCAATCAGTGACGCAGAACAAGCTTCCCAAACCTGGCGAATGGCAACTGACCATTCATTCCGAAACATCGGCGCACTAGAGTCGTGGCGCATGTTCGAGATTATGGCAGAATTTGTGCCCCCGACCGGTGCGCTGCAGGCGCCGCAGCCCGCGCTGTCGATCTTCGGCAGCGCCCGCGCGGCGCGCGATTCCTCCGCACTTCGGGCTTCCGTAGCGCAATCGCGCGGCAACGCTCCGACGCCGGTTTGTCCGTCCGGCGGCGGACCGGGCATCGGGGAGGGGAGCGAACCGAGGCGCCTGCTTCGGCAAGGGCCCCAGCATCGGGCTCGGTACCCTGTTGCCTTTTGAACAGGGGAGCCAACCACGACCCGGCTGTTGCCCCTGAGTTCCGCGCACTGCTGCGCGCGCAAGCTGAAGTTCGTGAAATTTCGCCTCTGCCTGCATGGGGATGCCGGGCGGTTTCGGCAGCCGCGACGAATCAATGCAGGCGCTCGCGCTGCTGTTAGACCGGCATGTCGAGCAGAGTTCCGGCCGTTCTGGTGCGCCCGCCATTCTGGAGAGCGGGTTCAATCGACGCCTTCAAAAGCTTCGCTTAAGAAGGCGTGGCCGAGGCGCGGGCGTGGATCTGATCCAACTCACAGATGAACGCCGCGCGGTGGTGGAAGCCCTCTTTCGACATGGCGAAACGCGGGTTTTCGAACCATCAGCGGCGCAGGCAGTTCAGCGTGTCAGTGCCATCAGAATGGTCGATGACTGGCGCATGCTAAACTCCAAACTAATGACACTTTCGCAAAGGTTTCCCATGCGCCTTCTCCTTCTTGCCGTTCTGTGCCTCGCTTTCTCATCCTGGGCGCAGGAGGAAAAGCATCCCAAACCAGCCAATCTGCAACCCGTGCCGGAAGTGCCGCAGCCGCCGACCGTCCCAGGCGGTGATCCGGATCTTGAGCCGCAGATCACCATCACTACCAAGGATGGCGCCAAGGTCGAGGAATACCGGGCACGCGGCAAGCTCTACGCCATGAAAGTTACCCCCGCCAAGGGAGCGTCCTACTATCTGATCGACGAGCGCGGAGATGGCCAGTTCGTCCGCCACGATAGCTTGGATAGCGGCCTGCGCGTACCCAATTGGGTGATTTTCCGCTTCTGATCGAACGCTTGCCGCAGCCTGCTTTAGACCGACGCACCGGTAAGCGCCCATGTCCGTTTTTACCAACGTCAGCGAGCTTCAGGCGCGCACCTGGCTGAAGCAGTACACCATCGGCGCCTTATCCAAGCTGGAAGGTATCGTCTCAGGGGTCGAAAATACCAACTACTTTCTCACCACGACGCACGGCGAATTCGTCCTTACGCTGTTCGAGACACTCACCTCCCGCCAACTACCCTACTATCTGGATTTGATGGCGCATCTCGCTCGCCATGGCATTCCCAGCCCGCTGCCGATCGCCGATATTCAGGGATCGTTTCTCGGCGAACTCAATGGCAAGCCCGCCTGTATCGTGACCCGACTTTCGGGGCGGCCGGCGGAGCATCCCGATGCCGAGCATTGCGCGGAGGTGGGCGAGCTGCTCGCCGAAATGCATCTGGCTGCCAAGAGCTTTCCCTTGCACATGAATAACTGGCGCGGTGCGTCCTGGTGGAAGACATTCGTGCCGGAAGTGCAGCCGCACCTGCCCGGTGATGAGGCCGCGCTGTTGTTATCCGAGCTCGAATTTCAGTTGCGCCAGAAGCACGAAGCACTCCCTCGCGGGGCCATTCATGGCGACGTGTTCCGCGACAACGTGCTGTTCTTCGAAAATCGCGTCGCTGGCGTCATCGACTTCTATTTCGCCTGCGACGAGGTCTTGTTGTTCGATATTGCCATCACCGTGAACGATTGGTGTGTGAGCCCTGACGATACCCTGGAGGAAGGCCGTGTCCGTGCATTGCTTCAGGCCTACGATGCAGTGCGTCCGCTTACTGCGGAGGAGCACGAGGCCTGGCCCGCGCAATTGCGTGCCGCCGCCTTTCGCACTTGGCTGGGGCGTCTCGGCTATGCTCATTTCCCCCAGTCGGGGGAAATGACCCACACGAAGGATCACACGCACATTCGCCGCATCCTGCAACGACACATCCAAACCGGCGACGGACTCAAATCAATTTGGATTTAGAATCGCCAGCGCGGTAATACGATAGGAATTCCCGGATGCAAGCGAGGGATGTGAAAGCAAGCCATGGCTGGCTGTGGGTCAAGCAAGGATTCGCTCTGTTCCTGAAGGCTCCGCGCCAGTCGCTCTTGATCAGCGTGCTTTGGACGCTGCTGCTCGGGCTCACCATGTTCGGCTTCCGATCGGTGGGACCGATCGTCGTCGTGCTTCTCTACCCTGCCCTTCTGGCCGGGTGGATGATTGCCTTCCAGCAGATAGAGCTGAACGGGGCAGCGAAATTAAGCGAGATTCGCCTGGTTTTGTGGAAGCATTTCGGAGCATTACTCACGCTTGGCCTTCTGGTCCTCATAGCGCAAGTGCTGATAAGCATTGCCGTGACATTGGTGGTTCCACTCGATCCCGCGGTGCTTGATCTGGCTGCCAAATTTCCCGATGTGAGCGAGGAAGAAGTAACCGGTGTCGCCGCGAATCTCCTGCTCTTTGTTCTAGTTCAATTGCTGGCTTTGTTGCCGGTTTTTGCGGCGATCTGGTTTACGCCCATCCTTCTTACCCTCGGTAAGTTGGGAATCGTTGCGGCGATCCGCTGGAGCCTTTATGCATGCGTTGCCGATTTTGGCGCACTCACCCTGTACAGCGCGGTCTGCGCGATCGCGCTGATCCTTACCGCTCTGCTGCCTCTGGTGCTCGCCATTCCGTCGAGTCTGGTGCTCACGCCGATTATCTTCGGATCCATCTACGCATCGTACAAGGATATCTTCGTCGAGGACGAAATTCTCACGGTCTAGCCCGGCTATAGCTGGTGCCCGAGGTGCCTTGCCAGCTTTTTCAGCTGGTGCAGCCCGCACTGATACCACTCGCGGCGAGTCAGACCGACTGCAGTTTCGCGTATTGGAGCGCGAGCCACTTGACTCCCTCATTGCGGAACTTGACCTGTACGCGCGCGTCGGCGCCGCGCCCTTCGCAACCCAATACCACGCCTTCTCCGAACTTGGCGTGGCGTACGTTTTGCCCGATATTGAAGGCATACCCGCCGTAGGCAGGTGCAGCTTCACGAACTACGGAACCGCGCCGCAGCGAAGAGGCATTCGCCGCTTCGCGCACATCCGACCACGGCTCGGCGCGCGGGGTGTAGGCTTGCTTGTAGCTGCCCCCGCGCGGCGTCAACCATTTGCACAACGCTTCCGGAAGCTCGTCGATGAAGCGCGACACGACGCCGTAGCGCATTTGCCCGTTCAGCATGCGTGACTGTGCGTAAGTGAGGTACAGGCGTTTGCGAGCGCGCGTGATAGCCACATACATGAGCCTTCGTTCCTCTTCCATGCCATCGCGTTCTGTGGCGCTGTTCTCGTGCGGAAATAATCCTTCTTCCAGACCGCTGATGAATACCGCGGTGAATTCCAAACCCTTCGCGGAATGCACCGTCATCAGTTGCAACGCGTCTTGACCGGCGCCGGCCTCGTGCTCGCCCGCCTCCAGACTGGCGTGAGCCAGGAATGCCGACAATTGATCGGTATCCTCGTTATCCATGCCACCCGGTTCAAAGCCGGCCGCAGCATTGATCAATTCGTTCAAATTCTCCAGCCGGTCCGCACCCTCTTGCTCTGCCTGGTAGTAGCGGCGCAGGCCGCTCAACTCGAGCATTTCCTGGATCAGTTCGGCGAGATTCACTTGATCCGCGCTTCCGCTTAGCGATTCGATGGTCGCCACGAAGCCCGCCAGGCTCGTGCCGCCGCGTCCACCAGGATTGAACTCCTTTGCTGCCTGAAACAGACCGATGCCGCGAATGCGCGCCGTTTCCTGGATCTGCTCGATGGTGCGACTACCCAGACCACGATGTGGGAAATTGACCACGCGCAGAAATGCGCCGTCATCACCTGGGTTGGCGGCTAGCCGCAAATAGGCAAGCGCGTGCTTGATCTCCTGCCGTTCGAAGAAACGCAAACCGCCGTAGACACGATAGGAGAGGCCGGCGCGAAACAGCGCGTGTTCAAGCACTCGCGATTGCGCGTTGGACCGGTAGAGCAAGGCGATATCGGCCAGCGCCAGGCCTTCGCGCGCCAGATTTTGTATTTCCTCGACAATGAACAACGCCTCGTTGCCGTCGGAAGGTGCTTCATAAATGCGCACCGGCTCCCCGGCGCCCGCCTGAGTCCAGAGATTCTTACCCAGACGGCTGATGTTGTTTTTGATCAGCGCGTTGGCCGCATCGAGGATATTGCCGTGCGAGCGGTAGTTTTGCTCCAGGCGAATCACCTTCCGTACGCCGAAGTCGCGCTCGAATTCGCGCATGTTGCCGCTGGTCGCACCGCGAAACGCGTAGATCGACTGGTCATCATCGCCTACCGCGAACACCGATCCCTGGTGTCCGGCAAGCAGCTTGATCCACAGATACTGCAACAGGTTGGTGTCCTGAAACTCGTCCACCAGGATGAAGCGGAAGCGCTGCATATAATGTTCCCGCAACGCCGCATTGCGATTCAGTAGTTCGAAACTGCGCAGCAGCAGCTCGGCGAAGTCGACGACCCCCTCGCGCTGGCATTGCTCCTCATAGGCCGCATATAACTCGACCATCTTGCGCGCATACTCGTCGTAGGCTTCTGCCTTCTGCGCGCGCAGCCCCTTTTCCTTGTTGGCGTTGATGAAGTATTGGAGCTGCCTCGGCGAATACTTCTCATCGTCCACGTTGAGCGTTTTGAGCAGCCGCTTAATCGTGGCCTGCTGATCTTGAGAATCGAGAATTTGGAATAGCTGCGGCAACCCCGCTTCGCGGTAGTGCGTGCGCAGCAGGCGATTACACAGGCCGTGAAAGGTGCCTACCCACAGGCCGCGCACATTGATCGGCAGCATAGCGGCAATGCGCGCCAGCATTTCGCGTGCGGCCTTGTTGGTGAAGGTCACCGCTAGAATGCTCCCGGGCGTCGCCTGTCCGGTCTGGATCAGGTGCGCAATGCGGGTGGTCAGCACGCGCGTCTTGCCGCTCCCCGCGCCGGCGAGGATCAGCGCAGATTGGCGCGGCAGGGTAACGGCTTCGAGCTGTTCGGGATTCAGATTGGCGAGCAATGCAGACGACATGCGGAGGACGCGTTAAGTGACGGCGAAAGGCGGTGATTATATGCTAGGAAGCTGTCGGACTTATTTCGTGCATGCGCGGGCTCACTTTGGGGTGAAATCGAAGGCGCAAGGCGCGCCGTCGCATTGTGTTTGGACTGCTCCACTCGGTAAGGCACAGGCTTAACCACGTCAGTGAGACAAAATTGAAGACCAAAGGTGCCCTCGCGGTTTGGCTGCTAAGCGGTTTCCTTTGTTCGCTATGCCCGGCCGTGGCGGAGGAGGTGTCCTCCGCGGCAAGCTCCATCGCCGCGGCCGGCGACGCCTGGCGTGCCCAACTGCCGCATGATCCGGCGGCGGCCACCCAGGCGTACCTCGCCCGCCTGTCGCCTGCGGCGAAGGCACGCTCTGACGCCTATTTCGAGGGCGGCTACTGGCTGCAAGCAGGGGGCTTCCTGTATGGTCTGGTGATCGCGTGGGTGCTACTCAACTCCCGGCTTTCTGTGCGCATGCGCGATCTTGCCGAGCGCCGCTCGCGCCGCATGCCGCTGCAGACCGCGCTCTACGCCGTGCAATACATCGTGGTGACCTGGCTCGCCTCCCTGCCCCTGATCATTTACCAAGGCTTCCTCCGCGAGCATCAGTACGGGCTGGCAACCCAAGCCTTCGCGCCGTGGTTTGGCGAGCAGCTGATCGGCTTGGGGTTGAGCGTCGTGCTCGGCAGCATCGCGCTGACAGTCATTTACGGCGTGATCCGCCGCGCTCGGTAAACCTGGTGGCTGTGGGGCTCGGTAGCCGGCGTCGTCCTGCTGACGCTTCTGCTCCTCATCTCGCCCGTCTACATCGACCCGCTGTTCAATACCTATCGGCCGCTGCAGGAAGGTCCGGTTAAAACTGCCATTCTTTCCCTGGCACGTGCCAACGGCGTCCCTGCCCGCGAGGTCTACGAGTTCGACGCCTCGCGCCAGACCACTCGCATCAGCGCCAACGTCAGCGGTTTTCTCGGGACAGCGGCGATCCGTCTCAACGACAACTTGCTAAAACGCACTTCCCCGCCCGAAATCAAGGCGGTAATGGCACATGAATTAGGTCACTACGTGCTGAACCACATCTACAAGATTATCATCATGCTGGGCTTGGTCCTGGCGATTGGTTTCGCCTGCGTGCAATGGGCGTTCGACCGGGTCAATGCGCGGCTGGGGGAACATTGGGGAGTCCGTGGGGCCGGCGACACCGCCGCCCTGCCGCTGCTCGCCGCGCTCTTCTCCGTGTATCTTTTTGCGATGACGCCCCTAGTCAACACGATCATTCGCAGTCAGGAAGTGGAAGCCGATCTATTCGGGCTCAATGCAGCCCGCGAGCCCGACGCTTTCGCAGAGGTGGCGCTTAAATTGTCGGAATACCGCAAGATGGATCCCGGCCCAATCGAAGAATTTCTCTTCTTCGACCATCCGAGCGGACGCAACCGAATTTTCGCGGCAATGCGCTGGAAGGCGGAGACCATCAGGTGAGCCACGACTACGTTCCTTGCAATCGACCGCGCGGCAAGCGAAACGGCTTGCGCCAACCGACTTGTCCCAATTGACGACATCGATCCGCGATGGATGGCCTCGGTTGTGGCCGACGACATTCGAATGTTCGGGATTCACCGGGCATTTGCTGATTCATTCTCTTTGCGAACGGCGGTAACGTCGCGTGCAGGAAGTCCTTCACACTTACGGCTACCTCGCGGTGTTTGTCGGCACCTTCCTCGAAGGCGAAGTCATCCTCGCCCTGGCGGGGTTGGCGGCGCATCGGGGATTCATGTCGTTTCCGGTCGTGGTAGTCATCGCCGTGGTGGGCGGCTTTGCGGGTGATCAGTTCCTATTTTTTCTTGGCCGCCACTACGGCGACCGTATTCTGTATCGCTTCCCCAAGCTCGCCGCCAACGCACCACGCGTGAAAGCCTTGCTGCGGCGCTGGGATGCGCCGCTGGTGATCGCCATCCGTTTCATGTACGGCGCGCGTATTGCCGGACCGATAGTGATCGGAGCTGCCGGCATTGCGCCGTGGCGACTCGCCGTGTTCAATTTCATTGGCGCCCTGATCTGGGCGCCGCTGGTCGCGGCAGCCGGTTATGGCGCGGGGCATGCGATCGAACCGCTCGTGGAACAGCTGCGCCACTTTGAAATGGTCGGCCTGATCGTTGTCGCGTGCATTCTGCTGATTCTCCTCTTCCTTTATAAGCGCAAGCGCTGACCGATGCGGTCGGCAATCGGGGTCCTTGCGGTATAATTTTACTTTTCGTTGCCCTTTGATCACATGCAAGAGCATTACCGCCCAGAACAAATCGAAAAAGCCGTCCAGGCAGAGTGGGAAGCCACGCAGGCATTTCGCGTCGAGGAAGACAAGTCCAAACCGAAGTTCTATTGCTTGTCGATGCTGCCTTACCCGTCGGGCAAGCTGCACATGGGACACGTGCGCAACTATACGATCGGCGATGCGCTGACTCGCTACTTGCGCATGAATGGCAAAAGCGTATTGCAGCCGATGGGTTGGGACGCTTTCGGTCTGCCCGCGGAAAATGCGGCGATGGCCAACGGGGTGCCGCCAGCCCAGTGGACCTACGCGAACATCGAGCATATGAAGCAGCAATTGAAGGCGCTCGGCTTCGCTATCGATTGGTCCCGCGAAGTGACCACCTGCAAGCCCGAGTATTACCGCTGGAACCAGTGGCTGTTTCTGCGCCTGTGGGAAAAGGGCATCGTCTATCGCAAGTCGGCAGTGGTGAATTGGGATCCGGTGGATCAGACCGTGCTCGCCAACGAGCAGGTGATCGACGGCCGCGGCTGGCGTACCGGCGCACCGGTGGAGAAGCGCGAGATCCCCATGTACTACATGAAGATCACCGGCTACGCCGAGGAACTGCTCTGCGCGCTCGACAGCCTCGGCTGGCCCGAGCCGGTCAAGCTGATGCAGAGAAATTGGATCGGCAAAAGCGACGGCGCGGCAATTCACTTCCCTTATGAGGACGGCAGTGGCGTCCTCAAGGTTTTCTCCACCCGCCCGGATACGATCTACGGTGCCACCTTCATGGCGGTCGCAGCGGAGCATGCCATTGCGCAACGCGCGGCGCGGAACCATCCACAACTCGCCGCGTTCATCGAGGAATGCAAGCGCGGCGGAACCGCCGAGGCAGATCTCGCCACCCAGGAAAAGAAGGGCATGGCGACCGGCCTGTTCGCCGTGCATCCGCTCACCCAGGAAAAACTGCCCATCTGGGTCGCCAACTACGTGCTGATGACTTACGGCGAGGGCGCAGTGATGGGTGTGCCGGCGCATGACGATCGCGACTTCCACTTCGCCAAGAAATACGGCCTCCCGATCGTCCCCGTAGTTGCTCGCGAGGGCAAAACCTATTCGACCGATGCGTGGCAGGACTGGTACGCCGAAGACGGAACGGCGATCGCTTCGGGAGACTTCAACGGCCTGAGCACCGCCCAGTTCAAGCAGAAGATCGGCACCGTGTTAGCCGCACTCAAGCTGGGCGGACCGCGCATCACCTACCGGCTGCGCGACTGGGGCATTTCCCGGCAGCGCTACTGGGGCACGCCGATTCCCATGATTCATTGCGCGGGTTGCGGCGAAGTGCCGGTTCCCGACGAGCAGCTGCCCGTGGTATTGCCGGAAGGGCTGGTGCCCGACGGCAGCGGCAACCCGCTCGCCAAGACGCCGTCTTTCTGGGAATGCCTGTGTCCGAAGTGCGGCAAGCCGGCACGGCGCGAAACCGACACCATGGATACTTTCGTCGATTCGTCGTGGTACTTCATGCGCTATTGCGCGCCCGACGCACAGGGCATGGTGGACTCGCGGGTCGCTTATTGGATGCCGGTGGACCAGTACATCGGCGGCATTGAACATGCCATTCTGCATCTGCTGTACGCGCGCTTCTGGACCAAGTTGATGCGCGATATCGGTCTGGTCGGTTTCGATGAACCATTCGCCAACTTGCTGACTCAGGGGATGGTCCTCAACGAGACCTTCCACCGCGAAGACGCGGCGGGCAAGAAGATCTGGTTCAATCCGGCTGATGTGGAAGTGCTTTATGACGACCGCGGCCACGCCATCAGCGCCAAATTGAAACGCGACGGTCTGCCCGTAGAGCTCGGCGGTGTCGAGAAAATGTCCAAATCCAAGAACAACGGCATCGACCCACAGATGATTATCGACAAATACGGCGCCGATACCGCACGGCTGTTCATCATGTTCACCAGCCCGCCCAGCGACACGCTCAACTACAGCGAGGCGGGTGTGGAGGGAGCCTTCCGCTTTCTCAAGCGCTTGTGGAAGTTTACCTACGATCACCTTGCCCAGGGTGCGGTCGCGGCCTACTGGAGCGGCGAGCTTTCGCCCGAACTCAAAGCGCTGCGCAACCAGCTGCATCGCACTATCGACAAGGTGGGCGATGACTACGGGCGGCGCAAGCAATTCAACACGGCTATCGCGGCGGTGATGGAGTTGCTCAATTCGTACGCCAAGCTGAGCGACAAGAGCGCTGCCGGTCGCGCCGTTGCGCAGGAGCTGCTGCAAGCGGTGACGCTCATCCTCTCGCCCATCGTTCCGCACATCGCGAGCACGCTGTGGGAAGCGTTACGCACCGGCAGCAAACTCAGCGATCAGCCGTGGCCGAGTGTCGATGCAGCGGCGCTGAAACAGGAGGAAATCGAGTTGGTCATTCAAGTGAACGGCAAATTGCGCGGCAATTTCAGGGTCCCGGCAAGAGCCAGTCGCGAGGACGTCGAAGAGCTCGCTCGAGGGCATGAATCGGTGCTGCGCTGTGTCGGCAACGCAGCAATCAAAAAGATCGTCGTCGTGCCGGGCAGGCTTGTGAACATCGTCGTGTGAGGCGCGCGGCCCGTGCCACTATTTAACCCCCTGGATACACGGCGCCGCGGGTGCGAGACCGCCAAAGCAGCGCGCGCTATTTCCATCCTGCTCGCCTTGATCTGCCTGGGTCTACTGGGCGCTTGTGGCTTCCATCTGCGCGGCGACATCGGAATTCCATTTGCCAAGATCTACGTTTCCGGTGACGCGTCCCATCCCACCGTCGGCCAGCTGAGACAGTATCTCGCCAACTTGCCGCACCTCAAGCTGGTTGCCAAAGCGGAGGATGCCGAAGCCAACTTGCAAGTGCTCGATCAACAGCGCGAAAAGGTCATCTCTGCACTGAGCAGCGCTGGCCGGGTCCGCGAATACGAGTTGCGCATGCGGGTCAGTTTCCGTCTTACCGACGATAAGGCCAACGAGTTGATTCCGCCGAGTGAGATCGCGCTATTCCGGCTGGTGTCCTATAACGACACGCAGATCCTCTCCAAGGGCGAGGAAGAGGCGTTGCTCTACAACGATATGCAGAACGATATCGTGCAGCAGATCCTGCGCCGGGTGGCAGCAGCGAAAGCGCATAGCGGATGAGAATCGGTTCCGAGCAACTCGCGCAGCGCCTGCAGCGCCGGCTGGAGCCGCTCTACACGATCTTTGGCGGCGAAGACCTGCTCGCTTTGGAAGCCGCCGACCGCCTGCGCGCCACTAGCCGCCAAGCGGGCTTCAGCGAGCGCGAAGTGCTCACCGTTGAGGTGGGCTTTGATTGGAGCCGGCTTGCAATGAGCGCCGCCGCGCTTTCCCTGTTCGGCGACAAAAAGCTATTGGAGCTGCGCATCCCTACCGGGAAGCCCGGGCTGGAAGGTGCCGGGGCGATCGAAGCGCTCGCTCATTCGCCACCGCCGGACACGGTAACCTTGGTGCTGCTCCCGGCAATGGATCGCAACAGCCAGCAGAGCCGGTGGTTTCAGGCGCTGGAAGGCGCAGGACTGCTAGTGGCCGCCGAGCCGGTCGGCCGTGACCGGCTGCCGCAGTGGCTGAGCGGCCGGCTCGCCACGCAAGGGCAAAGGGTCAGCGGCGAGGCGCTGCAATTCATCGTCGATCGCGTGGAGGGCAATCTGCTCGCCGCTTTCCAAGAAATCCAGAAGCTCGCCCTGCTCTATCCCGAGGGGGAGTTGAGCTTGCAGCAGGTGAGCGAGGCGGTAGTCGACGTTTCCCGCTACGACGTCGCGCAACTTTGCGAGGCGATGCTCGCTGCAGATGCACCGCGCCTTGGCCGCATCCTCGACGGGTTACGCGGCGAAGGCGAAGCACCGCCTAGAGTACTGGCTTGGATCGCGCCGGAGATCCGCGCACTCCTGGCGGTTGCCAACGCGGCCGCCGAGCGCAAGCCGCTCAGCGAAGCAATGAAACGAGAGTTGCGCTTGTGGCCGGCCCGGCTCACGCAGTTCGAGCGGGCGGCACGCGGCCGCGACCCCGAGGCGCTCGCCCGCGCGCTCGCTTATGCCCAGCAGGTCGACCGCATGGCGAAAGGGCTCGAGCGCGGCGACGCGTGGGAAGGCTTGCTGCAACTGGTTCTGGCCGCCGCCGGCAAACCGGCACTGACGCTAACCGACGCGCTAGTCTAGAATTGCATTTACTCCTGCCTATCGGGGCGGGGAACCGCCATGAGCACTCTCTATGCGCTCCAATGCTGCCTTGTGGAACAAATGTCCGCGCATTCCCCTTCCTGGTCCGGCCGGTTCGCCTGCGATCGATACGACAGCCCGGCACAAGGAGCTGCTGGATGCATTCCGGGCGGGCACGCCATCACCGTCGAGGGTTGCGGCAGCAGTCGCGTTTTAGGTGACAGCGAGGTAAGCGATGAACGCGTCGGACATTAAAAGCTATATGCAAAACACGGGCCGGTCTGCGCGCCAGGCTTCGCGGCTCCTCGCCAAGGCCGACACCGCGGCCAAAAATTACGCCCTGCGTGCTATGGCCGCGGCGATTAACCGTGATGCTTCGCTGCTGTTGGCGGAGAACGCCAAGGATCTGGGCAACGCCCGCAATGGCGGCCTCGATAGCGCATTTATCGACCGCCTGGCGTTGACTGACCGGGCGATTGCGCTCATGGCGGAAGGTCTACTGGAGATCGCCGATCTGCCAGACCCAGTCGGGGAGATCACCGGACTTCGATTCCGTCCGTCGGGCATCCAAGTGGGCCGTATGCGCGTGCCGTTGGGGGTGGTGGGCATTATCTACGAGTCACGCCCCAATGTGACCGCGGACGCCGCCGGGCTGTGCCTCAAGTCCGGCAATGCTTGCATCCTGCGTGGCGGGTCGGAGGCGATTCATTCGAACCGGGCTATTGCGGCCCTGGTGCAGGAAGGTCTGCGCGCCGCCGGATTGCCGGAGAGCGCTGTTCAAGTCGTGGAAATTACCGACCGCGCCGCAGTCGGTGAATTGATCACCATGAAGGAGTTCGTGGACGTGATTATTCCGCGCGGCGGCAAAGGACTGATCGAGCGCATCAGCAATGAGGCGCGCATTCCGGTCATCAAGCACCTTGACGGGGTTTGTCACGTCTACCTCGATGCTGACGCGGATATCGATAAAGCCATCCGCATCGCCGACAACGCCAAGACGCAACGCTACAGTCCCTGCAACACGATGGAAACGCTGCTGGTGGCGAGCGCAATCGCAAACAAGGTATTGCCGGCAATTGGTAGAATCTACGCCGGGAAAGGCGTCGAAATGCGCTGCTGTCCGGAGACTCGCGCCATTCTCGAAGGCGCCGGCATTCAGGGCATCAAGGCGGCCACGGACGAAGACTTCTACACGGAGTATTTGGCACCGATCATTTCCATTCGCACGCTACCCGGACTGGACGAGGCCATCGAACACATCACCAAGTACGGCTCTCAGCACACCGATGCCATCGTGACTGAAGACTACACTCGGGCCATGCGCTTCCTGCGCGAGGTGGATTCCAGCTCGGTGCTGGTGAACGCTTCGACTCGCTTCGCTGATGGCTACGAATTCGGTCTCGGCGCCGAAATCGGCATCTCGACCGACAAATTGCATGCCCGCGGACCGGTCGGGCTGGAAGGCTTGACCTCGCAAAAGTTCATCGTGTTCGGCAGTGGCCAGATCCGCACTTAGCGGTCGTATGTATCCGCAGGTCGCCTCAGCTACGTGAGCTTGCAAGAACGGCGGCTGGTAGTCGGGCGCCAGCCTGACTACCGGGAATATCGCGTCCCCTATCCCGTCCCGCCCAAGGGAGAACTGGGGATGGGATGAGCCTAGTACATATAAAACATGCGCTGAATTTCCTTGGTGTCGCTGCTCCTGGTCAACGCCAACATCAAAAGGATGCGTGCTTTTTGCGGATTCAGCGTGTCTGACACGACGAAGTCCAGCTCGTCATCGTTGGCCTCGCCGTTGCGCGCGACGATCCCGTTGCCGACGCGGCTCGATCGCACGATGATCACGCCGTTTTTGCGTAGCTCCGTGAGCGCAGGTTTTACCTGACTCGCCAGGCTGCCATCGCCGACGCCTGCGTGGATGATGCCTTTGGCGCCAGCAGCCACGAACGCGTCGAGGGCGACGCGATTCATATTGGCGTAGCCATAGACGATATCGACCTGCGGCAGCACGTCAAGCTTAGCGACATCGAACTCCGTTTCGAAGGTATGTTTGCGGGTCGATTGGCGATAGAAGTAGGGTTTCCCGCCTTGCATGTAGCCGAGGAATCCCAGTTCCCAGCTGCGGAAGGTGTCCGCGTTCGCCGTATTGGTCTTGGTGACCTCTCTCGCCCCGTTGATCTGATCGTTGAGCGCGACGAGCACGCCTTTGCCGACTGCTGCATTGCTGCCTGCCAGAATCACCGCGTTGTAGAGATTGATGGGCCCATCTGCAGAGATGGCCGTGGAGGGCCGCATGGCGCCGACGATCACCACCGGCTTGCGGCTTTTCACAACCAGATTCAAGAAGTACGCCGTTTCCTCGATAGTGTCGGTGCCGTGGGTGATGACGATCCCATCCACGTCGCCTTGCGCCAGCAACTCGTTGACCCGCTTGGCGAGCTTCAGCCAGTAGTCGTTGTTCATGTTCTCGCTGGCAATCTGGAACACCTGCTCACCCTTGACGTTGGCCACTTTCTTCAGCTCGGGCAGCGCTTCGATCAGTTGCTCGACGCCTATCTTGGCGGCGGTATAGCCTACCGTCGTAGTGCTGGTCGCGCCGGTGCCGGCGATGGTGCCACCGGTGGCGAGGATGGTCACATTCGGCAGCCGATCGGCGGCGCGGACCGTATTACAGCCGAGCAGCGCGCCGAGCACTTGCATCGCGACCAGCCAACGGAAAAGGGGTAATGCATGACGGGCTCTAAACATGGTCGCTCCTGTCGTGACGGAATTTGGAGAACGACATTTTATACTTGTCTGGAGCGCCTGCGCAGCCCAAGGTTGGCCGCTGATCCCCGCTATAATGGATGAATGAGTGAACAAATGAGCGCTCCCATCGGTGTTCTCGGCGGCACGTTCGATCCGATTCACTTCGGCCACTTGCGGCTTGCGGAAGAGGCGGCGGACAAATTGGATCTCGCGCTGGTGCACCTTATTCCGGCCGGCGATCCCTATCACCGGTCGTCGTTGGCTGCTTCGGCGCAAAACCGGCTCGCTATGGTGAGCCTTGCGGTGCGTAATAATCCCAGATTGACGGCGGACGACCGGGAACTCACCCGAACTGGGCCCACCTACACGGTCGATACGTTGGAATCGCTGCGCACCGAATCGAGTGCTACGCAGCCGCTGGTTCTGCTGCTTGGGGCAGACGCCTTCCAGCAGATGGCAACGTGGCGACGCTGGCGGGAGATCTTCGCTCTGGCCCATGTCTGTGTGGCCGAGCGGCCCGGCCACGCGGCTTGGCGCGATGCACTGCCCGCGGAACTGCGGGAACAACTTGACCAACGCTATTTACCCGGCACGTCGGTACCGCACCAGCCGGCGGGAAGCGTCCTCGCGTTTCCGCTGCGGCAGCTCGACATTTCAGCGAGCGCCGTCCGCGCATTGTTCCGCGCCGGGATGAGCGCGCGCTATTTGCTTCCCTCTGAAGTTGTGGCGTATATTAAATTGCACGATCTTTATGCGGCGCATGCCGCCATCTCATAGGAGGTTAATGGACGCGAACAGCCTTGCTGAAGTTGCGGTCAGCGCACTGGAAGACATCAAAGCCCGCGACATCACCGTTATCGACGTTTCCGAACTCACCTCGCTGTTCGAGCGCATGATCATCGCCAGCGCCGACTCCACCCGTCAGACCAAAGCCCTTGCCAATAACGTCCAGGAGAAGCTGCTTGCTCAAGGCGCAACGATCCTTGGCGTAGAAGGCGTGGAAACGGGCGAATGGGTGCTTGTGGATGCGGGGGACGTGGTAGTCCACGTCATGCAACCGGCGGTGCGCCAGTACTATAACCTGGAAGAATTGTGGGGGGCGCCCCCGCCCGGTCGCAGGGGACTGGAATACGCGAACAATCGGCGTCCCGTCGAACACCACGCCCCGTAAGCATGAGCTTGCTAGCCACGAGCTCAGTGCGTGCGTGGCTAGGCGCCGGGCGATAGCTCAGCAGCTTGCCGTGAAGCTCTCCATTGTCGCAGTTGGCAATCGCATGCCTGCCTGGGTGAGCGAGGGTTTCACGGACTACATCCGTCGCATGCCTAGGGAGGCGCGCGTCGAATTGATCGAAGTAAAGCCCGAGAAGCGCGCAGCTGGACGAATGACCGCCCAGATCCTGGCTGCGGAGCGAAATCGCATTGAGGCAGGCTTGCCACGGGATGCTCAACGGGTCGCGCTCGACGAGCGCGGCAATTTGATCTCTTCGCACGGATTGGCCGAGTGGCTGCGCCGCTGGAAGGCGGAAGGCCAGGATGCCGCGTTCGTGATCGGTAGCGCCGACGGCTTGGACGAGAGCCTGAAAAAGAGCTCCCATTACCTGCTTTCCCTCTCAAAAATGACCTTGCCGCACGGTTTGGTACGCGTTTTACTGGCTGAACAGCTCTATCGCGCTGTTTCGCTAATTCAGAATCATCCTTATCATCGGGAATAGAGGATACTGTATGCGCAACCGCGGCGTAAGGTGCCCTGATGGCAATCCTACGATCCAACCGCCGCGAGGGTCTGCTCAATGGGCCGCAAGGGAATTCGGTTTTAACGTTGTTGCCTGTCCCATGCGGTGGCAAACTGGTGCAGGCATGCGCCGCCGCTAATGAGGCGGTTGAAGTTGTAAGGTCAGGCGGACCCAAATAGGGGCGACAACGAAAGCAAAAGCCCATGGCGATTACAAATCGTATCTACCTCGTATCGAAGAGTCCGCGCCGGCGCGACTTGCTGAAACAGATGGGCATCAATTTCGAGCTGCTGCTGTTGCGCGAGTTTCCGTCGGTCCGTGCCGACGTTGACGAGACTCCCAAGCCGAACGAGACAGCCGAACAGTATGTGGTGCGGCTGGCGCGCGAAAAGGCCGAAATCGGAGCCCAGCGCATACGCGAACGCCACTTGCCGCTGCTACCGGTGCTTTCGGCCGATACGAGCGTCGTTCTCGATGGTGAAATCATTGGCAAGCCGCGCAGCGCAGAAGAGGCGATCGCCATACTGAGCCGCCTCTCCGGGCGCAGTCATCGCGTCTGCACTGGTGTGGCGGTCGCGAGCGGGCAGCACATGGTAAGCGCACTGTCGATTACCGAAGTAGAGTTTCGCCCGCTTACCGAGCAGGAAGTCCGCAGCTACGTGAGTACCGGCGAGCCCATGGACAAGGCCGGCGCCTATGCGATCCAGGGCAAGGCTGCCGCCTTCATCTCCAACATCCTGGGCAGCTATTCGGGTGTAATGGGCCTGCCACTATTCGAGACGGTTTCGCTATTGAAGCAAGTGGGGTTTTCATTCCTTTGAGTGTTGCCACAAATGAATTGGATCAGCTCTAACCAGGACGACCAGTAGGCCATCGATGCGGTATTGCCGATTTCCGGGCGCCGAGAGACAAGCTGCCTGAAAAGTGGTGCAGTTTTTTGTGCAATCGGCACTTGGCCGTTTGACTGTCATCAGCTTGGTTATTCGTTGACTACCGCCTGCCCCGGGCGGTACGTGCTGCGGTTCATTTGTCGCCAAATTCAATCGGACCGCAATGAACGAGCAGATCCTCATCAACGTGACGCCACAGGAGACGCGTGTGGCGGTCATGCAGCTGGGTAGCGCGCAGGAACTGCACGTCGAACGCGTCGGCAGCCGTGGCCTGGTCGGCAATATCTATTGGGGCCGGGTTTGCCGGGTGCTGCCCGGCATGCAGTCGGCGTTCGTGGAAATCGGCCTCTCCCGTGCAGCTTTCCTGCATATCGGCGACATTTGGCTGCCCAAGGATGGAACCGACCAGCGGCCGATCGAGAAGCAACTTTCGGAAGGGCAAACCCTCCTGGTGCAGGTCATCAAAGACCCGCTCGGGAGCAAGGGTGCACGGCTTTCCACCCAGATCAGTATGGCGGGTCGGCTGCTCGTTTACCTTCCGCAGGAAAACCACATCGGCATTTCGCAACGCATCGAGGACGAAACCGATCGCGAAGCACTGCGTGGACGTCTCCAGCACTTACTGCCTGCCCAAGACAGCGGCGGGTTCATTATCCGAACCATGGCGGAAACCGCCACCGAAACCGAACTCGCCGAGGACATCAACTATCTCTCCGCGTTGTGGCGGGGTATCAAGCAGGCAGCCCTGACTGCGGCGCCGCAAACGCTGCTCTACCAGGATCTGAACCTTGCTTTACGCGTGCTGCGCGACTTCGTGAACGATGAAACGGAGCAGATCCTGGTCGATTCGCGTGAGACGTTTCAGGCTATGCAGGACTTCGCCAGCCTGTACACGCGTAGAGCCCTCACCATCCTCGAGCATTACACCGGCGAGCGACCCGTGTTCGACCTCTACGGCGTAGAGGATGAGATCCAGCGCGCGCTCGGCAAGCGCGTCGATCTGAAGTCGGGCGGGTACCTGATCATCGATCAGACCGAGGCGCTCACCACCATCGACGTGAACACCGGCGGTTTCGTCAACGGCCGCACCTTCGACGACACGATCTTCCGCACCAATCTGGAATCGGCGCAAGCAATTGCCCGGCAATTGCGGCTGCGCAATTTGGGCGGGATCATCATCATCGACTTCATCGACATGGACACGGAAGAGCACAAATCCGCCGTGCTTGCCGAATTCAAGAAGGCGCTCGCACGCGACCGCACGCGCATGACCGTCAACGGCTTCACTGCGTTAGGGTTGGTGGAAATGACTCGCAAGCGCACCCGCGAGTCTCTCGCCCACGTCCTATGCGAACCGTGCCCGATTTGCCAGGGCCGCGGCCAACTGAAGACTGCGCAGACCGTGTGTTACGAAATTTTGCGCGAGATCCTGCGCACTGCGCGACAGTTTGAGGCCAAGGAATACCGCATTCTCGCGGCCCAAAAAGTCATCGATCTGTTCCTGGATGAGGAATCGCAAAGCCTGACCATGCTGGGCGATTTCATCGGCAAGCCGATCTCGCTGCAAGTGGAATCAGCGTATACGCAAGAGATGTACGATGTGGTTCTGGTCTGAGTATCTGCCAGCGTTCAAAATTCATCCAGCATGACCGCGCCGTCCGGGCCCCATTTGACCTTGGTGATGCCTGGCTCGGCTATCTCGAGGCGCCGCGCTTCATGATCTTCGGCGCTTAACATGCTGCGCTCGACGCGTACCTCGTCAGCGAGGGTGCGATCCTCCAACAGCTGATCCCGGCGAGCAAGGGCGAGGGCGATGACTTCCTGCAAATCCGCATCCTTCCAGGGCTTGGCGAGGTACCGGAATATTTCCGCGTCGTTGATAGCGGTCACTACCGTGTCGAACTCGGTAGCCGCACTGAGCATCAGGCGCACCGCGGCGGGCTGAAGGCCCTTTACCGCCTTGAGGAATTCGACACCGCTCATTGGCGGCATGCGGAAGTCCGATATGATCACATCGAACGCGCATTCCGCGACGCGCGCCAGCGCCTCGCGCGGGTCAACGGAGATTTCTATACGTATCTCTTCACGCCCAAAGTGCCGGTATAGCGCGCGTTGCAAGGCATGTAAGACATTGATTTCATCATCGACAAGTAGCAGGCGCCGCATCATGTACTCCTATCCGCAACAATATAAATGTTCATTGGCGCACCCTCAGATGCTTCGAAGCCCTGAGTCCGCTGTACCAACTTCCCGTCCAGGACATGACCGGCAGAAAGCAATAGAACCCCTTCACGAGTAGCGAGCTCGCGAGCCAGTACCATCCCGGATTGTAGATCCTGCGCGGTAAGCGGTAGACCCGCCCCCGCATTGGGCTCCACCCCTCCCAACACACTTAGGAAGGCCTCGACCACTCGTGGATCGTAGCACGTACCTCGTCCTTCTACCATGACGCCCTGCGCTTCCTCGAGCGTGGCAGGGCGCGCGGACAACGTGCCAAGTTGCAGGCTGTCGTAGTCACTTGCCAGTGCCAGAATTCGTGCTCCAAGCGGGATGGCAGTTCCCGCCAGCGCCTCGGGAAAGCCATTGCCGTCGAAGCGCTCATGGCGTGATCGGACGCACTTCGCCACACCCTGCAGATCTTCGAACGCCATTAGCGCCTGCTCTGCCTGCGCCGCATGCCTGCGGTAACGGATGAGGTCTTCGGGGGAGAGATGGCTTGCCGGCGTGGACAGTAAAGGGTCGGGAAACCCGATTTTGCCTATGTCGTGGAGCAGGCCGGCCAGAAATACGTCCCGCAATTCGCTCCCGCCTAACTCCATCTTGACCGCGATCTTGCGCGATAGATCGGCGACGCGACGCGAGTGGCCTGCCCGAGGTCCACCGCGCATTTCAACCAGATTCGAAAATACGTCGATCGAAGCAAGGAAATTCGCCTTCAACTTCTCATTGACCACGGCTAGCGAATCATGGGCCAGGGTGAGCTCTGCCGTACGCTGCAGCACCTTTGCTTCGAGATTGGCGTTTAGCTCCCTTAGCTCCTCGTTCTGAAGGTGGTTCAGCGCTTCCAGCCGTTCCTTCTCGCGCTCCAGCGCCTTGCGTTCCAACGCGCGGCGCACCACGAGCAGCATGTCGTTGTCGTTCCACGGCTTGTTAATGTAGCGATAGATTTCGCCCTTGTTGATCGCGCTGATGGTTGATTCCAAGTCGGCGAAACCGGTCAGCAACAGGCGAATCGTATCGGGCCAGCGGCTACGCACACGGCCGAGAAACTCGGCTCCGTCCATCGCGGGCATGCGCATGTCGGAAATCACCAGGTCGACGGTTTCCCGTTCGAGGACTTGCAGCGCGTCGCTTCCGCTCTCGGCCAGGAATATGCGGTATCCCTGGCTACGAAACAGTCGGCGCAAAGATGACAGGATATTCGGCTCGTCGTCGACACAAAGAATGGTCCGCTCCGGTGCCGTGCCCTCCTTGCCTGCAGCGTCTCGCATATCGGCTGCGAGAATCTTCCCCGGAGAGGCTTGGTCAGGGGTCAACGGCATGTGAGGCCACATCATTTGTGCGGTATCAAGACAAGCAGGCTGCCGTGCGATTGCGAAGTTTCTCCCATGGCACGGCAGACGACCTTGAAGCGTGTCCCGTCCAGCTCGATGAATTTGTCGCCTTCAGCGGCCGGCTCAGCGCCCTGTCGGCTGCGATGCACCTCGAGCAGCGTTTCGGGCAACACCTCCTTGGCCTCCCGGCCCAGGAGCGGTGGGCCTCGTTGCAATAACTCTTCGGCGCTGGGATTGAGAAAGGCAACCACGTCCGCTGTGTCCAGGCCGATAACCGGTAAGGGGATGTACTGCAACAGCTCGCGCGCGACATTCAGGCTGGCTTCGTCGCGCGTCAAGCGTTCCTGCGTCCGACTGAGCAATACATGCAGCTGTGCGTTAACGTCCGCCAGTTCCTTATTGGTGCCTTGCACTTGCCGCTGCAGTAACTGGTTCTCGTCGGCCATCTCCTTGCGTCGGAACGCTTCCGCGATATGATCGCGCAGCTGGCCGTCGTCCCAGGGCTTCGTGAGGAACTTGTAGATGGCGCCCTCATTAATCGCATCGGTGATCGACTGCAATTCGGTATACCCAGAGAGTACGATGCGCATGGTTTCCGGGTAAATGTCCTTCGCCCGGCGGAGGAATTCCACGCCGGTCATGGCCGGCATGCGCTGATCGGAAACAATGACGTCAACATCGTGTCGCGCGAGGAGCTCGAGACCCTCTTGTCCGCTCCCGGCGGTGAGTATCTCGTAGCCGTCACGGCGAAATAGACGCTTCAACGCGGCGACGATGTTGACTTCGTCGTCGACCAACAGCAGGGTGCGCTTGCGCTCCGGTCTGTGCAAAAACATGTTGGGAAGACGCATTCCCTCGCGCAGCAACGGCTCAAGTTCACTGACCGGCAGCGGCCGGCTGAAGAAGTAGCCCTGAATCTCGTCACAATGGTTGGCGGCGAGCAGCGCCGCCTGGCCTTCAGTCTCAACGCCTTCAGCGACAACCTTCAGCTTGAGGCTGTGTGCCATGGTGATGATGGCGCGGGTAATCGAAGCATCGTTCGGATCCGCAGTGATGTCCTGCACGAAAGAACGATCAACTTTCAGCGCGTCAAGCGGAAACGACTTGAGCCGAGACAGGCTTGAATAACCGGTACCAAAATCGTCTACCGAAATGCGCACTCCCTTTTGTTTGAGCGTTTTCAGAACGGCGATCATCTGCTCGGCGTTCATAAGCATGCTTTCGGTCAACTCGAGTTCGAGTTGAGATGGGTCGAGTCCACTCTCCGCCAAGGCCGAGGTGACCTGAGCCAGCAGGGAGGCGTGTTGCAATTGGCGGGCCGAGACGTTGATAGAAACCCCGTACTGGCCCAATCCGGCACGCTCCCAGTCCTGCATTTGTTGGCAGGCAGTCTTCAAAATCCATTCGCTGACCGGGACGATCAGCCCGGTCTCTTCCAACAGGGGAATAAAGTCCGTAGGGGCGACGAGGCCGCGCTTTGGGTGGTTCCAGCGCAGCAGCGCCTCGAAGCTGACGATATTGCCGCTGGTGCAACTTACCCGCGGTTGATAGTAGAGCTCGAACTGGTTGCGGGCGGCCGCATAGCGCAACTCAGTTTCGAGTTGCAGCTGCTGCTCGATCTGCTGGGTCATCACCGAGGTATAAAAGCGATAGTTGTTGCCGCCCAATTCTTTGGCGCGATGTAGCGCAGTACCGGCTCGATGCAGCAACAAATCGAGATCGGTGGCATCGTCGGGAAATAGCGCGCCGCCGACGCTCGCGGAGATGAGGATGTCCTCTTCCGCGATGCGGAAGGGGCGTAAAAGGGCGCTGATCAATTTGCCGGCGACCATGGTCGCGGCTACGTCCGCTACGAGCCCCGGAACGACGACCGCGAATTCATTGCCGTTCAGCCGGCCGACGCTATCGCTCCCGCGCAGACTGCCGGTAAGCCGTTCAGCGAACTCTTTGAGCAGGGCGTCGCCTGCCGCGTATCCGAAGGTCTCATTGATCGATGTGAAGCGATCGATATCGATCAATAGGACAGCGGCCTTCGAGCCATGACGCTCTGCCGTGGCAGTCAGGTTTTTCAACGCCTCGAAAAACAATGCCCGATTGGGCAGCAGCGTCAGGGCGTCGACCTGGGCCCATTGAGAAGGGACTTCCCGCTTTTCCGAAGAGCTACTTAGTTCGGTGGACAGTCTTTCTGCGTTTGGCCCATCGGAAAATATCCGCCGGTCGCTTTCGGTAACAGCAGCAGCAACTCGAAGTGCTTCGTCCATACCTGTTTCCTAGAGAAACTGCGCACCGCGGCCATCATGGCCCCCTGCATTTGTGTTATCGCCTCGCGGGTGGAGCGGCGTGTGAGTGAATCATACGCAGGTCGCACTAGCTCACCGGCCGCAAGAAGGGGCGCAATAGTGCCTCTGTTTGCTGCTTGCCCGAGCCTCGAATCACCGACAATGAGGGACCAGAGTTGCTCCGGCCGCGGCCGGTTACTGCCGGTCGCATTCGGCGGGTCCTGCGCTTTTGCTGCAATGCGCAACCGGGCAACGATAATACGTGGCTGGGCATCGAATGTTATGCTGCTCTGTGACCGAGCGCACAGTGCGCCGGCAAAAGGACCACTAAGCTCAATCGACAATCCGCATCGTAAGGTTCGGATGGAGGAAATCCGATTCCAAGGGGCAGGCAGGACGCAAACGGGGCAACATGACGGACCAACGCATATCACCGGTGCTATTACCCATGTGTACTGCCATTGACAGTCTGTTCGTGAAGGCAGTCGGGCCGTTCGGGACGTTCCTGGCGGAACAGGGCCGGGAGGAATGGTTAAGCCAAGGCAAGCGAATGCGCCCGGCAGATGTGGAAAGCTACATACAATTGTTGGCGAAGCACGTTACGAATTCTGAGCGGAAAGCCACCTTCATTAGCGATTCGCGACGCTGCATCACGCTCTTGAGGATTTGACTAGGGGATCGCAATGTTGCGCAACCGCTCCATAACGCTACAGTTTTCACTTATCTTCCTGCTCGCCCTCGCCTTGGTCGGTGGCGCTTTCTACCTGATCATGGACCATATCTACCGCAGCCAGTTGAAGAGTCAGGCCGAGACCGTCGCGGACAACGTAGAAGCATTCGGCACCTGGGTCGCGCAATATGGCAGGGTCTGGGTTAAGGATGACAATCGCAGCTACCTTGGCCATCTGGCCCTCGCCAAGGCACCCGAACCTGCGGTCGTCGATACTCAGGCAAAGCTGCTGCCGGTCGCGATCAAGGCGGACGAGGAGCTGGTTCATTTTTTCTCCAAAAATCCGGCCCTGGCACAGCGCGAATATTCGGAGGTGGTGGAGAAGTCCTCGTCGCCGGCGAAGTTCCGCATGACGTCGCATAACTTCATGAACCCCGCCAACACGCCTGACGAGTTCGAAAGCAAGGCGCTCGATGTCGTGCGCACTAACCGTTTGAAGGACTACGCAGAAATGAGCGGCGGTTCCTATCGCTACGCGCGTACTCTGTACATGAAGGCCTCCTGCATCGCCTGCCATGGAGTTGCCGATAAAGCTCCCCTGGATGTCAAAGTCCGCTACGGGACCCTGCGCGGCTTTGGCTTTAAGGAAGGCGATGTCGGTGGCATCATCAGCGTTCGCCTGCCGACCAAGTCGTTCTGGGAGACCTCGATCAATGTGATCGGGCCGTGGGAAATCGCACTCTTGCTCGGCGCACTGGTCATCGCCTTTCTATTCATCCAGTTCTCCGTGGTCGCTCCGGTCAAACAACTCACTATGGCGGCCGAGAAAATTTCCGTGGGCGAGCACGTAAATATCGAACTGAGCGCGGGCACCGAGCAGTCGAGTAACGAGATCGACCATCTCGCGATGGCCATTCAGCGCCTCGGCACCAGTATCCATCTGGCGACGCAACAGTTACGCAAACTCGGCACCGCCAAGCCCACTCCGCCGCCTTCTTGATACTGAGAGTCCTCGCGTAAAAAGAAGCAGCGCCCCGCGGCGCTGTCTTTTTTTGGTTTGGGTCTAGTCTAGCGGGTAGCGGCGCCGTTGCGGCAAGGCATGTTCTCGCGCCTGATGGTTCAATCGAACGCGTGTCTCATTCGCGGCGAGGTCGCCACTGCCTCGCCGCCGCGACCATTTTGATCGGGGTATTGTGCATGCTCGGTCGCGGCAGCGCTCATGCTGCGCGAGCGGATTGTGTTTGGGCAGTCGCGGCGAAGAAATAAAGGCGCAGCATGCCAAGCCAATCCGCATTTCCCAAGCACCGGGCCGATGCCCGGTCCGGCGCCCTTGCCCGGCGCCTGATCAATCGATCTGCTGATACGCCGGCAGGGTCAAGAACTCCACAAATTCGTCGCTCGTAGACATCTCCTCGAACATCTTTGCCGCCTTGGCATAGCGACCGGCATCGAACGCTGCGTCACCGTGCTGAGCGCCGATCTTGTCCAATTCCTGTCGCAGCATTTCACGGACCAGTTCCTTAGTGACTTTCCGCCCGTCACTGAGCACTCCCTTAGGACTGCGAATCCATTGCCAGACCTGGGAACGGGAAATCTCGGCAGTAGCAGCGTCTTCCATGAGGTTGAAAAGGGGCACGCAGCCATTTCCGCCTAGCCAGGAACCGATGTATTGAATACCGACATTGATGTTCAGTCGCAGCCCGGCTTCGGTAATCGGTGCTTCGGGGCGGAAGTCGAGCAGGTCGCTGGCCCTCACTTTCACATCGTCGCGCTTCTTGTGGATTTGATTTGGCGTTGGCATGATCGCATCCCAGGCAGCTTTGGCGATGGACACCAGACCGGGGTGCGCCACCCAGCCACCATCGTATCCGTCGCTCGCGTCACGATCCTTCTCAGCCCTGACTTTCGCGAGCGCGGCTGCGTTAGCTGCGGGATCGTTCTTGATGGGGATGAGCGCCGCCATACCACCTAGTGCAGGGGCGTTGCGTTTGTGGCACACACGCAGGAGTTCGAGAGCGTAGGCACGCATGAAAGGCACAGTCATGGTGATCAGACTGCGATCGGGGAGGCAGAAGTCTCGGTTGGAGCGGAATTTCTTGATGCAGGAAAAGATGTAGTCCCAGCGACCGGCGTTGAGGCCCCCCGAATGCTCACGCAGTTCGTAGAGAATTTCTTCCATCTCGAAAGCAGCAGGGATCGTCTCGATGAGGACAGTGGCGCGGATGGTGCCTTGCGCGATACCCAGTTCGCGTTGAGTGGCAACGAAAACGTCGTTCCATAGGCGCGCTTCCAGATGGGATTCTATTTTCGGCAGGTAGAAGTAAGGACCGCTGCCCTGCGCCAGCAATTCCTTCGCGTTGTGAAACATAAAAACGGCAAAGTCGAACAGTGCTCCGGAAACCGGCTGGTCATCAACCAAGAGGTGCTTCTCGAACAAGTGCCACCCGCGCGGCCGCACCAGCAGGGTGGCGACCTTATCGTTCAGGCGGTACGCCTTGCCCGCCTCTGTGTTAAAGAAGATGCTGCGGCGTATCGCATCCCGGAGATTAATCTGGCCTTGAATATTGTTGTCCCAACTTGGACAGTTGGCATCCTCGAAATCGGCCATATAGACGCTGGCACCGGAATTCAACGCATTGATGACCATCTTCCGATCAACCGGACCCGTGATCTCGACGCGCCGGTCCTGCAGATCGGCGGGTTGCCCGGCCACGCTCCACGAGGCGGCGCGGATTTCCTTCGTTTCTGAAAGAAAATCGGGCAGCTTTCCGCCATCGAATACTTTCTGTCGCTGTGCCCGTTTCGCGAGCAACTCCTGGCGGCGCGGTTCGTAGGCGCGGTGCAGTCTGGCGACCAACGCGATTGCCTCGGTCGTGAGGATCTGCGCGTATGCGGGAGTGATTTTGCCGAGAACATGAATGCCGAGGGCGGGATTCGCGGCCGGAGAGTCCATAAGTGCGCTTCCTGATCAAAATAAACCTGATGAGAATTTTACATTGTAAAAAAGCATTTCACAATGCTCGATGCGCGGCGCCGCGGTGAGAGTATTGGAGGATCCGATCCCGCCGCGCCATTTCCTGGCGACCGGACAAGACGCCAACGCGCGATCCCGCGCCGACGGCAACCGATGCTGCGCAGTCTGCCTTGGGGCGCGGCGCATCGCTCTCGAGGGGGGCAATACAGTACGGCTGGGTCCTTCAAATCACGCGGGCGCCGGCCGCGGCGTCAACCGCACCGCCACTCGGGACAATGAGCGGATTGCGGCCTGGGTATGGCGCAAGGGCTGGCGGCATTGTCATCCGCCGATCGCGGCAGTCGGCTAGGACGTAAGCGCAGATCCCGGACCGCTATTCGCCGCCGGCAGAACTTTCCTTGTCCAAGCCCAATTCCTGTATCTTGCGCGTCAGCGTATTGCGGCCCAAGCCCAACAAGTTAGCCGCTTCAATGCGTCGCCCCCCGGTTGCCTGCAACGCCTTGGTAATGAGAGATTTCTCGAACTGGCGGGTAAGCCCGTCGATGATGCCGGTCTCACCTCGCGCCAGCATGAACGCGGCTTCGCGCTCCAGCGCGGCGAACCAACTGCTCGCCGCGGCGCTTTCCGGCATGGTCTTGAGCTCCGGCGGCAGGTCCTTCACATCGATGTTCTGACCGGGTGCCATTACGGTGAGCCAATGGCAGACGTTCTCCAGTTGTCGTACGTTGCCGGGAAAATCCTGAGCTTGCACGAACTGCATGGCTGCATCCGATATGCGCTTCGCTTCCACGCCTAGCTCGCGGGCGCTCTTTTGCAGAAAGTGGCGGGCGAGCAGCGGAATGTCCTCGCGCCGTTCGCGCAGGCTTGGCAGCCGCAAACGGATGACGTTCAGACGGTGAAACAGGTCCTCGCGGAACAGGTTCTGTTTTACCCGCGCCTCCAGATCCTGATGGGTCGCGGCGATGACCCGCACATTTGCGCTGATCGGCTGGTGCCCGCCCACTCGATAAAACTGCCCGTCGGAAAGTACCCGCAGCAAGCGGGTCTGCAGATCGGAAGGCATATCGCCGATCTCATCGAGGAACAAGGTTCCCCCGTCGGACTGCTCAAAGCGGCCGCGCCGCATGGCTTGGGCGCCTGTGAAGGCACCCCGCTCGTGGCCGAACAACTCCGATTCCAGCAAGTCCTTGGGGATAGCGGCGGTGTTAATTGCGATAAACGGTTTGGCGGCGCGCGGACTGTGCCGGTGCAATGCACGCGCCACCAATTCCTTGCCGGTGCCAGATTCGCCGGTTATCAGCACCGTAGCATGAGACTGCGACAGCCTACCGATCGCACGAAACACCTCCTGCATGGCAGGGGCTTGACCGAGGATGTCGGGGACGACGTCCGTGGGAGCGGTCTCTTCATTCTGCCGCATGCTCTCGTCGACCGCACGGCGGATCAATTCAACCGCATGGTCGACGTCGAACGGCTTGGGCAGATACTCAAACGCGCCCCCCTGAAACGCCGCCACGGCGCTCTCGAGATCCGAATAGGCGGTCATGATGATCACTGGCAAGTTAGGCACCCGCTCCTTCAGTGCCTGCAACAAGTCCAACCCCGAGGCGCCAGGCATGCGGATATCGCTCACGACGACCTGAGGCAATTCGCTGTCGAGAGCGCCAATCGCTTCTTGAGCCGTCGTAAAGGTTTTGAACGTGATGTCTTCGCGGGCAAGCGCCTTTTCGAACACCCAGCGGATGGAGCGGTCATCGTCGATGATCCAAACGGGCTTCATGGCCGTTGGATGAAAGTCGAAGGGCGAAGAGCGAACAGAAAAAACCCCTCGCGTTCGCGAACTCGCAAGCGAAATTCGCGGCTCATCCTGCATCGGGCAATGGGTCGCCTGACATCCTTCATCCTTCGTCCTTGGCAATTATGGGTAGCAGCAACGTAAAGCATGTCTTGCCGGGCTGGCTGGTGAACTCGATGCTGCCGTGGTGCTGGCTTATATAGGTTTGCGCGAGAGACAGTCCCAGACCGCTGCCACCTTCGCGACCGGAGACCAAGGGCGAGAAAATTCTGTCGCGAATCGCCTCGGGAATCCCTGGGCCGTTGTCGCTGATGTCCACCTGTATGGCGTGGCGATGGCGCCTTTTTGCCAAGGTTATTTGCCGTATTACGCGCGTGCGCAGAGTGATGTCTCCGTTGCCTTGAAGTGCCTGGGCCGCGTTGCGGACGATATTCAGTACGACCTGGATCAGCTGTTCCTTATCGGCAGTCAAGCTGGGCAAGCTCGGATCGTAGTCGCGGAGAATCCGGATGCTCTGCTGGGTTTCAGCCAACATCAGGCTGCGCACCCTTTCCAATACCTCGTGGATGTTGATGGGCGAGGGCTGAGGCAGCCGATGCGGGATCAGCAAGCGGTCCATGAGTGATTGCAACCGGTCCGCCTCCTTGACGATTACCCCGGTGTACTCGCGCAAGTCTCTGCGTTCCAATTCGCGCTCCAGAAGTTGCGCAGCACCGCGAATTCCGCCCAATGGATTGCGGATCTCATGCGCCAAGTTGCGAATCAGTGAGCGGTTGAGATCATGCTGTTCGCGCAGGCGTTCTTCTCGCGCAATACGCATTTGCTGATCGAGCTGGCGGAACTCCAGCAGCACGAGGCAATCATTGAGGTCGACCGGCGTTATGGTGTAGCTCACGTTCAGTTGTACCTGTCCGGGACCGGTCAGCGTCAGCTCGTGTTCGTTATAGCTCGCGTTGCTGGCGAGCGCGTTCTGCAGCGTAGCGAGAAAAATATCGCTGCCATAGAGCAACTGATCGATGGGGAAATCCGCCAGATTCTTCATCGACAGCGCAAACAGGTTTTCCGCCGCCGGGTTGGCATAGCGGACGTGGAGGTGCTTATCCAGTAAGAGGACGGCTGTGGAAAGGAGTTCGAGGCCGGGATAGGGGGAAGGGGATGCAACCATGGCTCACAGGGGTCGGTATCCGGGGTGAAAAGCAAAAGCCAGGCCACTGCTTGCGCACTCAAACGAAGCAAGCGCAGGGGGGAAACGGCTCGAAGCCAATGTGCCGCGCTTACCTTAACGCGGATAATTCCTGCTTGATAGCGCTGACGTTTTTTTCATGCAGAGAGACCGTCTCCTTGAGTCCCTGGATGCGATCGAGATACTTTTGGTAGTTGCGTTCATCTCCCAGGCGCACCGCTTCTCCCTCGCCAAGGGCTGCTTGAGCATCGGTCAACGCCTTCGATTCCTCAGTCAGTTCTTCCTCCAAGATCTTGCGCCGCACATCGTCGCGCTCACGCTGAGTCTTGTTATCCACCTTGGGAAAATTAGCGGGCGTAGCCACTTGCGCCTTGCTAGCGGGTACGCTGGGCAGGCTCGGCAGGTCGAGTTTCTTTCCGCCCTTGGCTGGCTGATTGGAATAGGTGACATGTCCGTACTCATCGACAAATTTGTAGATGTCCGCCGACACCGGCAGGGCCAGAGTCGCTGACAGCAGTAGAAGTAGCTTCTTGTTCATTACCAAGGCCGCGAGTGGAGCCATTCAGTCTATTTCAGCGCCGCCAATTACGCAACGCAATCACGGACTAGGGTCCGGCTCACGGGCTAAACAAAAAAAGGGCAGGTTACCCCGCCCTTTTATGCCGGATGCGGCTGCTTACAGGCTGTAGTACATCTCGAATTCGACGGGATGAGTTGTCATGCGGAACTTGGTGACCTCTTCCATCTTGAGTGCGATGTAGGCGTCGATCATGTCATTGGAGAATACCCCGCCGCGGGTCAGGAACTCGCGGTCCTTGTCCAGGCTCGTCAGCGCCTCCTCGAGCGAGGCGCACGGATGCGGTACTTTGGCGGCCTCTTCCGGCGGCAAGTCGTAGAGATTCTTGTCCATCGGATCGCCGGGATGGACCTTATTCTGGACTCCGTCCAGGCCGGCCAGCAGCATTGCCGCGAAGGCCAGGTAAGGGTTGGCGGTAGGGTCAGGAAAGCGCACTTCGATGCGGCGCGCCTTGCCACTCGTCACATAAGGGATTCGCACAGCGGCCGAGCGGTTGCGTCCCGAGTAAGCCAGGTTGATGGGGGCCTCGAAACCGGGCACGAGGCGTTTGTACGAGTTGGTACCGGGATTCGTGATGGCGTTGAGCGCTTTGGTATGCTTGATGATGCCGCCAATGTAGTACAGCGCGAATTCGGACAAGCCGGAGTAGCCGTTGCCATCCATCAAGTTCTTGCCTTCCTTCCATACCGACTGATGCACGTGCATACCGGAACCGTTGTCGCCCACCACCGGCTTGGGCATGAAGGTAGCGGTCTTGCCATAAGAATGCGCTACGTTATGCACGCAGTACTTGAGAATTTGCAACCAGTCGGCCCGTTTCACGAGTGAGTTGAATTTGGTGCCGATTTCGCACTGGCCGGGCGCCGCAACCTCATGGTGATGCACTTCCACTTCCACACCCATTTCCTGCATGGCGAGGCACATGGCGGAGCGGATGTCCTGCAGGGAATCGACCGGCGGCACCGGGAAGTAGCCCCCCTTGATCGGGGGACGGTGAGCCAAATTGCCGCCTTCAAAACGCACCGCCGAGGACCAGGGCGCCTCCTCGGAGAAAATCTTCACATAGCTGCCGGACATCTCGACCGACCACTCCACCGCGTCGAAAACAAAGAACTCGGGTTCCGGCCCGAAATACGCCACATCGCCGATGCCGGTGGACTTGAGGTACGCCTCGGCGCGCTTCGCCAACGAACGGGGATCGCGGTCGTAACCCTTGCCGTCCGACGGTTCGATCACGTCGCAGGTCAGAAGCAGCGTAGGCTCGTCCAGGAATGGATCCATACGAGCCGAATCCGGGTCAGGCAGGAGCAGCATGTCGGACGCTTCGATCCCCTTCCAGCCCGCGATGGAAGAGCCATCGAAGGCGTGGCCGGCGGTAAACTTGTCTTCCTCGAACGCCTTCACCGGCACAGAGACGTGCTGTTCCTTGCCGCGAGTGTCGGTGAAGCGCAGGTCGACGAATTTGACTTCGTTGTCCTTAATCATTTTCAGTACGTCAGCTACCGCCATTTTTTTCTCCTGAGTAGGGGGCTGCGGGTGGGGAAGAAGCAAAGTGCGAATGAAATAGCGAATTCTATGCCACGGAAACCGGAGGACGATATTGTGCCATAACCCCCTTTTTTCACCGGGGCGAGAAATTTTACTCCCGAAATTGGTGCATTGAAGGGCCCGCATGCACCGAAACAGAGCAGCTTGCTGGCTTTCCCGGATACACCGTACTTTGCCTGTCGAGATTAAGTAAAATGATCGGGCATTGGGCGAGCTTGCCCAAAAAAGTGCCAAGGGGAATCGGATGGACCCGGTGAAAGAGATCCTGCAGGCTGCGTACGCCCGAGCCCAGCAAAAGAATCTACCTTACGCAGGGGCGCTCACCCCGGCAGAGGCATACCGGATCACCACGCTCGCTTCGCGCGCCAAACTCGTCGATGTACGCACGCACGCGGAGTGGAATTACGTCGGGACCATCCCGGGTAGCGTGCGCATTGAATGGCAAACCTACCCGGACGGGCAGCCGAATGCGCATTTCCTCAGTGAACTCAAACAGCAAGTGAACCCCGAAGACGTGGTGATGTTCATCTGTCGCTCTGGCGCTCGCTCCCATGCAGCCGCGGTCGCCGCGACGCGGGCAGGCTATCGAGATAGCTACAACGTCCTCGAGGGTTTCCAAGGCAACAAAGATGCAAACGGACACCGCGACAGCATCGGGGGTTGGCGCAACGCGGGCCTGCCCTGGGTGCAAGATTGATACGCACGCTCGACATCAAGCAGCGACCCCGACGCTTTTAAGGCCCTGCGCTTCCTACCTTATCATGGACAGTTACGCCGTCATTGGAAACCCGGTCGCGCACAGTAAGTCGCCGCAAATCCACGCCGCATTTGCCGCCCAAACCGGGCAGCAGATGACCTATACCGCCGTGCTGGCGCCGCGCGACGGCTTCGCTCTTGCTGTTGCCGAGTTTCGCGACGCCGGCGGTTGCGGTTTGAACGTCACGGTGCCGTTCAAGCAGGAAGCCTCTTCGGTGGCCAATCTGCTGAGCGACCGAGCGAGCGCTGCGGGGGCGGTGAATACGCTCAGTTTCCAGGGCGGCAAGATCCTCGGCGACACCACAGACGGCATCGGGTTGGTGCGTGATCTCAGCGTCAACCTCGGCGTCAACCTTCAGGGGCTGCGGATTCTGTTGATTGGCTCAGGCGGAGCGGCGCGCGGTGTGATAGCACCGGTGCTGGCAGAAAAGCCTGCCCGACTCGCCATCGTCAATCGCACGGCGGCCAAGGCGAAGGAGCTTGCCTCGAGTTTCGCGAGGCTTGGCCCAATCGAGGTCACCAGCTTTGCTGAGCTCCATGACGCGAGGTTCGACATCCTGATCAACGCCACGTCCGTAGGCCTATCGGGTGACGCTCTGACATTACCCGATACGCTATTTACCGAGGGAGCGCTAGCCTACGACATGATGTATTGGACCGGCCCTACCCCCTTTTTGCGTCAAGCCGAGGCGGCAGGCGGGCGCATAGCGGACGGATTAGGGATGCTGGTCGAGCAGGCTGCCGAATCTTTTTTTATCTGGCGTGGAGTGCGGCCTGACACCAGGCAGGTGCTCAGTTCACTGCGTGCGCATCTGCAAGTAACCCGCACGTGATCAAGACTGCGCTCCGCTGGATGGGTCGAGCGCTCATGCTCGCCATCGGCCTGGTTCTGCTTTATCAGGTTTGGATTTTTGCCCGGATCTGGTGGTGGGTTGAGCACAACCCTTCCACTAGCGCCTTCATGAGTGCCCGCCGGGAAGTGCTCCAGGAAAAGAAACCCACCGCCGAGCTACGTCATCAATGGGTTGACTACGACCGCATCTCCAATAACCTGAAGCGCGCCGTCATTGCCGCCGAGGACGCGAATTTCGTGGACCACGAAGGCTTCGATTGGGCAGGTATCCAGAAGGCAATGGAGAGGAACGAGAAGAAAGGCAAGATCGTCGCCGGCGGTTCGACTATCAGCCAGCAGCTGGCAAAGAATCTCTTTTTAACGAGCAAGCGCACGCCGTGGCGCAAAGCCGAGGAGGCACTGATCACAGTAATGCTGGAAAAGCTCATGAGTAAGCGACGCATTCTGGAAATCTACTTGAACGTCATCGAATGGGGCGAAATGGTATTTGGATGCGAAGCGGCCGCGCACCATTACTTCGGCGTGAGCGCCGCTCAGCTGGGTGCAGAGCAAGCGGCCAAACTCGCCGCCATGGTTCCCAACCCTCGCCTCTACGACCGCAATCGTTTTGCACCGGGCCTTTTACGCAAGACCGGTATCATCCTCGCCCGAATGAATTCCGCAGAATTGCCCTGAACCATTCAGGTGGCCCGGTTGTATGCAGGGATGGATCTGAAGAAATACTACCAGACTAGAGCCATCCAAAACGCTCCCCGGCGCGGGCGACCGGTTCACTCTACTTTCAGAACCCGGGGAGCGCATCGGGCGAGCCTTGCTCGGGATAGGTGAACCGGTGAAATACCTCACGCACCTGAAGGACCTGAACTTTGTCCTCGCGCTACTGCCGCTCGCTCGGCTGCTCTATGGCGCAGTGACCGACTCTCCCGGCGCCAACCCCATCGAGTACATCACCCGCTAACTCGGCACTTGGGGGCTTACTTTTTCTATCGATTACCCTTTCGATCACCCCACTACGCCGCATTACCGGTTGGAACGGGCTAATGCGTTTACGGCGGAGGTTCGGGCTGTTCGCGTTCTTTACGTAGCGCCGCACTTTAGTTGCTATATCGGGTGGGATCAGTACTTCGACGGGGCGGCAATTTGGAAGGATGTGATGAAGCGGCTGTTCATTGCCGTCGGCTTGACCGCCTTTCTGATGCTGATTCCGCTGGCTGTCACTTCAACCCATAAGATGGTCAGGCGCCTTGGCGGCAACGCCTGCACCGCTTGGTCTACGCCCTTGCCTGTTGCGGCGTATTGCGCGACTGGTGGCTAGTGAAGCGCGATGTCACCAAGCCGCTCTTCTACGCGACGGTACTCGCCGTGCTGCTGGCTTTCCGGCCGATTCACTTGCGCTTCCAGCAGCGCAGCCGCAAATCCGAACCCCACCGCGCCGCACAGCATGCGCAGGAGCAAGGAGGCGCCGCCTCAGCTAAGCACCGGGCATCCATTAAGCAAGGGGAAATCGTATTGCGCCTCGAGCGGAAGTGACGCTGTGCGTCGCGCTTGACGTTCTGCGAATCTGCGGCAGCGAAGCGGGAGGCAATGGGAAAGGTCGACTAAAACCGGGAACCGACAAGTTGCCTGGCAACGCGCCGGTCCCGGCGCAACACACGTGGCTTGCGGCCTTACATCTTCACCGTTGGCGTGACGAGAGGTGTGATCAGCGGTGCGGGAGGCGGTGAAGGCGACGCCGCGGGCTTTGCAGCAGGTCGCGGCGGTGCCGACCTTTTGGGCGAGGCCTTCTTGGCAGCAGGTTTTTTGGCCGCCGGCTTCTTTTTGGCAGCAGGCTTTTTCGCCGCTACTTTTTTTGCAGCAGGCTTTTTCGCAGTCGCCTTTTTAGCGGGCTTTTTCGCCGCCGCCTTTTTTTTAGCTGGCTTTTTCGCCGCCGCCTTCTTCGCCGCCGGCTTCTTCGCGGCTACCTTCCTGGCTGCGGGCTTCTTCGCGGCGCTCTTTTTAGCTGCAGGTCTTTTCGCTGCAGATTTCTTAGCGGCTGGTTTCTTAGCGGCTGGTTTCTTTGCCGCAGGTTTCTTGGCTGCCGGTTTCTTAGCAGCCGGCTTTTTCGCTGTTGCCATGATGAGCTCCTTTTCAATGTTGATGATCGCGCTACCCTGAGGCGGCGTCGTACACCGAAGGATGTACTACCAAGGCGTTCCTTTTACCTTGAAACTGACCGCCTAGTTTCCAACTAACCACTGGTTCGGCGGGCCTCAGTCCACTAACGACGACTAGTGCGTTCGAAAGCAGATTACGGCTTGGTGACGCGGATTCTAAGTGTAAAGAGCACCGACGAAAAGCGATTGCAAGGGTTTTGCGGTGATGATTTTGCTCTACTCGAATCCTATTAGTATCGGGTCGATACTAATAGCGGCCTAGTTCAAATTTTCAGTGAGTCGATAACGCGTTCGCGCGCGAAGACAGCTTCGATCGATTCCCGTTCGGCAATGAGGTGCACTTTGTCCTCATCAACCAGCACTTCTGCAGCACGGCCGCGGGAATTGTAGTTAGAGCTCATGGCGGCACCGTAGGCACCCGCGCTCATAATGGCCAGCAGATCACCTTCCGAGACGGCGAGATCCCTTGCCCGGCCGAGGAAGTCAGCGCTCTCGCATACCGGGCCCACCACGTCGTAACGCTGCTTCGGCGATCTGCCCTCGGCGACCTCGCGGATCGCGTGATGGGCATCGTAGAGCGCCGGACGCAGCAGGTCATTCATAGCTGCATCGACGATGGCAAAGTTTTTCTCTTCCCCATGTTTCAGGTATTCGACCCTGGTGAGCAGTAGCCCGGCGTTGCCCACCAATGCACGTCCGGGCTCGAGGATAAGGAGCTCTTTGCGCCCAACCAGTGCACCGAGCAACGCCTTCGCATACTCCTCAAATGGCGCCGGCGCCGCGTCAAAGTAATCGATGCCCAGCCCGCCGCCAACGTCTATCTGGGTGATGCAGATCCCTTCCGCCGCCAGCAGATCGACCAGTGTTAGCATCTTCTGCAGCGCTTCGCGCAGCGGCGCCGTCTCGGTAATTTGCGAGCCGATGTGGCAGTCGATGCCGGTGACGCGAAGGTTCGGCATGGCGCTGGCGGTCCGATAGAGTTGCAGCGCCGTATCGAAGGCAATACCGAATTTGCTGCTTTTGAGTCCAGTGGAGATATACGGATGGGTCTTGGCCTCGACGTCCGGATTGACGCGCAGCGAGATGGGCGCCCGCTTACCCGCTTCCCCGGCGATTCGATCAAGGCGCCTCAGTTCGCTTTCCGACTCTATGTTGAAGCAGAGCACACCGGCCTCCAGCGAAAAGCGCATCTCCGCAGCAGTCTTGCCAACCCCGGAGAAGACCACCTTGGCGCAGTCTCCACCGGCCCTGAGAACACGCTTCAGCTCGCCGCCGGAGACGATGTCGAAGCCGGCGCCGAGGCGCGCAAAGAGGTTTAGCAATGCCAAACCGGAGTTCGCCTTGAGGGCATAGCAAATCAAATGCTCACGTGCGGCAAAGGCCTCATCGAGCCGGCGATAAGCACTCACCAGGGCGGCTTTGGAATACACATAAGTCGGGGTGCCGAAGCGTGCGGCGATCGCTTCCAGGGGAACGGCCTCAACGTGCAGTTGACCTGCGGAGACGGGAAAGAAGGCGGTCATCGGAATTAAGACTTCTTGCTTTGATCGGTGTTTGAAGGCGGCTCGGGTAGCGTGAGCGGCCCCTTGAAACCGCAGGCGCTCAGAGTAGCAAGCAGCAGCGCAATGATGCCGGCAAGCGCTGGTAGTTTCGCAGGGCCCATAGTATTCTTTCTCGACTGGCAGGAAGTCCTCTCACACACTCTCAATCGTAGCACATGCGCCATGAGCCTTTCCGAGACCGAATTCAACCGTCTGGTAGACGCAACGCTGCTCAGGATCGAAACCGCCCTGGAACGCTCCGAGATCGAGCTGGACTTCGAATCGGCTTCGGGCATTCTTCAGATCAGCTTCGACGACGGCAGCAAGATCATCGTGAATCGGCAAACCCCGAACCGGGAAATCTGGGTGGCGGCGCGCTCGGGCGGTTTTCATTTCCGGCTGGAGAATGGCCACTGGCGAGGCACGAGAGACGCCCGGGAGTTGTTCGCAGTGCTCTCGGAGTGCGCCTCACAACAGGCCGGCGAAGCAGTCGATCTAACTCGCCTCGACTGAGGTTGCCCCCCGACACATCGGGAAAATTGGACGAATTTGCCGTTGGTATCGCCTCGATACTAAAAAATCTTCTAACATGTTGTGAAATAAATGGTATCGTGCCGATACTATGGACAAGAGCCCTTTTGCGCTGCTCGATCTCGTCGAGAGATTGGGGCATCTGATTCGCGCTGATTTGCGCCGCATCTCTGCCGAGCACGGGCTACAAAGTGTCCATCTGCAGGCGCTTATCTACCTGCAGCGCGCCAACCGATACAGCAATACTCCGCAGGCGCTCGCCGAATATCTGAGTCTCACCAAGGGAACCGTCTCGCAAAGCCTGCTGCTACTCGATAGGCGCGGCTTTATCGAACGCTATGAGGACGAAGTCGATCGCCGCGTAGTCCGTTTGCGCCTGAGTCCCTTGGGTGAGCAGGTGATCAGCGAGGCCCAAGTCGGCACGCAATGGTTGGAAGCCACTCGGGAGATTAGCGCCAACCGCATCCGTAATGGGGTGTCGGCGCTGCGAGAGACGCTGTTTATGATGTTGATTGACAACTCCGGACGCACCTTTGGTGTCTGCCATACCTGCGCCTATTGTCAGAAACAGAGTCAGCGCATCTATCGCTGCGGCTTGATGGGTGACCGGATAAGCGGGCCGGAAACGCGGAAGATCTGCCGGGAGCACAGCCCCAAACCTTCGGACTAGGCGAGTACCCGAGAACACCGGTCTTAGGGTATCGCTCCTCGCGGAGGAGTGCCGGGCGATTTCCGCAAATAGGCGCGGGCTCTTGCGACCGCCCGGCGCACTGCATCCGGCGCAGTGCCGCCGATGTGGGAACGGCTCGCGAGCGAGCCTTCGAGCGTCAGTACGGCATAGACGTCGGCTTTGACCACGTGGGAAAACGCTTGTAACTCGGCGAGCGGCAGGTCACCCAGGTCGCAACCCCGCGCAGCGGCCGACTTCACGGCCCGCGCCACCGCTTCGTGGGCATCGCGAAACGGCACTCCCTGTTTCACCAGATAGTCGGCAAAGTCGGTGGCTGTGGCAAAGCCCTCCAGCGCAGCCGCCCGCATAGCCGCGGCGTTTACACTCAGTCCACGCAACATTTCGGCGTAGATCGCCAAAGTGGTTCCCAGCGTGTCCACCGTATCGAACAACGGCTCCTTGTCTTCCTGGTTGTCCTTGTTATAGGCAAGCGGCTGGCCTTTCATCACGGTTAGCAACGCGACCAGATGGCCATTGACGCGGCCGGTCTTGCCGCGCACCAACTCCGGTACATCGGGATTTTTCTTTTGCGGCATGATCGAGGAACCGGTGCAGAATCGGTCAGGGAGCATAACGAAGGCGAACCGCGGGCTCATCCACAGGATCAGTTCCTCTGAAAAGCGCGATAGGTGGGTCATGATGAGCGCCGCAGCAGCACAGAATTCGATGGCGAAGTCACGATCCGATACAGCATCCAGCGAGTTCTCGCATACCCCGTCGAAGTCGAGCATACGCGCCACCTGGCCCCGGTCGATCGGAAAGCTGGTGCCGGCCAAGGCAGCCGCACCGAGGGGCAGAACGTTGACACGCTTACGACAGTCGCCTAGACGCTGGGCGTCGCGCTTCAACATCTCGAAGTAAGCGAGCAGATGGTGCCCAAAACTTACCGGCTGAGCCACCTGCATGTGAGTGAAGCCGGGCATGACGGTATCCACGTGTTGCTCCGCGAGATCCACGAGGACGGTTTGCAAATCGGTGATGAGGGCCAATAGCTGGTCAATCGCGGCGCGCAAGTAGAGCCGCACGTCGGTCGCCACCTGGTCATTGCGCGAACGGGCAGTATGCAGTCGCTTGCCTGCATCACCCACCAAGGCGATAAGCCGCTTCTCGATATTGAGGTGCACGTCTTCGAGATCCAAGGACCATGGGAAGCAGCCAGAGCGTATTTCTTCCAGGATCTCAGCCATGCCGCGCTGGATATCGGCCACATCGGTGGCATTGATAATGGCGCACGACGCCAGCATTTGGGCATGGGCTAGTGAGCCTTGGATGTCAAATTCGGCCAATCGCTTGTCGAAGTCGACAGAGGCAGTGTAACGTTTGACCAGTCCTGCGACGGGTTCGGAAAAACGGCCGGACCAGGTGTTTTTGTCGCCGCTCGACGGCGCGGCGGGTGGTTTGTCAGACATGGCGGGTGGGGAAGCGAGAGTGGAAAAATGGTCTGCAGTGACCGGTGATCGCAACGCCGCGCCGCGCGAAGCGGCGCACGGACAACCTGCACCGAGTATAAATCAAAATTCGGCCGGCATTCCGCTGCCCGACTTCTGCAATCTCGGCGTAATGCTCCGCGTACTCATCCTGGGCAATGCGATGGGGGCCGCCGCCGCACTGGTCAAGGCGGCCGGTCCGATTGAATTTTGGGACCTGTTCCTGCGCGCTGCCGTGTTTCTCGAACCGACTTTGTTACTCAGTCTGGTCGTGCTCTGTGCGCTTCGGCCCGGGCTGTCGCGGCTCAGCTACCGCGCCGGTCAATGGGTCGTCGGGCTCTGCGTATTGATCATTGCGAGTCTCATCCATCGGGCTGGGAGCGCGCTGCTCGGGGCAGAATCGCTGTACGGGCTGCCGCAATCGCTCATGCTGGCGTTACTCGTTACGGCAGTTCTGCTGTTCTATCTTGACCTGCGTGCGCGGGCGCTTTCGCCCGCGCTCACGGAAGCGCGGCTGCAGGCGCTTCAGGCACGAATCCGGCCACATTTTCTGTTTAATAGCCTCAACGCTGTCTTAAGTCTCATTCGTGCCAATCCCAAGCGCGCAGAACGGGCCCTCGAGGACCTCGCGAGCTTGTTCCGGGTGTTGATGGCGGATAATCGCGAGCTGACTTCCCTGGAGAAGGAAGTGGAACTGTGTCGGCAATACCTCGACCTGGAAGAGCTCCGCTTGGGTGATCGGCTGCATGTCATCTGGCACATCGACAAGATGCCCGGGGACGCGCTGATCCCGCCATTGCTGCTGCAGCCGCTTCTGGAAAATGCGGTTTACCACGGGGTGGAACCAGGCAGTTTGAACGGAGAGATCGTCATCAATATCTACCGCAACCGCGACCAGGTGGTGCTAGTGCTGAAGAACCCCTACCATGGACCATCGAGTCATCACGGCGGCAACAAGATGGCAATCAACAACATTCGCGAGCGCCTAGCCCTGCATTTCGACGCCGAAGGCAGCCTGAAGAGCCAGATCGCCGGCGACGCCTATCAGGTAACGATAACCATGCCGTACATGCGGGAAGGTCACTGATCGGCGGTCGGAATTCGCCCGTCAGGCTCTTTGATGCGATAGCGGATGGAGCAGCAACACGCCAAAATGAGGGACGGGTCTTTGGGTCGGTTCAAGTGGATTTACATCGTGGCCGCCATGTCGTTTCGAGTTTGCGCGCGCACGGGGTTCTCATTCCTCCAAGCGGGTCAACTCGCGCAAGGGGGTTTCGGCGCGGATGCAACGCGAAACAGCGCGAAGAGCTGGCGCGGATTGACTGGCAGGACGGGTTGTCGTCAGCCGGCTATCTTGCGGCCAGCCTCGGCGCTGCGCCGCGTTCCGAACATTGACCAAAGGTGGCGCTTGCTTCTCCGGCATCAATGCCGGGCTCTCCGCGCCGATGATCCGATGACACAGGCTTCGCGTAGCCAGGCTCTTAGCGCCTCGGAGTTGGGCCTCGTGGCGGATCCTTCAACGAACCACGGTTTCGCGTGAGCCAACCGCCGCAAACGCCACGCATCCTTATCGTTGACGACGAGGCGCCGGCTCGCAATCGGATAAAGGATCTGCTTGACGACTGCCGACTGAATTTCACCTTCGAGCTGGCAGGCGAGGCTGCCAATGGGCTGCAGGCGGTGAATTTCATTAACCTTCATCCGGTAGAAATTGTTTTGCTGGACATTCGCATGCCGGTGATGGACGGCATCGAAGCTGCCCGCCACCTGCAGAAACTGCCTGCGCCGCCTGCGGTGATTTTCACCACCGCCCTGGAGATTCACGCAGTGGACGCCTTTGAGCTCAATGCCGTCGACTACTTGCTCAAACCGATTCGCCAGGAACGTCTACTGACCGCCCTGCAGAAGGTCCTGGTCAATCCCGCGGCGATGCCCAATGCGGTACTGAAGGGCCTATCGGTCCGCGCGCGCACGCATCTATCGGTCAGCGAGCGGGAGCGCGTGCAACTAGTCGCCGTGGGCGATATCCGCTACATGCGCGCTGAACTCAAGTACGTCACCCTGAAGACTACGGAACGCGAATATCTGCTCGAGGAGTCGTTGGTCAATCTGGAAGAAGAATTCAGCGAACGCTTCTTGCGCATCCACCGCAACTGCCTGGTAGCCCGCGACGCAGTCGCCAGGTTTGAGAAAGTCGCCTCCGATGTCGGTGAGCCGCATTGGGTCGTTGTGCTGCGCGATTTACCCGAACGCTTGCCGGTGAGTCGGCGGCAGCAGTACGTGATTCGCGAGTTCTGATCGAAGCGCTACTGGCGAAGGCTCTGAACAAATGTCCGCGCATTGCGCTTCCCGGTCCGGCCGGTCCGCGCGGATAGGCCCGCTCCTACTGTGCCATCGTGAGTAAGAAGCGATCGGGCGTGTCGAGATCGAGAAACCCCCTTGCGCCTGCCTGGACTGTTTCACGATACAGCCGCCAGACGCAACGCATCCTTGAGCGCATTCACCTTCTGCGCACTACCTGAAACTCGCCGAGTCGGCGGCGGTCGAATTCGCCGAGCCCACGACCAGGGCGAAAAGCCCGATAATAAAACCGTGCGCTGCATGATTCATCTCCAGAGGTCCGCCTTATGAAGCTGTCAGCTAAATCCCTGATTGGCACCGTTGCCGTCGTAGCGTTGCTCGGTGCCTTCGGCGCCGCGCTGTCGACCCAGGACTCGGCCCCGGCGGTGCAGTTCACCTCTTTGAAGGGCGAAAAGATCGCGCTTGACGGCTTGCGTGGCAAGGTTGTGCTGGTGAACTTCTGGGCCACAGACTGCCCAGGGTGCGTCACGGAAATGCCCAAGCTGGTACAGACCTATCAAAAGTACAAAGACCGAGGCCTGGAAACCGTCGCGGTTGCCATGGACTACGATCCCCCCAACTATGTACTCGCCTATTCGCAGAAACACGAACTGCCGTTCCCCGTTGCGCTCGATACCTCTGGTAATCTAGCCAAAGCCTTCAAGGACGTGAAACTCATCCCGACGACCTTCGTTATCGACAAGCAGGGAAAGATTCTGCAACGCATCATCGGCGAACCCGACATACCCGCGCTACACGCCTTGATCGAGAAGGAACTAAAAGAATCAACTTAGCGGGGCGATCACTTCAGAAGCCAAAAACGCCGGCAATCCGCCCTTTTTCTTTCGCGGCACCGCGCTCTGAGAGCCGCATGCAATGGGGCCTGTCAGGCCACCTGCTCCAAGGACGCTCGCGAGCAGTCGCTTGCCGGTCTTTTGCCGCACCCGTCCGGCCCGGCTTCTCAGCGCCTCCCCTTGGCGCCACGGCTCCCGTCTTTCCCAGGATGAGCCCATGCGGGTGGACATCCAGCCGGCGCTCAATCTGTCGGTGCTGACTAACCTGAAGTTCCTGTAAGCGCGGAACGAGTTTCCTTTGTTGTTCAAGCGGTTTGTTTGAAAACGGGGTTCCACGTTCTGTCTACACTTGGATTTG
>Ga0209118_1000143_pt1 | contig 47430 bp, 27 predicted proteins | sample BlaSpr_A8_Ref_M1_FD_187988 | JGI IMG/M metagenome (GOLD analysis project Ga0209118, IMG submission 187988) | Forest soil microbial communities from Thunder Bay, Ontario, Canada - Black Spruce, Ontario site 2_A8_Ref_M1 (SPAdes) (version 2) | ecosystem: Environmental > Terrestrial > Soil > Boreal... | reverse complement strand
GCCGGCGGAAGCCGAAGGCGCGCAGCGCCGCCAGCTCCCAGCGCCGCTCGACCACGTTGCGCAGCAGCACCACCGCGAGCCCGCCGGTGCCGAGCAGCAAGCCGAGGCTGCCGAGCGCCTGGAAGCTCGCGAGATAGGTCTCCTGGACCCCGGCGTAGAGCCGCAGCCGCTCGGCGACCGGCTCGATCTGGAAGCCGAAGCCGCGCAGCTGATCGGCGAGCAGGGCGGCGACCTCCGCCTCCCGCCCGGGAGGCGTTCGCACCAGGAAGAAGCCGCGGCCGGAATGGCGCGGGAAATGGCGCGCCAGCTCCCGCTCGGGGATCAACAGCGCGTCCTGCAGGGGGCTGCCTTCGAGCAGGCCGGCGATCCGCAGCCGCACCGGTGCGCCGCCGTCGCCGGCGACGGTCATCTCGTCGCCGACCCCGAGGTGGAGGATCCAGCGCACCGATGCCTCGTCGCCGATCGCCGGCACCGCGGCACTCTCGCCGCGGCGACCGTTCTTGCCGCGGCCACGGTCCTCGCCGCGGCCTCCGGAGCCACTGTCCACGCCGCGGCCGCCGTTCTCGCCGTGCTCACTGTCCTCGTCGCGGCCTCCTTGCCAACCGTCGCCGGCGGCGAGCGGGCCTACTACCGACAGGGCGCCCCCGCCGCCGGAGGCGCCGGCGGTCATCGTCCGGAGCCGGGCCGCCAGCGACGGCGGCACTCCCAGCAGGCGCGGCCGCCGCGGGCGGTAGAGGTTGAGGCAGCTGGCGTCGTCGCCCGGCACCTCGGACAGGCCAACGATCTCGCTGCCGGCGAGCACCCGCTCCGCCGCCGCGGGAAAGCCGAGGGCGGCGCGCCCGTCGGGCCGGCCGAGGTCCTGGTAGAGCGGGGTCGCGGACTCGGCGACCAGGTTCCACCCTCCCCAGGTTGGCCGCTCGCCGGCGCCGCCGCGGCGGCGGTTGGCGGCCACCAGCACCAGCGCCAGGCAGGCACCGGCCACCAGGGCGACGCAGAGCACGCTGCGGTTCGGGTTGGCAGCGGTGTTGCGGACTCCCATGGCGAGCAGGCCGCCGCTCGCCGCTCGCCGCTCGCCGGCGGCCAGGCACCATAGCGCGAAGGCGCTGATGCCGGCGGCGAGCAGGCTGGCGGCGACGCCGAAGGCGAGGGTCGGAGCGCCGCCGCGCTCGGCATGAAGAGCGGCGGCCAGCACCAGGACGGCCGCGGCAGCGGCGGCGGCGAGCCAGCGCCAGAAGCGCCGGCGGCTCCCGCCGCGGCCCGCCGTCACGGCGCCGGCCAGGAGCTGCGCCGCCGGCAGCCTCCTGATCCGGCGCACGCCGGCGGCGAGGAAGACGAGCACCGTGGCGACGCTGGCGAGCCAACCCCAGGCCAGGGTCGAGGGGCTGGCGGCGAACGCCAGCCGCGGCGTACCGGCCGCCGTGCGCAGTCCTCCCAGCAGCGCCGCCGTGTAGATGCCGGCGCCGCCCACGCCGAGCAGCGCGCCGGCGCCGGCCAGCACCAGACCCTCGCCCAGGAACCGCCGGCGGAGCGCGCCCGGCGGATATCCCAGGGCCAGCAACAGGCCGGCCTCGCGCGCCCGGCGCTCGAGGCCGAGGGTGAACAGCAGCCCGCTCACCATCGCCGCGGAGACGATCAGGAACGAGCTGAAGCTGACGAAGAGGGAGCTGAAATCGGTGCCTTCGGCGGCGGCGCGCAGCCCCTCGGCGCGCACCGGGCGCAGCGCCAGGCCGAACGCCTCCGGCCGCAAGCGGGCGAGCAGCCGCGGCGCGAAGCGGGCGGCGAGCTCGGCAGGTGCGGTGCCCGCCGGGACGGCCAGGCGCAGCGAGGTCAGGTCGCCGAAGCGGGTGCCCCAAAGCCGCCGCCCCGCGGCCAGGCTCACGAAAGCCTTGGGAGTCGGTCCGAAACGATGCCAGTACGCCTCGTCGCGCGGCCGCACCCGGTGCAGGTCGACGGGGAAGGGCGGCGACCATGCGGCCATGCCGCGCGCCTGGTCGATGCCGGGGAAGGCGGGCGTGAGGCCACGGTCGGCCGCCAGGCCGGCGAGCGCCACCACGCCGCTCAGGCGGAAGCTCGCGCGGGCAATCCGCAGCGGCGCTCCACCGCTGCCGGTCTCGGGCAAGAAGTAGCTCATCTCGATGGTGTCGCCCGGCCGCGCCGCGAGGTCCTCGGCCGCCCAGCTGTCGAGCAGCATCTCGTCCCCCGCCGGGACCGTGGCAGGCCCGCCTCCCGCGAGCAGTAGCTCTGCTGGCGCCTGAGCGGCCGCCTCGGTCGCCTGGCCAGTGCCTTGCCCTGGTGCAAGGGCCGCTGCCGCTCCGGCCGCGCCTGACCCCGCCGTGCTGGCAGCGCCTGACCCGGCCTCCCGGGTGCTGCGTGGCCCGGTCGAGTGAGCAGCGCCTGGTCCCGCCGTCTGGGCAGTGCCAGGCCCGGTCTCCTGGGGAGTGCCCGGCTTCGCCGTTCGTGCGATGCTCGGTTCCGTCGCCGGCGTGGCGGACTGTCCCGCCACCACCGATAGGGCTTCAGGACCCAGGGCGCTGACCAGCGAGTAGGGCACGGTGCGGCCGTGGGCGGCGAGATCGATCGCCAGGTAGGTCAAGACCGGCTGCGCCGCGGCGCCGAGCTCGCCGGCGGCCGCCAGGGCACCGTCCGCCGCCGGCGGCGGCAGGAAGAATTCGCTGCTCTCGAGGGCCAGTCTGCGGCCATGCTCGCCGGCGCCGCCGTTGCCGCCGTTGCCGTCGAGCGGGCGAAGGGTCAGGCCGAGGTCGTCCAGGCGCAGGCCGGCCGCCAGCGCCGCCGTTGCCGCGGCCGCCGCCCCGGTCCCCGCCGGCAGCCGCCCGATCAGCATGGTGTTGGCGCGTCCGTCCAGCGCCAGCTCGTGCTGCAGCTCGGCGAGCGGCAGGAAGGCGTTGGGCGGGGTCGCCTGCCCGGGCGCCAGGTCGAAGCTCCCGGCGCCGCGGTCGGAGACCACCGCGCCGACGGTGAAGCGATGCGTCGCGAGCAGCGCCTCGGGGTCCTTGGCGGCGAGCAGCATCTCGCGCGGGATGGCGCTCGGCTGCTCCCAGGACAGCAGGACGTCGTCGCCGGACCGCGCTCCCAGCCGCCGCGCCAGCGTCTGGTTGATCGCCAGCCGCGGCAGCCCCGAGGCGCCGCCGCCGCCCTTGCCCGCATCGCCTGCGTCACCTGCCTCGCCCGCGTCCCCTGCGTTGTCCGCCGGCGGGCCCCAGCTCGCCATCGCGGCTGTCGCTGTCGCCGTCTCCTCGCCGGCCGCCGAACGGCCACCGGTCCCGGCCACCGCCGGTCCCCGCGTCGCGGGCTCGCCGGGATAGAACGCGGCGAAGCGGCGGTCGACGCCGAGGATGGCGATGCGCGCGGCGCGCCGGCGGCTGCCGGCGTGCTCGGCGGTGCCGCGCAGGAGGATCACCGGCGCGACCGTGGCGCCGCGGAGACGCCTCGCCGTCTCGCCGGCCAGCGCGGCGCGGAAGAAGCGCGGCGCCTGCGCCGCCAGCTCGACGTCGCCTAAGCGTTCGAGCCATAGCCGGCGCAGGCTGGCCCGCATCGAGTCGCCAACCGCCAGCGAGCCGGTGAGTACGGTGGCGGTGACCGCCGCACCGAGCAGCACCGCCACGTGCAGGCGCCAGAAATGGATCAGGCTGCGAAGCACTGGCCGTCTCGCAGCTGCAGCCGGCGCCCGCAGCGGGCGGCGAGCTCGCGGTTGTGGGTGGCGATGACCAGCATGGCCGCCTCCTGCCGCTGCAGCTCGAAGAGCAGGTCGGCCGCCGTCTGGGCGGTGGCGTGGTCGAGGCTGCCGGTGGGCTCGTCGCAGAGCAGCAGGGCCGGGCGATGCAGCAGGGCGCGGGCGATGGCGGCGCGCTGGCGCTCGCCGCCGGACAGCTCGGCGGGGCGGTGGTCGAGGCGCTCGCCGAGGCCGACCCGCGCCAGCAGCTCGGTCGCCCGGGCCCGCGCGCCCCCCCAGCCGCGCCGGAACGCCAGCGCCGGCAGCAGCACGTTCTCGAGCACCGAGTACTGGGGGAGCAGGTAGTGGTCCTGGAAGACGAACCCGATGCGCTCATTGCGCAGCCGCGCCAGCGCCGCCTCAGGCAGCGTGTACAGGTCGCTGCCGGCGAGCGTCACCGTGCCGCCGGTCGGCCGCTCGATGGTGCCGAGGATGTGCAGCAGGGTGCTCTTGCCGGATCCCGACGGACCGACCACTCCCAGCGTCTCTCCCGCCTCCATCCGGAAACTGACGTCGCGCAGCACCACCAGCTCGCGGCCCCCGAGCGTGAAGCTCTTGGCGACGCCGCGCACTGCCAGCTCCGCCGGCTGCGCTGGCCGAGTTGCCGGAGCCGGCAGCACCCTTCAGACCCTGCGGCCGCCTGCCGCCGCCGCCGTCCGCCTGGCGTCCAGGCAGCTCTCGTAGAGCGCCAGCGTCGCCGTGGCCATCACGTCGTCGCCGTAGCGGGCGTGCACTGCCTCGCGCCCGGCGCGACCCAACCGCTCGCGCCGCCCGGGGTCCTGCAGCAGCTCGCCAAGCGCCGCCGCCAGCTCGGCGGCGTCCCCGGGCGCCACCAGCACGCCGCCGCCGGTGTCCTCGATCAGCTCGGGGAAAGCGCCATGCCGGGGCGCCACCACCGGCACGCCGCTGGCGAGCGCCTCGAGCACGTACAGACCCTTCGATGCGGGGTAGACGGAGGGAGCGGCCAGGACGTCGAGGCCGCCGAGAAAGCGGAGCTTCTCGTCGCGCGTCACCTTGCCGAGGTAACGGTAGTCGCCGCCCAGCCCCCAGCCGGCGAGCTGGCGCTCGATGCCGCGGAGGTAACGCCGGTGCTGCGGCGGCAGGTAGCCCGCCACCTGCAGGCGGACGCGCCCGGGGCCCAGGGTGGCGGCCACCTCGCGGAAGGCCGCGGCCAGCAGGTGCAGCCCCTTCTCCGGCGCGATGCGCGCCAGGTAGCCGATCACCCACGGCCGCGGGGTCTCAGCGGACCGCGACGGGCCTGCGGCTGCTTGAACGGAGCCAGGATCGGCGCCGGCATCGGACCCGGGGTCGAACCCGGCATCGGACCTGCGGCCGGCATCGCGATCCACGCCTCGATTGGAGCGATCCGAGCCAGGATCGGCGCCGGCATCGGACCCAGGATCGGACCCGGAATCGGACCCGGAATCGGACCTGGGGCCGGCAGCGCGATCCCCGCCTCGATCGGAGCGATCCGAACGATCGGAGCGGTCGGCAGGGCCGGCGCCATAGCCGGCGAGGTGGATGCCGAGCCGCACCACGGCCAGGGAGCCGCGCTCCACCCGCAGGTACGGTGCCATCAGCTCGGCGTAGTACCGGCTGGGGGCGATGAACAGGTCGACGTCCCTGGCGCGGGCGGCGAGCTCGTCGCGCGCCTGGCCGCGGCTAGGCTCGGGCAGGGAGTCCAGGAACAGCTCCTCGCCTTGCACCGAGCAGACGATCGGCACGCCGAGCTCGGCCTTCAGCCGGCGGGCGAAACCGGCGAACATCGAGTTGGTGAGGTGGACGATCTCGGGCTGAAACGAGTCGCGCAGCCAGGCGACGAGCTTGTCGAGCTCGCCGGCCTGGTGCCCCTGCTCGCCACGCAGGATCGACAGCGTCAGCTCCCCCAGGCGCCGGGGATGGGTCGAGGCGCCGAAGCGCGACACCAGGGCGAGCAGCCCGGGCCGGTCGAGAAGGCGCTCGAGGAGGGCCGGGCCGCGGCGCAGCGGCGCCGCGACCTGCTTCAGGTAGACATTGAGGGCGCCGAAGAAGACCCGGTCGAGGCTCACGTCCGGCTCGTCGGTGCGCAGCCGGGTGTAGGTCGGCACCAGCACGGCGTCGTGCCCGAGACGCTGCAGCGCCGCCACCAGCGTGTTGTCGTGCAGGCAGCTGCCGCAGTACATGTCGGCCGCGCCCGCCGAGATGTAGGCGATCCTCACGGCCGCTCGCGGTTGTCGCGCCCCTCTCGGTCGAAGAACAGCGCCAGGGTCGCCCCGTCGGGCGGGCGGGTGAGCAGGGAGCCGACGACCAGCGCCGCAATCGACACCGCCAGCACCAGCGCCACCGGCAGGATGCCGGTGCCGCCCAGGGTGTAGTCCGGCGACCGCCACTGGCTCACCACCAGCCAGCCCCACAGCGCCACCACGCTCAGCACGGCGGCGGCAATGCCCTGCTTGGTGCTGCGCGGCCAGAACAAGGCAGCGAAGAGGACCGGGAAGAGGGCCGCGAAGCCGGTGAAGCACCAGACCCCGAGCTTGAACAGGCTGGGATCGAAGACCAGCGACAGCAGGAAGGTGACCAGCAGGATGCCGACCACGAAGAGGCGGCCGACCAGCACCCGCGCCCACTCGCTCAGGCGGTCCCTGAACCCATAGTGGAGCACGATTTCCTGGGTGAACATGGTGCTCACCGCCAGCACCTGGTGGTCGAAGGAGTTCATGATCGCCGCGAGGAGGGTGGCGGCGAGCAGGCCGACCAGCAGCCCCGGAGCATGGTGCTGGACGATCCTGACCACGATGGAGTTGGCGGCGCCGGCAGGGAGCTTGGGGAAGTCGAGCCGCGAGAGCACTCCGAGCACGACGCTCGGCACCCAGACGATGGCGATGCACAGCGGATAGACCGCCACCGGCAGGCGGAAGGCGCGGTCGCTGCGGGCCGTCAACCACTGGATGAAGATGTGCGGGAACATCCCCACCGAGAGCGGGATCAAGGTATAGGAGAGCAGCTGCAAGGGGCGGATGCGGTCGCCGCGCACCAGCAGGCCGGGGTGGGTCGCCGCCAATCTGCTCATGGCGCTCTCGAGGCCGCCCAGCTGACCGACGATGACCCAGCAGGCGACCCCGCCCAGGATGAGCAGCAGCAGCGCCTGGAAGCCGTTGACCCAGATCGCGCCGCGCATGCCGCCATAGGCGACGTAGCCCAGCACCACGGCGACGATGATCAGGCTGCCCAGCCACTTGGGGATCTGCCCGCCGGTGATCTGGGCGAGCGCGATGCCGCCGCCCCCGAGGCCGATCAGCAAGTACGGGATGAGCAACGCGTTGAGCACGACGAACAGCAGCAGGCCGAGGCCGTCGGACTGGTAGCGCTCGCGGTAGAAGCCGATCGGCGACAGGTACCCGCGCCGCTTGCCGAGCTCCCAGACCCGGGTGCCGACGAAGTAGAAGACCAGCGGGATGACCAGCGCCGACGAGGAGCCCATCAGGGCGAAGACGCCGATCCCCGAGGTGTAGGCCTCGCCGCTGGCGCCGAGGACGGCGAAGGCAGTCATGTTGGCGCCGAACAGGTTGAGCAGCAGCAGCGCCGGCCCCAGGCTGCGGGTGGCGACGAAGTAGTCCTCGCCGGTGCCGCGAAACAGGCGGCTGCCGAGGGCGCCAATGACCAGGACGACGGCGAAGTAGACGGTGATGATGAGGATGGTCACCGCCGCTCTCCTTCGCCGCTCGCTGCGCTCGCCGTCCAGGGCGGCCACGCCACGATCACCAGCAAGCCGAGCACCACGGCGGCCGCGACGCAGAAGCCGATGTGGTAGACCAGGCCGACCGGCAGGCCGAGAACCAGCCGGGGGTCGTTCCACAGCCAGAGATCGTTGTGCAGCACGTAGAGCGCCGCGAGCGCGGCGTAGAGCAGCGCCCGGATGCCTCGGCGGTTCATGACGGGTCTCTCCCTGCGGCGGCGTTGGCGGTGAGCTCGCTGTCGGCGATGGGCGGCGGCGGCGGCGCCGGCGGCGCATCCGGCACGGCGGTCGCGGCGAGGGCTGCGAACAGGCGCGAGAAGTCGTGATCGAAGACGTCGCCGCGCAGCAAGCGGATCAGGTCCAGGCGGCAATCGGGGAAGCGGCGGATGAATTTCGAGAAGCGGAAGTTCGGATCGTAGAAGGTGTACACCAGCCGGCGCATGGCGTCCATGCCGGCATTGAAGCGCGGCCCGAAGGCGCCGAGGCGGGCGGCCGAGCAGTCGCCGGCGGCGAGCGCGTCGAGGATGGCGTCGGCGGCGAGCTCGCCCGAGCTGCAGGCCAGCAGCACGCCCGAGGAGTAGATCGGATCGAGGAAGCCGAAGGCGTCTCCCACCAGCACCCAGCCGTCGCCGGCGATCTGCCGGGAGCGGTAGGAGAAATCTCGCCTGGCGAGGAAATCCATCACCCGGCGCGCCCCGGCGAGCCGCGGCTGCAGCGGCGGGCAGCGCGCCACCTCCTCCTCGAAGATCTGCCGCAGGTCGCCGCCGCGGCCGCCGACCAGGTACTCGACCGAGCCGACGACGCCGACGCTCACCCGATCCCGCGGCAGCGGGATGTACCAGAACCACGATTCCTGCTGCTCGGTGTGCAGCACCAGGGTGGCTCCCTCGTCGATCCCGGGGTCGCGCAGCGCGCCTTCGAAGTGGGTGAAGACCGCGGCCTTCTTGAGCTGCGGATCGATCTCGCGCAGACCCAGGCGGCGCCCCAGGATGGCGCTCTGGCCGGTGGCGTCCACCACCACGCTGGCGCGCAGCTCGCGGCGGCCGGCGCCCGGCAGGTCGGCGGCGACGCCGACCGCGCGATCGCCCGCGAACAGCACCTCGCGCACCGCGGCGCCCTGGCGGACCTCGACGCCGTGGTCGGCGGCGTTGTCGAGCAGCATGCGATCGAAGTCCGAGCGCAGCACCTGCCAGGTGATCGAGCCTTCGCCCGGATCGGTCTCCTGGAAGTAGAAAGGGGCCGAGGCGCGGCCGGTCTTGGAGTAGAACTGGACGCTGTGCTTGCGCGGGAAAGCGCTGGCACGGAGCCGCTCGAGCAGGCCGAGCCGCGCGAAGGTGCGGAACGTCTCCGGCATCAGCGACTCGCCGATCTTGAACCCGGTCTCCGGCAGCCGTTCCAGCAAGGTCACCCGCCGGCCGCCGGCCGCCACCAGCGTGGCGACGGTGCTGCCGGCGGGCCCACCGCCCATCACGATGACGTCATACTCGCTGCTCTGCATGCAGTGCCTCGTTAGTGTCCCGGGGAAACGGGCGGCGGCGCCGCCCAGCGCATCTCGAAGCCGGCGTAGGCGGCGAAGCCGGCGGCCGGAATGACCGAGGTGGTGCCGAGCCCGCGGGTGTAGGTCCTGGTGTCCCCGAGGTTCCTGAGCTCGATCCGGCCCTTGAACGGCCCCAGCGGCACGGCCAGCGCGGCGTCGGCGGTGAAGGCGCCGGGGATGGCGAAAGCGTTGTCGGCGGCGATGAACTGCTTCGACACGTAGCGCCCGCCGGCGCTCACCTCGATGCCGCGCGGCAGCCGGCGGGTGACCCAGAGGTTCACGATCTGGGCCGGCGCCAGCGGCGGGGTGTTGCCGGTGCGGTCGAAGACCACGAAGGCGGGCGGCGCCTCGGAAACCAGCACGCTCTCGGCGAAGCGGGTGAAAACCGCCCGGTCGTAGGCGTAGGCGAGCAGCACGTCCCAGCCCAGCAGCCGCTGCAGCGTGATCTCCGCCTCGACGCCGCGCGAGCGCTGGCTCCCGGTCTGCTCGGTGAAGCCGTTGGCGCTCGGGATGGCCTCGTTGCGGCGGGTCAGATTGTAGGCAGCGAGGGTGGCGCGCAGCCGGCCGTTCATCAGGCTGGTCTTGACGCCCGCCTCTTCCTGTGTCCCGGTCTCCGGCCGCGCCGGGCCCACCACGCGGGTGGACGGCGGGGCGAAGCCCCGGCCGGCGTTGGCGTAGAACGACCACTCGGGCCGCGGCGAGAAGGTGATCCCGGCCAGCGGCGAGAGCTGCGAGTCGGTGCGCGCCGTGGCGTTCAACGGGTCGTGGTAGTCGAGGTGATCGTAGCGGGCGCCGAGCAGCAGCTGCCAGCGCTGGGACAGGACCACGCGGTCGAGCAGGTAGGGGGCGGCGATCAGCATCCTGGTGTTGCCGGCAGTGGACAGCCCGGGGATCTGCTGCACCGGGCCGCGCGCGGTCTCGACCGGCGCCAGCAGGTCGAGGCTAGGCAGGAAACCGATGCCCAAGGTGTACTTGTCGTTGCGGCGCGCCAGCTCGAGGCCGGCGAGCAGCTGATGGGTCACCGGGCCGGTGGTGGCGTCGACGCCGGCTTCGAGCTGGTTGCCATAGAACGCCTGACGGTCGTCGAGCAGCACCAGCGTGCGCACCACCTGCAGCCGGCCGGTGAAGTCGGGGAAGACGCCGTCGAGCAGGGTGCCGTCCGAGAGCCAGGAGAGCTCCCGGTAGTACGCCTTGTCATGGAACGTGAAGCCGCCGGCCTTGCCCTGCCAATCGATCTGGAAGCGGTCGAGCGTCTGGTCCGAGCGATCGAAGGGCGACTGGTAGGAGCGCGCGGCGGGCACACCGGCGACCTGGTTGCCCAGCAACGGCAGCCCGGCATCCGGCTTGAAGGAGTCCTCGAGCCGCTCGACGCTCACCACCACCGAGCTGTCCTCTCCCGGCCGCCACGCGAAGGTGGGATTCAGGGCGCCGACACGGCCGCCGCGGCCGTCGCGCCAGCCGTCGGTGGCGCTCCAGAGGCCGTTGACGCGCATCCCGAGCTTGCCGTCGGCGGCGCTCCAGTTGGCGTCGACGGTGCCCTGCCGGGTGCCGAAGGCGCCGCCGAGCCCTGACACTTGCGCGAAGTCGCCGCCTGCGACCGGCTGCTTGCGCACGATGTTGACCGCCCCCGCCAGCGGGTTGCCGCCGTAGAGGAAGCCCGCCGGTCCCTTGAGCGCCTCGACCCGTTCGGTGTTGTAGAGCTGGTAGAACGTGGTCACCGGCTCGGGCGCGCCGTCGGTCATGACCAGCGCGCTGGTCTCGGAATCGAGGCCCCGCACGACGAAGAAATCGGCCACTCCGGACTCGGTGTGGACGCCGAAGCCGCTGGCGTCCTTGAGCGCGTCGCCGAGCACGCGCGCGCCCTGCTGCTCGAGCAGCGGCGCGCCGATCACGTCCACGCTCGCCGGCAGCAGCTGGGTCGGCATCGGCAGCTTGGCGATGCCGGTCGTGGCCGGGACCAGGTCCGCGGTGTCCTTGACCACCAGCTCCTCGCGGTGATGGAACAGGGGCTGGCCGGCGGCGGGTTCCTGGCTGGCGGCCGGAGCTTGCTCGGCGGCGGGAGCTGGCGCGGCGGCAGGATCTGGTGCGGCGGCAGGATCTGGTGCGGCGGCAGGACCTGGTGCTGCAGGACCTGGCGCGGCGGCAGGAGCTTTCGCGGCGGGAGGATCCTGGCCGGCGGCCGGACCGCAGGGGGCTAGCGCCGGCGCCAGCAGGGCGGCACAGAGGGCGAGGCGGCGCATCAGGGATGGGCGGCGCCTGAGGGATGGGCGGCGCATCAGGGATGGGCGGCGGCGAGATCGAACGCCACCATCGACTCGGCGTTGCGCAGGAAGAGCTTGCCGCCGGCCAGGCTCGGCCCGCTCCAGCAGCGGCCGGAGAGCGCCTGGAAGCTGGCCCGCTCGTGGTAGGCGTCCGGAGAGGCGTCGGCGAGCACCAGCTTGCCGCTCTCGGACAGCACCACCAGCAGGTCGCCGGCGAGGATCACCGAGCCATGCCCCAGGCCGCGCTGCTTCCACCGCTCCTCGCCGGTCTGCGCCTTGACGCACTTGAGGGTGCCGTTGTCGAAGCCGTACAGGTAGTCGCCGGCGAGCACCGTCGAGCTGAACTGATTCTTCAGCACGCGGCTCTGCCACACCGGCGTGACGGCGACCTGGCGGCCGTCGGCGTGGATCTGGAACACGGTGGCGCCGGTGTCGTAGCCGGAGGAGACGAACAGCTTGTCGGGCGCGATGAACAGCGGCGTCGCCGCGTTGACGTCGTAGCTGGTCTCCCAGGGGACCCGCCAGAGCAGCCGTCCGTCCTGCGGCGCCAGCGCGCTGACCGAGCTGCCGGTGAAGAAGATCGCCTGGCGCATCCCGGCGGCGGTGATGGCGATCGGCGACGCGTAGCCCGGCTTCTCGTCGAGCGCCGCCCAGGCCACCCGCCCGCTGTGTTTGTCGAAAGCCATCGCCGCGTGCCCACTGCTGCCGCCGGCGGCCACCAGCAACAGGTCGCCTTCGACCAGCGGCGAGCTGGCGCTGCCCCAGGTCGGGATGCGGGCGCCGAACTCCCGCACGAGATCATGGTTCCATAGCACCTTGCCGGTGGCCGCCGCCACCGCGAGCAGGTGCCCCTGCGCGCTCTGTGCGTAGAGCGTGCCGGCGTCGAAGGTGGGCGTCGAGCGCGGGCCGTTGCCCTGGTTGTCGACCAGCTCGGAGTCGGTGCGCTGCACCCACAGCTGGCGGCCGCTGGCGGCGTCGAAGGCCCCCAGGTACTCGGTGGCGTTGGTGCCGTAGAGGGTGTAGACGCGGCCGTCCGCCACCGCGAGGTGCGAGTAGCCGTCGCCGATCGGCACGCGCCACAGCTGCCGCGGGCCGCTCGCGGGCCAGCCGTGCGCCACGCGGGCGCCGGGCGCCACGCCGTCGCGGTGCGGGCCGCGGAACTGCGGCCATTCGTCGCTCGGGGCCGCCGCGCCGGTGGCGCTGGTCGGCACGGCCGCCGCCGCCAGCGAGAGCATGGCGAACGTTCCGAGCAAGGCGACCACGCCGACCATGCAGGCCATTCCGAACGTGTCGCCGGCCGCCCGGGAAAGGAGCGCCCTGGTCCTGCTGCTTACTCTGCTCATACCGCTCACTCTGCCAATACTCCGCTGGGTCGTCATGCTTTCACCCTCCAATGTCCCTTCAACTTCTAGTCCCAACCGCCTGCGACGACTCCGAGACATGAAACCGGGCGGCGCACAGACCGATGGAGGCCTACGTAAAGCATCTATCGGATCTCCCCCGCATCCCCTCGTTCCCCTTCCCAGTCTCCCTTGATCCGCCGGGTCCCAACCCGGCGGCGCGGGGGGAAGGGGACGCCCCACCCTCCCCCTCGTTAAGGGAGTTTCGTTCCTTGGCGGGCACGGCTGGTTCAGGTATAGCGCGCATTGCGGTAGCGCTCGTCGTAGAGCTCGGTCAGCAACTGGTCGACGCGCAGCAGGCCCTGACGGGTGAGCTCGATGCGGTCGGCAGACGGCTGCAGCATGCCGCGCTGGCGCAGCCGCTCCCAGGCCGCCGCGAACTCGACCCGCACGTCGACCCCGAACTTGTCCTGGAAGTAGGCGGTGTCCAGACTGCCCAGTTTCAGCTGCAAGGCCGTCTCGCGGGTCAGCAGCTCGCGCGGGCTCGGCGCCAGGCCGCGGTCGAGCGGCAGGCGGCCCTCCGCGAGCGCGCCCAGGTACTCGCCCCAGGTGGCGGTGTTCTGGAAATGAACGCCATTGACGTGGGAGAACGACGAGATGCCGGTGCCCAGCATGTCGCAGCCGTGCCAGACGGCATCGCGGTAGACGAAGCGGCAGGGCTTGTCGCGGCGCACCACGGTGTAGGCGCTCGACAGCTCGTAGCCGGCGTCAATGAGCTGCTCGAAGGCATACTCCTGCCAGGCGCGGCGGGTCTGCCAGTCGGCGAGCGGCTGCGCCAGCGAACCGCCCAGCACGCCTTTCGAGAAATCCGTGTTGTAGGGCAGCTCGAGCTGGTAGATCGTGACGCTCTCCGGCGCCAGCTCGACGGTCTTCCGCACCGATTCGCGCCACGTCGCCCATGACTCGCCCAGCAGGCCGGCGATCAGGTCGATGTTGAGCTGATCGAAGCCCTGCTCGCGGATCCAGGGCATCACCCGGTAGATCTCGGCCGAGAGGTGGGCGCGCCCGTTGGCGGCCAGGATCTCGTCGTCGAAGTTCTCGACGCCGAGCGACAACCGGGTGACGCCGAAGGCGCGGACGGCGGCGATCTTCGAACGCGTCAGCGTGCCGGGCTCGCACTCGAAGGTCACCTCCTCGGCGCCGTCCCAGGCCATGGCGCGGCGGATCCGCTCGACCAGGCCGGTCAGCTGGCGCACGCTGAGCAACGACGGCGTGCCGCCGCCGAAGTACACGAAGCGCAGCGGGCGGGCGGCGGTCGCCGGCAGCCCGGCGTAGATCTCGATCTCGTCACCCAAGGCCGCGAGGTAGCTGTTGATGCGCGCGCTGTCCATCTCGGTGAAGACCCGGAAGTAGCAGAACTTGCAGCGCTTGCGACAGAAGGGCAGGTGCAGGTAGAGGCCGAAGTCGGCGCCCGGACGGGGAGCGGTGGCGAGCGCGGCGTTCACCCGCGGCAGCTCGGCAGCGTTCCAGAACGAGAACGGCGGGTAGTTGGCGACGAAGAGGTTGCCGACCTCGGGCGGATCGGACGGCGGGGGGAGGAGCTGTGGAACGCCCTGGGGGGCGGCGGGCTCGATCATGTTGCGCGTGTCTCCGTTATCAGTTCTTGGTTACTACCGCCTGCCTGCGACCCCGAGTCGTGAAACCGCCTCTACGACTAGCGATCGAGTACTACTTACAGCATCTATCGGATCTCCCCCACATCCCCTCGATCCCCTTCCCACCCTCCGGGGGGAAGGGGACGCCCCCTCCCCTTCGCTTCGAGCGAGTTTCTTGCTACCGGCGAAGCAGTACAGCGTGCCGTCCATGGTGCCGAGGACGAGACGGCCGCCGGCGATTGCCGGCGAGGCCTCGATCGACGAGCCGGCCGCGAATTGCCAGACCGGCTTCCCGGTGCGATCGTCGAGGGCGAAGATGTCGCCGCTCTTGGCCGCTGCGACCGCCAGCCCGTCCACCAGCACCGGGGAGGAGTCGACGGCGCCGCGGGCGGCGAAGCTCCAGAGCATCTCCCCGGTGCGCGGCGACAGGGCGTGGACCAGCTTGTCGCGCCCGCCGACCACCAGCAGGTCGTCGCGCACCGCCGCTGAAGAGTAATACGGGAACTTGAGCTGCGGGTTCTCGTAGCGCCACACCACCTTGCCGCTGCCGAGGTCCACCGCCACCAGCTGGTTCTCGAAGGTGCCGACGAACGCCCGGCCGCCGGCGAGCGCCGGGCTGGCGCCGAGATAGCCGCCGAGCCCGACCTTCCAGACCTCGGCGCCGGTGCGTGCCCGCAGCCGGCGCAGCTTGCCGTCGCAGCCGGCGATCACCACCGCGTCGCCGGCGACGGCCGGCGTGGCGTTGACGTAGCCGTCGGTCTCCACGCTCCAGCGCCGCGCGCCGTCGGCCGGGGAGAGGCAGTAGACGCTCTGGTCGTACGAGCCGAAGACCACGCCGCCGGCGGCGAAGTTGGCCGCCGACACGATCTCGGCGCCGGTGCGGAAGATCCAGCGGCGCCGGCCGGTGGCGGCGTCGACGGCATGGAAGACCCCCCGCCCGTCGCCGAAGAAAACGACGCCGTCGCGCACCACCGGCGAGGACCGGATGGGACCCTCGGCCCGGTACTTGAACCGCACGGCGCCGCTGTCCAGGCCCAGGGCGTAGAGGTTGCCGTCGAGCGAGCCGACATAAACGCTGCCGTGCCAGATCGCCGCCGTCGAGGCGATGCCGCCGCCCGCCTTCCAGGTCCACGCCGGCGCGAGTGCCCGCCCGAGCGTGCCCGTGGCGCGCCCGCTGAGCTCGGGGTCACCGCGGAACAGCGGCCAGGCCGCCGTGGCGGCGCCGGCAGGAGGGCCTGCCGCCGGCAAGACCGCGGCCAGGAGGCCGGCCGCCGGAAAGACCGCGGCCGGAAGGCCGGCCGCCGGCAAGGTTGCGGCCAGGAGGCCGGGCGCCGGAAGGACCGCGGCCGGAAGGCCGGCCGCCGGTAAGACAGCGGCCGGAGGGCCTGCTGCCGGTAAGGTAGCGGCGGCGAGGCCGGCCGCCGGCATGGCAACAGCCGGAGGGCCGCCTGCCGCCGGAAAGACCGCGGTCAGGCAGCAGGCCGCGGCAAGCAGGGCAGCGAAGCTGGCGAGGGTCGTCATGGGGTGGCGGGGCGGCATGGCGCGGGTCAGGTCGAGGTCAGAAGGCAAGCTCGTAGAGGCGCAGGAGGTCGTCTTCGCCGACCGGCCGCGGATTGAACGCAACGGTCCATTGGTGCGCCGCTTCCCGCGCCAGCTCGCGCAGCGCGGGCGCCTCGACGCCGGCATCGCGCAGGCGTTCGGGCAGATTCGCCGCGGCTCGCAGCGCCTCGATCCTGGCCGCCAGCTCCTGGCCGGAACGGCAGCCGTCGAGCTCGGCATAACCGGCGACTGCCGATTCCGCCGATTCCGCCGATTCCGCCGGGGCCGCCGACGCCGGCTGCGCGCTGTTGAAGCGCACGACGTGGGGCAGCATCAGGGCGACGGCGGCGCCGTGCACGATGCCGTAGCGGGCAGTGAGCGGGTTGGCGCACGCATGCGCCGCGCCCAGCATCGAGGCCTCGACGGCGGCGCCGGCGAGGTGGGCGCCGAGCAAGAGGTCGCCGGCTGCACCGGCACGGGCGGCAGCCTCGGCGGCGCTGATGATCGCCGGGGTCGCCGAGGTTGCCGGGGTCATGATCGCAGGGGTCGCCGGGCTCAGGATCCCCGGGGTCGCCGAGGTTGCCGGGGTCAGGGTCGCCGGGCTCAGGATCGCCGGGGTTGCCCAGACCACCGGGGCCTGTAGGGCAGCCGGGGTCGCCGGGGTAGCCGAGGCCGGCGGCGCCGGGAGAGCGCGCTCGAAGTTGAGCTCGAGCAGCCGCCAGGCGGCGCGCGACAGCATGCGAGAGACCGGGTTGGCGCTCCGGCAGACGATGCTCTCGACGGCGTGCGCGAGAGCGTCGAGGCCGGCTGCCGCCGCCACCCGGCGGGGCGCGCTGGCGATCAGCTCGGGATCGAGGACCACGATGCGGAAGCGCGCCTTGCGGTCGCCGCAGGCCATCTTCTGATGGCTTTCCGCCTGCGAGATCAGGGCGTAGGACTGCGCCTCGCTGCCGGTGCCGGCGGTGGTCGGCACACCGATCGCGGGCAGCATCGGCAAGCTGGCGCGCCCGAACCCGCGGTAGTCCTCCATGCGGCCGCCGTTGGTGAGCAGGAAGTTGATGCCCTTGGCGCAATCCATGGCGCTGCCGCCGCCCAGGCCCACCAGCAGGTCGGCGCCCCAGGCCGCCGCGGCGTCGCGTCCGGCCTCGACATGACGCGTCGTGGGGTTCTCGCCCACCTCGTCGAAGATCTGGACCGCCACGCCGGCCGCCGCGAGCGCGCCGGCGGCGCGCTCGGCGTGGCCGGCGGCGCGCACGCCGGGATCGGTGACCAGGAGAGCCCGGCGGCCTCCGAGCTCGCGCGCCAGCTCGCCGACCCCGGCTAAGCCGCCATGGCCGAAGAGCACTTCGATGCCGCCCACCTCGGCCCGCCACTCGGCGGTGGCCCGCGCGGACAGGGTGGCGGGGGCGGCGCTCATCGGCCGGCGGCTCCCGGCGCGGCGGCGGCGGCCGGCCCGGCGGTCGCGGCGGCTCCGGAGGCCCCGGTGACCCCGGAGGCCCCGGCCCGGGCGGCCCCGGAGGACCCGGCGACCCCGGAAGGCCCGGCGGCCCCGGAGGCCCCGGCAATCCCGGAAACCCCGGCGGCCCCGGCGGCCCCGGCGATCCCGGAGGTCCCAAAGGTCGCCGCCGCGGACGGCTCGAGGCCGGGTGCCAGGCCAGCTTCGCGCAGTGCGCGGCGGCGGTACAGGAGATCGAACAGGTTGCCCTCGTGCGGCTGGGCGAAGGAGACCTGCCAGGTCGGCATGGCGCCCAGGTGCAGGTGGTCGATGTCCCGGCAGGCCAGCAGCTCGCGCCGCAGCTCCTCGTCCGCGGTCAGGGCAGTCGCCACCAGGGTGGGGCCGATGCGGTCGAGCAGCTCGGCGCGCGGCGCCGCCGGCACTTCCACCAGCGCGCAGAAAGGAAAGAGCAGCTCGGCGTGGGCGAGCGGGTGGCCGGGATCGCGCACCCGGATCAGGGTCGGCAGCAGGAAGGTACAGCCGTCGACCTCGGCGACCCGGCTGCCGCCGCGCACCGCCGCGGTCAGGTCTTCCGCCTCTCCCGGGGCCAGGCGGCGGTCGATCCACTCGGAGACGCGGTGCGCGGCAGCGGGGTCGGGCCACGCCGCCAGCTGCGCTCGCGGGTCGTCCAGCGGCAGCGCCTCGACCGCGGCCAGGCGTTGCGCCAGGGCCGCGGCCAGCTCGCCGCCCGCGGTCGAGCCGGCGGCGGACAGCCAGACGCCGGAGGCGTTGGTGCAGGAGCGGCCGCCGTTGGCGAGGATCGAGCTCGCCACGACCTCGAGATGGTCAGGCCACCGCGCCAGCTGGTCGGCGCCGATGATCACTTTGCTCAAGCCCGGACCGTGGACCTGCACCCGGCGGTCGCCGCGCCATGGCGCCACCGTGGCCGCGTCGCCGAACAGCAGCGAGCGGCCGCAGCGCAGCAGGATCTCGGCGGCGCCGGCGTGGCTGGTGGGAAAGAAGGAGAGCGCCGCCGGCGGGCAACCCGCCGCGGCCAGCGCGCGCAGCAGGCGCAGCGGGGTCCAGGGCTCCTCGCGCCCGGGCTTGAGCGCCACTCCGACCCCCAGCGCCAGGGCCGGCAGCCACAAGCCGTGCACTCCCGGCGAGTTGCTCGGCAGCACGGCGCCCAGGGTGTCGGTCGAGCGCTGGAAATGGCCCCAGGCCGCGGCCGCCGCGGCTGCCGCAGCTGCCGCAGCTGCCGCATCTCTCGCCGATGGCGGCACGCCGGGCAGGTCGCTGCCGACGGTCGCGGCCGCCGCCCGAGCCGCCCGAGAGATGGCGGTATTGCACTGCGGCGCCGCGGGATCGAAAGCGGCAGCCGGCAGGCCGCGGCTCAGCCCGTCCACGACCTCGTCCATGTGCGCCAGCGTCGCGCGCAGCTTCTCGAGGTTGAGGCGCCCCAGCGACTGCGGGATGCCGGTGGTGGCCGCGAGGTCGCGCAGGTAGTCGGCCGGCGATTGCGTCTCGCCGGCCATGCCGATCGCGAGCTCGCCCTCGGCGAACAGCGCCGCCGCCTGGTGGCAGATCTCCAGGCGCCTGGCGAGCGGCAGCTCGCCCAGGAGCGGGTGGAACGGTTCCTGCCGGCGACCGTCCGCGGTCAGGGCGCCGCGGACGCTACCGCCGGCGGCTACCGCGGGCTGGCGCGCGGCGAGATCGCTGGCGATGAGGCTGGGATTGGCCTGGCCGACCTCGGCGACGAGGCGGCCGCTGCGCAGGTCGCGGAGCGGCGCCGCCTCGACGCTGCGGTAGGGCACGCCGCCGCGCAGCACCGGCAGGTGCAAGACCGCCGCTCCCCGCCCAGCCACTAATACACCCCGACCACGACGGAGCTCTCGAGCGTACTGAGAAGGCGCACGTTGCGCACCCCGTCCCAGGGGAAGCCGGCCACCGGGGCGGCGCGCTCGGCTTCGTCGCGCTCGAGGAAGCGGGGCATGAAGAACTCGCGCGTCAAGGTGGTGAGCATCACCCTGCCGGTCTCGCCGTAGGCCACCCGGCGCTCCGCATCGGCGGGGTCCACCAGCTCGAGCACGGCGCGCGGCTGGGGCGCGTAGTAGGTGATGGCCCAGCGCGCGGCGGGGTCGGCGTCAACCTCCGGCGCCTCCGGCGGCTCCGCCGGCGCCGCCGGCGCCACGGGAACCGCCGGAATCACGGGATCCCCAGGGTCCGCGGCGCCGCCGAGGTCGGGGCAAGCGAGGCCCATCAAGGTATTGCCGTAGACCGGGTAGAAGACGATGCCCGGGATCAGTTCCTCGCGCGCGAAGCGGTGGAACTGCGGGCTCATCTCGGTGCCGCCGCAGAAGACGCCGCGGATCCCCAGGCGCGGCAGATCGACCCGCTCGGCGAGCGCGGCGAGCAGCTTCGGCGTGGTGAACAGGCACTGGATGCTGTCGTGGGCGCGCAGCAGCTTCTGCCCTTGCTCGACGACGTGGCGCTTGTAGGCCTCGAGCTCCCGGGGGCGGCCGTCGCGGATCAGCTGGTTGACCCAGCGCGGGTCCAGGTCGACGTGGAAGCAGATGCCGCCGCGATGCTGGGCGAGGTGCTCGATCGCGAGCCGCAGGCGGCGCGGCCCGGTGGGCCCCAGCATCAGCCAGTCGGCGCCGTGCGGGAAACCGTTCTCGGGCAGGCGATCGCCGAGCTGCTCGTAGTCGATGCGGAAATCGTCGATGTTGATGCGGGACTTCGGCAGGCCGGTCGAGCCCCCGGTCTCGAACACCGAGATCGGTCGGTCGGCCAGCGCCGCCGGCACCCAGCGCCGGATCGGACCGCCGCGCAGCCACTCGTCCTGGAAGTGGCCGAACCGCCGCAGGTCGTCGTAGCCGCCGATGTCGCGCTGGGGAACGAAGTCGAGGCGCCGGGCGACGTCGAGCCAGAACGGCGAGCCGGTGCCGGGATCGAAGTGCCAGCGAACGATCTCGCGCACGTGCTCGTCGAGCTGGCGCCGCGCCGCGGCCACCGCCGCGTCGAGGGAGGTCTCGAGGATGGCGGTCACGAGCGGCTCTCCCCGATGATCCTCTCCCCCCAAAGTTCCGCAAAGTTCCGCGGTTAGCGGGGGGGCCTTCCCGGGGCCGCTGCCGTGCCCGCGGCGGCCGGCTGCGGGTGCGCCGGCGGGTGCGGCGGAATGCCTTCCGCGATGGCGAACAGCTTCGAGCGCGAGGTGATGTAGAGCACGCCGTCGCGCGCCACCGGCGTCGAGAAGACGGCGCTGCCCAGGTTCACCTTGCTCACCACCTCGAGCTGGCGCGCCGCGCGCAGCACCGTGACGTCGCCGTCTTCGTTGCCGATATAGACCTTGCCGTCGGCGACCAGCGGCGATCCCCAGATCGCGCCGTAGGAGTTGTACACCCAGTACGGCTTGCCGGTCTTGGCGTCGAGGCAGTAGACATAGCCCGAGAAATCGGCAGTGAACAGCAGGCCGTCACGCACCGCCACCGTCGACAGGCTGCGGTGGATGTCCTCCCCGTCGCGGTGCCATACCACTGCCTTGCCCGTCAGGTCCCCTTCGCCGCGCGGCCGCAGCGCCCACAGGTGACCGATGCCTTCGCCGTGCTCCGGGTCTTCGCCGACCGCGATGTAGACCATGTCGCCGACGATGACCGCCATGGCGAGGAGGCCGTTGCGGGTCGACCCGGGGCCGATGGTGTAGACCGAATCCTTGGGGTTGCAGTCGAAGCGCCAGATCATCTTGCCGGTCTTCGGCTCGAGGGCGTAGAGCCAGCCGTCGCCGCCGGGGAACAGGACCTGCGGCCGGCCGTCGAGGACGCCGTAGGAGGGGCTCGACCACTGGCCGTGCAGGATCTTCGCGCCCGGCAGCGAGCTCTTCCACGCGACCTTGCCGGTGTGCTTGTCGACGGCGATGAAGCTGGGAGCCTGCGGCGCCGGGATGTTGACGTGCCCTTCGTCGACGCCGTTGCCGGTCACCACGTAGACGAGATCGTCGATCACCAGCGGGCTGCTCGCCGCCTGGTTGTGCGGGTAGACGCCGAGCTCGCCCATCGTGTCGAGCTTCCAGATGAAGTCGGCCCCGATCTCGCTGGTGTCGGTCTCGGCGGTGAAGGGGCCGTCGTTCTTGCCGTCGCGGAACCCCTCGGTGTCGGCGCACACCAGCTCGGCGCGATTGGAGACGTAGTAGAGCCGGTTGCCCTCGATCGCCGGTGTCGAGCAGATGCCCTGCAGCGGCCAGTCGTTGACCTTGCCCTGGCTCAGCTTGTCGTGGATGGCCTGCCAGAGGAACTGGCCGTCGGCGGCGCGGAAGGCCATCATGACGCCGCGGTCGCCGGTGATCTTCGGGTTGCGCTGGCCCTGGTTGTTGGTGCCGACGTACACCTTGCCGCCGGCCACCACCGGTCCGCCGTAGCTCTGGGAGCCGAGGTCGGCGGTCCACTTGACATTGAGGCCGGTCGCCGGGTCCCAGCGGCTGGGCAGGTGGGTGGCGTCCGAGGCCATGTTGCGCGCCGGGGTGCCGCCGTACATCCCCCGCTGGGCAGCCTGGGCGCCGGCGGCCGCCGGCGGCGGCTGGGTCGCGGCGCCGCAGGCGAGCAGCGCCGCGAATCCGAGAGCCAGCATCGACGTTTTCCTGATCATCGATTTAGTTGACACCGCCTGCCAGCGACTCCGAGGCATGAAAGGGGTGCCAGGAGCTGTAGACCGAGGACTACTCAAAGCGTCTATCGGATCGCCCCCCTCACCCCCTCGATCCCCTTCCCACCCCTCCGGGGGGGAAGGGGACGCCCCCTCCCCTTCGCTTCGAACAGGCTTCGTTCTAGCAATCATTCCATCACCCTTATCAGCGGTTGGGGGTCACGCTCAGGTTGTCGTAGAGAATCTCCGCCGGCGAGTAGCCGTAGAGCCCCGGGCTGCCGTGGCGCACCGGGCGCGGGTCGCGCGCGGTGACCGTCCAGGCGGTGGGCTCGGGCTCGCCGCGCCGCCAGACCTTGCCGCGGATCAGGCCCTGGCCCTGGTCGCCGCCGCCCTGCGTCTCGGCGCGCAGCTTCATCGTGTACCAGACGTCCGGGTCCCATTTGAACTCGACCTGCTCCATCAGCCGCAGCTCGGTGTCCCAGGCGCGCAGCTGCAGGCGCTGGTTCACGCCCATCAGATCGAGGATGTAGCCGCTCGCGACCAGCCCCATGTCGGGCCGCAAGAGCCCCGACTGGCTGCCCAGCAGGTCGGCTTGCACGGTGTAGTCGTGCAGCGTCGGGGGGCCGATGTAGGTGTTGGAGCGATTGAGGCCGCGCTGGACGGGGGTCTTGGCGAGCACCTTGCCGGCGGCGGTCTGCTTGACCACGTACTTGCCGGTTGCGCCCACCCAGCCGGCCGGCGAGCTGCCCGCGGCCAGCGCCTCGAAGTCCTCTTTCCAGGGCAGGTCGGGCACGACGCGCACGCGCGCCTTGGCGGTCAGCGCGCCGAGCCGCGCGACGACCTCTCCGGTCTGGAATCTCCGCCCGGGATCGGCGACGAACGTGTTGTCCGCGTCGAGGCGTCCGGCGAGGCCGGCGAGCAACCACGGCGAGGCCGCGGGAGCGGTCCCGGAGTTCCCCGGGCTCCCCGGCGCCGGCGGCGGCAGGGGCACCGGCAGCCCCTGGCCATCCAGGGCCACGAGGTGGAAGCTCACCGACTCGCCCGGCCGGATCAGCACCTCGGCAGGCATGACCTGGAGCACGTGCGCCCTGCCCGCGCCGGTGGCGCCGGGGGCGGCGGCGGGTGCCGGCGGGGGCGGCGGCGGCGACAAGGGCGGCAACGGCTTGGACTTGTCGCCGAGACAGTAGAGCCCGCTCTCGGCGGCGAGGTAGAGCCGCCCGTAGGCCACCGCCGCCGAGCCGTAGACTTCCGCGAAACGGCTGCCGTCGGCGAGCCGCAGGCGCTCCTCGTCGAGCACCTCCACGCCGGCGCGGCTGGGCTTCAGGATGTGGAACCTGCCGTTGACCTCGGCGACGTAGAGCTTGCCGTCGGCCCACACCGGCGACGCCTTGCCGATGGTGCCGAGCTTGTGCCGCCAGAGGATCTTGCCGTTCCCTGCGTCGAGCGCGGCCAGGTTGGCGGAGTTGTCGACGACGTAGAGCAGCCCGTCGTGGTAGAGCGGCGAGGCGAAGGTCGCGGCCAGCTCGTCGTTGCGCCACAGCTCGTGCGTGTGGGTGACGTCGCCGGTGCCGCTGGCATCGATCGCCACCACTCTCCCCAAGTTCTCGGCGTCGAGGTTCTCCTCGCCGTGAGCGACGAAGACCACCTTGTCGTGCACAGCGACGGTGTTGTTGAGCGCCCCCTTGCTCAGGTGGAAGCTCCAGACCTTCTCGCCGGTGCGCGCCGCCAGGGCGTACACCCAGCCGTCGGCCTGCCCCTCGATCAGCAGCCGCCGGCCGCCGATCTCCGCCACCACCGGGGTGGTCTGGATGTTGGTGTCCTCCGGCACCCCGCCGGCGGTCGTTACCCAGCGCTGCTCACCCGTGCGCTTGTCGAAGGCGAAGGTGCGGTGGCGGAAGACGCCCTGGTCGCCCCAGCCGGCGTTGACGAAGCTGACGATGAGCCGGTCTTCGTCGACCAGCGGCGAATGGGTGCGGCCGCCGACGCCGGAGATCAGCCCGACCTCCTCGGTCAAGGAGTGCCACCAGAGCACCTTGCCGTCGCGGTCGAAGCAGAACAGCAGGCCGCCGACGCCGAGCGCGTAGACGTTGCCGGTCTCAGGGTCGGCGGTCAGGTTGCCCCAGCCGACCCGGCTGAAGGGCACCGCCGTGAGATAGACGTCTAAGGGATGCGCCCAGAGCTTCCGCCCGGTGGCCGCGTCGAAGCAGGCGACGCTCTCCTGGCGGGTCGGCCCCGAGCCGACGCGCCCATTGGCGCAGACGCGGCCGCCGACCGCCACCGGCGTCGAGCGGCCCACCAGATCGGCCCGCCAGACCAGGTTCTCCCCGGCCGGGCTCCACTTGGAGATCAGCCCGACGTCGTCGGCGACGCCGTCCTGGTGCGGGCCGCGCCAGGTCGGCCAGTCGGCCCGTCCGAGGCCCGCGCCCAGGGCGGACACGGCCAGGAGGCAGACCAACCACTTAACGGTGCTGCTCGCGGTGATCCCGTTGATCTCGTTGATCGCGTTGCTCCCGTTGATCGCGCTGCTCTGGTTGATCGCCGAAGGGCGTACGGCTCCGTTGCGCAGGCATATGCAAGACGTTCCCAGCTGGAGCAGACTCTACCGCTTGTCATGCGCGGGCGCCAGCGGAGGATCGACCCGGTAGTGTGACATTGCGTCAGCCGCGCGCCAAGGACAGCCGGAACGCGACCATCTCGTTGCCGTTGCGCACCAGCAGGCGGTCGCCGACCAGCACCGGGTGGTTCCAGGTCTTGCCTTCCATCGCCGGGAAGCGCGCCAGCTCCGTGAACTGGTCGGAGGCCGCTTTGACCAGCGCCAGCCCACCCTCCTCCGACAGCACCAGGAGCAGGCCCTGATCGCGCAACAGGACGAGTTGGCCGTGGCCGTAGTGTCCGCCCTTCCAATTGCGCTTGCCGTCCTTGGCGTCGATGCACGCGAGATACACACCGTCGAAGCCGTACACATGGCCGTCGTGGACGACGAAGTCGTTGAAGTTCGGCTTCAACCCGGAAGACGTCCAGCGCTCCGCGGTGGTCCAACCGGCGGGGCCGTGGGCAACCGCGATGCGGCGGATGCCGACTCCACCCATGGCGTCGCCGGCAGTGATCAGCAGGTCGCCATCCGCCGTCACCGCCGGCTGCATGATGCGGGTATCCGATCGCCACCGGTGTTGCCAGAGCAGCTTGCCGTCCACCGGTGCGACACTCGTCGCGCCGAGATCGCTCATCAGCAGAATCTGCGAGACGCCGTCGAGGACCACGAGATGTGGCGAGCTGTAGCTATCGCCGCCGGCCGGGCCGAACCAGCGCGGAGCACCGGTGGCGAGGTCGTAGGCGACGAGCTTGCCGGCGGCGGCGACGACGACGAGGTCGCCAACCACCAACGGCGAGCTCGCGAAGCCCCAGCCCGGGAGCTTCGCGCCAGTGTCGGACGCGGCATTGCGCGACCATGACACCGCGCCGCTATCGGCGTCGAGCGCGTTCACGATGCCGGTGGCGCCAAAGGTGTACACCTGGCCGTTGTGGAGGGTCGGCGTCGAGCGCGGGCCGGCACCGGCATTCGACTCCCAGAACCGAGCCGCGTCGCGGTGCGCCCACACCGGCTTGCCGTTGGTCGCGTTGTAACAGGTGACGACCTCTTCCTCACCACGCTGCTCCTGCGTGTAGAGACGGTCGCCGCGGACCGCGAAGGACGACCAGCCCGGTCCGATCGGCCGCCGCCACAGCTCAACCGGCGGGGAAGTGGACCAGTCGGTCTTGATCCGTGTGCCGGGGATGATGCTGTCGCGGCCGGGTCCGCGAAAGCCAGGCCAGTCGGCGCCGGCCGCCAACGCCACGGTCGTTGCCGGCAGCGCCGCGGTCCTTGCCGGGAGCGCCACCGGCGGGACTTCAGGTTGGCGGGCGACGATCCGTTCGCCGGGAATCTTGGCTGGCACCGGCGCCGCCGGCAACGCCGCCGGGAGGGCCCCCGAAAGCGCGGAGGGCTGGCCGCCGGTTCGCGCCACGAGCAACTCCTCGTGCGTCTTCGCCCAACGCCAGGCGAAATCCGAACGGCCGTCACCGTTCATGCCATTGGTCCGCAGGAGCGTCCAACCGCCGCACACCAGCAAGATCGTCGCGACCAGTGACGCGCGCCGAGGCCCCGCAGAGAAGCCACGGCTGAACACCGCCCAGGCGACCAGCGCGAGGCTCAGGATCGGGATGGAGTACATGGTGAACATGAACCCCATCATCCCGGTCGCAATCGACTTGTCGATGAGGCGGAACGTCGCGACCGACGCGACGATCATCAGGACGACAGCGCCCCAGCGTTCGAGCCAAGGCGCGCGGCTGAAGAACATCCACCACACGAGGATCGCCAGCGCGCAGAAGAGTCCTCCAAACAGACCGTAGAGGGTGGCCTCCGGCACGACGATGGGTAAGACAAACCAGAGCAGCCACTGCAGGACGACCGCGGCCACGCCCGGCCACAGCCGGAGCGGTCGCTCGGGAGCCGGTGCGCCGGCCTGAGCGATCTTCACTTCATCGAAGGTCGAAGCTGGCATGCTTTACTCCTTTTAGTCACCAACCAGGGCTGCCGGCGTCAGGAGCCGGGCAGGCCTCAGCGCCCACACCTGCCCCACCTGATACTACGTGTGAAACCTGCCCACGTTACACCGGCCGCACCTGCGAACACCGAATACGCCGCCGCATCTGACTCGCTCGTAGACGGTGGCCGAGGTTCTCGTCTAAGTGGCGGCGCGCAGCTCGCGAAAGAGGGCCGCGTAGCCCTGGCTCTGCTCCTCGAGCTCGCTCAGCAGGCGGACGAAGCCTTCGTGGTTCGCGAGCGCGGCGAGGAAGGAGTCACCCTTGAACTGCGGGGCGCAGGGGAAGCCGTTGCGCGCGGCGGCGGTGAGCCAGGTCACTGCCTCGTCGGCATTGCCCAGGAGGGCGTGGACGCACGCCAGATCGTACTGCGCGTGGTGGTAATGGCCGACCTGGCGTTGGTTACTGATCGTCTGGTCTACCGCGTGCAGCGCCGCCGCGCGGTCGCCGCGCAGCGCGGCGAGCAGGGCCCGCAGGGGGTAGGTCATGATCTCGCGCGGGCTACGTTCCATCAGCGCGATCGTCTGCGCGCTGTCGTCGAGGCGGCCGAGCCGGAGCTGGCAGAGCGCGACCTGGTAGCGCACCCAAGGAGAGGGCGCCCGCTGGTCAACTGCCTGGTAAAGGTCCAGAGCCTCCTGGAAGCGCCCGCGCGTGTAGAGGCAGAGTCCCTGGTGCTGCTGCGCCAGCAGGTGGTCAGGGGCGATGCGCAGCGCCTCGTTGAGCTCGCATTCGTCCTCGTCGATCAGACCCACGTGATGCAGGATCGAGCCGAGGCGGACATGCGCCTCCTCGAGTGCGGGCCGGGCGGCGATCGCCGGCACCAGGTCGCGCATGGCGCCCGCGTGATCGAAGCCGGCCTGCGGGCTCCAGAGCAGGCGGCCGCCGCGCACGTAGAGTGCCTCGGGGAGATGCGGGTCGAGCGCGAGCGCTTTGTCGCAAGCCGCCCAGGCGCGCGCGTACCAGTCGCCCTCCGGCAGATAGGTGAAGGCGATTCGTGAGTAGACGTCGGCCAGGCCAGCCCACGCCAGGGCGGAATTGGGTTCCAGAACGCAGGCGCGGTCGAAGCAATCGACGGCTTTCAGCCACTCCTCGAGCGTCTCGCCGAAGAGATGGACGCGGCCTTTGAGGACCAGCTCGTAGGCCTCGCCCGCCGGCTCTTCGCCGCGCCGAACGCCCTCGCGGGGGCGCTCGCCGCTCGGTGGCAGCTCGATCGCGAGCGCCCTGGCGATGGCATGCGAGACCTCGTCCTGGATGCGGAACAGGTCGTCGAACGAGGTGTCGATCTTCGCCCCCCAGAGTGCTTGCCGATCCGCGACCGAGAGCAATCGCACGCTGATGCGCAGCCGGTCGCCCTGGCGCTGGAACGTCCCCTCGACGACCGTGTCGACCTGCAGCTCGCGTCCCGCCTCGACGGGATCGGAGACGGCTGGCGCGAAGCGCAGGATCGTCGAGGTGGGGCGCACCGTCAGCGATCGGATCTGTGCCAGCTCGGTGATGGTGGCGTCGGCGAGACCCAGGCCGAGGTGGGCATCGGCCGGGTCGGCGGCGATTCCCTGGAAGGGGAGCACGGCGATCGCCCGGCGGCGGAGGCCCGGCGCGGCATGGGGTGCGTGGCGGGGCGCGGCCACGCCGGAGGCCGGCTGCCACAGCCGGTGGAGCAGCGCCTCGAACCGCGGATCGGAGCGCAGCGGATCGAGCAGCGGCTCGACCTTGAGGTAGGCAAGCTGGTCGGAGCGCTCGGCGTAGGCACGCTCGAGATCCGCGCAGGCCGCGTCGAGGTCGCCGAGGCCGATGTGGAGCAGCGCCAGATGCAAGGCGGGGACGTAGCGTCGGCCGGCGGCGGCCAGCACCTGATCGCGCAACTCGAGCGCCGCCGAGCGGTCGCCGGCTCTGCCCAGGGCGTAGCCGATCAGCGCCGGCCCGCGGGTTGCCCCGGCGCCATAGGCAGAGTAGGCGCGCAGCTCGGGGACTGCTTCGCGGTAGCGGCCGGCAGCGGTGTAGGCGATGCCCAGCCAGTAGTGGGAGATCGCGAAGCCCGGCTCCATGCGCACCAGCTTCTCGCCTTCGGCGATCGCGCGGTCGAAGTGATGCGAGTAGTAATGAGGGTGGATGAGGTTGGCGTTGACGATCAGGGAGAGCGGGTCGAGCTCCCAGGCGCGCTCGGCCTCCCGCTGGGCCGCCTCGGGCTCACCCTGAGCCGAGAGCAGGAAGGAGTACCAGTGGCGGGTGGTGGCGCGATCCGGGTCGAGGGCGAGCGAGCGCTCGAAGCTCTCCCTGGCACCGCTCCAATCCCAATCGTAGTGCAGCTTGATCCAGCCCAGACAGGCGTGAGGCTCGGCGAGGCCTTCATCGATCTCCAGCGCCTTCAGTGCCGCCGCCCTGGCCCGCGGCAGCGCTTCACGCGGGGGGAGGAGATCGTAGATGGATTGGCCCATCAACGCATAGGTGTCGGCCAGTCCGGCGTAGGCAGGCGCATACGCGGGATCGCGCTCGATGGCCTGCTCAAAGCAGCGCACGGCCTCCAGCAGGCCGCCTTCGTGCCGCTTGTTCCAGTGGTAGCGCCCGCGCAGGTAGAGGTGATAGGCCTCCAGGTCCGCGGTGTAACGACGCACCCGCGGCCCCCCCGGTGGAGCGCTCACCACCAGCCGCCCGCGCAGCGCCTCGACGACGCGGTCGGCGATCTCGTCCTGCAGGGCGAAGACGTCGCGCGGCTCGCGGTCGTACTTACCCGACCAGAGGTGCGCTCCGTCGGCCACGTTGACCAGCTGGATGGAGATGCGCAGCCGGCCGCCGGATTTGCGCACGCTGCCTTCGATCACCTTCTCGACGCCCAGCCGCTCGCCGATCCTGCGCAGCTCCTCTCCCTGTGTCCTGAGCTGTGCGGCCGACATCCGCGCCAGGATGCGCAGCCCATGGAGCTGCCCGAGAGCACGGATCAACTCGTCGGCCATGCCCTCGCAGAAATAATCCTGGTCGGGCTCGGCGCTGAGGTTCACGAACGGCAGCACGGCGATCATCGGCAGCCGCCCCTCGCCGATGGCGGCCCGCGCCGGGGCGATCAGGGTGCTGGGCTCCGCCGGCGAGCGCGCGCTCGAGGAAGCTTCCAGCGCCGCCATCAGCTCGCGGGCGGAGGGGAAGCGCTCCTCGGGCGTCTTGCGCAGGCAGCGCCAGACCAGGCGCTCGACAGCGGGCGGCACCGCGCAGCCGGCCGCCGCGAGGCCGGGCGGCTCGTGGCTGAGGATGGCGTTCATGGTCTCGACCGCGGAGTCGCCGCTGAAGGCGCGCCGGCCGCTGAGCATCTCGTAGAGCACCGCGCCGAACGAGAAGATGTCGGAGCGCAGATCCGCCGGTTGGCCCCGGACCTGCTCGGGCGACATGTAGCCCACCGTGCCCAGGACCATGCCGGGACGCGTCGCACCCGACGCCGGCGCCGCGGCTTCGGCGCCGGTCTGCTTGGCGAGGCCGAAGTCGAGGATCTTCAGCCGGCCATCGAGGGTGACGAAGAGGTTGGCCGGCTTGAGATCGCGGTGCACGACCCCCTTGGCATGCGCCGCGGCGAGGCCAGCCGCGATCTGGCGGCCGAAGTCGACAGCGCGCTCGACCGTCAGCGGGCCGAGGCGGAGGGGCTCGAGCAGCGTCTCGCCCTCGAGCAGCTCGGTGACCACGTAGGGGGACTCGGTCTCGGTGCCCACGTCATAGACGGCGAGCAGGTTGGGATGATTGAGCGAGCCAGCCGCGCGCGCTTCCCGCGTGAAGCGGGCAAGCTCCGCGCGGTCGCCCAGCGCGCGCTGGGGGAGGACCTTGATCGCGACCTCTCGTCCCAGCCGCGGGTCGCGCGCCCGGTAGACGCGGCCCATGCCGCCGGCGCCGAGGAGGGCCACCACCTCGTAGGGACCCAGCCGCGAGCCCGCGGCGAGGTCGTCGGCAGGCTCGCTCGCCTCGAGGCCGGCGAGGCCTTGCAGGGCCGGCGTCTCGATGAAATCACCGGCCTCCTCGTGGGCGGCGAGGAGCGATTCGACTTCGCCGCGTAAGCCCAAGTCCTCGCCGCAGGCGCCGGCGAGGAACGGCGAGCGCTCGGCCGCCGGCCTCTCGAGGGCCGCGGCGAAGAGATCGTTGAGCTGCCGCCAGCGCTGGCTATCCATCGGTGCCAAGAATCGTGCAGTCGAGGTTCGCGGCGCGTCCGTTCAGGCCCTCTAGCTCGGGGGATGCGACCCGTCCCCCTTGAGGCGGCGGAAGAGCCAGGCCTTCGCCATGCGCCAGTCACGCGTCACCGTGGACGGGGAGACGCCGAGCAGCTCGGCCGTGTCTTCGATGCTCAAGCCGGCAAAGAACCGCAGCTCCACCAGGCGCGCGCGCTCGGGATCGAGCTCGGCGAGCTCGCCGAGCGCCGACTCGAGCGCCAGGAGATCGACGTCGGGCACGACGGACAGCGCCGCCCCAGCCTCCTCCAAGGAAACCCTATACCAGCCGCCCGCCCGCTTGGTGCGGGCGCGTGCCCGAGCGTAGTCCACCAGCACCCGTCGCATCATCTGGGCGGCCACCCCGAAGAACTGGCTGCGGTTCTGCCAGGCGACGCCGTGCTGCCCCACCAGCCGCAGGTACGCCTCGTGGACGAGCGCCGTCGGGCGGAGGGTGTGGTCGTGCCGTTCGCGGCGCAAATACCGGGCGGCCTGATGCTTCAGCTCTTCGTACACCAGCAGGAGCGCTCGCTCGCCTGCCGCGAGGTCGCCTAGGCTCCAGGCTTGAAGCAGTTCCGTGACGTCTTCGCTCGAGGCTTTGCGCATGAGCCGCCGAAGGCGCGGTGTGGTGCGATGCAGGTTCCTCCAGGCTATGCAGTTGCGGCGTGCAAAGTCAACCAAGCCAGGCCCCCGGTGGTGGCTCATGAGCCACTACCAGGCCCCCCGCCCCCCCGGCGCCCCCCGCCCCCCGGCCCCGCCGGCCAGGCATCGGCCGGCGGATCTGGCCGGGTCGAGAGGGTGGCTCGCCCGGCGCCCGATGACCAGGTTTTCCTTCCGAGAGCGCGTTGTCAAGCAGGGGCCGGAAGCGGCCCCCTCTCGAAAGGAGGAATTCTCATGGCGCGTTCCAAACTCTTCACCGCTGCCGGCGCCGGCATCATACTGGCCTGCAGCCTGCTCGGTGCCCGCGCCGCCGCGGCCGACCCCGAGCGCTTCCTCTATGTCTGGGCAGGCGATCAGGCGCGCAAGGCCCCCGACTTCCTGGCGGTGATCGACTTCGACCAGGAGTCGCGCCACTATGGAAAGGTGATCAGGACGGTGCCGTTGCCGCCCCCCGGAGAGAGCGGCAACGAGCCGCACCACGTCGGTCTGTCGGCCGACGGCAGGGTGCTGGCGACCGGCGGACTCCTGTCGGTGCTCAAGGGCCAGAAGGAGATCTTTTTCTTCGACGTCAGCGACCCGTGGGCGCCGCGGTTGATCAGCGAGGCCGCCCCGCCGTCGTCGTCGATCACCGACGAGTTCTACCCGCTTGCCGAGGGCGGCTTCCTGGTGACGATGATGGGCGGCGCGCAAGGCCACGCACCGGGTCGGGTCGTCGAGTTCGACCGCAGTTTGCGCCTCGTTGCCGAGCACCCCGCCGAGCCGCCCACCGACGGCTTCAATCCACATGGCATCTCGGTGCGGCCGGAAGTCAACCTGATGGTGACGAGCGATTTCATCTGTCCCACGACCACTCTCCACGCGGTGCCTGGCGGCCTCGATCTGCGCGGCAGCGTGCGGGTGTGGGACTTCAAGAACCGCACGATCATCAGGACCATCAACACCCCATCGCCGGCCGGCACGATCGACGTGCGCCTGATCCCGCGCGACCGCAAGCTGCGAGCTTTCACCGCGGGCATGACCGACGATAAACTCTATCTGATCGACACGCAGGAGGGGACTGCCACGCCGGTATTCGACTTCTCGACGATCTCACCCGGCGGCTGGCCACAGCTCATGCGCATCACCCGTGACGGCCGGCGGCTCTTCGTGTCGATGAACGTGGCGGGCAAGGTCGCGATGCTCGATATTTCCAACCCGGAACAGCCGCGTCTCCTCGACGCTCTGGACCTCGGCAAGGACTCCGGACCGCACTACATCGCCCTGACGCGAGACGAGCAGCGACTGGTCATCACCGATTACTTCTTGAACGAGGATGAGTTCGGCAAGGTCCATGCCGAAGGGGATCACCGCGTTCACGTGGCCAACGTCACACGCTTTCACCTGGCGCTCGATCCGCGGTTCCAGCTCGACTTCAATGCCCTGCCGGCCGGCCCGGCGCGACCGCATGGCGTGGCCATGAAGTGAGCCCATCGGCGGCAAGGGAGCAGCCGACGATGACCTCGAGGAAGACGGCATGACCACGACGCAGACGGACGCCGACGCCTTTCGGCGTTTCGAGCTGGCGAGCTGGGAGAGAGTGGCGGGGCGCTTCGCCACCAGCTGGGAGGGCTTGACGGAGCGCTTCGCCAGGCCGCTGCTCGCGGCGCTCGAGGTGCGGCCGGGGACGCGGCTGCTCGACGTCGCATGCGGTACCGGCTGCGTGACGGCAGCCGCCGATGCGATGGGCGCGGCAACCGTGGGTGTCGATTTCTCGCCCGCGATGCTCGAGCAGGCGCGGCGGCGGCACCCCGGCCTCCACTTCGAGGAAGGGGATGCCGAGGCCCTCCCTTTCGCGCCGGCGAGCTTCGAGGTCCTCGCCATGGGCTTCGGAGTGCTCCACCTGGCCCGCCCGGAGAGCGCGTTTGCCGAGGCGAGCCGCGTGCTGCGCCAGGGTGGGCGCTTTGGCTTCACGCTGTGGGCGGGGCCCGAGGAGTGCGCCGGCGACAGGATCGTCGCCGGCGCGCTCGAGGTAGCCGGCGACCCCGGCGACTCCGAGAGCGAGCTGCCGGCAGGTCCGCCTGCCGGCCGCTTCCGCGATTCCGAGGAGTGCCGCCGGGCGCTCGGCGACGCGGGTTTCGTGCGTGAGTCGCTGACCTTTGCCACGCACACCGTCGCCTGGCTCTTGCCAGGGCCCGACGATCTCTTCGAGCTCGAGCGATCGGCGGGGGTGCGAACCGCGGCGTTCCTCGCGCGGCAGATTCCGGAGCACCTGACAGCCATTCGCGCCGCGATGCGCGAAGCGGTCGCCCGCCACCGTACCGCGGCCGGCTACGCCATCCCCATGACCGCCCACATCGTCACCGCGCGCGCCGCCTGATGGGGGCACGTCCGTTGCCCGAGGAAGAAAAGCCAGCGGTTCATCGTGGCGGCGTCCCTTCGGCCGGCTCCACCGCGAAAACGGCGGGCTTGAGAGCATAGACGCCCATATCGTGGGTGCCCGCATATGGCGCTGGCGCGGCTGCATGAGGATCTGTCGCCCCTGGAATGAGGTGAGTCCCTGGGCGAGCCTTGCGCCTCCCGCGGCGGTGCCAGAAGGGAGAGGTACGGACCCGAGGCCCCGGTCATGACGCCGGGGTCACGGTTGGCTGCCCCATTAGACGGGGAGCCGGAGAAGAGCACAGCGTGCGATCTCCGCGTAGGACGCTGGGACGGCCTTGCCGCAGAAGGAGAGGACCTCCGTGGCTGGACCGAATGCCAACGCCAGCGAGTCCGGCGGGAGATCTCTCGGCAGCGGCAGCGCCTGCGCCCCAATACCATGGAAAAATAGCGACCACGCTCCTTCGTCGAGCTTCGGAGGCAGAAGCAACAGGATCTTCTCTGGAGGACACGTGGCCACTACGTGCAGAACTTCCCAGACGACGCCTTTCGTGTGGCCGGCCAGGATACAAACGATTGAGCATGCCTCGACGAGGCGAGACACTTCGTCCTGCCATTGATCGTCGGCAACGTACTTGCGTGCGGCACCGAGTCTCGGAAGCCGCTCGCCCGGTCTTCCGATTGCGATCACCGGGCTGATCTCAGACAGTCCGCGGCATAGGACCTCCTCAAATGTCAGCTCTCTCCTTTCGGTCCAGAACTTGAGGTTGGTGATGGTCCACATCTCAGACTCGCGCTTTGCCATGTCAAATTCGGGAGGAGCGGGCGCAGCGTCCGCTGCAAAGGGCCTCAGGTACAGAAGCGGGGGCGGGCCTGGGAGCTCGAGCACCTCGTCAGCAGTGCGGAGCATGTGCTGTCTCGCCTTGGCGAAGGTCCTTGATGCCGTCCGCACAAGTTGGAACCCAAGAAAGGCGATGATCGGTGGTAGCAGGAATGGCAAGTTCAGGACTGGGTTCAGCTCTTTCCAGAGAACGAGGAGCAGGGCGGCAAGGAACCAATATGAGAACGCTGCCGATGACGAGAGGACTCCAAGAGGAGTTAACTTATGGTACGTACCTCGGAAGAGCGCGAGACCGACGGTTAGCAAGAAGAGGATGACCATGGGGATGAGTGCGGCGAGGAAGGCAACCCACGCTTCGGTGAGTCGAGGTTTGAGCGCGGAAGCAGCCGGGCTGGTGAAAAGAAGCACTTGGACGGCAGCGACCAGTCGTGAAGCCGCTCGCAGCGCACTGGCGATGGCGGCTGCCCCCAGAAGAGAGATCAAGATTCGCCGTGGGCCTGCCCACCGTAACCGCCGCCTGACTCGAAGGCACCTTGTTACGACGGCAGTGGCGACGCCTCTTGCTTCATTCCGCGTCTGTGACTGCATCATGTTTTAAAGCGCCTACAATCGACCCGACAATGTGTCCGACAAAGCCATACCCGATCGTCAACAAGAAAAGCAAACCGAGACGAGGCCACAACGTGGCTAGGTTCAATGCCATGCAGACCGCCACCGCGGCAAGATCCGCGGTGGCGGCTCCACGTCGAGAAGGTGCGAGCAAAGAGGCGATAATCCCGCCGACGCCAGCCGCGACGAGACCTATCGGGAGCACATAACCCCAGAACGGATTGAATAGCCAGGACCATCTCTGAGTGATGCCAACAGAGTTAGATGCCAATGTCGCGACTGCGTATCCCAGTGCACCACCTATGAGGCCGAAGAATATATGCGGTTTTTCGTTCATGCTCATTACCCTATGGGTCGGTGAGAATTGCTGGGAAGGCGGGGGAGGGAACGGCGACGCAAAATTCGGATCTATTCACTGCCATTCATCATACGCGACTTTGGTCAAGCGCGCTAGGACGGCGGCGCTGAGGGAAATCCACCTTGCCGGCTGAGGGAAATCCCCCTTCCCGTCTGGTGGCCGCGGCATCTACGCTTGCAGGGTCGGGCGGCCTCGTCGCGGACGCGGCCAGCCGCCTTCAGCGGCTACCGGGGCCGTCCGGCACTGGCAGGTTGTTTGCAGCACGGGACACCCGGTGATCGCGCCCTCTCGATCGCCACCCCCCCGAAGGAGGCAGCCGATGATCCGTCGAGATCGCGTCCGTCGCCCTCCAGCAGCCCGGAGCCTGCTGCTCTTCGCCGGTGCCTTGGTCGCTCTCGCCACCCCCTCGCTCGGCGCTGCCGGCGCTGCCGGCGCCAAGGCCAGCCAGTCCGTGGTGATCGGCCCGCCGGTCGTACCGGTGTCGTCGCCGGCGCTGCGCGACATTCCGCCGATCAACACGACCCCCGAGGTCCCGTACCTGGTGCCGAATCCCCAGACCGGGATTCGCTTCCCGGTGCCGGTGCAGCCGCCGGTGGACACCGCGGTCCAGACCGCGCCGGGTCTCAGCGCGCCCAATCCCGCCCCGAGCGGCACGCCGGTCAACTTCGAGGGCACGCCGGTCAACAACGCGGCGCCCCCCGACAGCGACGGGCGAGTGGGACCGAATCATTACATCCAGTTCGTCAACACCCGCTTTCAGATCTTCGACAAGACCGGCCATTCTCTCTATGGCCCTTTCCTGGGCAAGACGCTGTGGCAGTTCCTGGGCGGGGTCTGCGCCGTCCACAACGATGGCGATCCGATCGTCGCCTACGACAACCTGGCCGACCGCTTCATCCTCACCCAGTTCACTACGGACGTTCCCGCCGGTCCGGTCCAGGGCTCGCATCAGTGCTTCGCGATCTCGCAGACTGGCGATCCGCTCGGGCCCTGGTATCTCTATGACTTCCGCACCAGCACCGACCCGGCGCTGTTCGAGGACTATCCGCATCTCGGCGTGTGGCCGGACAGCTATTACATGACCACCCGCGAGTTCAACGGCACCAGCTTCAACCAGGACAACATCTACGCCTTCGAGCGCGCCGCGATTCTCGCCGGCATCCCCGCCCGCATCCAGGTCAACAAGACCTTCGACGCCGCGATCGGCGACGGCGCCCTGCCCTCCGATCTCGACGGGCTGACGCCGCCCCCCGCCGGGTCGCCGAACTACGTGGTGCGGTATGGCTCGCCCTTCAACGACGGCACGACGGCGGATACCCTGGACATCTGGAAGGCCTCCGCCAGCTGGGGCGCGACGCCGAGCCTCACCGTGACCGGGCCGACCCTGGTCCCCGTCACCACCTTCAACGACATCTTCTCGTGCATCTCGGCGAACCGCGCCTGCATCTCGGAGCCGGTGCAGCCGATGAGCCCGGCGACGCCGCAGGACTACCTCGACGTCGTCGGCGACCGCGTCATGTTCCGCAATGCGTACCGCAACTTCGGCGACCACGAGTCACTGGTCTTGAACCACACCGTGAACGTCGGCGCCTCCGGCGCCGATCAGGCGGCAATTCGCTGGTACGAGGTGCGCAGCCCCGGCAACTCTCCGGTCCTGTTCCAGCAGAGCACATATTCGCCGACCGATCTCAACGATCCCACCGCCAACCGCTGGATGGGCTCGATCGCGATGGACAATAACGGCAACATCGCCCTGGGATACAGCAAGTCGGGGCCCAAGACCTTTCCCTCGCCGATGGTCACCGGCCGGCTCGCCGGCGATGCGGTGAACACCATGGGATCGGAGCTGGTGATGTTCCCAGGCGCCGGCAGTCAGATCGGCACCGGCAACCGCTGGGGCGACTACACCGCGATGACCGTCGACCCGCGCGACGGCTGCACTTTCTGGTACACCAACGAGTACCTCGCGGCAAGCGGCTCGTTCAACTGGCACATGCGCATCGCCGCGTTCCGCTTCCCTTCCGATCAGTGCAGCGCGCCGCCACAAGGGACCTTGACGGGAACGATCACCAATTGCGCCTCGCACGCGCCGCTGTCGCACGCCCTGGTGACGCTCGACGACGGCTTCTCGGGCGCCACCGACGCCAACGGCCACTACTCGATCGTCACCTCGCCCGGCAGCTACATGGCGACCCCGTCCTCGCCCTTGCGCGGCTGCACCGCCGGCTCGCCCACGCAGGTGACCATCGCCAACGGCGTCACCACCAGCAAGGATTTCTGCATCGACGGCGTCCCGCAGTACGCCTTCGTCGCGGCGGCGGTCGACGACAGCAGCGGCAACGGCAACGGCATCCTCAATCGCGGGGAATGCGACAACCTGAACGTCACCATCCAGAACGTCGGCTGCCACGACGCCTCGGGAGTCTCCTCCACCCTCAGCTCCGGGACGCCGAACCTGACGGTCGCCTCGACGTCATCCGCGTATCCCAACCTCGCGATCGGGCAGACCCTGGTCGAGTCGACGCCGTTCCAGGTGAGCGTCGGCAACAACTACGTCTGCGGCACCCCGGCGGCCTTCTCGCTGGCGGTGGCGGACGGGAACGGCGGCGCGGGCGCGCTGGCCTTCTCGCTCCCCACCTGCGGGCCCAGCAGCACGCCGGTCGTCTTCGCCAATCAGACGCTCGACACCAGCAGCTCGGTGCAGGTGTCGCGCCTGGGACGCGATGGCTCGCCGAGCGACTGCAGCGCCGCCAAGGCCTGCCCCGGCCCGCTGCAGACCGCGACCGGCAACCGCTTCTACAACGCCTACCAGCTGCACACCCCGCCGATGACCGCGCCGGTCTGCGTGGACGTCAAGGTCGACGCGCACTGCGGCACCGGCAACGAGATCTTCAGCGCCGCCTACACGGGCCAGGTGGCCGGCTACGACAAGACGATGCTGTGCGGCGGCTACCTGGGCGACGCCGGGGTCGTGGGTCTCGGCGACACGGTGCCGAGCGCCACGTACTCGGTGGTCGTGCCGCCCGACCAGGACTTCATCGTGGTCGTCGACACCATCAACTCCCCGACCCAGACCTGCGCGGGCGCGGGCAACGGCTACTCGGTGACCGTCTCGGGCTACTACGACACCTCGACGGTCGCCTCGCACCTCACTCTCACTTGCCCGTCCTCGCCGCCGGTCTGCGCGGCGCCGGGCCAGCAGTCGGCCAGCGTGTCGTATCCGGCCCCGATGGTGGCCGGAAACTGCGGCGCGAGCGGCACGCCGAGCTGTGCGCCGCCTTCGGGCTCGGCGTTCGCCGTGGGCTCGACCGCGGTCAACTGCTCGGTGACCGTAGGACAGGCGACGGCCACCTGCTCGTTCTCGCAGGTCGTCAACCCGACCCCGGACGCCACCATCTCCGCGCCGCCCTCGGTCAAGCCGAGCTCGACCGGCAACGTGGCCTCGGTGCCGGAGGCCGGCGCCGGAGCCACCTACAGCTGGTCGATCGCCAACGGCACCATCACCGGCGGCCAGGGCACCCGGCAGATCACCTTCAGCGCCGGCGTCTCGGCGCCGGTGGCGCTGCAGGTCCAGGTGCAGTCGAGCGCCGGCTGCGCCAACACCGCGAGCGCCTCGGTGCCGCTCGTCGCCTCGACCTCCTACTACACGCTGGCCCCCTGCCGCGTGGTGGACACCCGCGGCGCCAACGGCACCTACGGCGGGCCGGCCCTGCAGGGTGGCGGCGCCCAGCGCGTCTTCCCGATCGCCGGCAAGTGCGGCATTCCCGCCGACGCCAAGGCGGTGGCGCTCAATCTCACGGTCGTCGCGCCAACCGCCGGCGGCGACGTGCGCGTCTTCCCGTCGGGCATCGCCGTGCCCAACGTCATGGCCGTCGACTTCCTGGCGGGAGACGTCCGGGCCAACAACGCGGTGCTCGGCCTCGGGGGCAACCCGGCGGGCAGCCTGACGGTGCAGAGCGACCTCAACGGCACGACCAACTTCATTATCGACGTCAGCGGCTACTTCAAGTAGAGCCGGCCGGTTTGGGCCGGCTCTACGGCCTCGCTCTGGAGCGCCTACCGCTCGCGCGGCTCGCGCAAGGCGGATATCTCATGGAAAATTCGGAGTAGAATTCCGAGATTTCGTTGTATAATACTTGGATCATGATCGATAGGGCGATCTCGGCGGCGCGCAGGGGCTGGGCGTCGAGCAGCGGCCGGAAGGTGCAATCGACGGCGGCTCCAGGCACGTGGCGTTAGGCGATCTCGAGGGTGCGGCGGAGCATGGCGAAGGCGAGCGCACGGAAGCCGATGGTCGCGACCGGGCAGCCGAGCATTGACGGACGCTCTCCCTTGGCCTATGCTTACAGCCTATGCCGGTGGGGATCCCTATGGCGCCAGTCATCGCAAGAATCTTTCGCAACGGCCGCAACCAGGCGGTCCGTATCCCTGTGGAGCTGAGCCTGGACGCGGAGACCGTGACGATTGAACGGCAAGGTGACGTTCTGATCATCCGTCCGTTGGCTTCAGGCGGTTGGGATCGCTTCTTTGCCGACCCGTCGCTCGTATTGCCGCCGGAGTTCAGGCTGGAAGACGATCCGCCTCCCCAGGAACGCTCCAGGCTCTGATGTACGTCCTCGACACCGACATCTGCAGCTACCTCATGAAGCGCACTCAGCCTGCGCTGATCGAGAAAGTGAGGACCTTCGCACCTCGCGATCTCAAGGTGTCCGTCATCACCCTCTTCGAGCTGGAGTATGGAATCCTCCGGAGCGACCGTCGCGAGCCCCTGCGCCGCGTCGTCCGGGCCTTCTTGGAGAACGTCGAGCTCCTGACCTGGACGGACACCGCGGCGCGCGAAGCCGGTGCTGTCCGGGCTGAGCTCGCGGCGGCGGGCAGTCCGATCGGCGCCTACGACCTGCAGATCGCTGGACACGCTCGCAGCTTGGGCGCGACCCTCGTGACCAACAATCACCGGGAGTTCTCTCGCGTATCCGGGCTCCACCTGGCGGATTGGGTGGAAGGCGCAAGCCTGCCGGAGTGAGCTGGCCCTACACCCGCCGGCAGGACGGCCGCAGTCATGGACACGTCGCGAAGGCGCTGGTGTCCTGGATTGGTTGGAACTTCGTTTTCGGGGGGTTCTCGTAGATCTTCTTGATCCCCGTTCGGGTGTCGGTGACGGTGATCAGGACGTTGACGTTGGTCAGGCCACCGGCGAAGACCCAGTAATGGCCGTCCAGGCCGCAGCCGTCGAGGATTTTCACCACCACTTCGACGCTCGCGCTGGAGAAGAACCAGAGATCGCCGGTGTCGGCGGTGAGTTGAACGACCTGCGCCGTGCCGGAGGTGCCGCCGCCGGCGTCGAAATTCGCTGTCACCTCGAAGCGGCCGCCGTTGAGGCAGAGCGCGGTCGGACTGGCGAGACAGGGCGCCGTCCCGGAGCTCGCAATTGGGTTCCAGTCCGAGCCGAACCCGTCCGCGATCCAGGTGCGGTAGGAGCCGGCCTTGTCGGTGAGGGTCACGCCGGCGTGCGGCTCGCCCGCGCAGGCGCGGTAGAGCAGCAGTCGCGTGCCGTCGGGGGAGCCCTTCGGGACGCCCTCGACGCAGTCCGGGGCGGCGGGCAGGCTGAGGTCGGTCTCCACCTTGCCCTCGGTCCAGGCATCGCTCGAGAACGCGTAGAGGCGGCGCTCGGTGCGGCCGGGCAATCCGGCCGGCGCGCGTGGGAAGCCGCGCGAGCTGTAGATGGTCTTGCCGTCGGCGCTGAAGCCGGGATCGGCGTCGCCGCTCTGCTCCATCCCGGCGGGGGTGCAGTTCGGGCCGCCGTCGGTGACCTGGGTGCGGGTGGTGCCGTCGGGGCGAATCTTGTCGAGCCGGACCTTGAAGCAGTCGTTCGTGTCTTGGGCCACGGCGAAAAGGATCCAATCGTCACTGGACCAGGCGAAGTCGTACCACCTCATGTCGCCCAAAGCGCCGCTCGGCCCCCCGACCAGGTGCGAGCCTGATCCGTCGGCATTCATGATCGAGAGCGAATCGCCATAGATCGAGCCATAGGCGATGCGCTGGCCGTCGGGCGACCAGGCGGCTTGGAAACTCCTCCCGGTGTCGGTGAGCCGGGTCTCCTTCGCGCTCGCGAAGTCATAGACCACCACGTCCGTCTGGGCGTTCGGAGTGCCGTAGGCGCCGACCAGGAACTTGGTGTAGACCAGCCGCGTGCCGTCGGGTGAGAAGTGGGGGAGGAACTTGTTCAGGCCGTCGTGCGTGATCTGCGTGAGGTTGGAGCCGTCGAGGTTCATGGTGAAGATTTCTTGGATGTTGCCCCCGCCCGGGATGCCGGGCGCCTCGAAGACGATCTGGGCTGCGGACGGCGCGGCCCCGGGGCGCTCGACGAGCACGAGGGAGCGAGCCGGGACGGTCAGGACGGCGGACGGCGCGACGGCGTGCGGCGGGCGCGCCGGATCGTCGAACACGGTGACGGCGGTCGGGGTCGCGCCGACGGTGGCGGTGCGCGCTTCGGCACCGCGGTTGACGAGCAGCACGCGCACCCTGCCCGCCCCGTCGCGCGATGCCAGCACGGCGCCCATCCCGCCGTCGAGCCGTCCGCCGGCGTTGCCGATCGGCGCGAGGCGCGACGCGCCGCTGCCGATCACCTGCGCGAGCAGCTGGTAGGCGTAGTAGGCCGGCTTCGGGCTGCCGTCGTGGTGGATGAACGCGAGCGCGGCCGGCGCGCCGTCATAGAACTCCCAGAAGATCGAGTGATGGGCGCGGGTGAGGCCCGCCCCGGCGCCGAGCGCGATCACCGTCGCATGGTGCAGCGCGAGGTCCATGGTCTGCGGATCGAGCGTGGTCTGGTCGAGCGACGGCCCCCACTCGGCGAGCGCCAGCTCGACGTCGCGGCGGCTCGCCGACGCCCGGCGCGCGGCGGCGACCTCCTCGATCTTCGCGACGATCACGAGCGGGTCGTCGTCGTACCCATGGAAGGAGACGAAGTCGAACGGCACGCCGGCCGCCGCGAGCGGCGGCAGCAGCTGCGCGGCGGTCGATGCGGCAGCGAAGCTGCCGAGGCCGATGCGGATCGCCTGGCCGTCCCGGTTCGCGGTCTGCCGGCGGTAGGCGTCGAGCGCCCGGAGCGTCGTCACCGCCGTCTGGAGATAGCTGTTGAAATCCCCGACGCTCGGGTTCCACGCGTAGGCGAGCTCCGGCTCGTTCCAGAGCTCCCAGGTGCGCACCGGCCGCCCCGGCTCGCCGCTTGACCCCTCGACGACGCGCTTCACCAGCCCGGCGACGGCGGCGGCGAAGACGGCCGGATCGGCGGGGCGCACGTTCGAGACGCGGTTGGTCCAGGTGGTGCCGCACGCGCCCATCCAGTCCGCGTTGGTGCGCGAGGGCGTCTGGTTGGCGGCGAGCGCGCGCGGCATGTGGTCGACGTCGAGATAGGGCTCGGCGCCGAACGCGGCCGCCACGTCGAGGACCGAGCGCACGTAGCCGAGCCGGTAGCGGCTGTCGTCGGCGGTCATCGCGAGGGTGACGGGCGCGCCGTCGGTGTAGGCGAACCAGTCGCGAGCGCCGATGAGGTCGAGGTCCGTGGTGCCCGGGGGCGCGAAGGCCTGCGGCGGGTATTGCTGTACGGGGCAAGGGCTGCCGTCGGTGAGCCGCGGCAGGAGCCGCGTCGCGAATTCCCAGCGGCCGAGGCCCACGCGCCACTCGGCGAAGCCGGCCGCCTTCATCAGGGACGGCAGCCGCGGCACGCGATCGTAGTTGAACAGCGCGCCCGAGAGGTCGTACTGGCCGAGGAGGGCCGGCGCCAGCGTCCCAGCCGGCGATGCGGGATCGAAGGTCAGGGCCCAGTCGACCGCGGGAGCGGCCGGCGCGGGAGAGGAGGATGCGGGCAACGGCAGGGCGCAGAGAAGGAGGGCCAATCCCATCGATCGTGAGCGCAGGCGTCGTCTCATCACCGCATCCCTCCATGTCGCTCCCATGCGTCCCAAGCTCCTCGACCTGCCGGCAAGGCCGCGGCCGTCGCCGGCGCCATTCGTCCATTGGTGGCGCCGGAGACGGCGCCGTATGACACCAGACGGAGATCGGCGGAGATCGGCGCAGCGGGATGAGTGTCGCCGATTGGGCCGCGGGCAAGCAGCTTCGCCGTGTCGTGGGGACGCCGCGGCGGCCGTGAGCCCGTCCGCTAACGCAAGCGTGTCCCCGGCTCCGGTCCGAATGCGCATTCATATTCAGTAGTAGAGAGCTGTAGAGCTCCGAGCGCGGCAGGCTGGAAGCAGCCGGAGCCAGAGGCCTGAGATCGATCCTCGATCGGCCGATCTGTCGACGAGGTCCAGGTAAAGGAGAACCCGTGAGAACGACAGCCACCCCCGCGGGCAGCGCGGGTTGGAAACAGCTGTGCTTCGCCGTCCCTCTGGTTGCGCTGTGCGCAGCCGCGCCAGTGCTCGCCATCAATCCCCTGCCGCCCCCTGCCTTCTCGCTCCCCCAGGTGGCTTTTTACTGCAGCTTCGTGTGGCCGAACGGTGGCGGCGGCCTATCGGAGTCCGCCCAGGGAGACTACAACAGCAACCCTTGCGGGCAGGCCCCGGGCGCGACGATCATGCGGACCGGGATGCTCACCAACGATTTCTGGAATATCGCCGAGGAGCGGTGTGACCCGAACTATTACTGGATCGAGGAGACCTGGGGAGGAGCCGGCGCTCTCGGCCTGGCTTTCAACGACGCGGTCAACACGCAGACCGGAGGCAACTGCTTCTCGAAGGTCACCATCGGGGCGACCCTGCGGGGCGTCGAGGACACCGTCGGCGGGACGGGCTACTGGTCGGACCCCGCCAACTCGTTCAGCATTCCGGTGCCCGCCGCCTTCGACCACACGGGCAAGAGCTTCAACGCCGCGTTCTTCCAGAGCGCCATCGTCACCGAGCTGCAGCAGAACCCGCCCGTCGGCTATGCCCAGCCCGTAGGCTATCAGCTGTCCGTCCGCGCGCCCCTCACGCCCGCGGACCCCTCGCCCGCTCCGCTGGGCGCCGAGGTGCTGGTCGATCTTGCGATCGGCAACGTCGTCGGGTACAAACCCCTGCCGTCCGGGGTCTACAATGCTCCGAACGGATATCCTTACAATCCCTCGAACGGGTTCACCGGCACCGCCAACGGGACCTCCTCGCAGGACCTGGGAAATCCGCCGATGGACGTCAACCGGCGCTTCGATTCGGCGAGCATCGCCAAGACCATCACCGCGGTGGCGCTGATGGCGGCCCTCGAAGACCTCGCCGCGTACAACAACCCCCAGCAGGTCACTCTCGAGTCGCCGATCGCCCCCTATCTGCAGATGATCTGGCCGGCAGGAATCGATCCCTCGCTGCAGCCCATCACCTTCCGGGACCTGCTGCGGCACACCACTCCCCTCTGCAACCGGCCCGGATTCGGCGGCGACAGCTACGCGGCCTTGAAGGCCCTGATGGCGCAGCCACCCCCGCCGGCCGGCGATGGCGCCTGGCAGCCCGGCCCGACGAATGCGCAGCCGGGAATCTCTGCCTATTGCGACTCCAACTTCGCGCTGCTGCGGATCCTCATTCCGTTGCTGGTGGAGGGGCCCGGGGCGTTCACGAATCCCAATGGCGTCCTCAAGAGCGATACCGAGATCGATCGCTTGACCGCGGTCTCCTATCGCAATTACGTGCGCAGCAAGGTCTTCGACCCGATCGGCCTCCCCGACGTCGACGTCTTCTACAAGGGCCGTCTCCCGGAGACCATCTACTTCGGCTTCAACTTCTGCGGCAGACGGCGGTCGTGCCCCGGGGCAGGGGTGGCCATCCCGGACCAGATCAACGTCGGCGTCGGCGCCAACTACGGTTACGACATGCGATCCGACAGCCCGACCGGCGGCAACGTGCGCAGCGCCGGCTCCGGGTTCTGGTATCTGTCGGCCAAGGAATACAGCCTGTTCATCGCCAATCTCTGGGCCGGCAGGATCATTCCACTGCCCGCCGTGCAGCAGATGCTCGCGCCGACGCCGTTCTCGCTGGGGATCGAGAGGAGCTGGATTCTGGTCAACAACCAATGGCTCCCGACGTTCGGGAAGAATGGAGCAGGGGGCTGGGGAGGTCCTGTCACCCAGTGGGTGACTTTCCCCGATGGCTACACGGCGGTGCTGCTGGCGAACTCGAACGCCGGCGCGATCTCTTTCCGCGCGATGCTGGAGAAGTGGTACAGCGCCGCCTGGCAATAGCCAATAGCGAACCCGTCAGCTGGAGCTCGTTCTGCATGGCGGCGGTGGCGATGGGGGCCGCCGCCGCCAGGTCGTTGCCGCGCTGCGCAGCGGTTGCATGTCTAGTCTGACAAACCAGGGTGTCGCGGAGAAGGCCCCCAGATTCGTAATCAGCAGGTCATCGGTTCAATCCCGATCGTCGGCTCCATGGCAAATAACTAGAAATAAGAGAGTTGTTGCGCCTACATGCGTAGGCATTGCGGCCATAAGTTTTCGCTGCGTAAGCCCTGCGTAAGTTTTCTGACATACCGGCAGGTCAAGCGTGCCGGCAGAGCAGGCCCCGCGCGATGCACCTGGCGCATCGTCACGTCGATCCGCTTGCGCCATTGGTACAGCTCACAGAAGCGGCTGTAGCGGTAGAGCCCAGCGGCTCGCGCTCCCGGTACTCCTCCCAGAGCAGCTGCAGCGTCACGCTCTTGCCCTTGAGCTGCTGGTGCATGCATCATAGAGGGCCTCGCCGACCGGAGCCGACGCTCTCGAGCGCTCTCGCCATCGAGGTGCCGTCGACGTGGACGGAGGCCGTGCCCTTGCTGGCCGCGAGGTCGAAGGCGGTCTGGTGGGCGGCTGCCGAGCCGCGCAAATGTCCCTCCTTGACGATGCTCCCGTACACTCTGGACGACTTACTCATCGATCCTGCGAGTATAGGGCCTTAAGATTCGCAATGTCGTCAGGGCTAGGCTTACGGTTGAGCGCACCTTGTAGCATAACAGGATACATTATAGAGCTTCGGAGATTCGAATGGGGTAGGCCCAGGCAGTGACCAATTTCATGTAGGGCAACTGTTTCGACATCATATTTACCGAGACTGGCGCCGAGTGACCATGTCTCACTCTCGTTAAAATGAAGAGGCAGAGGCGCCGACGAGACAATCAGAGAGAATCCAGGCGGAAAGTCCGAGTGAGCAACCAAGCCCCTTGCGCTCATGTCGTAGTCAGGATCAGTCCCAGGGCGCCATTCAATGCTGATGTCAGGCGTACCGAGGGTCTCGACGAAAGCCAGGCCAACACCGGCCTCTGCCCACGTTGCGAACGCATCCCGAACAGCGGTGCGAAGGTCGCTACCGTTCAACGACATGAGGATATGTCCGAAGGAATAGCGAAGCGACTTCTTGGTCCACGGACCCAGCGCCATCGCACCTAAGGGATCTACATCGGGAAGCGCGCAGCGGGAGCTGGACATGGCCTCCCGTGTAACGTCGTCAAGCTGCGATGTCACCCTAATCCCCATATTTCGCTGAAATCTTTCCACTGTAGCGGCCCCGCCATCCAACACATCGTTAGTTGTGGCATCAGGATCAATATAGCCGAAGCGCGTCAGGTATCTCTTTGATGCCTGTTGCTTACTCGCCACTAGTCGATCGCTCGCAAGCGGTGCAGGCTGGAAGCCCTTCCGAATGGCGTCAGTGTGTTGATTGGGTGCAAGCTCCTCTAGATTAACTCTAACGGCGAACGCACGACGCCACCTGCTGCGGCGGTACTCGCTACGATATTCTTTCCACCAGAGATGCCCTGCTACGGCGCACACCAACCCACCGCAAAGGAGTATAATCCAGAGTCGCCCTTTCATCTGCCGATCTCCCTACCTACAGGCTGCGGAGAAAGGAGACAAGGGCATCCCGTTGCAGCGAGGAAAGTGCCTGGAAAGCGCCGGAGGATACGCTGGCCTCGCCTTTATGCTGTTCGATGGCAGACTCGACTGAGGGAGCGCGCCCATCGTGTAGATACGGAGGCCCAGTAAACCTGAGGCCCCATAGCG
>Ga0209118_1000142_pt1 | contig 47699 bp, 35 predicted proteins | sample BlaSpr_A8_Ref_M1_FD_187988 | JGI IMG/M metagenome (GOLD analysis project Ga0209118, IMG submission 187988) | Forest soil microbial communities from Thunder Bay, Ontario, Canada - Black Spruce, Ontario site 2_A8_Ref_M1 (SPAdes) (version 2) | ecosystem: Environmental > Terrestrial > Soil > Boreal... | reverse complement strand
GGGGCGAAGGTGGTGCTGACCCGGCCGCCATTCTCAGCGCGCCTTGGCGGCGGTGCGGCGCGGGTCCTGAACCTGGACGCGCTGCCGAAAGCGGTCGCGCGCCGCAGCGCCGCCGACCTGCGGCTGCCGGTCGACCCGCTGGACCTCGCGTACGTGATCTACACGTCCGGCTCCACCGGCCGCCCCAAAGGAGTGCTCGTCCCCCACCAGGCGCTCTCCGCGTACCTGGCCTGGTGCCTGCGGCGCTACGGGCTGTCGCACGGCCGCGGCGCGCCCGTCCATACCTCGCTCGGCTTCGATCTGACCGTCACCAGTCTGCTCGCGCCGCTGTGGGCGCGATGCCCGGCCATCCTGGTCCCGGATGCTCTGGGTCTCGACGGCCTGCGGGCGGTGCTCGCGCCGGCGGTGGACCTGAGCGTGCTCAAGCTCACCCCGGCCCACCTCGACGTCCTGGGCGCCTGGCTGGGCGACGGCGAGCTGGAGGCGAGCATCGGCTGCCTGGTGGTCGGCGGCGAGGCTCTGCACGCGGCCACCTTGGCCGTCTGGCACGCGGTGGCGCCGGCGACCCGGGTGATCAACGAGTATGGGCCGACCGAGGCGACGGTCGGCTGCTCGGTTCACGAGGTGAGCGCAGCCGAGCCGCCGCGCGACCCGGTGCCGATCGGCCGCCCGATCGACGGTGCCCGCCTGCGCGTCCTCGACGGCAACCTCCGGCCGGTGCCGATCGGCGTTGCCGGCGATCTCTGGATCGGCGGGTCGGGGCTGGCCCGCGGTTATCTCGACGATCCGGCGCTCACCGCCTCGAGCTTCCGCCCCGACCCCTTCGCGGAGCGAGCGGCGGAGCCCGGCGCACGGCTCTACCGGAGCGGCGACCGCGCGCGCTACCTGCCCGACGGCACGCTCGAGTTCCTCGGCCGCACCGACGAGCAGCTGAAAGTGCGCGGTTACCGCATCGAGCCGGCGGAGGTCGAGACGGCGCTCACCGCCAACCCGCTCGTCCGTGAGGCGGTCGTGGTGGGCGCGCACGCGGCAGGGGGCGAGACGGAGCTGGTCGCCTGGGTGGTCCCGGCCGCGCCGGGGCCGCTGCCGATCGCGCGGCTGCGCAGCGATCTGGCCGAGCGCCTGCCTGCCTACATGGTTCCCGGGCACTTCGAAGTCGCCGAGCAGCTGCCGCTGACCGCCCACGGCAAGGTGGACCGCAAGGCCCTGGCCGCGACCGACGCGACCGATCGGCTCGTCCATGGCAGCGGCGAAGACGTCGTGCGGCCCCGCAGCCTCGTACAGCATCAGATTCTCGAGATCTGGCGCGAGGTGCTGGGGGAGCGTGCCCAGGGGATCACCGACGACTTTTTCGAGAAAGGCGGGACCTCGCTGTCCGCCGTCAGGGTGCTGGCACGGATGCGCCGCCGCTTCGGTCTGGAAGTGCCGCTGTCGGCCTTCTTCCAGGCCCGCACCGTCGAGGCGCTGGCGCGTTGGCTGCGCGAAGCGGATCCCGCCGGCCGCTCTCCCCTGGTCGAGATGCAGCAAGGTCAGGGGGAGCTGCCGATCTGTCTGGTCCATCCGGTGGGCGGCGCGGTGCTCTGCTACGTGCCGCTGCTGCGCCATCTCGGCGCGCAGCAGTCGGTCATCGGGTTCGAAGCGCGCGAAGACGTGCCCTACGACAGCTTCGAGGAGATCGCGGCTGACTACATCGACCTGCTCGGCGCCAAGCTGCCGCGGGCGCCTCGGCTGCTCTTCGGGTGGTCGTTTGGCGGCACCCTGGCTTACGAGATGGCCTGCCAGCTGGCACGGCGCGGCGAGACGCCGGAGATGCTGGTGCTGCTCGACAGCGTCGCTCCGCGCCGCGACGAGCCGGTCGAGGAGGCACTGCTGGAGAAGGCGGACATCATGGACGATGCCCCGGCGTTCCTCGACGCTCTCGAGCGGGCGCTCGGTCTGCGGCTCCCGATCACCGGCGAGCAGCTCGCGCTCGTCCCTCGCGAGCGGCAGCTCGCCGCTCTGCTCGAGGCGGGGCGCCGCATCCATGTCCTGCCGGCAGAGATCGAGATCGAAGAGGTGGCGCACGCGCTGGCGAACTTCCGGCGGCTGCTGGCATTGGCGCGGGCCTGGCAGCCGCGCCCCTACCGGGGGCCCATGACGCTGCTGCGCGCCAGCGCGGTCGAGAGCTGGGTGTCGGCTGCCGGGCGGCAGCTCCGCGAAGGGGACCCGACCCTCGGCTGGGGGCGGCTCGCGGCCCGCACCGAGGTCCTCTTCTTGCCGGGCACGCATGCCTCGCTGGTGATCGAGCCCGATGTCGGAGCGGTCGGCCGGCTGCTGCGGACCCGCATCGACGAGATCCTGGACCGATCGCGAGCGCAAGGCGATCTGGTGCTCGAGGCCGCGGAATAGGAGATGTGCGGCTTCGCCGGCTATATCGATCTGAGCGGCGAACGCATGGCCGATCGGGAGCTGTTGGTCAGGATGACCGACAAGCTGGCCTATCGTGGTCCCGATTCCGCCGGCTTCTTCGTCGAGCGCCATGTAGGCCTTGGCTTCCGGCGGTTGAGCATCATCGACCTGGTGACCGGCGATCAGCCGATCTACAGCGAAGACCGCAACGTGGTCCTGCTCTGCACCGGGGAGATCTACAACTGGCAGGAGCTCCGGAGCGAGCTCGAAGCCTTGGGCCACGTTTTCGCGACGCGCAGCGACGTCGAGGTTCTCATCCATCTCTACGAGGAGGACAACTCGGCAGCGTTCCTGACGCGGCTCAACGGCCAGTTCGCTTTCGTGCTCTACGATCGGTCGCGGCAGGTCCTGGTGCTGGCGCGGGACCACTTCGGCGTGGCGCCGCTCTACCATGCCGTCGCCGGCGGGTACTTTCTTTTCGGCTCCGAGATCAAGGCGTTGCTCGAGCACCCGGCGGTGCCGCGCGAGGTCGACCTGACCGCGCTCGACCAGGTCCTCTGCCTGCCGGGAGTGGTCAGCCCGCGAACCCTTTTCAAGGGGATCGCCAGCCTCGAGAACGGTCGCCGCATCGTGGTGCGCGACGGGCGGATCGAGATCTCCACGTACTGGGATCTCGACTATCCGCTCGCCGGAGAGCTGCCCGACCAGGCGCCGGAGAGCTGCCACCTGGAGCGGATGGCCGCGGCGCTGGAGCGCTCGGTAAGGTATCGGCTGCAGGCCGACGTCCCGATCGGCCTCTACCTGAGCGGCGGCCTCGACTCCTCGCTGATCGCTGCCCTGGCGCGCCGGCTGCGCGGCCCCGGCCAGCACACCTTCTCGATCAGCTTTGCGGATCCGACCATCGACGAGGCGCGCTACCAGCGGCTGATGGCCGGCCGCCTGGAGGCCGTGCATCACGAGATCCGCTTCGACTGGCCGGAGATCGCCACGCGTCTCGAGGACGCGGTGTATCACTGCGAATGCCCGATCAAGGAGAGCTACAACACCTGCTCGCTGGCGCTCTCGGCAGCGGCCCGGAGCGAGGGTTTCAAGGTGATCCTGGGGGGCGAGGGCGCCGACGAGCTCTTCGCCGGCTATCCGGGATACGTCTTCGACCAGCTGGGTCCGCGGCGCGCGGGCAAACGGGATCCCGCCGCGCTCGCCGAGGAGGCCCTGCGGGAGCGGCTGTGGGGCGATCCCAACCTGTTCTACGAGACCGACCTGCACGCTTTCCGCTGCTCCAGGGCGGGCCTCTATTCGAAGGCGCTCAAGGGCGAGCTCGCCACGTTCGACTGCCTGAACTTCCCGCTGGTCGACAAGCAGCTGCTGCGTGGACGGCATCCGATCCACCAGCGCTCCTATCTCGATTTCAAGCTGCGGCTCTGCGATCACCTGCTCGCGGATCATGGCGACCGGATGGTGCTGGCCAACTCGGTGGAGGGGCGCTATCCGTTCCTCGACGTGGACGTGATCGACCTGGTGCGCGAGATCCCGCCCAGGCTCAAGGTGCACGACTTCACGGAGAAATACATCCTCAAGCGCCTGGCGAGCGATCTGCTGCCGCCGCAGATCGTGCAGCGGGAGAAGTTCGGGTTCCGCGCTCCCGGCTCGCCCTACCTGCTGCGCCAGCGGATCGAATGGCTCGACGATCAGCTCTCCTACGAGCGGATCGAGCGCCAGGGCTATTTCGATCCCGACAGGGTCGAGGCCCTGCGTGCCAAGGCGCTGAGCGGCGACCAGCTCAACCCGCATCTCGAGACCGACTTCCTGATGGTGGTGCTGAGCTTCAACCTCTTGTGCGATCGTTTCGCGCTGCCCGCGCTGCGCTGAGCGCTCCCGAATCGCGAATCATGCGCACAGTACTTGTCGACGGTGCAGATCACGGCGCAGCGGAGGCGTCAGCATGAGCAGGATCTTAGGTTTCTGCGGCGGACCCAACGCCATCCACGAGCAGGCCTATGAAGTCATTCCGGGCGGCATCCACGACGGCGCCGCGGTGCTGCTCGAGGGCGGCGAGGTGGCGGCCGCGATCGAGCAGGAGCGCCTCGACCGCATCAAGCACTCGAACAAGGCGCCGCTGCAAGCCATCCGCTGGTGTCTCGACTCGGCCGGCATCACCCTTGGCGAGGTCGATCACGTCGCCTTCTTCGGCGAGCAGGAGTTCTGGGATCGCAAGCTCGCCGAGCACTACCTGCAGCACTCCGAGCGAGTGCTGGCCGATGCCCGCAGCCTGCTGCGGCAGCTGCTCGAGCGCGGCCTGGATGGCAAGCTGCCCCACGGTCAACCGGTGTTCGTCGGCCACCATCTGGCCCATGCGATGAGCGCAGCGGCCCTTTCGGGATTCGACGACGGCCTGGTGGTGGTGATTGACGCCCAGGGCGACGACTTCGCCGGCGAGGTGTTCATGGCGCGTGGCACGGACCTGCAGAGCCTGCGGCGTCTGCCGGTAGCGCATTCGCTCGGCTACTTCTATCTCGACGTGATCCGACATCTCGGCTTCCATCTGTTCGACGAGTACAAAGTCATGGGGCTGGCTCCCTACGGCGACGCGTCGCGCTTCCGCCAGCTCTTCCGCTCCTTCTTCACCCTGCAGGCGGCAGGTGAGTACGCCCTGAGCCTGCAAGCCACGCGGCTGCTCGACGCCTGCTTGCCGCGCCGGCGCGACGAGCCGATCCTGCAGGTGCACAAGGACCTCGCGGCAGCGCTGCAGGAGACTCTCGAGACGCTGGTGTTCCATCTTCTTTCCCACTTCCGCGAGGCGACCGGGCAGAGCAATCTGTGCCTTGCCGGGGGGGTCGCGCACAACTGCACCCTCAACGGCAAGATCCTCGCCTCGGGCCTCTTTCGGCAGGTGTTCGTGCAGCCCGCCGCGCACGATGCCGGCTGCGCGCTTGGCGCGGCGCTCTTCGTCCATCATCAGAACGGCGGCGACCGGCGGCCGCGCGAGCTGCACCATCTCTACTGGGGACGCGCCCTGGGCGACGACGCCGAGATCGAGCAGCAGCTGGGCCTCTGGCGGCCGCTCATCACCTACGAGCGCCTGGCCGACCCGGTCGCCGCGGCCGCCAAGCTGCTGGCGCGGGGCGAGGTGCTGGGTTGGGCGCAAGGCCGCTCCGAGTTCGGGCCGCGAGCGCTCGGCAACCGCAGCATCCTTGCCGACCCGCGGCCCGCGGCCAACAAGGACCGCATCAATGCCATGGTCAAGAAGCGCGAGGCGTTCCGCCCCTTCGCTCCGGCGGTGATCGAGGAGCGGGCAGCCGAGTTTTTCGAGCTGCCGGAGGGTACGACGCGGTTGCCGTTCATGATCTTCACCGTCCCGGTGCGACCCGACAAACGCCGGCTTCTCGGCGCGGTGACCCACGTCGACGGCAGCGCCCGCGTGCAGACGGTCGAACGCAACACGAACCCGCGCTTCTGGCAGCTGCTGACTCGCTTTGGCGAGCTCACCGGCGTACCCCTGCTGCTCAACACTTCGTTCAACAACAACGCCGAGCCGATCGTGGACTCCGTGGCGGACGCGGTGGTTTGCTTCCTGACCACCCGGCTCGATGCCCTGATCGCCGGCGACTTCCTGGTGCGCCGCGGCGCCGGCGGTAGTGTCGAGGCGCAGGCAACGTTCGACCTGGTGCCGTCCCTGCCGCGCTTCGTCGAGCTGCGCCGGCGCCGCACGTTCTCGCCCCCCGGCGGCTGGACCGATCGCTGGGAGTGCCGGCGCAACTTCGCCGAGGGCACCCGCGAGCTGTCGGCGCCGCTCTTCGAGCTGCTCACGCGCTGCGACGGCCTGAAGAGTCTCGGCGAGCTGCTGCCGGAGAGCGGCCGCGAGGAGCTGCTGCACGAGGTTCGCGATCTCTGGGCTGCCCGGCTCCTCGAGTTGCGGCCCGGCGCGGCACGCGGCCAGCAACGGCGACCACCGCGCTCGCAGGCCACGCCCAGGAAGCGGGCGGCGCGCTCTGGCTGATGGCCTGCAAGGCTAGCCTTGCAGGCCCGTGAAACCTTCCCAGGCCCCTCCCGTAGAGTCGAGGAACGGAGTCTCGGTCGCGGCGGCGCGGCTGCGGTGGGTGGCGGCGGCGGCATGGATGGCCGCGATGCAGGGGTGGAGAGGGATGAGGCGCCGGGTGCGCAGGCCGAGATGGAGACGATCGAGAAGGCCCTCGCCGTCGAGTATCCGCGCACCAATGGCGGCTGGACGGCGACGGTGGAGCCCTACTGCGACTTCTTCCTGAACCAGGACCTGCGTCGCATGCTGCTGACCATGCTCGGCGCGGTCTGCGCCGTGCTGCTCATCGCTTGCATCAACGTCGCGAGCCTCATCCTGTCGCGCGCCTCCCAGCGCACCCGCGAGGTGGCCATCCGCTGCGCGCTGGGGGCCGGCCGCAACCTGGTGGTGCGGCAGATCCTGCTCGAGAGCCTGACCCTGGCGCTGCTCGGAGCCGCGGCCGGCATCGGCCTGGCGCCGAGCTGGCGCTCTCCTGCACGCTGCTGGTGGCGGCCGGCCTGATGGTCAAGAGCATCATCCGCGCGCAGACGACTTACTACGGTTTCGCGACCGCCCACCTGCTCACCGCGAGAGTGCCGATCTTCGAGGCCAACTACCCGAAGCCGAGCGACCGCGGGGCGTTCTACCAGCGCGTGATCGACCGCCTGGCCGAACGGCCCGGCGTTGCCGCGGTAGGCGCCACGACAAGTCTTCCCAGCGTCCCCTACGACGCCTTCGCGGTCGACGGCAAGGCCTACCCGACGGAGAGCGACTATCCGGTCGCTCATAGCGACGTGGTCTCGGCCGGTCTCTTCGCGACCCTGGGAGTGCGGCCGCTGACGGGGCGGGAGTTCGAGCGTCAGGACACCGCCACGTCGCTGCCGGTGGTCCTGGTCAACCAGGCGCTGGCGCGCAAGATGTGGCCGCACGAGAGCCCGCTCGGCCGGCGCCTGCGCATGGTCAACAGCAATGCCGGCAACGCGGGTGGGTGCTCGGCTCCGACCCGCGGCGCCGGGAGCCCTGGCGAACCGTGGTCGGCGTGGTGCCCGACTTGCGCCTCTACGGCCTCAACGACAAGAAGCCGGAGGGCCTCTACCTGCCCCTCTCGCAGGTCGGGGGGATCCGTGTCTCGCTCGTCGTGCGCACGCCGCGGGAGCCGCTGTCGCTGGTCGAGACCGTGCGCGCCGAGGTAGCGGCGGTCGACAAGGACACCCCCATCTACTTCGTCAAGACGATGGAGCAGGCGGTGGTGGAGGACCGCTTCTTCAACAATCTTTTCGGTTCGCTCTTCCTCACCTTCGGGGTGTCCGCGCTCGTCCTGGCCGCGGTTGGCATCTACGGCGTGATCGCTTTCTCGGTCGGACGCCGCAGGCAGGAGATCGGCTTGCGCATGGCGCTCGGCGCACAGCGCGGCACGGTGCTCCGCATGCTCGTCCGCCAGGGCGCCGTCCAGCTCGCGATCGGCGTGCTCCTCGGGTTGCCGTTCGCCTTCGGGGTGTCGCGGCTGCTGGCCGGCGTGCTCTACGACGTTAAGCCGGGCGATCCGACGGTCTTCGCCACGGTCGTCGCCACGCTCTCGCTGGTCGCCATGGTGGCCTGCCTGGTGCCCGGGCAGCGGGCGGTGGAGGTCGATCCGGTGGTCGCCTTGCGCCACGAGTGAGAGCTGGAACATTGAGGGATTGGGGCATCCCGATCTCCTACGTGTTCGATCGCGACGGCCGCGTGGCTGCCGCCGTCTCCCCGAAGAACCTCACGGCGGATGTGGTGCGCAGCGTCCTGGCCGGGAAGGCGCCCCAGGTCGAGCCGCACTCGGGCTGGGACGATCCCGTGGGCGCCGCCAAGTATTTCCGCGCGCAACTCGAAGAGGACCGCAAGCAGTACGGTGGCGATTGAGCGCGCCGCTGCCTACTTTGCGGCCTTGCGCCAGAGGCCGAACGCCAGGCCCTGCGGGTCTCGCAGGATTGCCATCTCGTCGCCTTCGGGTAGAACGGAGGGTGGGATGATCAGCGTGGCGCCGAGATCCTCGGCACGCTTCACGGCGGACTTGATCTCGTCCACCGCGACGAACAGCTGCACGAAGTCGGAAGCTTGCGGCGGGGCCGGCCAGATCCCGCCCTGGATGCCTTCCTCGGAGCCCGTGTCGATGCGCCGGTAGCCAAGCGGATTGGCGGTGTCGATCTTCCACCCGAACAGGGACGAGTAGAAGCTCGCCGCCTTGTCAGGCACCTTCGAAACGATCTGAAACTGCAGCACCGCATTCGCCATCGGGTCTCCTTGGCTCAGTGATCGTCTGCGACAGGAGTCGGTGGCCGCCTGCGAGCGGACGGCGCAGTCAGGGGGTTGATCCATCGCAACCCCGGGAAGCGCGTGAAGTCCGCGTCTGTCGAGCACAGCTCGCATTGGTGCTCGATCGCGAGGGCAGCCAGGTGAGCATCCGTCGTCAGGTTGCCGCCGGTGCCGAGGCGCTCCAGAAGGTCGAAAACGATCGAGGCGTGGCGTCGACCCGGCTCCAGGATGATCACCTGAGGCTGTGCAAGCCAGGCACGAACCTCACCACAGGCGGCCGAAACCGGAAGAGGCTCGCGAAAGATGCGACGCTGGGTGGAGAGTCGGACGAAGCCCAGCATCACTGCCCAGCAGAGCCCCACCGGGCGCGGGTTGCTCAGCGCGGCTTCCCACCATTCCCGCGCCGACTGGTGAGACCTCGACCTTCGGTTGTAGGCGTGGATGATGACGTTGAGGTCCGGCAGGATCATCCGGCGTGCTTCCGCGCCAACTCTTCTGCTTCGAGCTCGTCCACCAGCTGATTCATCTTGTCGGGATCGATCCCCGGCAGGAGTCCATCGACGAAGGACTGGATTCTGAACTGCGTCGGCTGCGCAGGTTTTTCGGCCATTCCCAGGCCGATCCGCAAGGCCTCGTTCACGACGCCCTTGAGGCCTTTACCGCTGCGTCGAACCGCCCGTGTGAGTCGTTCGGCGACGTCGGGGTCCAGAGTCAGCGTCGTGCGCATGAGGACATCTTGATGGCCGAACAGCGTGATGTCAAGATGCAGCTGGGGGCGGGATCGAGATGCGGAAGTCCGGCACCCCTCACCGCGGCCAGAGCCCGACGTCGTAAGGGGTCCTCATGGCAGCGCGGTAGGGGTGGGACTCTCCCCAGAAGCTGGCGTCGACGCAGCGGGCCAGCGGCAGCACGCAGACTGCCGCCGCTCCGTGGGCGAGGAGGGCTCCGGCGGCGCTGAGGGCGGTGGCGCCGGTCACCCAGGTGTCCTCGACGAGCACGATTCTTTGCTCGGCGAGGCTGGTGCCCGCGGGGGCGAAGATCTCGGGGGTGTACTGGTGGCGATGGCCGCCCGCCAGGTGGCGCAGGGTCTGTCGCAGCGGCAAGGGCGAATGGGAAAGTGCCTGGCGCAGCGGCTGCCGCGCATACTCGACGCCGCGCTTCGAGGGCACGACGGTGAGCAGGTCGGGCTCGCCCCCCAGCAGCTTGGCGATGGCGGGGCGGTGCCGCTCGAGGTAGGTCGAGGCGAGGGCGCCGAGCAGCCAGAGGTGCTCGGGAGAGCCCTTCTTGTAGGTGATCAGGCGGCTGTACCAGGCGCTCGGATTGAGCGCGGTGGTCATCGGCACCACCTTCGCTCCGAGCCGGCTGGGAGCGCTGCCACTGGCGAAGAGTTGGTCGCAGCCCATGCACCAGTGGAAGCCTTCGCTGGCCGGCCCCAGGCACTGTGTGCAGATCCAACCAGCGCTCGCCACGGCCGGCACGGTGCCGAACAGATGCCGCGCGGCGTCGAAGACCTCGCTTACCGTCGGCGCCACCTTGGAGCCACTCAGCGGGCCGGCGCGGCCGCTGCCGGGATCTTGCCCGCGAGGCGATCGAGGATGTCGCGCGAAGAGCTCACCTCGACGGCGTGGTTGCTCTCGACGCCATCGCGGACGTAGCGCCGCGCCCACTCGTGCTCGGCAACCAGGGAGCTGAGCAGGAATACGCTGCGGCCGTGCTCGAGGGCGAAGCGGGCCTGCATCTTGGCGCCGGAGGTCTCGCCCGCCTCGACGACGATGGTGGCCACGGCCAGGCCGGACATGACCACGTTGCGCTTCGGGAACGTCCACCGGGTCGGCGGCTGGTCCGGGAAGAACTGGGAGAGGAGCGCGCATCCCGAGGCGAGGATCCGCTGCGCCAGGCCGCGGTTGGGGGGCGGGTAGACCCGCCGCAGCCCGCTGCCGAGGACCGCGACGGTCCTGGCACCGCAAGCGAGCGCGGTCTCGTGGGCGGCGGTGTCGATGCCGAGGGCCAGGCCGGAGATGATGGTGGTGCCGGCGGCGGCCAGCTCTTTGACCACGCGGCGCGCCCGCCGCAAGCCGGAATCGGTGGCCTGTCGAGTGCCGACCACCGCCACGGCGAAGTAGTCCCGCTGCTGGTCCCAGGTGCCGGCGACGAAGAGCATGGGCGGCCGGTTGAAGATGGAATGCAGGAGAGGCGGGTACGCCGGGTCGAGGACGGTGCGGACGTCGAGATCGGACGCCAGCCAGGACTCGGCGTCCGCGAGCGCTCGTTCGACGTCGGGCGCCGCCACCCCGCCGAGGCTCAGCTGGCCGTCGAGGAACGGCGGCAGGCGGTGCTCGTCGACCATCGCCAGCAGCTCGACGGCGGAGCCGAGGTGGTCGATGATCGACGCCAGTCTCTCGACCGGCAGGGCGCCCGAGCGCATCAGCGCCGTGACGGCCGCGATCTCATGGGCGCGCTGGCCGCGGGTCAGCAGTCGCGCCACGACGCCCGTTGTCTCCGGCATGGCGCCAGGATAACGCAGCCCCCAGCGCCGGGGACGCGATACGGATGCAGTTTCTGGGACGGTGTCCAGGCGAGCACGCTCCGGCGGCTGCCGAGTCTCGGCCGCCGCCGGTCGTCCGGGCCGTCTGGGCCCTTCGGCTCAGACGACAGGTCTTCCCTGGATCAGCCGCACCACGGCGACGATCAGGGCGATCACCAGCAGCAGGTGGATGAGGCCGCCGCCGATGTGGACGGCGAAGCCAAGCGCCCACAGGACGATGAGGATCAGCACGATGGTCCACAACATAACGATGCCTCCTTTCGGAAGTACTCCGGTTTAACTCACCGCCGGTCGTCAGGGCCGTGCAGCTCAGCGCACGTCTCAGACACCTCTTCCCTGGATCAGCCGCACGATGATGACGATCAGGGCGATCACCAGCAGGAGGTGGATGAGGCCGCCGCCGATGTGGACGGCGAAGCCAAGGGCCCACAAGATGATGAGAATCAGCACGATAGTCCACAGCATGACAAGGACTCCCTTCGGAAGGACTCCGGTTTGGCTCACAACACGGCACACGCGCGCCCTATACCTAAAGCAACTTTCCTGCCAATGGAGACCAGGCGGCCATGGCGAGGGCGATGCGGCAAGATGAGTGCCGAGATAAGCTCCGAGGCGTGGACTCTCTCCATGTCGTGCTGGTCGAGCCGGAGATCCATTGGAACACCGGCAACGCCGGCCGCTCGTGCCTGGCGGCCGGCGCCCGCCTGCACCTGGTGGAGCCGCTCGGCTTCTCGCTCGACGACCGCGAGGTGCGGCGCGCCGGCCTCGACTACTGGCCGCGGGTGCAGCCGCGGGTCTGGGCGAGCTGGGAGAGCCTGGAGCGTCGGCTGCCGGAGCTCGGCGAGCCCTTCTTCTTCAGCGCCGAGGCGCCGCGCGACCTGTGGAGCGTGCGCTACCCCGAGCGCGTGGTGCTGGTGTTCGGGCGGGAGAGCGTCGGGCTGCCGCTGGGAATGCGCAAGCGCTATCAGGACCGCCTGCTGGCGATCCCGATGCTCGACCCGGAGCTGCGGTCGCTCAACCTGTCGAGCGCAGTGGCGGTCGTGTTGTATGAGGTATTGCGTCAGCGCGAAACGGCGGAGACGGACGCCGCGGCCGCCGGGCGTGGACGAGACTTGGAGCGCGAGCGCGCGGGGGAGCGGGAGCTCACCGCCTCCGTCGACCCCACGGATTGACGTTGGGTCGCCAGCTCGACGATGTTCTGGATCAGCCGTCAGGCATGCGAGTCCGGGGGCGCGGCTGGATCAGGGATGGGCGAGGATCTTGACCGCCGTCGCCTTGGCCGGCGCGAGCTGGTCGAGACCCGGGCCAAGGGTGCCGCTGATCACCAGCCAGTCGTGGCCTTGCAGCACGTGGAGCTCATTGACCTTGCCGCCCGACCAGTAGGCGCGCTCGCCGAGGCCGTCGACGTTCTCGGGCACCTGTCCCGAGAGGGTCTGCGCGAGGGCGTGCGCGTGCTCAAAGCCGTGCCGGACGTCGGCGGGCTCCTGGTAACGGCTGGCCAGCAGCGTCACTACCTTGGTCGGGTTCTTCGCCACGGAGATGTAGCCGCAGCGCGACGATACGACCCGCATGGCGGTGATGATGCTGGTCACCGGGGGCTCACGGACCGGTCCGCCGAGCAGCGCCTCGGCGTCGTCTCGGGTGAGCAGCTTGCAGGCCAGGTTCTCCTGCTGCGGCGTGGCATCGCGGACCGCTGGCGCGCCGGCGCCGGAAGGTGCGGCGCCTCCCTGCCGCTCACCACGTTGCTGCTGCTGCGGCTGCTGTCCGCGACACCCGGCGGTTGCCAGCAGCAGGGCGCAAAGGCAGGCCAAGACGCATCGTCCACGCATCGTGAGCAGAACTCCTTTCAGCTCTTCGCGGGCCTGGCGGGGACCAGCGCGCGCGCCAGATCGGGGAACTCTTCGAAGTCGTCGCCGCTGCCGCGGTGGGGACGCTGGCGGAGCTGGCGGACGGCGACCATGCGGGCTGCGGGAAGCACGACGAGATACTGGCCGAGGGCGCCGCTGGCGTCGAAGCCGATGGGCGGGCCGGTGGCCACCTTCGGGGTAGGCAGGTTGCGGGCCGGCACGTTGTCGACCCACAGGCTCAGGGCCTTGTCATGGCCGAAGGCGCGATCGAGAGTGGTGAACAGCTCCTGGCGCGGGATCTCGCGGCCGGCGAGCGGCGCTAGCGCCGCCAGGAACGCGGGATCGGCGCCCCCCTTGCGCCAGGTTTCGAGCAGCGGCTGATCGATGACCAGCCTGGTCCATTCCGGGATGACCCACCAGAGCAGGCCGCCGGTCGGCGAGAAGGGTTGTGCGGCGTGCACTGATTCACGGACGAAGTCGGCGGCGAGCAGCCGCCGGTGGTCATGGACGCCGTCGTCGAGCATCAGCTGGCCGATGCGCGCCAGGTCGCGGGCCTCCAGCTGCAGGCCGGCGAGCACGTGCGGATTGCCGGCGGGATCGCGCATCCAGGCGAAGCCGCGGATGCCGAGCGGCGCGAAGAGCTCGTCGCGCACGTATTCGTCGAGCTTGCGGCCGCTCGCTTTCTCGACGATGCCGGCAAGCAGGTTGACGGCCTTGTTGTTGTAGAAGAAATGGCTGCCGGGCGGATAGGCGAGGTCGGCCGCCAGCGCCTGCCGCACCAGATCGGCGCTGGCGTAGACCTCTTCGGGCGTGGGCTGCGCCGCGATGCCCGAAGTGTGATTCATCAGCTGGCGCAGGGTGATCGCCCGCTTCGGTCCCTGCCGCCACTCCGGATACCAGGTGGCGACTGGCTCGTCGAGGGAGCGGATCTTCCCGGTATAGAGCAGGCGGCCGATCGCCAGGCCGGTGATCGACTTGGTGATCGACCCGACCTCGATCTGCCTTGCGGGCTGGTTGAAGCGGGCGTCCGCGACCAGCCGCCCATCCTTGAGGATCACCACCGCATCCGAGTGGAAGAGCTGCGCCCGCAGCATCAGATGGGTGAGGGCGGAGGGATCGACGCCGGCGCTCGCCGCATCGGGGAACGGCGGGGGCGCCGGGACGGGCACGCTGCCGGCGCCGGGGGCACCGGCGGCACCGCGGGCATCGGAGGCGGCCGGCGGGATGGTGTAGTTGATGTAGACGTGCGGCACGCGCGGCGCGGGCCCGGCAGGCGCCGTGGCCGCGGGGGGCGCCGGAGCCGCCTGAGGCACGGGAGGAGGAGGCGAGTCCTGGCGTGCGGCGCTGATGAGCAGCACGGCCACCCCGAGCAGGGCGGCACCGGCAGCGAGCCGGTGATCGGCGTTCATGACGGTCCGCTGCCGCGGGAAGACCCGCCGGCAGCGTCCGGCGCGCCGCGTGGCGATGCCGGTCTCGGGGAGGGGGACGGGTGAGCGAGCCGGGCCAGCGCCTTGCCGGCGAGGGTGCGGGCGGCGGGGAAAGCGTCATGGTCGAGCTGGACGGTGAAGACCAGCAGCGTGTCGCCGTGCCGCACGTTGAGCTGATCGATCCGGCCGCCGATCCAGAAGGCGCCGTCGCCGAGCCGCGGCAACTCTTCCACCGGTGCGCCGGCGGCCATCGAGCGTAGACCCGCCTCGGCGGCTTGCTGCTGGCTCGCCGCTTCCTCGGCGCCAGGCGCGCGGCGCAGCGACAGGCTGATCACCCGCGGCGGCACCTCGCCGCCCAGGCTGTAGGAACACTGGGTCGGGTCCTTACCGACGGCGTCCTCGAGCGTGCTGCTGAGCGACCCCGAGGCCTCGCGGGTGACGCCCTCCACGTCCGCCGGCGTTAGCAGCACGCAGGCGTCAGGCAACGCGACGCCCGTGTGCGCCGCCGGGGCGCCGGTAGCAAACCCTCCCGCCGCCGGGCGTCCGCCGCCGTCCTGGCCGCACGCGGCGAACACGGCGCAGGCGGCGAGAAGGGCGTAGGCGGCATGCGCTGCGCGCATGGCGCTCGGAGCCCGCGCGTGCAGCGCAGCGACCGCGGCAAGCCGCGGTGTAGAGTCGCCGGCGAGGATGCCTGCGCTTCGCCGCTGTCGGTGAGGGTCGCTCATCTCTATGTCGGTCGCCGTCCTGCCGTCCCGGGGGCTATTCTAACCGCCATTGCAGGCCGCTCAGCGAGCAGGGGGAGGCGGCCACTGAGTTGAAGGGGTCTCTTCCGTTATCGTTCGCTTAGCGGAAGCCGTTTTGGGAAGTTCGTCCATGCCCCGCGAGGCTCTTGCTGCCGCGCCGGCCCACGATCCGCGCTGGCGTCTCCAGCGGTCGCCGGCCGGGGTAGGGGCGGCCCGGGGGTCGTATTTCGAGGCGCCGGTGGTGTAGGGAGATCAAGGTACCAAAGAAAGCAGCCACGACCACGAGCGCGGCCAGCGTGGTGGTAGCTATGGGGTTATGGTACTGTGCGTCCACGCTGACGAGGCCAGCTGCTAAGACAGCCTCCATTTGCACCGCTTTCCAAGTCTGATCACGAGCGTGGTGGTGATCGCGCCATGCTTCGTCCATGGCGATCCGAATACTCTCAGGTTGTGCTTCTGGAACGGGGATGGTCTTCGGCACTCCTTCCCTCCAACTAAGGCTTTGCCACAAAATAATATTTACTTTTCGCGCGGTACTAGAGTGTAATTCCAAGCCGGCAGAGTTCGATGCGGCTTGAGGTGAAGGCGCTCCATCTCATCGTCAGGGATCTTAACCCCCAGCTCGTAGGAGCCCGAATCGAGTGCCGCCTTGACTCGGAGGCCCGCGCGGGTGCGGGTGGCACCGATGAGATTGACCACGGTTTCGTAGCTGACCAGAGGGCGTCCCTTCCAGTTGAGGCTGATGAAGGAGAACATCCGGTGCTCGCTCTTGTTCCACTTGCTCGTGCCCGGCGGATAGTGACAGACGGTGAGCTCGGCGCCAATCTGGTCGGCTAGCTGCTGGAGGTGGTACTTCCAGGCACGATTGCGGAAGCCGTTGCTGCCGCCGCCATCGGCGCAGAGCAGAACCGCGGTCGAGGTCGGGTAGTGCCGGCGACCGACCAGGCGCCACCAACGGCGCAGACTCTCCACGGCAAACTCCGCGGTGTCGTGGCTGGTGCCGATATTGACGAAGCCGGAGTTGCGACCCACATCGTACGCACCGTAGGGAATTGCCGGTCCTTCGCCAAGATGGGGGAAGTCGTAGACGTTGACCTCCGCCGGCTCGCCGCGAGGGCGCCACATCCGCCCTGCATTCTTGAAGTTGCCGACGCGCTCCTTCTTCTTGGTGTCCACCGACAGCACGGGGTTGCCTTCCCGCAAAAAGCGCCTCACGAGCCGATTGATATTGCGAAACTGCTCGTCCCGCTCAGCGGGCGAGGTGCCTTCCAGCGATTTGCGTTTCGCTTGCAGCGAGTACCCCATCTCCGCCAACTTCCGTCGGACCGTCTCGTCGCTGGTCGGATCAGATCTCTGGGGGCCGATTGGGGGGGTGCAGGCGAGCTCGATCGAGCCTGCCGTCACCTGCCATGTCCCGGTGAGAGAAACCTTGGCGCCGCTGGGGAAGAAGTAGGACCCCGGCCGCAGCAGTTGGCCGCCCGTCGTGACGACGGCGATGGCGTCGGGGGTCTTGAGCTCGTAGACGAGCCAGAAGCCGTCCGGGTCGTAAAAGTCGAACGCTCCGGCGCTGCCGGCCGGGAGCTCGAGGTCATAGAGCGCGAGGGCGGAGGACTCGCCGCCGGCCGGCGGCGCGGCGGCAAAGAGGCGCGCCGGCTCCCCCGTGCGTGCCGCCTCGCCCGCTTCGACCTTCGAGGAGGGCGGGCGATCGGAGATGCAGGTGAGCTCGATCGCGCCCGCCGCCACCTCCCAGCCGCCGTCGAGCGCCGAGCCGTCGCTGGGAGGGACGGAGTAGACGCCGGGCTGAACAACCTCGCCGCCGATCGTGACGGTCGCCGCCGAGCCGGCGGTCTCTTCATAGACAAGCGCGAAGCCGTCGCGGTCGCTGAACGTCCCGCGGCTGCCGGCGGGGAGGTCGACCGTGTAGTACGGCGTAGTGGGGACCGCGCCCACGCCGGCGGGCCGCGTCGGGTAAGTGGGCATGGGGGGGTCCTCCTGGCTCAAGCGGGGCGGCTCGCTGGGTCGGAGAGAGCCGGTCGCGCCCCGCGAAAGAGATCGTCTTCGAGTGTCCGCGTGACGTTCCGTTGTATCGGCATCCCTCAACGCCACTCAGAAAGTCCCATGCTTCGGTGTTCAGTCTGCGAACCTGAGTGGAAACCCTCAAGGCTGCCGTGCGCCTGGCCATCAATGTCCTCGAGGCAAGGCAACACCATGAACAAGCATTCCGAGGGTTGAAAAGAAATCTATCCAGGCGTCGTCGCGAGGAATGGCTCGCCTCGCCCTCGTCGAGCAGGGACCGGTGCGTCACCCTTGTCCTGGACTGTGTTGCGGATCGTGGCGCACCGGCACGCGACCGCCGCCTCTGGGCTCAGAGATAGCCGAGGGAGTGCAGCAGGGCTAGGGTCTGGGGATCGATCGGCTTCTGCTGGCCGGGGCGGCAGGCGGCGGTGGGGGGGTCGGTCTCGACGTCGAGCTTCGGGGCGCGGTCCCAGGCCCAGAGGGCCCGCTTCAGGCGCTCGAGGTCGGCGGGGTAGCGGTCGCCGACGTTGCGGGTCTCGAGCGGGTCGGCGGCGAGGTCGTAGAGCGCGAACTCGATGCCCTCGCCGGCGATCCAGCGCTGCTCGTGGTAGGTCTGGGCGACGAGCAGCTTGAAGCGGCCGTCGCGCACCGCCTTCTGCCACTTGTTGTTGGTCTCCCAGCCCGCTTCCGAGAAGGCCAGCGGCCCCGGTCTGGCGGCCCCGGCCGGACTCGCGGAAGGGGCCTCGGCCGCGACGGCGGCACCGGGAGCGCCCTCCCCGCGGGCGGCGCCAGAAACGCTCTGTGCCGGCGGCAGGCCGCGCAGGCGCGGGGTGAGCGAGTGGCCTTGCTTCCAGGCGCTGCCGGGCAGGTTGACTCCGGCCGCCTCGAGGAGGGTCGGGGCGAGGTCGAGCAGCTCGACCGGCTGGCGGTCGACGCGCGGCGCGAGCACTCCCGGGTAGTGGAAGATGAGCGGCACGCGCAGGCAGGTCTGGAAGCCGAAGCGCCCGTGATCGAAATAGTAGGCGTGCTCGCCCAGCGACTCGCCGTGGTCGGAGGTGAAAGCGGTCAGGGTGTGGTCGAGCAGACCGCGCCGCCGCATCTCGGCGAGCAGCTCGCCGATCTGGGCGTCGGCATAGGCGATGGCCGCGTCGTAACGCGCGACGTAGAAGGCCAGGTCGTCGTGGCCGTCGATCACCTGCTCGCGGCCAATGCCTCCCATCTGTTGCTTCGGACGGCCGGAGACCGGCACCTTGGCGGAGCGGTCGAAGAAGCGGTCGCCCTGGAAACGGTCGCGCCACTTGCGGGGCGGCACATAGGGAAAGTGCGGGTCGAGGTAGTGCACCCACAGGAACCAGGGGTGGCGGGCACGGGACTGCTGCGCCAGACTGTCGAGCAGGCCGACCGCGAGATGGGTCACCACCTCGGCCTGGATGGGGCTGGCGCTGGTGTGGGATTTCACTTTCCAAGTCTCGACGTAGGTGTCGAAGCCCTGGTCGAAGTTGAACTCCCTGCCCAGGGCGCCGTTGGAGACCACCGCCTGGGTGGTGTAGCCGCGGCGCGCGAGCACCTTGGCGAGCATCTCGAAGCGGCACGACACCGGAATGCCGACCCTGCGCACGATGTCGTTGTCCTTGGAGTAGGTGGCGGTGAACATCGAGGCGAACGACGGCGTGGTCTTCGGCCACTGCACGGCGGTCTGATCGAAACGCACCCCTTCCGCCGCCAGGCGGTCGAGGTTGGGCGTGGTCTGCCGCGGGTAGCCGTAGCTCGACAGGTGATCGGCGCGCAACGTGTCGACGGTGATCAGGAGGATGTTGCTCGGCGCGGGCAGGGGAGCGACCTGGGGCGCCTTGGCTGCCCGCGGGGCCCGCTGCTCAGCGCGGCCGCAGCCCGCAAGCTGCGCGGCGACAACGCAGGCCGCAGCCGCCATCGCCGCCCTCATCGCCGCCGACGCGAGCCCTCCCGCCCGCCGTCGCAAGGCCGGCGCCACTAGCGGATGCGCCTCCGGCGATTGCGGATGTAGTCGGCGAGGATGAACTCGCCGAGATTGTAGGGAGAGGCGAAATAGGCCCGCCCGCGATTGATCTGGGTCAGCTTCTCGACGAACTGGGTGAGCATCGGGTCGGTCGCCAGCATGAAGGTCGTGACCACCACCTTCTGGCGGCGGCAGAGATCGGCCTCCTCGAGCGTCAGGTTGACGATGCGCATGTCGAGACCGAAAGGGTTCTTGTAGATGCGGCCGTTCTCGGTGATCGCCGAGGGCTTGCCGTCGGTGATCAGGAAAATCTGCTTGTTCGGCTGCTTGCGGCGCGCCAGCAGGCTGCGCGCGAGCTGCAGGGCGTCGCGGGTGTTGGTGTGGTACGGGCCGGCCTGGATGTAAGGGATCTCGCCCAGCGCCACCTCCTGCGCGCGGTCGCCGAAGAGGATCACCGCGAGGTGGTCCTTCGGGTAGCGAGTGGTGATCAGCTCGGTCAGCGCCAGGGCCACGGTCTTCGCCGGGGTGATCCGATCCTCGCCATAGAGGATCATGGAGTGGCTGATGTCGATCGCCACCACCGTGGCGCAGGCCGTCAGGTGCTCGGTCTCGAAGATCTCGATGTCTTCCTCGGCGAGCGTCAGGTCGCCCTTGGTGCGGCGGAGCGCGTTCTCGAGCGAGCGCGGCGAATCGATCAGATTGAGATCGTCGCCGAAGGCGTAAGGGCGGGTCTCGGGCAGCCGCTCGATCCCCTCGCCGGCATCGTGCACCGGGTGATACCCGGGGCCGGCGCGGTCGAGGCCGGAGAAGATCTCCTCGAAAGCGCTGCGCCGGATGCGGCGCTCGCCGCCGCTGGTGAGCTGCAGCGCTCCCTCGCCGTCGCGGCCCACCAAGTCCTGCTCCTCGAGCGAAGCGAAGAACTGGTCGAGGTCGAGCTCCTCCGGCAGGTAGCCCTGGCGCTGCAGGTAGCGCATCCAGTCCATGGCCTCCTCGACGTCGCCTCCCGAGGCCAGCACCAGCTGGTTGAACAGACGCAGCAGGTCGAGGCCGGCGAGGAGCTGCCGGATCAGCTCGGGATCGAGGTAGAGATACTGGTGACGCATGATCGTTTACGACCAGCCGGAGTGCCGCGATTGGCGAAATGGCGGAGCCGCGGCCACGGGATCGGATGGCCGGCCGTGGCGGGCGGGCCGCCTGAGCGCCGCCCGGCGTCTCAATTCACGTCGCCCCGGCCGCTGCCGCGCCGCCCGCTGCCGCTGCCGCCGCGCGGCTTGAGCAGCTGAAACTTGACCATCTCCTTGTAGCTCACCTGGCTGTCGAGATCGTTGCGCGCCAGCTTGAGGTGCTGGTGCAGCCCTTCGAGCACCATCTCGCCGGCCAGCGCCCGCTCCTCGCGGGTGCGGCCGCCGTGGCGGGCGGCGATCTCGGCGAGCCCGGGCACGCGGCGCATCTCGGCCTCGTACTCCTCGAACGACTGCTCGTCCGAGAGGGTGACGGAGTTGCCCTCGGCGAACCAGCGGACGATCGCCACGTAGGGCCCCTTGTCGTCCTCGCCGCCGCTGCCGAGCTCCTTGCCGACCTCGGGGAAGCGGCTGTCGAACGCCTTCTTGATCGCCAGGCCGATCAAGCGGCGGGCCACCACCTCGGAGCCCTGCTGCTCGCCCTCGTAGACCATCTCGACCTTGCCGGTGATCGCCGGCAGCAGCATCTGCAGGTCGCAGAGGCGCGGATAGACCCGGGCGTCCGCATTGGCGGCGCTCGCCCCTGCGGCTGGCGCGGCCGGCGCCGCCGGCCTGGTCGTCCGCGCGGTCTCGGTTGTCGGGCTCGTCGGCGTCGTCTGAGTCGTCGGCGTCGTCTGAGTCAGGGCGCGGCGCTCGAGATTGGAGGCGAGCAGCTCGAGCGCCGAGATGGCGACCCGCGCGCTCACTCCGGAAGACTGGTCGACGAGGTCGCTCTCGCGGGCCGCGAAGCTGATGTCTTCGACCAGCAGGCGAAACTCCTCGGGAATGACGACGCTGGGGACGTCGCGCTCGGTCCACGCCTCCTGGCGGGTGATGTCCGCCGCGACCGTGGTGTCGGGCGGGTAATGGGTAAGGATCTGCGACGAGATGCGGTCCTTGAGCGGCGTGATGATGCTGCCGCGGTTGGTGTAGTCCTCGGGGTTGGCGGAGAACACCATCAGCAGGTCGAGGGGGATGCGCACCGGGAAGCCGCGGATCTGCAGGTCGCGCTCCTCGAGGATGTTGAACAGGCCCACCTGAATGCGCGGCGACAGGTCGGGCAGCTCGTTGATCGCGAAGATGCCGCGGTTGGTGCGCGGCACGATGCCGAAGTGGATGACCTCGGGGTCGGCGAAAGTGAGCTTGCGGGTGGCCGCCTTGATCGGATCGATGTCGCCGAGCAGGTCGGCGATCGAGACGTCCGGAGTCGCCAGCTTCTCGTTGTAGCGCTCGTCGCGGCCCAGCCACTCGATCGGCGCGTCGTCGCCGGCCGCGGCGACCAGGCGCTGCCCGGGGATGGAGATGGGCGCCAGAGGGTCGTCGTTGAGCTCGGACCCGGCGAGCATCGGGACCTCGGCGTCGAGCAGGGTGGTGAGCGAGCGCAGGATGCGGGTCTTCGCCTGGCCGCGCAGGCCGAGCAGGATGAAGTCGTGGCCGGCGAGCAGGGCGTTGACCACCGCCGGGATGACGGTGCGGTCATAGCCGAGGATGCCGGGAAACAGCGGACCGCCGCACCCCAGGCGCTCGCGCAGGTTGTCGCGCAGCTCCTGCTTGACCGAGCGCGGCCGGTAGCCGGTCGCCTTGAGCGCGCCAAGGGTCTTGATTCGCGAGACTTTGGGCATCAGTCGTGAAGCTCCTCGAGCCAGCGCTCGGCGTCCAGGGCCGCGCGGCAGCCGGTGCCGGCGGCAGTGATCGCCTGGCGATAGACGGGATCCATGGCGTCGCCGGAGGCGAAGACTCCTGCAACGTTGGTTCTGCTGGTCGGTTCGTGGACCTTGATGTATCCGACGTCGTTCATCTCCACCTGGCCGGCGAACAGCTCGGTGCTCGGCTGGTGGCCGATGGCGTAGAAGACCCCCTGGGTGGGGTAGTCGCTGTCGAGGCCGGTGTGCTTGTTGTGCAGCTGGACCGCGGTGACGCCGCCGGCGCGGGTGCCCGTGATGTCGGTGACCACGGTGTTCCAGATCCAGGCGATCTTGGGGCTGGCGAAAGCACGGTCCTGCATGATCTTCGAGGCGCGCAACTCGTGGCGGCGGTGGATGACGGTGACCTTGCTGGCGAACTTGGTGAGGTAGAGCGCCTCCTCCATCGCCGAGTCGCCGCCGCCGATGACCACCACTTCTTTATCACGGAAGAAGAAGCCGTCACAGGTGGCGCAGGCCGAGATGCCGTAGCCCATCAGCTCGCGCTCGGCGGGCAGGCCGGAGAGCTTCGCCGTGGCGCCGGTGGCGATGATCAGCGCGTCGGTGCGATAGGTCGCCTCGTCGGTCTTGATGGAGAACGGACGCTGGCGCAGGTCGACCGCGGTCGCGGCCTCGAACTTGACCTGGGCGCCGAAGCGGCGGGCCTGCTCGCGCATGGCGTCCACCAGCTCCGGACCGAGGATGCCCTTGGGGAAGCCGGGGAAGTTCTCGACCTCGGTGGTGATGGTCAGTTGACCGCCGGGCTGATTGCCCTCGAGCACCAGCGGCGCCAGGTCGGCGCGCGCCGAGTAGAGGGCGGCGGTGAGGCCGGCCGGGCCCGAGCCGAGGATGATGACCTGATGGTACGGGCTCTCATGGCGAAGCCGCTGAGGCTGCCCAGGCTGCTCATGCTGCTCTGGAGGCCGCCTTTCATCGTGGGACGGAAGAGTGGACATCGCGGCGGAGGTCTCCTGGTGGGCGGGGATGGGCGAGAGTCGGCGCCCGGATCGGCAGCTCGACGAGTATACAGCGGTGCCAGCGGGGCATATCGCCGCCAGGGGTGATAACAGGCGCCGGCGGGAGGGGCATTCCGAGGACAGGCATCCCGCGGTGCCCGGACGCGCCGGGAACACCGGAGGAGACAGGCGTAGAATGCGGCTCCCTGGGAGGAGCGGAGGCGTCGCGCTTGGCCATCAGCATCTTCGACCTGTTCACCATCGGCATTGGCCCGTCGAGCTCGCATACCGTCGGGCCGATGCGCGCCGCGCGCCGCTTCGCCCAGCGCCTGGAGCGCGAGGCGCTGCTGTCGCAGCTGGCGCGGCTGCGGATCGAGCTGTTCGGCTCGCTGGCGATGACCGGCAAGGGGCACGGCACCGACCGCGCGGTGATCCTCGGGCTCGAGGGCGAGACGCCCGAAGCGGTCGATCCGGCGTGGATGCCGCGGCGCGTGGCGGAGATCCGCGCGGAAAAGCGCCTGCGCCTGCTCGGGGTGCGCGAGGTCCCTTTCGACGAGAGGGAGGACCTCTTCTGGAACCGCAAGCAGCTGCTGCCGCTGCACTCCAACGGCATGCAGTTCACCGCCCTGGATGCCGCCGGCGGGACGCTGGACCACCGCACCTACTACTCGGTGGGGGGCGGCTTCGTGGTCAACGAGGACGACGCCGGCCACGATCGCCTGGTGCACGACCAGACGCCGCTGCCATATGCGTACGCGAGCGGCGCCGACCTGCTCCGCCTTTGCCGCGAGGAGGGGATGGCGATCTGGGAGCTGATGCTCGCCAACGAGACCTGCTGGCGCACCGAGGGGGAGGTGCGGGCCGGTCTGATGCGCATCTGGGAGGCCATGCAGCGCTGCGTCGAGCGCGGCTGCCGCGAGACCGGCGTGCTGCCGGGCGCCCTCAAGGTGCCGCGGCGGGCGCCGCGCCTGTACGCCGAGCTGACCGGCAGGCCCGAGGAGTCGCTCAAGGACCCGCTCAGCGTGCTCGATTGGGTGAACCTCTACGCCCTGGCGGTGAACGAGGAGAACGCCGCCGGCGGCCGGGTGGTGACGGCGCCCACCAACGGCGCCGCCGGCATCGTGCCGGCCGTCCTGCACTACTACCGCCGCTTCACTCCGGGCGCGGACGACGAGGGTGTGTTGCGCTTCCTGCTGACCGCCGGCGCCATCGGCATCCTGTACAAGGAGAACGCCTCCATCTCGGGGGCCGAGGTGGGCTGCCAAGGCGAGGTGGGCGTCGCCTGCTCGATGGCGGCGGCGGGTCTGGTCGAGGCGCTCGGCGGCACTCCGGCGCAGGTCGAGAACGCCGCTGAGATCGGCATGGAGCACAATCTCGGCCTCACCTGCGACCCGGTCGGCGGCCTGGTGCAGATCCCCTGCATCGAGCGCAACGCCATGGGCTCGGTCAAGGCGATCAACGCCGCGCGCATCGCGGCGCGCGGCGATGGCTCGCACAAGGTGTCGCTCGACCGGGTGATCAAGACCATGCGCGAGACCGGCGCCGACATGAAAACCAAGTACAAGGAGACCTCGCGCGGCGGCCTGGCGATCAACGTCATCGAGTGCTGAAGGCCGGGCGTCGGCCCCGAGAGCGCTCATCCCGCTCCCAGGAGGTCGTCGAGATCGCCGAAATCGCCGGAGACCGCCGAGACCGCAGAGGGTCTTGATCCGGCGCGCGCTTTCCGTTAGCATTCCGTCGAACTTCCGGTTGCTGATTGCTCTGTGTCTCGACGCCTGCTGGTCACGATCTTGGCTACGGCAAGCATCGTCCTTGCCGGGCTGGGTACTGGGCCCATGCCGCGGACTGCCGCGGAGGAGGTCGAGAGCGCGGTGCGCCTGTGCGACGAAGCCTGGGCGCGCAGCGACGTGGCGACCCTCGACCGCCTGCTGACCGAGAGGTACGTGCACGCGGACGCTCTCGGCCGCGTGCAGGGCCGGGCGGACTGGCTGGTGGACGCCGGCAGGCCCCGCAACGTCGCCATCACCTCCGCCGATCTCGCGGTGCGCGTCCATGGGCACATCGCGGTCGTGACCGGCGCCGACGTCATCACCACCCCCGAGCGCGCCGAGACGCACCGCTTCACGCAAGTGTGGATCAAGTACGGCAGCTCCTGGCTGCGCGCCGCCTCCCGCGCCCTGCCGCTCTCCGGCGCCGCGCCGCTCGGCAGCATCGCGGCCCGCTGAATCTGCGGCGCCGCCGGCGCGACCCCCGACATCCCAAGTTCCGCAGGTCCGGACCTGGCCGCCGACCCGCGGCAATCCGGCGATCCTCAGCATGGCCCGGATCGGCGCGGCGATGTTGCATGTTGCCGTGTTAGAATCCCGATGATTCGACTCGACAATTGCTCCTGTGCTGCCGAAGCTGCGCGAACTCGATTGCAAGGGGGCGATAGAGGAATTTCACATGAAGTTCATGATCTCGCTCGTGACAAGAAAGAAAGCCGGCATGCTGGCGCTGATTGCATCCGAGGTATTTCGCGCTGATTGTCAATTGATCGATCAAACTACGACGACATTGCGTGATCCCGAGTTCTGCGACATGACGCTGACGCTCGAAGGATCGGAGGCGGCCGCCGAGCGCGTGAGGTCGGGTCTCGAGACGATGGATGGCGTCCTCAAGGTCGGGAATCATTACGTTCCGGCTGCTCCGGGCGTACCGGCTCCATCGGCCACGCCGGCCCGTCCGGCGGCCCCCGTCGCGGGCAGGCCGGCGGCCGCCGCCGACCTCGAGGCGCGCCTGCAGGCGGCACTGGCGGAAGTCGTCGACGCCTACCCCCAGATCGTCGGTCCGGTGCAGAGGTTCGCCAATTCTCTCGAGGGTGCCAGCCGCCGGGAAGCGATGTTCCGCCTGGGACAACGAGTGGGCAGGCGTGAGTACAAGAAAGGCTTCTCGCTGGGCAGCCCGCTGAAGCTCGATCTCGCGTTGCGGCGCATGGTGGTGCCGGCGCTGCGTCCATTCGCCAGGGCCGAGGCCCAGGACACAAGCCTGCGCGTGCCGGACTGTCCTTTCTGTATCAATCTCCGCGCCGCGGAGCCTTGCTGCGATTTCCTCGGCGGCTTCTTGCAAGGCTTCCTGGATGCCAATCCGAGCACCCAGGGCCTGCGTGTCAAGGAGCTGCAATGCAAGGCCTGCGGCCACGCGGAGTGCAGCTTTTCATGCATTCCCGCGCGGGGGTAGAGGCGGAACGAAAGAGGAGCCAAATGCGCATGAATCCGGCAGCCGCCAGTTACGACCTCTTACTGGTCATTCTCTCCTACGTCATCTCCGTCTTCGGAGCGTACACGGCCCTGCAGCTCGCGGTCGCCATTCCCACGGCAAAGGGCCGGGTGCTATGGGGATGGCTCCTCGGCGCCGCCTTTGCCATGGGCGGAGGGGCGATCTGGTCCATGCATTTCATCGCCATGCTGGCTTACAAGATGTCGATGCCGGTCAGCTATGACAGCGGGCTGACGCTCGCATCGCTGGCGGTGGCGATCCTGGTCACGGGAATCGGGCTGTACATCGTCGGACGCGGAGAGGCGAGCGCGGTCAGGCTGGTTGGCGGCGGCCTGTTCACTGGATTGGGAGTGGCCGCGATGCACTACACCGGGATGGCCGCGATGGTGATGCCCGCAACGCTCTCGTACCGGCCGTCGCTGTTCGGACTGTCGATCGTCATCGCGGTCGCGGCTTCGATCGCGGCCCTCTGGCTGGCGTTCAACCTGCGCGGCAACTGGCAGATGTTCGGCAGCGCCTTCGTCATGGGCGCGGCGGTTTGCGGCATGCACTACACCGGCATGGCGGCAGCGATCATCATTCCAGGCCGCCAGCCGACGCCTGCGCCGGTGGCCGCGATGGGCGCGGGCGACCTTGCGCTGTACGTGTTCGTGATCACCGCGATCCTGCTCACCATCGCGCTGATCGTGGCGCACCGGCGCTCGGCGCGCGCTCTGCTGTACGAGGCTTGATCTAATCTAAAAGCTCATCGGGCGTCGTCGTCCGCCGGGGCCGCCGGCAGACGCTCGCCCAGGTGCCTGAAGCCGAGGCGCGCGAAGAGGGCGGCCGCGGCCTCGACGTCGGGTCCGCGGTAGGCGAGCCGGTCGAGGTCGGCGCGCACCGGAGCATCGGCGGCCAGGGTGGCGAGGCGGCGGGAGAGGAAGGCGAGGTCGCGGGCGTCTCGCAGCTTGGAATAGAGGCTCTTGGCGGCGCGGAGCCGGCTGGTACGGAGCTCCTCGAGGCGGGCGTAGAGGTCGGCCACGCTGCCGAAGGCGGCGAGCATCTCGGCGGCGGTCTTGCGGCCGATACCGGCGACCCCGGGGATGTTGTCGACCGGGTCGCCGGCCAGGGCGAGAAGATCGGCGATCTGGTCGGGGCGCACGCCGAACGCGGATTCGACCTCGGCGGGCCCGTAGCGGAGGCCCTTGCCGAAGTCGTAGAGCGTGACGCGGTCGGTGACCAGCTGCGCAAGGTCCTTGTCCGAGGTGACGACGACGACCGCATGGCCGGCGGCGGTGAGCTGGCGGCACAGGGTGGCGATCAAGTCGTCGGCTTCGTACCGATCGTGAATGAAGGTGGCGGCGCCGAGCGCGGCGGCCATCGCCTCGCAGTCGGCGAGCTGGGCGACGAGCTCGGCCGGCGGGGCGGCGCGCTGCCCCTTGTAAGCAGGGTAGAGCTGGTTGCGAAAGAAGCTGCCGGTCAGGTCGCGGTCGAAAGCGATGCCGAGGTGGCTAGGGCGGTCGGCGGCGATCAGCTTGATCAGAAAGGAGCCGAAGCCGAACACCGCGCCGGCACGAGCGCCGTCCGGGCTCTTGAGCGATTCCGGCAGGGAGAAGTGGGCGCGGAAGATGTAAGGGCTGGCGTCGACCAGGTAGACGGTGACGGGAGCCGGCGGAGTGCTCATGGAAGCGCCGACTCTACCATTTCGACGCCTGCGATGCGGCGCGCCGGAGCGGCCCGCCTTCTGGGCAGGAAACACGCGGCGCCGCGATTTCCTGCGCGGCGCCGCCGGCGGCAAGCGAGAAAGGAGCGCGGCCCGCTATCGGCGGCGCTGCGCGAGTGCGGCGTCGAGGCTGTAGAGGCCCGAGCCGCGGGCGGCGATATAAAGGAATACGAAGCAAAAGAGCACTGCCAGCTCGCCCTTGTTGACGATCGGCCACAATCCACCCGGCGCGTGGAACATGAAATAAGCGACCGCCATCTCGCCGCTCGAGATGAACGCCGCGATCGCCGCGAACAGGCCGAGCGCGATCAGGAGGCCGCCGACAAGCTCGATCCAGCCGCCGACCACCAGCAGCGGCGGCAGGGTGCCGCCACCGTGACCGCCGAACATCCCGAAGACCTTCTGTGCGCCATGGCAGGCGAACAGCAATCCGGCGACGACGCGGAGCAGGGTATAGATCGGTGGTTCGAAGCGTTGCAGCCATCTCATCGCGAGTCTCCTCTGCGAGGCGGCGGCCGGCCGGAGTGCCGGCGGCAAGAGCAGTTCACTGCCGGCGTGGTGCGCGGCAGGAGGCTAGCACAGGTTCGGGGACACGCCGGGCCGCCCCGCATATTTCACGGGCGGGTGTGAAATATGCGGGCTAGAATTCGCGGCGGAGCCGAGATGAGCGCCAGCGCCGACGCCAGCCCCCGCCCGCTCTCCTTCGTCGTCGTGGGGAGCTGCATCGTGGACTTCTGCGTCAGCGTGCCGCGCCTGCCCGAGCCCGGCGAGACCGTGCTCGCGGACAGCGTGACCCGCAGCCTCGGCGGCAAGGGCGCGAACCAGGCGACGGCTCTGCGGCGTCTGGGCGGCGAGGTGGCGATCGTCGCCTGCGTCGGCTGCGACGATTTCGGCGAGGCGTTCCTGGACTTCTTCCGGCAGGAGGGGATCGAGACCGGGTTCCTCCACCGCGACCCGTCGGCGCCGACGGGAATGGCCTTCCCGATGGTGCTCCCGGGCGGCGGCAACGCCATCGTGGCGGCTCCCTCCGCCTCGATGCGGCTGCCGGAGGCCGCGGTGGCGGCGGCGGCGGCGAGGATCCGGCAAGCCGCTGCGCTCCTGGTGCAGCTCGAGGTCCCGGCGGCAGCCGCGGCCGCCGCGATGGCCGTGGCCCGGCAGGCAGGGGTGCCGGTCTTCCTGAACCCGGCGCCCGCCGTGGAGGCGGCGGCGCGGCTGGCGGCCGGCGCCGACGTCTTGATCCCGAACGAGATGGAAGCCGAAGCGCTCACCGGCACACCCGTCCGTGCTCCCGAGGACGCGCTGCGGGCCGCCGACCGGCTGCGCGCGCTGGGACCCGAGGTGGTGGTCGTGACCCTGGGTGAGCGGGGGGCCGCGGTGAGCGGGCCCGGCATCCGGCGGATCTCGCCTGCCTACCCGGTCGCGGCGCTGGATTCGACGGGAGCGGGCGACGCGTTCTGCGCCGGCCTGGCGGATGCGCGCTGCCGCGGCGCCGGCTGGTCCGAGGCGCTCGATTTCGCCTGCGCCTGCGGTGCCCTGGCGTGCAGGGGCCGGGGGGCGATCCCGTGGCTGCCCACCGCCGCCGAGGCGCGCCGCTTCGCGGCCAGCCGTTAGCCTCCCTCGGGTCCGCGCGCGTCAGCCCAGGAAAAGGTCGGGCAGCAGCGGCGCGCCGGGGCGCACGGCGTAGCGGTCGAGATCCGTGACGCCTGCGGCTGCGAGCACCTCCTCGTCGATGAAGAAATTGCCCGTCGCGGTGCGGCTGTCGCGAGTGAGGATGGCGTGGGCGGCGTCGGCCACGATCTCGGGCTGGCGGCAGTTCTCGTGCGGCACCATGCCGCCGAGCATCGCCAGGGCGGCGGTGAGGATGACGGTGCGCGGCCAGAGGGCGTTGACCGCGATGCCGTCGGCGCGGAGCTCCTCGGCCAGGCCGAGGACGCAGAGGCTCATGCCGTACTTCGACAGGGTGTAGGCGAGGTGCGGGGCGAACCATCTGGGCGACATGTCGAGGGGTGGCGAGAGGACGAGGATGTGGGGATTGGCGGCCTGGCGCAGGTGCGGGATGGCGGCCTGGGAGCAGGCGAAGGTGGCGCGGGCGTTGACTCCCCACATCAGATCGAATCGCTTCATCGGCGTAGCCAGGGTGCCGGTGAGGCTGATGGCGCTGGCATTGTTGACCAGCACATCGAGGCCGCCGAAGCGTGCGACGGCCTCCGCCACGGCGCTCGCCACGCGGTTCTCGTCGCGCACGTCCACCACCAGCGGCAGGGCACGGCCTCCCGCCGCCTCGACCTCGGCGGCGGCGGTGTAGATGGTGCCCGGCAGCTTGGGGTGGGGCTCCGTAGTCTTCGCCGCGATGACGACGTTGGCGCCGTCGGCGGCGGCGCGCAGGGCAATGGCCTTGCCGATGCCGCGGCTGGCGCCGGTGATGAACAGGGTCTTGCCTTTGAGGTCGGCCATGGTTCTCGACGCCTCCATCCGCACTGTCGGGCGGCGCGGCCGATCCTACCGCACCCCCGGTCCTGGGGCCGGACGCCAGCTAGAGCGCCGAGGTGCCTGGCGGCACCAGCTGGTCGATGCGCTCGGCTTCCTCGGGGGTGATGGCGACGTCCAGGGCTCCCAGGCTGTCCTCGAGCTGCTCCATGGTGCGCGGGCCGATGATCGCGCTGTGCACGGCGGGGTGGCGCAGGACCCAGGCGTTGGCGAATTGGGCCAGGGTGACGCCGCGTGCGGCGGCAAGAGGGATGAGCTGCTCGACGACCTCCAGGCGGCGCTCGAACTTGGGGTTCGCGGTGTCGCCGATCCAGGTCCCGGCCCGCGGGCTGTCCATCGGGTTGGCGGCGCCGCGGCGGTACTTGCCCGAGAGCCAGCCGCCTTCGAGCGGGCTCCAGACCAGGTTGCCGATGCCGAACCGCTGGGTCATCGGAAAGTGCTCGAGCTCCATCGTTCGGCGCAGGATGCTGTAGGGCGGCTGCAGGGCGACGAAGCGCTCCCAGCCGTGGCGATCGGCGAGCCACAGCGCTTCGACGATCTCCCAGGCCGCGAAGCGCCTCTCCCAGACGCCGGGACCGGAATGGTGGTTGGTGGAGAGGCCGAGGTAGCGGACCTTGCCCTGGCGCACCAGATCGTTGAGTGTCGCAAGGGTCTCCGCGAGCGGGGTGGTGGGGTCCGGGCGGTGAATCTGGTAGAGGTCGATGACGTCGGTGCCGAGGCGTCGGAGGCTGTTCTCGACCTGCTCCTGGATGGCCTTGCGCGACAGGCCGCGCTCGTTCGGGCCGGGTCCGACGGGAGCGAAGACCTTGGTGGCGAGGACCACCTGGTGGCGGCGGCCGGCCAGCGCCTTGCCGACGATGATCTCCGATTCGCCATCGGAGTAGCCGTTGGCGGTGTCGACGAAGTTGATGCCGGCGTCGAGCGCGCGGTGGATGATCCGGACGCACTCGTCATGGTCGCGGTTGCCCCAGGCGCCGAACATCATCGCGCCCAGGCAGAGGGGGGAGACCTTGAGACCGGTGCCGCCGAAGCTGCGGTAGTCCATGGGTCACAGCGTAGCCTTCACCGGCCGCTCGCTCAAGGTGTGCGAGGTCTGGCGGTCTGGCTGCGCTCTGGACGGCTGCCAGCCGATGCTGCAGCGCTGGGCGGGGGGGCGCTCGCGGCCGTCCGCGCGCCTCGCAGCTCCAACAGGAACTGCGCGTTGCTCGGGCGCCAGGGAGCCGCCGGGCTGCTGTAGAGCACTTCGTCGCTGTGCCCTTGCGGATAGCGGAAGGCGCCGATTGCCTGCACGGCGATGCTCCAACCGATCAAGATCCAGAGGCCCAAGCGCCGGCGTCCGGAGAGTCCGGGCATCGAGGGCGCCAGGATCCACGCCACCGCCGGCAGCATGTCGGTGGTGAAGCGGGGCCCGTAGCAGTAGCCGCCGAGGCCGCCGGCCTTGGCGAAGAGCACCAGCTGGGCCATCACGCCTACGCCCAGCAGGGAGTCGAGGAGGCGGTCGCCGCCGGCCTCGGAGCCGCTGCTGGCGTCGGGATCGGGCCGGCGCGCCAGACCCATCAGCAGCCAGGGCGAGAAGACCAGGAGACCCTTGCCCGGGCTCACCAGCTCGACTGCGAGCCCCGCGAGGAGCGGGCGCGCGAAGTAGTTGCCGGGATTCGCCAACCCGGCATGAAAGGCGCCGCCGCCGGCGAGGTGGCCCGCCGACGCCAGGTTGCATCCGAGCACCAGCGCCGCCATCGCCAGCGCGCCGGCCAGGAAGGCCGCCTGCTGGCGCCGTCCGCGAGAGCCGAGCAGACAGAAGACCGCAACCGGCAGCGCCATCAGGACATCCGCCAACCGCGTCGCGGCAAGCAGCACGGTGCCGGCGCCGGCCAGCGCCAGAGTGCGCGTCGCCGGCGGTGCGGTGGCCGCGAGGAGCGCGGCCACGAGCGCCAGCTGCGCGGGCCCGTGCTGCCAGAGCGCCTGGCTCGAGATGACCCAGGTCGAGGTGCCGAAGGCGCAGGCGATCGTCAGGGTGAGCGCGTCGCGCACCTCCAACCGGCGGCGCAGCAACCGGTAGAGGCCAGCCATCGCCAGCGCGGCGAACGCGGAGGCGGCCAGCTTCTCGAGCAGCGCCGCCAGGAATCCGAGCTCGGCGGCGTTCCAGCCGGTGGCATCGAGATAGAGATAGGCCGGGAGGTAGAGAGGCAGGGCGGCCAGGGGCGCGATGACCGGGTAGATCGGGACCAGCCGGCCGTCGACCTCACGCAACGCGTACTGGCCCGGCACCCGCGCCTGCACCTCCTCGGCGAATCCTTCGAGGGTCAGCCGGTGGTCGCGGAGAACTGCGAAGGGGAGGTATCGGGCCGGCCGGGTGTCGGCGCTCGGGATCACCCTGGCGTTGACCGAGTAGACGGCGAAGCAGAGGAAGAACCGTCCGGAGGCGTTCCGAGCCGGGGCCCGCGGTCCTTTCTCTCATGCAGAAGCCGAAGGCCTCACAGAAGATCGTCGCGGGCAGCGATCTGCCGCTTGCTCGAGAATGTCAACTGGCGATTTCGTCATGATGATAGCGCAGAGCCGCGGCGGGGCCGGGCCGATCCCCCGCACAAGGCCCCTCCCCTGGCTTTTTCGAGATGATCGGCGCCATGCGCCGCGACGCCCGGGGAACTTCATCCGCGGCCGGCCGCCGGGCGTAGAAGGCGATGATGGCCGGCGTGCCGAAGGAGAGGCAGGAGGACGCCCGGAGGAGGAGAACGAGACATGGCCGAGAGCGAGGTCGGGCCGCGGCGGTTGTTCGTGACCGGAGGGACCGGCTACCTGGGGGGAGCCGTGCTGCCGGCGCTGGTCGCCCGCGGGCATTCGGTGAGGGCGCTGGTGCGGCCGGGCTCCGAGAAGAAGGTGCCGGCGGGTTGTGAAGCCGTGCCGGGCAACGCGCTGGACGCCGGCTTCTTCGCCGGCCTGGTCGCCCCGGCCGATACCCTGCTGCACCTGGTGGGGGTGTCGCACCCGGCGCCCTGGAAGGCGGACCAGTTCCGCGCCGTCGACCTCGCGTCGGCGCTCGCCTCGGTGGCGGCGGCGCGCGAGGCGGCGGTCGGTCACCTGGTCTACTTGAGCGTGGCGCAGCCGGCGCCGGTGATGCGCTCCTACGTCGCGGTGCGCGGCGAATGCGAGGCGGCGATCCGCGCCGCCGGCCTCACCGCGACCTGCATGCGCCCCTGGTACGTGCTGGGTCCGGGCCACCGCTGGGCGTATGCACTGGCGCCGTTCTACGCCCTGGCCGAGCGCCTGCCGGCCACTCGCGACACCGCCCGGCGTCTCGGCCTCGTCACTCTCGAGCAGATGGTCGCCGCGCTCGTCCGCGCGGTCGAGAACCCTCCCGCCCCCGGCACCGTCCGGGTGGTCGAGGTCGAGGACATCCGCGCCGCGAGCGGCGAACCAGGCCTAAGTTAAAACTCTAAAGAAGCCGGGCGCCTGTTTCCGGCTCGTGCGTCACGAGCAACCGAACCTGGCGCGGTATTCCCCTGATTGCAGGAAGGCATTGACGATGTCGTTGTAGCATTGGCTACCATCTCCACCCTCGTGATGGCACTGGCCACCTCCAGCCTGGTCGATTTCCCCCTGCGTGCACGTGCAGTTGTCCAACGATCCCTTCCAGAAGTTGAATCCCGGAGTGTCCGGAGCACGACGCAGATAGATGGAGTAGGAGAGGTAGATGAAGTCCCAGCTATTGTACTGAGGGGGCGGGTTCCCGTTGGCGAGCCCGAAGGTAAAGGAGTACTGGCGGAACTCGGAATTCTCCCACATCGACCTGGACATGATGACCTTCTGCGTGTGCGCGCATGCGAGATCGCCATAATTATAGCAGGAGTTGATCGGAGCGACTCCCTGAGCCAGCTCCCAGGAATAAGGCTGGCGCCCCAGGAAGTCCAGGTACTGCTGCCGCACGAAGAAATCGGCATTCGGGTCGTCGAGCGGACAGCTGGGGGCGCAGTCCCCGCAGTCATCGGGACAGGTCGAGCAGGTCTCGTGGGCATTGCAGATCCCGTCGCCGCAATAGAGCTGATCGGGCGGCATGGCGGCAGCCGAAGCCGCTAGGAAGAGAACCGCGGCGAGGATGAGGAGGAGGAGCTTGATCCTCGAGAGTGAGATGGACGAACTCATGATCGCTCCTTTGCGAGAGAAGTTGTGGCGCGCACATCCCGGACCCGCCTCACCTGTCAGGGGGGCTGCGGTCCGGGCAGCGATGCCTCCTTCGTGCTTCACGAGCCGTTCGCCTGCGCACAAGAGTAAAGTACATGAACTTAACCTCTACTAAGTAAGTGTGCTTGCTTGGCGAGAACCGGGACGGTCACCCGGGCAGCCGCTCGAACCGCAGGGCGAAAAGCGCCACGCCGAGCTCGCGGGGATCGTCGAGGCCGGCCCTGGCGGGGAAGAACGGCGTGCAAACGATCCCGAGGAGCTGCTCGCCGCGCCGAAACCAGCGGCTTCGCAGGCGGTAGCTGCCGTCCGGCGCCGCCGGGACCGGTCGGCCGTTCCAGAAGATCCGGAGGGCGCGCCTTTCGAGCGGCTCCGGCGAGCGCAGCTCGAGCGTCAGGCGAAGGTCGGCCGGCGCCAACGCGAGGCGGATCAACGCGAAGGGGCGAGTCCACCGGCAGGACGGCCGCGCATCGCCGGCGCTCCACCTCTCCGCGGCGTGGAAGCCGACGAACGCTCCGTCCGGCAACTCGGCCGGACGGAGAAACTCGCCCGCCGGCGCGGCGGGAAGGCCGGCCGCCGCGGCGTGATCGAGCACTCCCCAGCGCAGCAGCTCGCTCGAGGCGCGGCAGTAGGCTCGATAGCGGCGCTCCTCTCCGGGCCCCCACCGGCTGGCGGCAAGCAAGCACAAGGCGCGCGCGGCGGTGAGCGCCCGCGGCACCCGGTGTCCGAACAGCGACGCGGCAAGGCAGCCGGGCAGGGCGCGTGCGGCCGCCGCGGCATGCGCCCGCCACGCCGGACGGAGCGCGGCGCGGCCGAGAATGCCGAGACGGACGCGGAGCGCGTGACGCGCCAGGCGCGGCGCCCAGCGTGCCCGCTCGGCCCAGTCGGGCAGCGGCGGCAGGAATTCCACTTCGAGGCCGGCCTCGCAGCGCTCCCGCCACGCCGCCTGGCCCCGTCCGTGCGGCCGCAGCGCCGCCGCCAGGTCGCGCGCCCGCGAACAGTTGCCGTGGCGGACCCGCGCCTCCGGGCAGTCGTCGATGCGGCAGCCGAGGCGGGCCAGGCGAACGCCGAGGATCGCTTCGGCGAGGCGGCCGCAGCCCGTCGCGAAGCCGCCGGCCTCCTCCCAGGCGGTCCGCCGGACCGCGAAGCCGCGCAGGGAAACCCGGCGCCAGGCGTCGTCCGGGTGAGCGCGCACACCCTCCTTGAGCAGCCTGGTCTCGAAGCGGGCGAAGGCGTTCGACGCCAGCGGCTCTCCCGCGAGCTGCGCGGCCGTCGTCCCGGCGCCTGCCGGCGCGGCGAAGCGCCGCAGCAGGACCTCGGCCGCGTCCGGCTCCGCCAGGCAGTGCGCCTCGGTGAACAGCAGCAGCTCCGCGCGCGCCGCCCGGGCGCCGGCATAGTAGAGCTCCACCTCGGCGGCCCCCGGCGCCACTTCGAGCCGGTCGTGCCGGCGCAGCAGCGATCGCGCCCGCCGGGCGAGCCGGCTGCCGGGGCGAGGCGTGACCGCGACGATCTCGAAGCGTTCCGCGGCAAGCGTCTGGCCGATCCACGAAGCCAGGGCCCGTTCGCCGTAACCCCGGTCGTCGATCAGCGGCAGCACCACCGTCAGGAGGGGCGGGGCATCCGGCGCCACCGGCATCGCGACGGATCGTAGCGCGGTAATCCGAGCGGTTGCCACGAGAGTTGTTGCAGTCGCTAGAAAGCTCGCCTACACCACCGCCGAGCGCACCAAGGGCTGCGCGCACGTTTTCGTCAACGTCTGGGCGCTCGGCTCTTGGCGAGGTAGGCGGCAAGGGCGCGGGCGAGGCGATGGATGCCTTCTTCGATCCGTTCGGCGGACGAGGCGGTGAAGCACAGACGGAGGCAATGCGCGGCGTGGCGGCTCGAGCCGACCGCGAAGGCGTCGCCCGGGGTGAAGGCGACGCTCTCGGTGGCGAGGGCGAGCTCGAGGAGGGTGGTCGCATCGGCGCCTTCGGGAAGCTCGACCCAGATGAACATGCCGCTCGCGGGCCGGTTCCAGCGGACCTGCGGCGGGAAGCTGGCGGCGAGGGCGGCGAGCATCGCGTCGCGCCGGCGCCGATATTCGCGGCACAGCAGGGCGAGGTGCGCGGCGAGCCCGCCGCGATCGAGGTAGGCCGAGATCAGGTGGTGGCTGAAGGAGGGTGTGTCGAGGTCGGTCGCATGCTTGAGCGCCGAGAGGTGGGCGACGAGCTCCTCGGGGACGACGATCCATCCGGCGCGCAAGGCCGGGGCGAGGATCTTCGAGAACGAACCGAGGTAGAGCACCCAGCGCTCTTCGAGGGCGCGAAGCGGCGGCGGCGGGTTGTCGTCGTAGTAGAGGAAACCGTAGGCGTCGTCTTCGAGGATGGGCACGCGGTAGCCGCGCGCGAGCTCGACCAGCGCCTGCCGCGCCTCCGCGTCGAGGCTCACCCCGAGAGGGTTGTGGCCGCTGGGGATGGCATAGAGGAATGCCGGCCGGGCGCCGCGCTCGAGCAGCGCCGCGGCGGCGGTCACGTCGAGGCCCCGCGCCGGTCCGGTGGGGAGAGTGAGGATGTTGGGTGCCCGCAGCTTGATCGCCATCTGAGCGCCGTCGTAGACCGTCTCCTCGAGCATCACCTCGCCGCCCGGATCGAGGAAGAGCCGCGTCAAGAGATCCATCGCCTGCTGCGAGCCGGAGGTCAGGAAGATCTGCTCCGGCCGGCAATGCACGCCCCTCGCGGCCATCAGATCGACGATGTGACGCTTGAGCGGAGCGCAGGGAACGGCGTACTGGAGAGCGCCCGGCTCAGCGGGCAGCACGCGCGCGCCGGCCTGTGCCAGGTCGTGAACCGGGAACAGCTCGGCGGCGGGAAGGCCCACCGCGAAGGACTGGACGCCCGGCCGCGACGCCTTGGTCATCAGCTCGCGCAAGCTCGACTGGCTCATCGCCGCCATGGCGCGCGCGTACCTGAATCCGTCTTCCGCCGGCGGGCGGCGAGATGTCTCGACCACGGCGCCTCCTTGCGCGGGGTGCTCCCCAAAAGGAGCTGTCCGGCAGTGTACAGCGAGGCCGGCTGAGCGGCTTTCACGGCGAGCGGTCGACCGATCGGACGATCTCGAGGAGCCGATCCGCTTCATTTGGAGCGACGATCTAGTGGCCGCCGGCTGGCGCCGGCGAGGTGACGGGGGCGGCCGGCGGCGGGTCGGGCGAGGTTGGAGCGGCCGGGGTCTCGAGCGCGTCGGGGAGCTCGTCCTCGACCTTGCGCACCCGCGGCTGAGCGTAGCCCCAGAGGGAGCTCAGCAGCGGCACCGCGGCGATGCAGAGGTAGAAGAGGCCGATGCCGCGGCCGGGTCCGACCCCGAGGACCCGCCCCACCGATGCGGCGAGAGGTCCGCCCGCGACCAGCAGCGGCCGGAAGCAGCGGTCGGCCAGGGGTCCGGCCGCGATCTGCCCGGCTGGCGCGGTGAACTGCGCCAGCATCCGGCGTACCGCAAACACCCGTCCTTGCACGTCCGCGGGCACCTTGAGCTGCCAGATCGCCTGGCTCGAGCCGTTGACGATGGCGGCCAGGAACAGCAGCAGGAACAGGCCCGCGGCGATCAGCGGCGCGTTGGGGCGCAGCCCGACCACGACGAGCATGACGCTCAACAGCAGCCCGCCGCCGAGCACGCCGTGGATGCGGCGGCGCGGCCAGCCGGTGATGCTGATCAGCAGGCTGCCGGCGACGAGGCCGAAGCTCGCGGCCGCCTGCACCCGGCCGAGCACCGCGGGCGTCGAGAAGGAGAGCACCAGCGGCACGACCAGCACCATCGCGATGGAGAAGACGAGATTGGTCATGGCGAAGTACATGAGCAGCCCGAGGAGGCCCGGTCTCGCCTTGACGAACGTCCAGCCGAGCGCCGCCTCGCGCAGCAGCGAGCCGCGCGCCGCCTGCGCCTCCGCGCTGAGCGGCGGTCGCGGCACCTCGACGAGAGCCAGGGTGAGCACGGCGAAGAGAAAAGTGGCGAAGTCGACCAGCAGCACGCCGGCCATGCCGATGGCGCCGATCATCAGCCCGGCGAAGAGCGGCGCCATGGTGTCGCCGGCCGCCTGGGCGAGCTGCATCATGCCGCTGGCGCGCCCGATCTGGGCCTTGGGCACCAGCGTCGAGGTGGCGGCGATGTAGGCCGGCAGGTGCAGCGAGCGCAGCAGCGAGACGACCGCGACTGCCACGTAGACGTGCCAGGTCCGCAAGGCCCCTGCCATCAGCAAGAGCGCGACCACCAGGGTGCGGAGACCCGAGCCCAGGTCGCACCAGAGCATGACCAGCCGGCGGTCCCAGCGGTCGACGAGCGCGCCGGTCAGGGGCGCGGCGAGGAGGCCGGGGAGGCCGGCGAAAAATGCGATGAGCGCGAATTGGGTCACCGAGCCGGTGCGCTGGTAGACCCAGACGCCAAGGGCAAAGTTGGTGAGGCCGGAGCCGATGTAGGAGATCAGCTGGCCGGACCAGACGACCTCGAACGTACCGAACCCTGCCAGACGCAGCCTGCGCATCGGTGACTCCTCGAGGTGCGGGAGGCCGGCCAGATCACCGGTGGCACGAAGACCGGCGTGACCCAAGGCCGGCGGCGGGTGATCGGCACGGCTTCTAATCAGGTGCGGCATCCGTCCCGGATCGCGCCGCTGGCAGCACCGAGTATGTGTCAATGCGAGGCCGCACCGAAGATATAGTCAACGCGAGCTTGACAGTAAGATCACGTCAATGCGAGCTTGACAACCAGCTCGGCACGGTTGGTGAGCATTGACGTGGTGTCCTCCTTGCTAGCTTTCGTGCGCCCGCGAGCGCACGGCGCGGGCACGGGGCCTGAAGCCTCGTCGATCGATCGTCTCTTCGCGGCGCAGGCGGCGGCGCGCCCCGGAGCGACGGCCGTCGAGCTTGGCGAGCGCAGCCTCACCTATGCCGAGCTCGAGGCCCGCGCCAACCGCCTGGCCAACTTCCTGATCGGGCGCGGCATCGGTCCGGAGGCGCTGGTCGGCGTGATGCTCCCGCGCTCGCTCGACCTGGTGGTGGCCATCCTCGGAGTGCTCGAGGCGGGGGCCGCCTACGTGCCTCTCGACCCGTCCTATCCCGCCGACCGGCTCAGCTACATCTGGCAGGACGCGCGCGCTGGCCGGACGCCCGGCGCCGGCGCCCTGCTGCTCGGCAGCGCGGACCTGGGCGGCTGCTTTCCGCCCGGCTCGGAGCTGGTCGACCCGGCGCGGCTCGGCGAGGAGATCGCCGCGGCGAGCCCAGCCGCGCCGGTGAGCTCGGTACTGCCCGACAACCTCGCCTACGTCATCTATACCTCGGGCTCGACGGGGCGGCCCAAGGGGGTCGCGGTGCCCCACCGCGGGCTGCTCAATACCATCCGGGCGGCGATCGAGCGGTTCGGCACCGGTCCCGGCAGCCGCGTGCTGCAGCTCGCCTCGATCAGCTTCGACGCCTCGGTGCTCGAGATGTGGATGGCGCTGGGCGCCGGCGGCACCCTGGTGCTGACGCCGCGCGAGACCCTGCTCTCGGGGGAGGCCCTGGGCGGCGAGCTGGCAACGCGCGAGATCACCGCCATGGCCATCCCGCCGTCGCTGCTCGAGCGGGTGGAAGGAAGCGATTTCCCGCACCTGCGCTCGGTGATCGTGGGCGCCGAGGCCTGCTCGGCGGCGACCGCCCGCCGCTGGTCGGCCGGCCGGATGCTGTGGAACGCCTACGCGCCGACCGAGGCGACCATCTTTGCAACCGTCTTCGCCTGCGCCGCGGAGCAGGACGAGGCGCCGCCGCTCGGCCGGCCGATCGCCGGCATGCGCTGCCACCTGCTGGGCGCCGACCTGGCGCCGGCCGCGCCGGGAGAGGCGGGGGAGATCTTTCTCGGCGGCGCCGGCGTGGTGCGCGGCTATCTCGGCCGCGCCGACCTGACCGCCGAGCGCTTCCTGCCCGATCCCTTCTCGACCCGGGGCGAGCGGCTCTACCAGACCGGCGATCTGGGGCAGCTCCGCCCCTCGGGCGACCTCGAGTTCCTGGGGCGCGTCGACCATCAGGTCAAGGTGCGCGGCCTCCGCGTCGAGCTCGGCGAGATCGAGGCGGTGCTGGCCGCCCACCCGGGGGTGCGCAGCGCGGTGGTGGTGGCGCGGGAGGAGGGCGCCGTTGGCGCTGCCGGCACCGCCGCCGCCGATGATTCCGCCCGCGGGATGGCGGCAGGTAGGCAGCAGCGCCTGGTCGCCTACCTGGTGGCGCGCGGCGGCGCGGCCGGCGGCGTACCGGCTCCCGCCGAGCTGCGCTCGTTCCTGGCGCGGCAGCTGCCCGAGTACATGATTCCCGCGGCCTTCGTCCGTCTCGACGCCTTGCCCATGACCCCGACCGGCAAGGTCGACCGCAAGGCGCTGCCGGCCCCCGGGCGCGAGCGGCCCGGCGGCGAGGAGGGCTATGTCGCTCCGGCCGGGCCGCTCGAGGAGGCGCTGGCCCGCATCTGGGGCGAGGTGCTCGGTCTCGACCGGGTCGGAGGGCGGGACAATCTCTTCGAGCTCGGGGGGCACTCGCTGATCGCCTCCCAGATCGTCAGCCGCGTGCGAGCCGACCTCGGCCTGGAGCTGCCGCTGCTCGAGGTCTTCACCAGCCCCACCGTGGCGGGTCTCGCCGAGCGCCTCACGGAGATCGGCGAGATCGGCGAGATCGCGGCCGCCGCGCCGCGCCGCGGGCGGACGCTGCCGCCGATCGCACGGGTCGACCGCGAACGCGACGGCCCTCTGCCGCTCTCCTATGCCCAGGAGCGGGTGTGGTTCCTCAACCAGTTGGCGCCCGGCGCCATCGCCTACAACTTTCAGTTCACCGTCCGCTTCCGCGGCCCGCTCGTCCCGGCGGTGTTGCGGCGGACCCTGCGCGAGGTGGTGCGGCGGCATGAGATCCTGCGCACCAGCTTTCCGGCTGCCGGCGGACGCCCGCTGCAGGCGATCCACCCGGATTGGCCGGCGGGCTGGACATGGTTGCCGCTGGTGGACCTCTCGGGGCTTGGCGGCGGCGAGGCGGAGAGGCTCGCCGAGAGGTGGGTAGGGGCGGAGATCCGCTGCGGCTTCGACGTCACCCGGCTGCCGCTGGTGCGCTGGCTGCTGTTCCGGCTGGGGCCGCGCGACCACCTGCTGCTCCACGTCGAGCATCACTTCGTGCACGACGGCTGGTCGCTCGCCGTGTTCCTCAAAGAGGTCAAGGAGATCTACAACGCCGCCGTCCGCGGCGCGCCCGGGCCGCTGCCCGAGCTGCCGATCCAGTACGCGGACTTCGCGGTCTGGCAGCGGCGCTGGCTGGAGGCGGGAGAGCTCGACGAACAGCTGGTGTATTGGCGCAGCCGGCTCGCCGGCGTGCCGCAGCTCGAGCTGGCGACCGATCACCCGCGCCCGCCGGCGGCGAGCTTCCGGGGCGGAGCGCTGCGGGTGGACCTGCCGCACGAGCTCTACGAGGCGGTGCGGGCTTTCGGCCGCCGCGCCGGCTTCACCCTGTTCATGAGCATGCTGGCGGCCTTCTACGCCTTGCTCCACCGCTACACCGGGCAGGTGGACATCGCGCTCGGCAGCGGCCTCGCCAACCGCCGGCTGCGCGAGAGCGAGAACCTGATCGGAATGGTCGTCAACACGGTCGTGCTGCGGACCGCGTTCGCCGCCGCCGAGGGCTTTCGCGGCCTGCTGGCGGCGGTCCGCGCGACGACGCTCGCGGCGCACACCTACCAGGACCTCCCCTTCGAGAAGCTGGTCGAGGAGCTGCAGCCAGACCGTGACTTGTCGCGCAACCCCCTTTTCCAGGTGCTGTTCAGTTTCCACGACGCCCCCGTCCCTGACCTCGAGCTGGCGGGCGGCCTCTCCGGCACCCTGTTCGAGCGCCACAACGGCTCGGCCAAGTCCGACCTCAACGTCGTCGCCAAGCCGCGAGCAGAGCAGCGCGCGGGGTTCGGGCCCGCCGCGGCCGGCGACGAGCTGACCATGGTGTGGGAATACAGCAGCGATCTGTACGACGCCCCGACCATCGCGCGCATGTGGGGGCACTTCCAGACCCTGCTCGCGGGCGCTTTGGCCAACGAAGCGGCTTGCCTGGCCGACCTGCCGCTGCTCACCGCCGCCGAGATCGCGCAGCTCGAGGCGTGGAGCGGCGCCGCGCCGCCGCCCTCGCCTCCGGCAGCGGCGGATGGGCCGGCCGCGGCGGTTGGGCCGGCCGCATGGGATGGACCGATTGCGTCGGATGGGCCGGCCGCGGCGGATGCGCCGGCCCGAGAAGGCCGCCCGGCCACCCGCGAGGGGCCGGCGCCGGCCGATCCGCTGCAGCGGTTCGCGGCGCACGCGGCGCGCCGGCCGCTGGCGCCGGCGGTGACCTGGGAAGGCGGCGAGCTCAGCTATGGCGAGCTCGACCGCCGCTCCCGCCGCCTTGCCGCCGAGCTGCGGGACCGCGGCGTCGGACCCGAGGTGGTGGTGGCGATCTGCGCCGAACGCTCGCCGGAGACGGTGATCGCGGCGCTGGCGGTGATGCGGGCCGGCGGCGCCTACCTGCCGCTCGATCCGGGGTACCCGCGCGAGCGGCTGGACTTCATGCTGCGCGACGCCGGCGCGGCGGCGGTAATCGCGCGCCCCGACCTGGCGGCGGCGCTGCCGGCCGCGGCGCCGCCGGTGCTCGAGGTCGACGCCAGCGCGCCGGAGCGGTCCTTGAGTGCGCCGGGGCAGGCCAAGTGCGCACCAGGGCCGGCAGCGGGTGCGCCGGAGCAGGCATCGGCCGCCTCGGCGCCGGTGGCGGGCACCGACCTGGAAGATGGGGCCGGGGCCGGGTGCGAGCCCGCCCACCTTGCCTACGTGATCTACACCTCCGGCTCGACCGGCCGGCCGAAGGGAGTCGAAATCAGCCGCGCCGGCCTCGCCAGCCTGGTCAGCTGGCACCTTGCTGCCTACGGCGTGGGCGAAGACGACCGCGCGACGCTGCTTGCCGGCCCGGCGTTCGACGCCGCGGTCTGGGAGCTGTGGCCCTACCTCGCCGCCGGTGCGAGTCTGCACCTCCCGCCGGCGGCGGTGCGGGCCTCGCCCGAGCTGCTGCTCGGCTGGCTGGCGCAGCGGGAGATCACCCTCTGCTTCCTGCCGACGCCGCTGGCCGCGGCGCTGCTCGCGGAGATCGAGCGCCGGCCGCCTCCGCGCCTCGCCTTGCGTGCCCTGCTCACCGGCGGCGACCGGCTGCAGCGCGCCCCGCCGCGCGAGCTGCCCTTCGCGCTGTGGAACCACTACGGCCCGACCGAGAGCTCGGTGGTCGCGACCGCCGCGCCGGTTCCCGCGGCCCTGCCGGGGGCCCCGGCGATCGGGCGGCCGATTGCCGGCACGCGCGTCCGCCTGCTGGACCACGCCGGCGGCCAAATGCCGCTGGGGGTGCCCGGCGAGCTGGCGATCGGCGGTGCGGGCCTGGCCCGCGGCTACCGCGGGCGCCCGGATCTGACCGCCGAACGGTTCGTCCCGGACCCCTGGGGCGGTCCCGGCGACCGTCTCTACCGCACCGGCGACCTCGCCCGCCTCACCGCGGCGGGCGAGCTCGAGTTCCTCGGCCGCCGCGACCGCCAGGTCAAGATCCGCGGCTTCCGCATCGAGCTGGGGGAGATCGAGGCCGTGCTGCGCGAGCATCCGGACGTGCGCGCGGCGGCGGTGACCGCCCGCGCCTCTCCCGGGGGCGAGCCGCGGCTCGTCGCCTACGTCGCGCCGGCAGGCGGCCCTGGCGCCAGCGAGCTGCGCCAGCTGCTCGAGGCCCGCCTGCCCGAGTACATGGTGCCGGCCGCCTTCGTGCGGCTGGCCGCGCTGCCGCTGACGCGCAACGGCAAGGTCGACCTCGCGGCGCTGCCCGAGCCGGAGCCGGCGGCAGCGGGCGAGCGTGGCGCGGCGCCGTCGAGCGCCATCGAGGAGCTGCTGCACGGGATCTGGTCGGCGCTGCTCGGACGCGAGGATTTCTCGGTCGACGAGAATTTCTTCCGCCTCGGCGGCCACTCTCTGCTCGCCACTCAGCTGCTGTCGCGGGTCCGCGACGCGGTGCAGGTGGAGCTGCCGCTCGCCACCCTGTTCACGGCGCCCACGGTTGCCGGGCTGGCGAGCGCGGTCGAGCGGCTGCTGCGCGCGCCGAGCTCGCCGGCGGAGCTGGCGCCAGGCCTGCCGCCGAGCGGTCCGGCCGCCGCCGGCGTCTCCCGGCGCGCGGCAGCAGGCCCGGCGCCGCTCTCCTTCGCCCAGGAGCGCCTGTGGTTCCTCGACCAGCTCGAACCGGGCGGCTCCGCCTACAACATCGGGCGCGCCTACGTGCTGCAAGGAGCGCTCTCGCCGTCGGCGCTGGCGGGCGCCCTGGGCGAGATCGTCCGCCGGCACGAGACGCTGCGCACCCGTTTTTCCTTGCTCGACGACCGGCCGGTGCAGGTCGCCGAGCCCGCGGGCCGCCGGGAGCTGTCCCTGGTCGACCTCGCCGCGCTGCCGGCGGCGGCGCTAGAGATCGAGGCCGCGCGTCTGGCCGGCGCCACGATCCGGCGCGCCTTCGACCTGGCGCGCGGGCCGCTGCTGCGCACGGTCCTGCTGCGCCGCGGCCCGGACGAGCACCTGCTGCTCGTCGTGATGCACCACATCGTCTCCGACGGCTGGTCGCTGTCGCTGTTCGTGCGCGAGCTGGCGGAGCTGTACGGGGCGTTCGCCGGCGGCGCGCCGCCCGCCGGGCTCGTCCTGCCGGAGCTGCCGGTGCAGTACGCCGACTACGCGGCCTGGCAGCGCGAGCGCTGGCGCGACGGGACGCTCGCCGAGCCGCTGCTCGCGTACTGGCGGCAGCAGCTGGCCGGTGGGCCGCCGGCGCTCGAGTTGCCCACCGACCGCGCGCGCCCGCCATCGAGGTCCCACCGCGGCGACGTGCGGCAGCTGGTCTTGCCGGCCGCGGCCGCCGCCGAGCTGCGGGCGTTCGCCTGGCGCACCGGCGCCACCCCTTTCATGGTGCTGCTGGCAGTCCTGACGGCGGTGCTCAGCCGCCACGGCGGTCAGCGCGACGTGGTCGTCGGCTCGCCGATCGCCGGCCGCAACCGCAGCGAGATCGAGCGCCTGATCGGCTTCTTCGTCAATACCCTGGTGCTGCGCAGCCGGTGGCAGGACGATCCGCCGCTCGGCGAGCTGGTGGCGCTGGCGCGCCAGGCCACGCTCGCGGCGCACGCCCACCAGGAGCTGCCGTTCGAGCAGCTGGTCGCCGAGCTCGCGCCGGTTCGCGACCTGGGGCAGACGCCGCTGTTCCAGGTGCTCTTCAACCTGCAGCATCCGGCGCCCGAGCCGCGGCTGCCGGGCCTGCTGCTGGCGCCGCTGCAGGTCGTCCGCCGCGAATCGCGTTTCGACCTCGAGGTGGAGGTGGCCGACGGCGAGGCGCCGCGCTGCTCGTTCCGCTACGACAGCGACCTCTTCGACGGTGCGACCGTGGCGCGGATGACCGGCCACTTCGCCACCTTGCTCGCCGCGCTGCTCGCCGATCCCGCATGCCGGCTCGCGGCGGCGCCGCTGCTGTCGGCGGGCGAGCGGCACCAGCTGCTGGTCGAATGGAACGACACCGCCACGGTCCCGGCGAGCGCGCCGGCGACCCTGGCCGAGCAGTTCGCGCTGCAGGCGGGGCGCACGCCGCGGGCCGTGGCGGTGATCGCCGCGGCAGGGGAACTGACCTACGGCGAGCTCGACCGGCGCGCCGAGCGGCTGGCGCGGCGCCTGCTTGCCGCCGGTGCCGGTCCCGAGGTGCCGGTTGGAGTGCTGCTCGAGCGCACGCCGCGGCTGGTCGAGAGTCTGCTCGCCGTGCTCAAGGCCGGCGCGGCCTACCTGCCGCTCGATCCGGCCTACCCGGCGGCGCGGCTCGCCGCCATGCTGGAGGACTCGCGGGCGCCGCTGCTGATCTCCGAGGCGCGCCTGCTGGCTCGCTTCCCGGACGCCCTGCTCGCCGGGGTACGCGTCCTCGATCCGGACGCGGCGTTGCCTCGCGGCGCCGCGGCGGAAGCGCCGCTGCCGCGGCCGGCGTCCGGCCCCGGCAATCTCGCCTACGTCATCTACACCTCCGGCTCGACCGGCCGCCCGAAGGGAGTGGCCATCGAGCACCGCAGCGCCGCGGCCCTCGTCGCCTGGGCGCAGCGGACGTTCTCGCCGGCGGACCTCGCGGGGGTCTTCGCCGGCACCTCGATCTGCTTCGATCTCTCGGTGTTCGAGCTGTTCGTGCCGCTGGCCTGCGGCGGCACGGTGATCCTCGGCGACGACGCCCTGGCGCTGGCGTCGCCGCCGCGCTCGGCGGCGGTCAGCTTGATCAATACCGTCCCCTCGGCGATGGCGGAGCTGCTGCGCCTGGGAGCGGTCCCGGCGTCGGTGCGCACCATCAACCTGGCGGGCGAGCCGCTGTCCCCTCGTCTGGTGGCCGAGATCCATGCCCAGACGGCGGCGCGGCGGGTGCTGGACCTCTATGGTCCGTCGGAGGACACCACCTACTCGACCTGTGCGCTGCGCCGCGGCGACGAGCCGGCGACGATCGGCCGGCCGCTGGCGGACACCCGCGTCTACCTGCTCGACCCGCAACTCGAGCCGGTCGCGATCGGGGTGGTGGGCGAGCTGTGCATCGCCGGAGCCGGCCTGGCGCGCGGCTATCTGCACCATCCCGAGCTGACCGCCGAGAAGTTCGTGCCCGACCCGTTCGCCGCGCCCGCCGGCGGCGCGGCGCCAGGTGGAGGCCGCATGTATCGCACGGGCGACCTGGCGCGAACGCTGCCGGACGGGCGCCTGCAGTTCCTGGGACGCGGCGATCACCAGGTCAAGGTGCGCGGGTTCCGCATCGAGCTGGGCGAGATCGAGGCGCGGCTCGCGCGGCATCCGGCGTTGCGCGAGGCGGCGGTGGTGGCCCGCGAGGAGGGAAGCGGGGAGGGCACGCGGCTGGTGGCGTACGTCGCGCCCGCGGTGCCGAACGGGGCCAGCACGGAGGGCGTGGCCGGCGCGGAAACC
>Ga0209118_1000141_pt1 | contig 47729 bp, 38 predicted proteins | sample BlaSpr_A8_Ref_M1_FD_187988 | JGI IMG/M metagenome (GOLD analysis project Ga0209118, IMG submission 187988) | Forest soil microbial communities from Thunder Bay, Ontario, Canada - Black Spruce, Ontario site 2_A8_Ref_M1 (SPAdes) (version 2) | ecosystem: Environmental > Terrestrial > Soil > Boreal... | reverse complement strand
GCCGGGATGACGGGGTTGCCCTCGGCCTTGGCGAGCGCGGCGAGGAAGGCTTCGTGTTGCCGGTCGGCCTCGGCGAGCAGCGCGGCGTCGCGCGCGGTCGCCGCGTCCTGCATGCCGCGCTGGATGGCCGCGAGCGCCTCCTGCAGGTCGCGGGAGGTCTCGAGCGCCGGCAAGAAGCCTTGCTGGATGCCGGTCAGCGCCGCGCCGGTGCGCGCTCCGAGCACTTGCGCGGCGATGAGGATGACCACCAGGCCAGCCGCCGCCAGCCCCGGCATGAGCCATACGCGATGGGCGAAGCGCAGGTTCCTTACCATGGGACTCAGCCTCGGCACCCGCGGAGTGTCGGCGTTGTGGGCGTCATGGCGTCACCTTCAGCGCCTTGACCCCGTCCGGCAGCGGCATGCCGGCGGGCACGTAACCGATGGCGCCGGGGTTGGCCTTCACGTACGCCAGGACGTCGCCGGGAGTGGGCTTCTCGGGCGGCGGCACGTCGATGCCGGTGAAAATCATCCTCTGCCAGTAGGCTTTGACCGCGGCGGTGGAGCGCCCGTGGATGGCTTTCGAGAAGCTCTGCCGAGCCGGCGCCGCCTCGGGCAGGTCGACTGCCCTCACCCGTTCGCCGGACTCCCAGTGGTGGGTCTTCTGCAGGAACATGTTCGAGACCTCCGCGGCCGGCAGCTCCGCCTGGCGGTTGCCGGCGTTGACCACGACGATGAAATCGGCGGCGCCGGCCGGGCGCGGCACGCCGCTCGCCAGCGCCAGGATGGCGGCCAGCGCCAGGCGGGCCTTGAGCCCGCCTTGAGACCGGCGCGCCGGATGCGCCGGGAATCTCTGGAGCAGGGGGAGCGGGGGGAGCGGGCGGGCGCGGCCGCTTGACGCATCGACGATCACGGTGTTCCTCCTGCCTCGGGTTGGGATGCGGTCTCGGCCTCCTCGGGCACCAGCAGCAGCTGATCGATGTCGAGGGCGATCACCAGGCTGTCGTCGAGCTGGACGACGCCGGCGAGGTAGGCCGAACGCTCGTCCATCAGGTCGGCTGGCGGCGGCTCGATGCGGCTCGGCAGCAGGCCGAGCACCTGGTGAGCGGCATCCACCAGCAGCCCGAGAGAGCGCTCGCGCGAGGACACCACCAGGATGCGGCTGCGCTCGTCGGCCGCGGCCGGCGGCAGGCCCAGGCGCAGGCGCAGGTCGACGACCACCAGGACCTTGCCGCGCAGATTGGCGATGCCGCGCACCGGCGGCGGCGCGTGCGGCACGCGAGTGATGCCGCCGGCGCGCTGGATCTCCTGGATGCGGGCGACGGGCAGCGCATAGAGCTCGCCGGCCAGCTCGAAGGTCACCCAGCTCTCCGGCCGCTCGGGCGGGGCGGCGGGCGCCGCCGCCTCGCGGCGCTCGAGGCTGTCGGCGAACGAGTAGATGCGGGTCGGACCGCGCGCCGGGTCGCCGGCCGCCGGCTGCGGATCGACGGCGTCGACGGCCGCCAGGATCTCCCCGGCCAGGCCGGAGGGTGGCAGCCGGATCGACGACGGGCGCTCCGGCGCCGCCGGTGCGGAAGCGTCGCCGGCGCCACCCGCGCCGCTTGCCGGGGGAGCGCCGCGCCGGGGCGGACGGCGGCTCACGGCAGCGCCCTCGGCTGCGCGGCGGCCTCCTCGTGCAGGGGAGACATGGCGACCAGCGAGGCCGGGTCGAGGACGAGCACGGCGCGGCCGTCCCCGAGCACGGTCGAGCCGGCGACGCCGGGCAGCTCCGCCATCAACCGATCGAGGCCCTTGACGACCACCTCGCGGATGTCCAGGACCTGGTCGACCACCAGGGCGCGGGTACGGCCGCGCTCCTCCAGGATCACGGCATACCCTTCGCGGCGCCGCCGCGCCGCGGTGCCGAAGGTCCAGCCGAGGTCCAAGGCCGAGATCACCTGGCCGCGCCAGCGCAACGCGCCGCCGCCGTTGATCTCGTGCAGATCGCCGGAGCCCAGCCGCCGGCTCTCGATGACGGCGCGCAGCGGCAAGGCGTACTGGTTGCCGTCGCTGCGCACCAGCAGCGCGCGGGCGATCGAGGCGCTGAGCGGCAGCCGCAGGCGAAAGAGGCTCCCCCTCCCCTCCTCGGAGGCCACCTCGACGTGCCCGCCGTGGCGCTCGACCGCCCGCTTGACGGCCGCGAGGCCGATGCCGCGGCCGGCGCCGAGGTCGGCGTGCGGGCGCGTCGAGAGGCCGGGAAGGAACAGCAGCTCGAGGACGTCGGCCCCGGCCGGGCCCGCGCCGCCGGCCTGATCCGCGGCGCCGGCGGCCGCGGCATCGCTCGAGCTGCCGGCGTCGCCTTCGCGATGGGCGGCCGCTGCCGCGAGCACGGCGTCGATCTGCACTCCCCGCCCGTCGTCCTCGACGTCGATGAGCACCTCGCGGGCGGTGGCGTGCGCGGCGAGGCGCAGTGTGCCGCTCTCGTCCTTGCCGCCGCGGCGGCGCTCGGCGGGCTCCTCGATGCCGTGGATGATCGCGTTGCGCACCAGATGCCCCAGCGCCTCGCCGGCAAGCTCGAGCAGCGCCTTGTCGAGCGCCGTGTCGCCGCCCTCGGCCAGCAGGCGGACCCTCTTGCCCTCCTGCGCGGCGGTGTCGTGGACGATGCGCCCGAGCTGGCGGAAGAGCGAGCCGAGCGGCACCATGCGCAGGCGCAGCACCCGTTGCTGCAGCTCGTCGAGGACGCCGTTGAGGCGCTCGTGGGCCTCGTCGGCCTCGCTCCAGGCAGCCCGGCCCTCATCGCCGCCGCGGCGCAGCGGGCGGGTGTGCGCCAGCGCCTCGGTGAGGCGGCTGCGTGCGATTACCATTTCGGCCAGCAGGTCGACCAGCGAGTCGAGGGTGGCAAAGGGGATGCGCACGCCGCTTCCCGGCTCGGTTCCTGCCGCGCCGCCGGCCACGACCGCCGCGGGTGAGCCCGCCGCCCCGGCCGCCCCGGCCACGCCGGCCGTCCCCGCCGCTTCTACCGCGGCCGCCGCGCCTGATGCCCCCGCTGCTGCGACCGCGGCCGCCGCCGCCGCCACACCCGCAGCGCCCATCGCCCTCACCTCTTTCAGCAGCGCCCGCAGGTGGTCGAGAGCGGCGAGAAGACGCTCCACCCGCGGCCGGCGCGGATCGAGGTCTTCGACCAGGTCCTCCATGGCATGGGCAGCGGACTGCAGCTCGCCCAGCCCCATCATCCCGGCGTTGCCCTTCAACGTGTGAAGCTCGCGCCGGATGCCGTCCACCTGCTCCCGCACGGCGGCAGGCTCCGCCGACTGCGTGGCGAGCAGCAGCTCTTCCAGCCGCTCGAGACGCTCCTGGGCCTCGGCGTCGAAGTCGCGCAGCAGCTCGTCAGTTTGCGGCACCGCCACTGCCTGTCCTTCCTGCTCTCCGAAGCGCCGCGCGCGCCGGGATACGGTCCAGCTAGGGGAGCTACCCTGGCGCTCGCGTTTCCAGCTACAGCTAGGGCCTGGAACGAGTCACTGCATGATAGCGGCTTTGGCGCGCGGCGGTGAAGCTTCATGACGCTGGACGCCGGACGAGAATTGGTGCGTATGCCTCAGATGCCTAGGTACTCTAATTAAAGGAGAGTCCCATGCGCCCCGTCCCGCGGTTCCCGCTCTCGATCCTGGTGCTTGCCGGCGCGCTCGTCCTGGCCGTCACCGCGCCCTCGACACCGGCATCCACCCCGGTCCGCTCACGGCGGCGGTGACCTACCGGAGCGCCGACGGCGGCCACAGCTGGGAAGGAGTTTGACGGTACGCCCTACCTGCCGGCGAAGCTCGCCAGCGCCGCCAGCACTTCGTCGACGTCGGCCGGGGTGTGCGAGGCGTTGACCTGGAAGCGGATCTCCTCGTCGCCGCGCGGCACGACCGGGTAGGCGAGGCCGGTCGCGAGGATGCCGTTGGCCTTGAGGTGCTCGACCAGCGCCCGGGTCTTGGCGGTGTCGCGCACCATAAGCGGCACCACCGGGTGCTCGCCGGCGATGGTCTCGTAGCCGAGGCGGACGAGGCCCTGCTGGAAGCGCACGGTCATGGCGCGCAGGTGCTCGAGCAGGCGCAGGCCATCGGGACTGTCGAGGATGTCGATCGCTGCCAGGGCGGCCGCCGCCTCGCCGACGGTGATCGGGTTGGAGTAGATGTACATCGGCGACGTCTCGCGCAGGTAGTGCAGGATGGTGCGGCTGCCGACCGCGTAGCCGCCGTTCACCCCCAGCGCCTTGCCGAGCGTCGCCACCAGCAGGTCCGCGGGTCCGGAGCCGGTGTGCTCCTCGGTGCCGCGGCCGGTGCGGCCGAACGATCCGACGCCGTGCGAATCGTCCACCACCACCAGCACGTTCTCCGCGAACGCCGCGTCGAACCGCCGCGCCAGGGCGAAGATCTCCGGCAGCGGCGCGTGGTCGCCGCGCATGCTGAAGACGCCGTCGGTCACCACGACGGCGCGCTTCGCCTGGCCGGCGGCCTCGGCGAGCTTGCGCTCGAGGCCGCCGAGATCGAGATGCTTGTAGACCTCTTTGCCGAGCGGGCGGGAGAGGCGGATGGCGTTGATGATGCAGTTGTGGTTCAGCTCGTCGCTGATCACCACCGTCTCGGCGGTGATCAGCGGCACCAGCAGGGACACGACCGTGGCGTAGGCGGAGCTGAAGATCATCCCCGCCTCGCGGCCGTGGAACCGCGCCAGCCGCTCCTCGAGGCGCACGTGCGGCTCGTAGGTGCCGCTGATGAAGCGTACCGCTCCCGGGCCGGTGCCAAAGGCCTCGACCGCCTCCTCCTCGGCGCGCATGAGCTCGCGGCGATGCGCGAGGCCGAGGTAGCTGTTGGAGTTCATCTTGAGGAACTGCCGTTCGCCCTGGCCCGCGAGCTGGAAGCGCGGACCGCGGCCGTCCGCGGGAGGCAGGGCGCGAGTGATGACGGCCTCGTCGCGCTTGGCGGTGCCGCGCTCGCGCAGCGCCTCGAGCTCTGCCGCCAGGACGCCATGCAGGCGGTCGATGCGGTCGATGCGGTCGATGGGCATCGGAGGTCCTTCCTAGGGCTTGCCGCCGAGAGCGGTGTCGCCGGCGTTGGCGACGGGGGCGACGCGGTGGGCGAGGAGTTTCGCCCGCAGCTTGTCCAGCATGTCGACGGTCATGTCCGGGAGGCTGTAGGTCGGCTGCCAGCCCCACTCTTCGCGCGCCGCGCTGTCGTCCATGGAGTGCGGCCAGGAGTCGGCGATCGCCTGGCGCACCGGGTCCACCTTGTACTCGATCTGGAAATCGGGCAGGTGCTTGCGGATCTCCCCCGCGAGCTGCGAAGGCGTCAGCTGCAGGGCGGTGATGTTGAAGGCGTTGCGGTGCCGCAGCTGCTTGGGGTCGGCCTCCATCAGGCCGACGATGGCGCGCTGGGCGTCGGGCATGTACATCATGTCGAGCTGGCTGTCCGGGCGCAGGAAGCAGGTGTAGTGGCCGTGCAGGATCGCCTCGTAGAAGATGGCGACCGCCCAGTCGGTGGTGCCGCCGCCGGGCGGCGCGACGTAGGAGACGAGACCCGGGAAGCGCAGGCCGCGCGAGTCCACTCCGAAGCGGCGGTGGTAGTAGTCGCAGAGCAGCTCGCCGGCCACCTTGGTGACCCCGTACATGGTGTTCGGCCGCTGGATGGTGTCCTGCGGCGTATGGTCTTGCGGCGTGCCTGGGCCGAAGGCGCCGATCGAGCTGGGGAAGAAGACCTTGCAGCCCGCCGAGCGCGCCGTCTCGAGCACGTGGTAGAGGCCGTCCATGTTGAGCTGCCAGGCGATGTGCGGCTTCTCCTCGGCGGTGACCGAGAGCAGCGCCGCCAGGTGGTAGATGGTGCCGACGTCGTGCGCCCGCACCACGTCCTGGATCTGGCGCGGGTTGGTGCAGTCGATGAACTCGAAGCGCGCCCCGGCGGCCAGGTCCTCCACCGGCGGCATGCGGATGTCGGAGGCGATGACCTGCCTGGCGCCGTAGCGCTCGCGCAGGGCCGGCACCAGCTCGGAGCCGATCTGCCCGAGCGCGCCGGTGACGAGGATGTTCTTCATGCCGGGTGTAGGGTCCCGCGGTCGCCTGGCCAGACGGGAGCGCGCCAATGGTAGCCGCCGGAAGCCGCGGCGGCAAGGGCGGGAGCGGAGGACTATGACGCGGAGGACGGTCCTGCCTCCCAGGCTCAGTCCTCCGCGTCTCGCGGCAGCCGTGGGTGTCTAGGGGTGGATCTCCTTGCCGTTCTTGAAGACGCCATCGCGATTGATCGTCACCTTGTCGCCTTCGAAGGATCGCAGGGTGAACGACCAGTCGCGCTCGTGGTAGTCCTTGCGCTGCTTGCTCAGGATGTGGAGCGCCACCCGCTCGCCCAGCAGAGCCGACTGAGTGTAGTCGCTGCGCCAGTGGACGCCCGCCATGTTCCTCGCGATCGCGATGTTCGCCGCGACCTTGTTGAGCTCGCCGCCAACGGTGAGGCTGCCGGCGTCCGGGCCGGTGTAGGGGACGGGCTTCGCGATGCCGTCGTCGCTGGCCACCACGGGTTGCAAGCCAAGCGACACCAGCGGCACGTCCTCGTCGAACCAGGCCTTGAGGATCGTCACGCAGGCGCCGGCCACGGTCGCGTGGCCCGCGCCGTAGGCGGGATGGGTGGGAGATCCTTCGGGGAAGGCGATCGGCAGCAGGTACGAGCCGAAACGGGAGCGCACTCGTTTCAGGGCCTCGGAGTTGAGGAACTGAGGATGGAGATGGTTGTCTCGCTTGACCCCGCCCACCCCCTCGAGCTGCATCTGGGCGAGACCGCCGAACGCCTCGGGTCGCAGGCGCCGGTGGACGAACCACTTCTGCCACCAGACCGCCTTCAACGCCCGGGTCGCCACCTCGGTCACCAGGGAGAGAATGTGCGGGCCGCCGAAGGTGCCGAAGCCGATCTGGGTCTTGGCGTCCGGATGGGGTGCGACGTAGGGGTTGCCGGGATCGAAAGGCGCGTTGTGATCCAGCAGGATCAGGCAGGCGTTCAGGTACGCCTCGTAGAGCGCGTCCACGTGCACGTACTGGCCGATGTCGCGCATGTTGCGGATGTAACGGGGAGTGGGGTCGAAGGCGTCGCCCGGGGTCGCGGTGCTGCCGTTCTGGACCGGCAGCCAGTCGTCGACCTTCGTCAGGTAGTCCTTGCTGGCCACGACGGTCTTCTCGCGCTGAACGATGTTGAGCGCTCCATAGCCAATGTCGGCAAGGAGGTACTGGGAGACGAGGGGGCCGGCGGTGTCGCCGGCCGAGCAGCCGCGGAAGAGGGTCTGCGGCGTGACCTTCCCTCCGGCCTTGGGACCGGTGAAGTCCTTGAGGTTCGAGATCTCGCCAGCCGCCGCGGCCACGTCCGGATCGGAGGCGAAGCGGGTGAACGGCACGTCGCGGAGGAGGGCCATCCAGTAGAGCTCGACCGCCTCCGCCGCCTCTTCCGCGCTGTCCAGGCTGGGAGCCGCGAGGATGTGGATCGACTTCGGGTTCGGTCCCTCCAGGTCGGTCGCCAAGCCCGACTGCGGGTTGGTCAGCTTGCGGCCGAGATCCAGGGGGATCTGGTCGAAGCCCTTCTCGTGTTTCAGGATCTCGAGCAGCTTCTCGTACGCGGCGGGGTCGACCTCGCCAAACTGGTTGTGCCGCAGCCCTTTGTGGAAATTGCCGATGTAGTTGAGCTTGCCGTCGGTCCCTCGAAAGCGCTCCTCATCGCCGTTGCTGCCGGTCTTGGTGATCTCGGTGGGGGTGCATTCATGGGAGCCGGCGGCTGCCGCCGAGGAGGCAGGCGTCGGTCCGGCGGTGCGCGCGGCCGCCGGCGCGCGGCTTGGACGTGGGTGGGTGTCGAGATGCTGGGCGGACTCGGCACCCGCGGTCTGCGGTGCCTGGCCGGCTTCGGGGCGGGAGGTGGGGTCGTTGGGCATGCGCGCTCTCCTATCGGTTGCGGGGTGGAATAGGCTCGACGCCGGATCAAGGAAGCTCGCCGGCTCTCTCTCCGGAGATGCGCTCCTGTCGTGGCCGGTGTCGATACGCTGCGGCAGCGATGTTCGTCTCCGAAGAGGGTCCGCCGCGCTCCGTCTTGCCACAAGTCTATTTGCTTAAGCAAGCGATTGAAAGCCTATGCCCTTTTAGACATAGGCGAGTGACGGTGGTCCGGAGGCGCAGCGTGATTCTTTCCTCTCTGGTCGCAGGATCGGGGCCAGGCCCAGAGGCCCAGAAGGCCACTGGCGCCCGTACAAGACTGTTAATCTAGGCTGACGGCGCCAGGAGGCGCCGCCGGATCGTTAACGGAGGTCGCACTCGCGCCATGTGCAGGAACATCCGAACGCTGTTCAATTTCGAGCCACCCGCCACCGACGACGAGATCCGCGCGTCTTCGCTGCAGTTCGTGCGGAAGGTCAGCGGCTTCAACTCGCCTTCGAAGGCGAACCAGGAGGCGTTCAATCGCGCGGTGGAAGACGTGTTCCAGGTCGCCCGGCGGCTGGTCGATTCCCTGGTGACCAACTCGCCCGCCCGCGATCGCGCCGTGGAAGCCGTCAAGGCAAAGGCTCGGCGCCACTCGCAAAGCCGGTCACAAGGTAGCGCTGCCTAGCGTGGATCCATGACTTTCTTCATGGTCAGGCGGCGCCAAGCAGGCGTTCCGCCAGCCGCGTGCCGGCGACGCGGGCGCTGATCTTGGCGAAGGCCGTGTCGCGGCTGGTCGAGGTGTCGTCCCCGAACGGGGAGAAGCCGCAGTCGTCGGTCGTTCCGAGCTGTTCGAGCGGGATGACGTCCGCCGCCTCGAGCACCCGGTCGCGCACTTCCTCCGCGGTCTCCACCCGCGGGTCGATCGGATCGATGACGCCGACGAAGATCAGCTGCTCGGGCCGCGCATGCCGGCGGATGATTTCCAACACCTGCCGGCGGTCCGCCTCACTTGCCAGCTGCAAGTAAAAACGGCCGGCGTCGAGCGCGAACAGATCGGGAAGCAACTCGCCATAGGCGACGTCGGCGCTGTGGGTCGAGTCCTGGTCGCCGCCGGGGCAGGTGTGCACGCCGATGCGCTGCCGCTCGGCGGCGGAGAAGCGCTCCAGCACCTGGTTGTTGAGGTCGACGAACTGCCGCAGCAGGCCCCGTGAGGGATCGAGCTTGACCGCCAGCCGCCCCTCGGTGAAGTCGATCTGCACGGTCGAGGCGCCGGCCTCCAGGCAGCCGCGGATATCGGCTTCCGCCTCGTTCACCAGGTCGGCGAGGAATTCCTCCCGAGGGTAGCCGGCAATGCCGTCTGCCGGATAGAGCAGGCTGAGCGCCGAGGCGGAGATGACCGCCTGCTTCAGCGGCGTATGGGTATAGCGCTGCGCCGCCGTCAGGTAGCTCGCCGCCCGGGTCTGGTAGCGGAAGGGACCGGCGGTCAGCCGCGGCAGCTGCCGGGTGTGGCCGTCGGCGAACGGGATCGTGACGCCGTCCGGCGCCAGGTTGTCGTGGCCGTGGATCGGGTAGGTGGCGAAGCTCGGTTTGGTCTGCTCGCCGTCGGTGATCACCGGCGAGCCCGTCGCCTCGAAGCGCGCGATGGTGTCGCGGAGCGCCTCGCCGGCAAACGCCGCCGCTTGCTCCGGCGCCATCCGCCCCGCCGCGAGCTCGCGCATGGCCGCCATCAGCTCCAGCGGCCGAGGAATGCTGCCGATAGGTTCGGTTGGGATGGGCATGCGCGGCAGTCTACACGCGCCAACTGGGGAGGCTCAACCGAGCGCGTGAGAAGCCGAGGCCATTGGCGTGTCCTCTGGCGCCGCCTCTGATCGTAGGGGAGTTGACAGTCGTTGGCACCTACCGTCCCGCCACGTCCAGCCCCTACCAAGCATTTCTCGCCCCGACGATCGCCGCTCGACATGAAACCGGAGCACCACATCGGTTCTGCCTCCAACGTAGAAGAGCACGGGTCGTTCCCCAACCAAGCGAACAAGCCGTTCAGCCCAGATAGTCACCAGCGCCCAGCCGGTTGCCGCATACGACAGGGCCGTCAACCAGCAAACGGCCCGCCGGACGGCGCGGGCGCCAAACCGCGCTATCGCCGACCGCCGGCCGGCTCGATGGGCCCTCAGCGACGCTGGCCGCGCACGCTGACGGGCGGCCCACGCCGCACGCAACCTCCTGGTGCCGCCGACGTGGCGCTGGTACCCGGCCCAGCGATGAGAGACAACACGCCCATTCTCGTTGGGTTTCTCCGATTCCCCGCAAGGCCCTGACGTACCACTACTCGGTCTCGGCCCCGACGAGCAGCGCTGGAGACAGAAGGCGACTAGCCTCAAGCACCTCGATTCCCACGAGCCGCCCGGAACTCGAACGGACCACTGGCCAGCTCGATGCGAAACACCAGCCGCGCTTGGCCCTGGCGGTGGCCTGCGGGCTTGCCTGGTGCGCTCTCTCGCTTGGCGCGGCTGACGCCGAGACGCGCCTGGCTGCCGCCATCGAGCTCGCTACCCAGGTGGGCGACGATGCCGCTCGCTTGCGCCTGCGTCGCGCCGAGGCACGGGTCGACCTCGCCGCGGGCGAACGGGGCGTCGCCGAGCAGACGCTCCGCGCCACCGCGGAAGGCTTCATCGCGTTAGACCTTGGAGTCGATGCGGCGCTGAGCTTTCTCGACCTGGCCGCGCTCTACCTGCGAGAGGGCGCCGAGCAGTCGGTCCTCGACAAACTGGTCACTGACATCCTGCCGGTCTTCTCCTACCCCGAGGTAGGGCGCGAAACCATCTACTTCCTCATCTGGTTTCAGGAAGCCTGCGCAAGCGAACGGCTCACGCTCGGCATCGTCGCCAGTGCAGGTCAGGGGGTGGAATGGTACCGCCGGCCCTCGCTCGCCTGGTGGTCCGCGCCCGAGATCGCGTCCAAGAAGGGGACCGGCGATGCCGCCGCCGCAGCGCTCGGATAGGACGCTGCCGCCGGCGCCGGCAAGGTCGGGCGCAAGGGGGCGGCGCCGCCGCCCGGCGCGACCTCGCGCCCGAGGTGCCGCTGGCCGCTTACGACACCAGCCGCAAGGCCGCCGAGCTGCTCGCCACGGCTCGGGAGGACCGCGAGCTTCTGCGGCAGCTGATGGCGATGCCAGCCCTGGAGCGGATCGAGGCCGCTCTCGGCGAGGCGCGTTTTCGGCGCTATACCCTGGCCCGGATGCTGGCGCTGGAGGCTGAAAGCGCCTTGGGCGATCCGGCGCGCGATCCGCGCGCGGTTGCCGAGCTCGGCGCGGCGATCGCCGGGACTCTGCCGCGCGATCCTGAAGGAACGGCGCGGCGCACGGCGGCATGGGCCTACTGGTTGCTCGGCAAGGCGCTGCTCCAGGCAGGACAGTGGCGACTGGCGGAGGATGCGTTCCAGAGCATCTCCGCTTTCATCCCCCGCGGTGTTCCGGCGTCGGAAGGGGAGGCACTGGCCTGCTTGGGAATGGCGCAGCTGCACGAGGATCTCGGCCACGAGCAGCAGGCGGCGGCGCTGTTCCTGCGCGCCGCCTATCTCTATGCCAAGCGCGGCGACCCCTGGCCCGAGGCCGCCTGCCAGGCGCAGCTGGGCTTGCTCCTGCACCGGACCGGCGACCTGGAGAGCGCCGCCCGGCCGTTGCGGGCAGCGCTCGGCCTCATCGACGCGGCGTTTGCCCCCTCGCTCGCCGCCCGCTTGCGGCTCGTGCTCGCCGGGGTCGAAACCGTGCTCGGCGATGCCGTCGCGGCGGGCGAACAACTGAGGCAGGCGCGCCAGCTCTACCCGCTCGCGCCGTCTCCCGTCGAGGAGATCGAGCGGAGGTGGAGCGAGGCGAGGATCGCGGCGGCGGCGGATGAGAGGGAGACGGCCGAGTCGCTGCTCGAGCGGGTGCGCCGCGAGCTGCTCGATCGCGGCAGCCTCGACGAGGCGGCGCGGTGCAGTTGCGAGCTGCTCCTGATCCAGATCGAGAGCCGGCGATACGATGCCGCGAGTCAGCTCGCCGTGGACCTGGCGCGGGCCTTCCCACCGGCGGGCGAGCCCTGGGCGCCGGAGCTTGCAACCTTGGCGCGCTTGGCGGCCGAGGAGCCGGAGAAGTGCTATCCGGCAAGCTGCGAGCTCAGGCGGCGTCTGCGCCGTCCGCCCGCCGCCTGCCCGGGCCGGCCGGCGCTGCTCGTGCCGGCGCGCGTTCTCGCCGACCGCCTGTTCCGCGGCTGCGGTGAGCTCGAGGACCCGATCGGTGCAGCCGCCGACCTGTAGCCACACGCCCGCGCCCACAGACGCGAGCGCCAGGCATTCCATCGATGACGTGCTGCCCGCGCTCTATGCGCGACTTCGCAGCCGGGTGGATGGAGTGCTCTACAGGCATCGCATTCCACCAGAAGACTCTGAAGACCTGGTGCAAACGGCGCTACTGTTCGCGGTCACCAAGTGGGAAAGCATTCGTGACCCGGAGGCGTGGTTGCTGGGCACGGGGCACAAGAGCTGCCTCCTCTACTGGCGCACGCGCAGGTCGTACGCGGAGGGCACCCGGCAGCTCGTCGAGTCGGACCTCGAGCGCGGCGTCGAGCCGGATCACGGCCGGCGCGATTGCCTCGTCGATCTCGCCAAGGTCTGGCATCACCTGACGCCGGCCCAGCGCACGCTGCTGATCCTGCGTTACCAGGAAGGGATGAGCCCAGGCGAGGCGGCGCAAGCCATGGGGCTCGCCTCCAGCTCGGTGCGCAAGATCGCCCAGCGCGCCTTCGATCGGCTGCGTGAAGCGCTCGACACGGCGCCGACGCGAGGCGCGCGGCGCAAGGGGCCGCGAGTGCCGGGGGGCCGGCCTGCCCGGGACCTCACGTCCGGTCAGGCAGGACGAAGGGTATCTGTCTCGCCGCTTCGGGAGTGAACTGGAGCAGGGTTCGGAAGGCGGCCCTGTGCGCGGCGGCATCGGGCTCGGAACGGATGTAAAGCTCTGCGATCAGATCGCGCCAGCGCAGGAGCTCGCGGCGCAAGGTGGGACGAGGCTGCACCTCGACGGTCAGGTCCACCAGGCGCAGCACCCGTTCGTAGGCGAGCGCAAGGCTTGCACGGTCCGCCGGGCGCAGCAGCCGCATCGCCCGATTCATCTCGTTGCCGATCATAAGGATTTGCTGATCGAGGCTGAAGGCAGCCCAACGGTTGGGAGACAAGAAGGCGTGCTGGGTCATGGGGCGTCCCGCGGCGCTTCGCTCAGCGCTCCGTGACCTACCCGGCGGGGTCTCTCGGTAAGGTATAGGCTTGGCATGGCGCGGTCAACTGAGGAAAATCTCGACAGCGGTACGTCTACTTCACGGAGTGGCCGCAAGGCGTTGCCCGCTTCAACGAAGCAGGCGCAACAGAAAAGGAGCTCACGATGGCATCTGCACCCAAGCCCCGCGTCTTCGCTCACAGCTCCGCCGGTCCCCAGGCTGCTGCCGCCGCCGTGGGAGATGTCTTCACGCAACGAGGCGTGACTGAGAACTTCGTCGTCTCCTACGCCGCGAGCCTTGGCGACAACGGACCCACGCTTGCCGATGCGGTCCTGGCGACCTGCGAGGCGGACTTCGCCCGGCTGCAGGACTGGTTCGGGAACATCCCCATCGCCGGCTTGCCGTTCAACGTCTTCATCCAGTCCGGCAGGAACGGCGCCAGTCACGCCACCTGCGCCGACACCGGGCTGTTCTGCGACGCCTTCACCGGCACCGACGCCGACCTCGTGCGGTCACTGGTCGTGGCCGAGGCGGACGAAGTCTTCATGGACAATCAGGCCGCCGGATGGAACTGCGGCTTCAACAACGGGGAGGCGCTCTCGCGCGTGCTGGCCGCCGAGATCTATCCCGCCGAGCTGACGCCGCCGGGCACCGGCGTGACCTTCGCCAGCGGCGAGGCTTACCTGGACAGCAGCCGGGATGACTTCATCAACCAGAACGACCGGACGGATACGAATTTCCCGTCCATCGGCTGCGGCACTCTGTTCATCAACTGGCTGCGCTCTCAGCTGGGCTTCACCCTGAACCAGATCGTCCAAGGCGGGGGAGCGACTCTCGCCGCAACCTACCAGAACCTGACTGGCCAGAATGACGGCTTTCAGCGCTTCTCGGACCTGCTGGCGGCCAACTTCCCGCCCGGCGCCGGACCGTACGGGCTCGCGAACGACAACCCGTTTCCCCTGTAAGCCGGAGAGATCGGCGAAGCCGCTTCGGCATGGGTCCTATCGTCCCAGGCCCAGGTCGAGGCTCCGGTCGAGGGCGTGGGCCGCGGCGCGCACGGCGAGGTTGACCGGGAGCGCCACTCTCGGCGGCAAAAGGAGAAGGGCGCTGTCGACGGCCACCCGGCCCATGCCGCGGATGGCGGTCTCGATGGCGTCCTGCGCGCCGCGCGAGGCTTGCTGGCAGGCGCGGACGGTGGCCGTCACGCGCGCCAGCTCGTTCCTGATCTGGGCGGGACGTGGCATGCGGGCGGGCTGAGGTTGCACGCCGGCCGTGCTTTGGCCTGACAGCCCGCGAGCGGGTGCGGCGGAGTGCGGCTGAGGTTGGAGGCTCGGGCTGGCGAGCTGCTGGGTCTGGGCGCGAAACGCCTGCTTGGCGCCTTGGAGAGCGCCGACGGTTCGCTGGTAGGCGTCGAGGCGGCCGGTCAAGGACGCCACGGCGTGGATTGCAGTCGCGCGCTCGCGGTTCGGTGAGCCGAGGACGGCGCGGCCGTGAAGGTCGCCGAAGAGCCGAGCGTCGCCCTGGCGGAGGCGAGCGGGAGCGTTGGGATCACGGAGCAGGCTTCGCAGCGCCTTGGCGGGGTCGGCATAGACCCGGCCTGCTGCCTGGGTGACCGAGCGGCGAGCATCGACTACCCGCAGCCTCGCATCCCCGAGCGTCGAGAGCGCTGCCAGGGCCGCTCGGAGCGGGCGCTCTTCGAGGATGGCGAGGCGCGTCTGGGCGGCGAGGTCTTGCAAGCGGGTCACGGCGCGGCGGAGCTCGGCCGCGGCGTAGTCGCTGGCCAGGTCTTTGTGGCCGGCGCGCGCGAGGGTCTTGTCGAGGTGCTCGCGGCTGGGGAAGGTCTCGCGGTCCGCGAAGAGGTCGACGCGGTCGCGATGGCGGGTGAGCGCGATGCCGGCGGCGCGGCGGTTCATCCGGTGGTCGGCGAGGACGTAGACGTGGTCCGCGGTGGCGTTTGCCGACTGGTGCACGGTGATGGCATAGCCGGCGCGGACACCGGGGCCGAGCTCGCCCGCTTCGCCCGCCCCGCCCGCGGCCAGGAGCTCGGCGCGAACTGCGTGGTTGAGCTCCGCCACCTCGGCGCGGCTGTGAGCGAGGATGAGCTGGGAGGCGCCCGGGTCCTGGCGGCGGTCGCGGGCGTGGGCGTCGAGGAGGTCGCGCCGCGCTGCATCGCGGCTGCCGCTCCAGTGCAGGCTGCCGGCGGCCTCGCAGCGGTCGAGGACCGAGGCTACCTGACTGCCGGCGAGCAGGGAGTGCTCTCGGGAGACGGCCCCGAGACGATCTTCGCCGTGCGGCAGCCGCGACTGGCGGCCGGCGGCACCGCGGCCAGCGAGCTGCTCGGAGGCGGCTGGCTGCAAAGAGTCGGGCTGGCGGCCGATCGGGTCGAGACAGGCGCTCGGATGCTGCTCGAGCAGGCCGCGAAAGGCGTCGCCGGCGCCGATCGCCTGCAGCCGCTCGGGGTCTCCCAACAAGACGACCTTGGCGCCGCGTTCCTCGGCTGCGGCAAGGACGCGGCCGAGCCGCCGCACGTCGAGCAATCCCGCCTGGTCGAGGAGAAGGACGGAGCGCGCATGGAGACGGTCGGCGCCTTCCGACCAGGAGCGCTCGAGGCTGGCGAGGGTGCGGGAGGGGACGCCGGCTTCGGTCCGCAGCGCCGTCGTGGCATTGGCGGTCAGCGCGGCGCCGCTCACCTCGTAACCACGCTCGCGGTAAGCGGCGGCGATGGCGTTTACGGCGGCAGTCCTGCCGGCGCCGGGACCGTCGTCACCGACGATCTGGGCGAGGTCGGCCGCGGTGGTGGCATGGAGGACGGCGGCACGCTGCTCCGTAGAGAGGTTGGGGACTGCAGGCTCGCCCGCAGCGGATAGCCGGGGAACAGCCGCGAGGTCGTCACCGGCAGCAGCCGTCCAAGCCAGCGTCGCGGAGTCGCGACCGGCGGCGGGTTCCTGGGGCAGGTCCGTGGGGTCGAGGCGGAAATGGTCGCGCGATGCCAGGCTCGCGGCGGCCGCCAGGAGGCGCGCTTCGGCGTCGAGGTACTCGCGAGTGGTGTAGCGGGTTGCGCCGCCGGCGTCCCGGCCGAGGTCGAGGACCCGATCGGAGCGCAAGGCCTCGCGGACCAGGGCGATACTCTCCGGCTGGTAGAACACGGCGCGGTGCAGGTCGGCGGCGGTGAACGTGGCGCTGGTCTCGGCGAGGCGGTCGAGCAGCATCGCGGCGCGGTGCTCGAGGCTGCCGACGGGCCGCGGGCAGAAAGTGCGTCCAGGAGCCAGGACGGTGGGCGGCTCGGGGTGCGCCCGACGATAGTCATCGAAGGTGTCGCCGAAGCGCTGCGCGAGCTTGGGACCGGAGAGTGACCGGTCCACGCCCGACAGGGACGCGAAGCGCGAGCCATCGGTGACGAGAAGGCCCGAGCTCCTGGCCGCGGGCTCGAGACGAAAGCCGCGCACCGCGAGACGCACTTCGAGATCGCTCCAGCTGGTAGCGTCGGCGAAAGCAGTGGCGGCCTGCTCGCGGACGCGATCGGCGAGTGGCTGCTGGCCGGAGTGGAGAGCCTGCTGATAGGCGCCGGGAGTGAGCGCAGGGACGGACGGGTAGGGGGCGCCCTGGCGAATCAGGCCGTACTCGATTTCGATGTGCGAGATGGCGGCGTATGCCTTGGCCCCGTCCCAGCTGGGCCTCCAAGTCCGGCCGTCGTCGCAGACGCGGTTGACGACGACATGGACGTGCTCGTGGGCGGTATCGCGGTGCGCGACGACCAGCGCCTGCTGACAGTCGAGACCCAGGGCTTGGAGCACCCGATCGACGGCCTGGTCCCACTGCTCGCGGCTGAGATGCTTGTCAGAGGGCAGGCTGAGGCCGAAATGGTACACCGGCTTCGCGGTCGCGGGATGCTCCTCGGCGTGTGCGCGCATGATCTGGGCCACTCGCGCGGGGTCGTCCACGCCGTCCAGATTGCGACAAGAGGTCCAAGCGACGCGGTCCGGGTTGAGGGCGTCCTCGAAGCCCCGAGAAAGGTAGGCGATGAGCCCGCCGAAGTCCTTGGCCAAGCCGCTGCGTACGCCACTCGGCGAGAGCTTGCCGCCCCTCCAGGCGATCATTCGGGACGCTTCCGCGAATTGGCCGCATCGATGCTGAGACACGCATCGCGCAGCGAGTGGATCTCCTCCAGGACGCCGGCGACGGCACGCATGAGATCGGTCGTGAGGACCGTGCCGCTGCTAGGCGGTTGGACCAGCTGGTTGAGCTTGGCGCTGGCGCGGTTGACGGCCACGATCGCGGAGCGAATGGGAGGTCGGCGCGCGATGGGCTTGTGACCAAGAATCAACTGGCGGATGAAGCAGGAGACCGTCATTCCGCAAGCGCGAGCGCGCTCTTCGACCGCCTCGAACTGCTCCTCCGTCAGCTTCGTGTTGGTGGTACGGGCCAGCTGGTCGGCTGGGCTCCGACGAGGTGGTGCTTGGAGGGTGAAGGGAAGCTTCGAGGGCTCCACCGCCGCGCGTAGCAGCTGGTGGCGCACCCAGACCGTGAGAGGCATCGCCCGAGCCTCGGCGGCCGCGGCCAGACGGAGAAACTCGTCGGGCGTGAGAAAGGTACTGAGGCGCTTGGTCCTGGCCATTGGTCACCCCCGAATGCGAGCCCGCAGCCGATAAGGCGAGACGGCGACGAAGGTCGAATCCTGCGAGCGTGCTTTCGGCCCTGGCGGGTCAGAGCTTGGCACCGCGCGGGCAAAGAACAGCATATATCATGGTCTAGAAATGGTCAAGCGCCGCCCTAAGGCCGAACTCTCACCGAGCTCTGCCCCGGGGGATCGAACGGTAGGGCCGCGGACAAGCGTCCGAGGACGGCGACCGGCGACAGGGCGTAGGTGGCGCGCAGCGGCCCGCCGGTCGCCGCCCGCGCCGCCCGCAGGGGGCTTGCTCCGCGGCCCGGCGGGGCCTCGCCTCACCGTTGCGATCGATTCATCCCACGGGGGTCGCCGCAGCTAGAACCTGGCGCACCTGCCCCGGCCCCGGGTCGCCGGGAGCGGGCAGCCTGGCGCCGCTCAGCCTTCGGTGGTGCCGGCGGGGGCGGTCGCGGTTGTCAGTCTGGCGCGGTAGGCCGTGTAGTCCGGAACGAGCCGCTGGTAGACGCCCCCCATCAGGGGCGAGGAGATCATGAAATCGGCGGAGGAGCGGTTGCAGGCGACCGGGATGTTCCAGACCACGGCGATGCGCAGCAAGGCCTTGATGTCGGGGTCGTGCGGCAGCGGCTCGAGCGGGTCCCAGAAGAAGATCACGAAGTCGATGTCTCCTTCGGAGATCTTGGCCCCGACCTGCTGATCGCCGCCCAGCGGGCCGCTCTCGAGTTTTTGGATCGACAGCTCGAGCTCTTCTTCAAGGATCGTTCCGGTCGTGCCGGTGGCGTACAGGTCGTGCTGCGCCAACAGCTGCACGTTGTACTTGGCCCAATCGAACAGGTCTTGCTTCTTGTTGTCGTGCGCCACCAGCGCGATCTTCTTGCGCGGCTGCATCGCGATCTTCTTGTAGGCCCTCATGCGCTCTTCCTTTCTCCTGCCGTGCGCTCCTCGCTGCTCTTCCCGCTGCATCGCTCGCCGGCGCGGGCGCCGGGGCCGCTGCTACCTCGCCCGCGCGCTCGCCAGCTCGTCCTTGACGACCATGCCGCCTTTCATCACGAAGCGGATCCGCTCGAGCTCGGTGAGGTCGGCGAGCGGATCGCCGTCGACCGCGACGAGGTCGGCGTAGCGGCCGGGGGCCAGGGCGCCGGCGCGGTCGCTCCAACCGAGCAGCTCGGCGGCGCTGGTCGTCGCCATGGCGAGGATCTGGGCCGGGGTCAAGCCGAGCTTGAGCAGCGAGTGGAACTGCCTGGCGTTCTGACCGTGCGGGTAGACCCCGGCGTCGGTGCCGAAGGCGAGCTTGACGCCGGCCTGGACGGCGCGCCGCCAGTTGGCGAGCTGCGACTTGCTGAGCTCGATCTCTTTGTCCACCATCTTCGGCGGCAGGCCGAGGTGATCGGCCTCGGCGAGCAGGTACTCGTCGGTGTAGATGTCGGGCACCAGGAAGATGCCGCGCTCCTTGAGCAGGCGGACGCCTTCGTCGTCGATCAAGCCGCCGTGCTCGATCGAGGCGACGCCCGCCCGCGCCGCGCGCTTGATGCCCTCGGTGCCGTGCGCGTGGGCGGCGACTCTCTTGTGCCACATGGCGGCCTCGGCGACCAGGGCGTCGAGCTCCTCTTGCGAGTACTGCGGAGCGCCCACCTCGGCTTCCTCGGAGAGCACGCCGCCGGTGGCCATGACCTTGATCCAATCGGCGCCGTTCTTGACCTCGAAGCGCACCAGCTTGCGGATCTCGGCGACGCCGTCGGCCACTCCCGAGAAGCGCTCGAAACGCAGATAGGGGGAAAAACCGGAGAGGTCGTTGTGCCCGCCGGTCGAGCCCACCGCCAGCGTCGCCACCAGCATGCGCGGGCCGACCACCTCGCCGCGGTCGATGGCGTTGCGCAGGGCGACGTCGATGAACTCGCTGGCGCCGACGTCGCGCACCGTGGTGAACCCCGCCTCGAGCGTGCGCCGCGCATAGACGTGGGCGATCACCGCCAGGTCGATCGGGCTGCGCCGGAAGAGGTCCTCGTAGTAGCTGCCGCGCTGCTGCGTGATGTGGGTGTGACAGTCAATGAGGCCCGGCAGCACGGTCGAGTGTGAGAGATCGATCACCGGGGTCCCGGGCGGGAAGGGCAGGCCCGGGCCGACGGCGGTGATCTGGTCGCCGGCGATCAGGATCACCGCGTTGCGCACCGGCGCGCCGCCCAGCCCGTCAATCAACCGGCCGGCGCGCACCGCGAGCAGTCGCGGCGCCGCCGTCGCCGCCGCCGGCGGCTGAGCGTCGAGCGGCGCGAGCGACGCGAAGATTGCGAGCGATGAGGCCGCCAGCGCCAGCAGACCCACCACGACCGAGACCTTCCCGACGACGGTCCCCGAGACGATCCTGACGATACGCCGCATGCGTCGGCCTCCTTGCCGGCTTGCTCGCTCTGGTGGACGGCGGCGACGATTCTATCGCCGTCGATCGCCGTCTGTTGGCCCGGCGCCGCACCGCCCGCCTTCAGTCGCCGCGCCGAGCTCCGCCAGCCGCCGCGCGGGTGGCCGGCAGGATCAGCCGTAGAGACGCTGGTACTGCGTCCAGGCGGCGAGGATGCGGGCGAGATGGAGGCGAGTCTCGCGGAAGCCTACCTTGGTGAAGTATTCCTCGGGCTCGGGGCTGAAGCACCAGGTGCGCCAGAGGGTGGCTTGCGCCTCGCCGGCGTCGTAAGCGCCGATGGCGATGTGGGGGGTGCCGCGGAAGGTGCGCTGGAGCTGGGCGAGGTAGGCGCCGCCGAGGTCGATCGCCACTTCGGGCCGGTAGAGGTCGTCGGGCTCGAGGCGGTCCATGCCGATGCTCGCCGCCACGCGGCGGGCGGTGGCGAGCACGAACTGCGTCAGGCCGCGCGCGGCTCCCGGCGACAGGGCCTGGGGATCGAATCGGCTCTCGACGCGGATCACGGCCGCCATCAGGTAGGGATCGACGCCGCGCAGGCGGCCTTCCGCGAGCAGCGACTCGCGGTAGGCGAGCGGGTAGAGGCAGCGGTGGAAAGCGGCAGGCAGCAGCACCGGCGGCAGCCGCGCCGGCACCCGCTCGCGCAGCGCCTCGGCGAGCTGGATCGAGCGCGCCGTCTCGCCGGTGCGCGCCAGCAGCAGGCTGCCGGTCAGGGCGAGCGCCGGTTCGGCTGGCGGGAAGTGCTCGCGCACGGCCGGCGCGCCATCGTGCCAGACGCCGAGCGCCAGCAGCATCTCCTGCGGCCGGTGCAGCGTCGCGGTCCACAGCGGCCAGGAGTCGATGGGCACCTCGCTCATGCGCAAGAAAGGAGCCGTGGCCGGATCGGCGAGCAGCTGGGTGCGCAGCCGGCGCTCGGCGAGCTGGCCGTCGGGGTCGCGGGGGCCCAACAGCAGCCAGGCGTCGTAGAGGTCCTGGACATGGCGCGACGCCGCCAGCCGCCGTCCGGCGGTGCGCGCCTCGCCGGCCAGCGGCTCGACGGCAAGCCGGGCCGCTGCCGCCCGCGACAGCGGATGGTAGAGGTCGGCGCGCAACGCCGCGAGATAGGCGGTCACCGCCGCCGGCAGCTGCCGCTTCTGCTCGGCGAGGCGTCCCCGCCAGTAGGCCAGTTCGGGAAGCTCCTCGTCCGGGCCGCCGGCCTCCGCGTGATCGAGCCAGGCGCCGGCGCGATCGCCACGGCCGCGCACCACGTCCGAGGCCGCCATGAACAGCGCCGCGCGCCGCGCCGAGTCGCGCCATTTCGAGCTCGAGCCGAGCATCGACAGGACCGACGTGCCGGCGGTCTCGTTGCCGGTGCGCCACTCGAGGCGCAGCGTCGCCAGCAGCGACGGCGCCGCCCACTCGCCGCCCGGCTCGGCGAGGAAAGCCAGCCGGAAGCTCGCCACCGCCTGCTTCCATTCGCCCAGCATCTCGTAGGAGCGCCCCTGCTGCAGCAGCGCCCGCGCCCGCTCCGCGGCGCTCGGGGCGCTCGCGGCGACCTCGCCGAAAGTCTTGGCCGCGGGCTCGAAGCGGCCCTGCCAGAAATCCGCCCTTCCAAGGGCGTAGCGGGCTTCGGCGAGCTCGTGTGGCGACGGCGATTTCCCCTTGACGCCCTTGGCTCCGGCCGCGCCGAAGAACTTCGCCAGCTGCCGCACCGAACGATCGAACTCGCGGTGCTCGAAGAAGGTCGTGCTGAGCAGCAGCGGTATCCGGCCGCGCTCGCCGTCGCCGACGAGATTCGCCAGGCGGTCGGCGGCGAGACGCGCCACGTCGTCCTCGTGGTTCTCGTCGAGCAGGGCAATCAGCAGCGAGCGCGCCGCCTGCGGCGTGCCGCCGCGCGGATCGGCCGCCCCGCCGCCAGTCGCCGGTCGCGGTCCTCGCTGCAGGTTGGCCGTAGCTCCGCCGGCCGCCGGCCGCGGCGCTGCTTGCAAGTCGGCCGCGGCTCCGCCTGTCGCCTGTCGCGGCACTTCTTGCTGGACGCAGAAGGCCTGCGCGAGCTGCACCTGGCGCCGCTCCGGGGTGGCCAGCTGGTGCGTACGGAAGCCGCGCAGCAGCCGGCAGTCGCCGCCGCGGGAGAGGGTCTGGACCAGCAGGCGCACCGCTTCCGGCGCTAGCGGCGAGGAAGGCTCGGCGGCGAGGCCGGTCGCGAGCAGCCCTGCCGCCACTTCGGGATGGCCGAGCCGGACCTGCTCGGTGGCCAGCCGGTAGCGGCTGTGAAAGGCGAGCTTGGGAGTGGCGGAGATGGCGTCGACGAAAGCCGGCACCGAATCGGCCGGCCTGCCGAGCAACTCGAGCAGGTGGCCGCGCAGGTAGTCGAGGCCGATCCGGCGGCCGGCGGCCGGCCGCTCCGCCGCCTCCTCCTGAACGCGGGCGAGCGCGTCGCGGGTGCGATTGGCGAGCTCGAGCGTCACCAGGGCCGGGCGCGGATCATTCCCCCCCTGGATGGGCGCCGTCAAGGCCGTCTGCAACCCCATTTCCAGCAGGACCGGTCGCAAGCCGGCCGCCGCCGGCGCTGGGTCCGAACCGGTCGCAAGCAAGACCAGATGCCCGGCGGCAGCCATCAGGAGCGGATGCGAGCCGGCGGCCGCCAAGGCCGATGCCGATGCCGGGGCCGAGCCGGCCGCCAGGACAACGAAGAGGAGCGGGAGCGAGATCGGGAGCGAGGTCGGGAGCGAGATACGCATGGGCGGGAGCGGCGAGCCGCGAGCGGTGCGAGAGGCGCGAGCGGCTTCAGGTGGCCTGAGACTCCGCGACGCGCGCCACGTTTGCGCCTAATCCCTGCAGTTTCAGTTCCATGCCCTCGTAGCCGCGGTCCAGGTGATAGATGCGGGACACCACGGTCTCGCCCGCGGCGGCGACGCCGGCCAGCACCAGGCAGGCCGAGGCGCGCAGGTCGGTGGCCATGACGGCGGCGCCGGTCAGCTCCGTCGGGCCATGCACGCGAGCCGAGCCGCCGTCGACGTAGACGTGGGCGCCCATGCGCGCCAGCTCCGGCGCATGCTGGAAACGGTTCTCGAACACCGTCTCGCGGATCGTCGACATCCCCTCGGCGCGGGTCATCAGCGCCATGTACTGGGCCTGCAGGTCCGTGGGGAAGCCAGGGTGCGGCGCGGTGGCGACGTCGCGGGCGCGCAGCATGCCGTCGCCGGGAAGGGCGCGGGCGCGGATGCCGGCGGGCGACACCTCGATCTCGACCCCGATCTCCGCCAATTTGTCCAGCAACGGCGCCAGATCGGCGGTACTCGCCTGCTCGAGCAGGACGTCGCCGCCGGTGATCGCGGCGCCGATCAGGTAGGTGCCGCCCTCGATGCGATCCGGGATGATCCGGTGGGCGGCGCCGCCCAGCCCGTCGACGCCGTCGACCACGATGGCCTCGCCGCCGGCGCCGGAGATGCGGGCGCCCATGGCGTTGAGCAGCCGCGCCAGGTCCGCCACCTCCGGCTCGCGGGCGCAGTTCTCGAGCACGGTGGTGCCGCGCGCCAGGCAGGCGGCGAGCAGCAGGTTCTCGGTGCCGGTGACCGTCGGCAGGTCGAAGCGGAAGCGGGCGCCGGTAAGGCGGCTCGCCCGCGCCTCCACATAGCCGCCCGCCAGCCTGACGTCGGCGCCGAGCGCCGCCAGCCCCTTGAGGTGCTGGTCGATGGGGCGCACGCCGATGGCGCAGCCGCCGGGCAGGGAGACCCGGGCGAAGCCGTAGCGGGCGAGCAGCGGTCCCAGCACCAAGACGCTGGCGCGCATCGTCTTGACCAGCTCGTAGGGCGCGTCGGTGAACGAGCTCGGCCGCGTGCGCTGCAGCACCAGCGCGCCCTCGCGGACGGTCGCCGGCCCCTCCGGCTCCTGGGCCTTCGGCTCCTCCGGCTCCCGCGCCTCGCGCTCCTCGCTGCCGACGCCCAGGCAATCCAGCAGGCGCCGCATGGTGCGCAGGTCGCGCACTTTCGGGACGTGGTGCAGCGTCACCGGCTCGTCGGTGAGCAGCGACGCCGCGAGGGCCGGCAGCGCGGCGTTCTTGGCGCCGCTCGCGCGCACGCGGCCGACCAGCGGGGTCGGACCCGAGATGTGGAATCTATCCATCGCCACTCGCCTCTCGCGCGCTCTCGCGGCCGGTTCGGCCGGCTCCGAGGTCCGCCTCAGCGGGCCGGATGGTCCGGGCCTCCCGGGCGTTCCGGACCCTGCGACCCCTGCGGACCCGGCGACCCCTGCGGGCAGCGCCGTAGTACCAGGACCCGCGCCGAGCCGGCGTAGTCACGGTGTACGCCGGCGATCTCGAGGGCGGCGGCCGCGGCGTGACGGGAGGCCGCCGCGAGCTGGCCGGACCCGATCTCCACCACCAGCGGCACACCCGGGCGCAGCCGCGCGCACTCGCGGATCAGCCGCGCCAGGACCGCGTCGCCGCTGTCGGGCGAGAAGAGTGCCAGGTGAGGCTCGAAATTGCAAACCTCGGGCGACAGCGCCGGCGCGTCGCCGGGATCCACGTAGGGCGGGTTGCTGACCACCAGGTCGAAGCGGGAGAGGTCGAACGCCGCGGTGAGATCGCTCGCCGCCACGGCCACCCGGCCGGCGACGCCGTGGCGCCGGGCGTTGCCCGCCGCCACCGCCAGCGCTGCCGGCGACAGGTCGGCGGCGACCACCCGGGCGCCGGTCAGCTCGAGCGCCAGGGTCACCGCCAGGCAGCCGGAGCCGGTGCCGACGTCGAGGATGCGGGGCGCCGGCGGCAGCGCCAGGGTGAGCGCCGCCTCGACCAGGTGCTCGGTTTCGGGCCGCGGGATGAGCACCCGCTCGTCGACCGCGAAGCTGCGGCCGTAGAACTCTCTCTCGCCCAGCAGGTAGGCGACCGGCTCGCCGCCCAGCCGCCGCGCCAGCAGCGCCTCGAAGCGCGCCGCGGCGGCCGGCGGCACCGGCTGGTCGTCGCGCGCCATCACCTGCGCCTCGGAGAGCCCGAGCACCGCGCCGAGCAGCAGCGCGGCCTCGCGCGGCGGCGCGAAAGCGGTCACGCCGAGCCGGCGGCGTCCGTCGCGCAGCAGGTCGCCGAGCAGGCAGGCGGCAGACGCTGGGCTGGCCATCGAGCCAGTCTACTCCGCCGCCCAGCGCCCGAAGTGATCAGTGGGCGCGGGCCGCCGCTTCCATCTTTTGGGCCTGGAAGTGAGCGACGAGGGGCTCGACCAACGAATCGAGGTCGCCTTCGAGCACGGCCGGCAGCTGGTGGACCATGAGGCCGATGCGATGATCGGTGACGCGGTTCTGGGGGAAGTTGTAGGTGCGGATCTTCTCCGAGCGGTCGCCGCTGCCCACCATGCGGCGGCGCTCCTCGGATTGCGCCGACTCGGCCTTCTCGCGCTCCGCCTCGAGCAGGCGCGCCTTCAGGACGCGCAGCGCTTTCGCCTTGTTCTTGATCTGGCTGCGCTCGTCCTGGCAGCTCACCACGATGCCGGTCGGCAGGTGGGTGAGGCGCACCGCCGAGTAGGTGGTGTTGACTCCCTGGCCGCCGGGACCGGAGGAGCAGTAGCGGTCGATGCGCAGGTCCTTCTCGTCGACCTCCACCTCCACGTCATCGGCCTCCGGCAGCACCGCGACGGTGACCGCGGAGGTGTGGATGCGCCCGGAGGCCTCGGTCTCGGGGACACGCTGCACGCGGTGGACCCCGCCCTCGTACTTGAGGCGGCTGTAGGCGCCGCGGCCCTCGACGATCGCCGAGATCTCCTTGATACCGCGTACGCCGGACTCCGAGAGGTCGATGACCTCGATGCGCCACCCCTGGCGCTCGGCATAGCGGCTGTACATCCGGAACAGCTCGGCGGCGAACAGCGTCGCCTCGTCGCCGCCGGTGCCGGCGCGGATCTCGAGCACCACGTTGCGCGCGTCATTGGGGTCCTTCGGCGTGAGCTCGCGCCGCAAGTCCTCCTCGAGGCGCTGGATGCGCTGCTGCAGCTGCTCGCGCTCCTCATGGGCCAGGGCGAAGAGCTCGTCGTCCTTGCCGAGGCCGGCGAGCAGCTCCTGGTTCTCGGCGAGGCGGCGCAGCGCCGCCGCGTACTCGCGATACAGGGCGACGAGGGGGCCGATCTCGGAGATCGCGCGGTTGGTGTCGGCGTAGGCCTTGTGGTCGGCGAGCAGGGCCGGGTCGGCCAGCCGCTGCGTCAGCTCGGCGTGGGTCTTCTCGAGCTGCGCGAGCTTCTCGATCATGACGGGATCTCCAACCAGGCGGCGAGCACCCCGAGCACCGTCGGCACCGCGGGAACCGCGAGCACCGTGGGCGCCGCGGGCATCGGGAGCACCGCGACCGGGAGCACCGCGAGCACCGGCGCCTCCTCGCGGGCCTCGGAGGTCGCGAGCGTCTCGGGGACGGCGGGAGCGCCGGGAGCCGCGCCTGGCGGCGCCTCCGGCAGCAGGCCGTCCTCGCGTAGCGCCTCCTCGAGCGCCACGATGGCCACCTCGAGCATGTCGTCCGTCGGCTCCTGGGTAGTGATCTTCTGCAGCATGAGGCCCGGGAACACCAGGGCCGCGAAGAGCGGCGCGGCGCGGCGGCGGGCGGTCAGACGCAGCACTTCGTACGAGAGCCCGGCGATCACCGGCACCAGCAGGAGGCGGCCGCCGAACTTCACCAGGAAGGGCGCGCTCTTCGGGATCAGCGCGAACACCAGGATCGACACCAGCAGCACGAAGAGCAGGAAGCTGGTGCCGCAACGCGGGTGCAGGCGGCTCTGGGCGCGCGCGTTCTCGACGCTCAGCGGCAGGCGGCGCTCGTAGTTGAAGACCACCTTGTGCTCGGCGCCGTGGTACATGAACACCCGGTGGATGTCGCGCAGGCGCGAGATGCCGTACAGGTAGACCAGGAAGAAGAGCGCCCGCAGGCCGCCGTCCAGGAGGTTGAAGCCGAGCCCCGACAGTGGTCCGAAGAGGTGGCGCTCGGCAAGCTGGGTGAGCCAGAGGGGGAGCAGCAGGAACACCAGCACGCCCAGCCCGAGGCCGAACGCCATGGAGCCGGCCACCGCCCAGCCCGAGCGGTCGGGGGTGGGGCGGTCCGCCGGGCGGTCCGGGGCCGTGGCCAGCGGCCCCGCGGCGAGCGTCTCCGGCGTCTCCGGGCGCGGCTGCCGCGAGGGGTCGTCACCGCCGACGCCTGCCGGGACGACAGGGGGAGCAGGAGGGGCGGCCGTGGCGCCATCGGCGGCGGCGGAAGCGCCATCGGCGGAAGCGCCATCGGCGGCGGCGATCGCCTGCTCGGCGGAGAAGTTGAGCGCCCGGATGCCGATGGCGAGCGACTGGAAGAGCACGCCGATGCCGCGCAGCAGGGGCAGCTTGAACACCGGGTGGCGCCGGGCGAGGCTCGCGACCTTGCCGCGCTGCAGGGCGAGCGAGCCGTCGGGCCGGCGCACGGCGACGCCATAGGCGCCGGGAGAGCGCATCATCACGCCCTCGATCAGCGCCTGGCCGCCGACCAGGAGCTCGCCTTCGGGGTTCGCTGGCTTGGTGCTGGGCATCTGGGGGGTCCGGAGGGAGCGGGAAGCGGGGAAGCAAGGACGGTGATCGGGGCCGGGCCGCGGCAGGCGCCGGGAGGCCGGCGACGCCTTAAGGGTGGGCCGGCCGGAAGCCAGCCGGTGGCGGCGCTGGCCGCTGCCGGGCGCCGAGGTCAGGCCGTCTGGCCGTAGCGGCGCTTGAAGCGCTCGACGCGGCCGGCGGTGTCGATCAGCTTCTGCTTGCCGGAGAAGAACGGGTGGCAGGCGCTGCAGATCTCGAGGCGCAGCTCGTCCTTGGTCGAGTGGGTCTCGAACGTGTTGCCGCAAGCGCACACCGCGGTCACCAGGTGGAGGTGAGGATGGATGTCTTTCTTCACGGTCGGCTCTCTTCTCTCTCGCGCGGCCAGCTGCTCGGTCGCGAGTCGGTATTTGGGTGATCTCGGCGCGGCGGACGCCAAGCCAGAACGGGCTAGAGTAGCCGATCGGGGCGCCGCCTGGCAAGGACCGGATCCAGCCAGCCTGTAGAAGCCTCGGACGAGGGGAAAAATTCCACAGGAACCAGGCCAGGAGCCCGTCTGAGTCAACGACGGCCGAAGAGCCTTGTGGCCGGAGGGGGGTGCCGCCCGCTACCCTGCGGGGGGGGCCCCGAAGGCGCCCGGTACAATCAGGCCCGATGGCCTTCCACGACGACTGCCTGGTGCTGGACGGGCATACCGATCTCCCCACCCGCCTGTGGGAGGCGCCGGCCGATCTCGGCCAGCGGCTCGACGACCGCCACATCGACCTGCCGCGCCTGCGCGAGGGCGGCGTCGACGCGCTGGTGCTGGCGCTCTACGTGCCGGCCTCCATGGCGCCGGGCGCCGGCTGGGAGCATGCCCGCGCGCTGCACCGCCTGACCCTGGCCGCGCTGCCCCCCGGCATGGAGCCGGTGAGGGGAGCCGAGGAGGTGCGGCAGGCGGTGGGGCGCGGCGCGGTGGCGGCGCTGTTCGGGCTGGAGAACGGCCGCCCCCTGCTGGTCAAGGGAGCGCTCGACGCCGCCGCGGCGATGGGCGTGCGCTACGTCACCCTGACCCACTGGAAGACCCACGAGTGGTGCGACGCCTCGACGGATGAACCCGCCCACGGCGGCCTGTCGGCCGAAGGCGTGCGGCTGGTGCGCGAGATGAACCGGCAGGGGATCCTGGCGGACGTGTCGCACGTCTCCGATGACGCCGTCCTGCACGTGCTCGACGTGGCGACGGCGCCGCCGCTGGCGAGCCACAGCTCGGCCCGCGCCCTCTGCGACCATCCGCGCAACCTGCCGGACGAGCTCGTCCGCGAGATCGCGCGCCGCGGCGGCCTGGTGATGGCCAACAGCTATCCCGCTTTCGTCGACCCGGCGGCGGCGCGCGCCGACGAGCGCCGCCGCGAGGCCGTGGGACCGGATCTCGAGGCGCTCGAGCCGGCGTACCTGGAGGATCCGCAAGCCCATTGGCGCGAGGTGGCCGAGCTGCTCGACGCCCATCCGCTCCCCCGAGTGCCGCTGTCCTCCTTCGTCGACCACGTCGTTCACCTCGTCGACCGCGCCGGCGAGGAGCACGTCGGCATCGGCACGGATTTCGACGGCATCCCGGCGACCCTGGAAGGCTTCGAGGACGTCGCCCATTTCCCCGATCTCACCGCCGCCCTCCTCCACCGCGGCCTCGACCGCGCGGGGGTCCGCCTGATCCTGGGCGAGAACTTCCTCCGCCTGCTACGGGAAGCCGAGCGCCGCGCCGGCTGAGCGGGCGGGACCGCGACGGCTTAGCCCGCCTGGGCCGCGGCGACTGAGCTGTCTGGGCCGCGGGCCGCGAGGGTCGAGGTGCAGAGAGCATCTTGATAGAATCATGCAGTGGTGCCAAGCGTCAGCGGTGATATCATGCTGGCATGAATCAACGCGATGCCACGAATGCCCCTATTGTCCGCGGCGAGATCAAGAGCGTCGGTAAGAGCGGCCAGATCTCACTGGGCAAGCGTTATGCCGGCAAGACCTTCTCCGTGAAGCACCAGCCCGATGGCAGCCTGCTGCTGACGGCTGTCGCAATGGTGCCTGAAAGCCAGCTGTGGACGCTGCGGGAGCCCGACCGCGGCGCAATCATCCGAGGCATGACCTGGGCCGCCTCGACGCCGCCGTCCGAGACCGATCTCGATGCGCTCTCGGCGCGGGTGTCCCGCCTCCCTGCCCCCGGGCAATCCAAGCGCTCCAGGCGCTCCCGTGCCGGCGCGAAGTAGCCGCCGCGTTCTCCTCGATCTGAACAGCCCCGCGTTCCAGGAGACGCTGTTCAGTCTGGAGCTCTCTGAGCTCCGGCAGGTCATCGGCGCACTTCGCCGCCTGCGAGGTCAAGACTGGAAGGGCGTCTACAGCCACACCGGTCTCCGATGGGAGGCCGTCGACCACATTCAGACTCCCGGCGGAGCCAGGGCCTACTCCATCCGTCTGAGCCAGAGGATCCGCGCCATCGCCTACCGGGACGGCGACTACTCGCGATTGGTGTCCCTGCACCCCGACCACGACTCGGCTTATCGCCGCTGAGGCGAGCGCCGTGAGGCCGCGCGGCAGGGCCTGCCGCGACCGTCGACGAGTCGCTACGGTGAACCACCGTCTGCTGGCAGGAACGCACCTGTATGAATCTTCATACGGTTGCGTGCGTATATTCCGTCATACGCAAGGCAGTTGTAGCGGCCGCGGAGGAGGCCGCCATCCGCCCTGTACCACGCGTGGAATCAGCGACTTGCAACACCCTCGAGAACGCGGCGCTGCGGCGCCAGGTTCAGGCGCTCGAGTCGCGCCTCCTGGACGAGCCGGCGATCCTCGGGACGTCGCCGGCGGCACGCCGGCTGCGGCAGGTGATCGCCAGGGTCGCCCCCACCAACGGCCGGGTGCTGATCACCGGCGCCACCGGCACCGCTCTCGCCGCCTAGAGCTGGCCGGGCAAGGTCCGCGAGCTCAAGAACCTCTGCGAGCGCCTGGTGGTCTTCGGCAGCGATCCCTTGACCGTCGACCAGCTGCCGTCGAGCCTCTTCCAGCCCCAGCGGCGCCCGGAGACGGGCATCGTGCGCCTGGTCCAGACCCTGCCGGTGCTGTCCCTGCGAGAGTTCAAGGCCGCCTGCGAGCGCGAGTATCTCGAGTCCGTGCTGCGGCGCGCCAGCTGGAACTTCGCCGCCGCCGCGCGTCAGCTCGGCATCCAGCGCACCTACTTGCACCAGAAAGCCGCCGCCCTGGGCATCGAGCGCCCGGCCGGGGCGACTCCCCAGGATTAGGAGCGCGCAGCCCTTGGACGATTGGCTCAAGCGACATACACTGGCTCTGCTCAGCTTCGAGGTGCCCAATGCTGCAGTTGCTGCTTCCGAGGGATACAGCTCAGGCCAGACGAGATACGAATGAGACGGCACGGGCGTTTAAGGCCGGCCGAGTGTCGGGGAAGGCGTTCACTGCAAGTGTTGCAGAGCCCGATCGGCTTGCCGCCGCCCGGGTCTTCATCCATTCCCTCGTAGCTGCCTGGTGGTCCGCGCTCAACCTTGGAGACCGAGAGCCTGTTCCCCTGCGGGAGCTGTTCGAACCGCTCGGCGCGGCGCAACTGCCCGCCTCGGTCCTCGCCCTCGCCGCGAGACTGGGGGAAGAAGCTGCTTCTCTCGAAACCAATGTGGCGGCGTACCAGATCGGGCTTGCCTATAGCGGCATGTTACCGAGCGAGCATCGGGCTGAACTGGGTATCTACTACACACCTCCGGCGCTGACGGCGCGGTTGATCTCTCGGGCAACCGACGCCGGCGTCGATTGGACCCGGTGCAGGGTTCTCGATCCCGCCTGTGGCGGTGGCGCCTTCCTCGCGCCCGTAGCCCAGCGCATCGTCGACGAGTTACCTGCATGTAACCCTCGTGTTCTGCTGGAGAACATAGCCGCGCGTCTTCGGGGCTATGAGATCGATCCGTTTGGCGCCTGGTTATCCCAGGTCTCACTCGAAGCCGTGCTCTTGCCTGTCTGCCGCGATGCGAACTGCAGCTCGCCAGTCCTCGTTAGAGTTTGCGACAGCCTCAAGCGGCGCCCACCGCGAGAGCGATTCGACCTGGTCATAGGCAATCCTCCTTATGGCCGTGTCCGCCTCGATCCGAACCAGCGGGAGCGCTTCAAGCGAAGCCTCTACGGACATGCGAACGTTTATGGTTTGTTCACTGACCTGGCGCTCCAATTCGTCAAATCCGGGGGTGTCATAGCATATGTCACGCCGACCAGTTTTCTGGCCGGAGAGTATTTCAAGAATCTAAGGCGTCTGCTCGGCGGCAGCGCACCTCCAGAGAACATTGACTTCGTGGACGTGCGGAAAGGGGTCTTCGATGATGTGTTGCAGGAGACGCTCCTGGCGACTTATCGCGAAGGCGCTGCCGCAGGACAAGTGTCGATTCACGAGATAGCGCTGACCGGCGCAGGAGGCCTGACGATCGAGAGAGCTGGCAGCTTCAGCCTCCCTGTCGATCATTCGCTTCCCTGGCTGCTGCCCCGTAACCGCGGGCAGGCGCCTCTGGTCGCGGTGCTGGCTAGGATGAGTCATCGCTTGGCGGATTGGGGGTATGCCGTCAGTACCGGTCCACTGGTCTGGAACCGTTACAAAGACCAACTCGCTCACGAGCGTGGGCGTATGCGCTATCCGCTCGTCTGGGCCGAGGCTGTCACGGCGGATGGACGATTCGTCTGGCGGGCCAAGAAAAAGAACCATGCGCCGTTCTTCGAGATGCGTGCCGGTGACGACTGGCTCGTCAGCGATGCTCCCTGTGTTCTCGTCCAGCGCACGACAGCAAAGGAGCAGCACCGACGGCTCATCGCCGCTGCGCTGCCCGCTAGATTCATCAATCGCCACCGCTCAGTCGTGATCGAAAATCATCTCAACATGCTGCGCCCGATCGCCGATCCTCCGCCGGTCGCATCCGACGTACTCGCGGCCTTCCTCAATAGCGGTGCCGCCGATCGTGCCTTCCGATGCGTCAGCGGCAGCGTTGCGGTCTCGGCGTACGAGCTGGAGGCCCTGCCGCTCCCGGCACCTGAGGCGCTGCGCGAGCTTGCTCAATTGGTTCGCGGCAAGGCCCGCCGTAGTCAAGTCGAGGCCGCTTGCGCGGGACTCTATGATGGCAATGCCTGACCCAGAGTCGATGCCGCCCCACGCGAGCCTGACTCTGGTGAGTGAGCGGTTGCCTCTCATCTTTCCGGAAGGTACTCCCGTTAGGAACTACTGCGTTCGAGATGTCGCTGCCAGCACCGTCTTTACCATGCTCTACATCGGTGCCGTCGAGGGCGCCGGTCGCTTCCTGACGCCGAAACATGTTTACCGAATGACGGACAGACAGGCAGTGAAGACTGACAGCGGGGCTCGCGAACGATACGGTGAAGAGATCGTGGCGGTCCGGGGCACTCGTTGGTACCAAGACAACTCGCGCGAGGCAATCCGCGACGAGACGCTACGCGAAGGCCTGGTTGCCGTAGGGGCGGTGATCGTCCGGAAGGACATCCCCACTACCTCCAGCAAGCCCCGTTATGCGCTCAGCAAGGCGTTTGCGGCCCTATTCGATCCCGTGCTCGACGGCACGGCCCTTGAAGGGGCCATCGCTTCCTGGCAGCTTGCAAGCCTCTCGAGGGGCGCGCTCGCCCGAATCTCGATCGTACGGCGTGGCGCCGCGCAGGGGCGCGCAGGCGTTCTCGTGACGTTTCCGAATGGAGAGACTCGACAACTTGCGCCGGGACCGAGCTCGATCATCTCGCAAGCGGTCATCGAGGTCTTTGCAAGGCGCTTCCTGGAGCAACCTGCAGTCCTTTGGCTCAGCGAGAGCGGCAATAAGATCGTGGCGCGCGACGACGAGCTCGCTACAGAGATCGGCCTGAAAATCCAGCCCGACCGAGATCTCCCGGACATGATTCTCGCGGATCTTGGCCCTGCTGACCCCGTGATCGTCTTCGTCGAAGTGGTGGCCACCGATGGAGCGATCACAGCTCGTCGGCAGCAGGCTATGCAGGCACTCACGGATGAGGCAGGTTTCAAGCGTTCACAGGTGGCCTTTGTCACAGCTTTCCAGGACCGGCAGTCCGCGGGTTTCAAGAAAACCGTCTCACTGTTGGCATGGAGCTCCTTTGCCTGGTTCGTTTCCGAACCCGACAAGATCCTCGTCCTTCACGACGGCGCCGTCAGTCTCTCCCGGCTTGCAGAGCTGCTCGAGAGAGCCGCTCCCGCGCAATAGTCGACCCTCTCAGTTCTTTCCCACCAGCCCGAGAGCGGGGCCGTACATCACGGCGTTGAGGAGCAGGGGCATGGTGCCGCGCCAGAAGAGACGGAAGTCGGGCTCCTGGACGAAGAGGACGATGCTGCCGCTGCCGTGGGCCTCGGCGCCGACCAGCAGCGAGCCGGCTAAGCGCTGCTTGGCCTCGGGCCAGGCGAAACCGGCGATGACCGGGTCCTGGGAGGCCGCGACCAGGACGTCGCGGCGCGGGTCGCCTGACGGTAGGAAGACTGCCGAGCCCTCGACCAGCACCGGCGGGGACGAGGGGAGGCCGATGGCGAGCGGGTGCTGCGGCGACAGGCGGGTGGCGAGGATGGCGCCCGGGGTCACGATGTCGCGCTCGGCCAGCGCCTTCTCCTGGCTGCCCTCGCTCTCCTCGTCGGCTTCCGGCGCTTTCCACGGCTTCCATGAGGTCATTTCGTGCTCGTGCAGCCAGCGGGCGGTGTCGCCGCCGATCGCGATCAGCTCGCCGCCGGCCCTGATCCAGGCGTCGAGCGCGGCGCGCGTCTTCTCGCTCACGTGCTCCTCGTAGGCGCCGCTGGGCAGGATCAGGACGTCGAAGTCGCTCATCGCCGCCGGCCGCAGACGGTCGAGGTCGATGCGGTCGTACGCCAGGCCCACCGCGCGATCGAGCAGGAACCAGAGGAAGCCGAAAGAGGTCGGGTCCACGCCTTCGCCCGAGATCAAGCCGATCCGCGGCTGGCGCACCGAGGGCATGTCGTTCGAGCCCAACGACAGGCCGCCGATCGCATACGACGAGGCGACGGCGCGTGCGGTCAGGGCGTCGTCGCGCAGCAGCGCGGCGAGCTGGTCCGCGAGCCCGTCAGGGTTGCCGTGGCGCGGCACGTACAGCGTGCCCGCGGGGAAGGCGTCGCCGCCGTCGTCGAGCGGGTTGAGCGCCACCCGGAAGTGGACGTGGCGCCGCCGCAGCGCCGCGGCCAGGCGATAGGAGGCGATCCCCTGCGGCCGCACCAACCAGCCCAGCTCGCCGCTGCCCTGGACGCCGCTTGCCGTCGCGGCCGCCGGCCGGGTCGCGGGCATGCCGCCGGATGCGGTCCAGACGCGCAGATTGAAGGCGAGGGGCAGCGACCAGGCGGTGATGTCGTAGAACTCGCCGTTGCGGTTCTGATCGAAGCGCCGGCGCTGGCGTTCGACGAAGCTCCGCGCCATCGTCGCCTCGCGGTCCAGCAGCGCCTGCACCAGGGCGCCGAGCGGCTGCGCGGTCGAGACCGCGAAGGTGCCGGCCGGGAAGCGGCGTCCTTTCTCTTCCTTGCCGCCGAGCAGCGGCTGGGCGTTGACCTCGGCCGCCTTCGCCAGCTGTTCGACCCGCACCCCGTGCAGCAGCAGTAGATCGGCGAGAGCGTGCGCCTCCGGCTGGTCGGCCGGCCAGAGATAGATCCGCCCGGTGCCCTCGGCCGCCTTGAGGCGGGTCGCCACGAAGTCCTGCAGCAGCCGGTGGGCGTTGCGCCCGGCGGTCCGCACCGTGGCGAGCGAGGTGGTGAGATGCCGGCCGACGCGGTCGGCGAGGGTCAGCAGAGTGCCGTCGGCGCGGTCGACCGCCAGGCCGCCGCGGCCGCCCCCGGCCATCTCGTAGGTCATGCCGATGGCGCCGTGCAGGCTGGGATAGGAATCGCCGTAGCCGGGGTAGAAGAGGTCGAATTTCTCCTCCTTGTAGTAGGTCCACCCGTGGTGGTCGAACGCCTCGGCGTTGGCGCGGCCGAACGTGTCGAGCCATGACAGCACCCGGCGGTCGATGCGCGGATGCACCGGCTCGGCGGCGGGCGGGAAGAAGTAGCTCGAGTCCGCGGCCATCTCGTGGAAGTCCACGTAGACCTGGGGCTCCCAGGCGCGGTAGGCGGCGATGCGGCCGCGGCTCTCCTGCTGCGTCGCCCAGGCCCAGTCGCGGTTGAGGTCGATGAGGTAGTGGTTCTGGCGGCCGCCGGGCCAGGGCTGGAAGTGCTCGGCGGCGACGCGGTGGACGTTCGGCTCCTCCCCCTGGCGCTGCTCGTAGCCGTGCAGGTAACGCTCGCGGCCGTCCGGGTTGGACAGCGGATCGATCAGCACGATGGTGTCGTCGAGCAGCTGCGCCCACTCTCCCTGCGCGGCGGCCAGCGCGTAGGCCATCACCATGGCGGCCTCGGAGGAGGACGACTCGTCGCCGTGCACGCCGTAAGCCAGCCACACCACCGCCGGCAGGCCCTTGGCGAGGCGCTCGCGCTCGCCTGCCGAGAGCGCGCCGGGATCGGCGAGGCGCAGGTGCTGGGCGCGGATCTCGTCGAGCCGCGCCAGGTTCTCCGGACTGCTGATGGCGGCCAGCTTCAGCGGCCGTCCCTCATAGGTGCGCCCGTACTCCGCGATCCTGACTCGCGGCGAGGCGGCGGCGAGGGCGTCGAAGTAGGCGGCGATGCGTTCCCAATGCGTGAAGCGGCTGCCCACGGGATATCCGAGCACGGCGTCGGGCCGCGGCACGCGCTCGTCGAGCGGCGGCAGCTCGACGATCTCGCCATTGGAAAGCGGCGCCAGCAAGCCTGCCGGCGCCGGCGGCGCGCCGGCGGCGAAAGCAGGGAGCGCCGCCGCCGCCATCGCGGCGGCGAGCGTGACCGCCAGCAGGTTGATTCTGTGCTCCATGGGAACCCTCTCTCGAAGAAGCTTCATGCCAGAGCAAGACGGCGCCGCTGCCGGGTGCGGCGCCGGCGCCGGATCAGGCCGAGACAACGCTTTCGGAGGAGATGTTGAGCCGCTTCATCATCTCGTGCAGCGTCGTGGGCTTGACCCGCAGCATCTCCGCCGCCTTCTTCTGGACCCCGCCGCAGGTCTGCAGCGCCTTGACGATCAGCTGGCGCTCGTAGTCGGAGACCGCCTCCTTGAACGAGATGCCGTTGGCCGGCAGGCTGGGCGCCGAGAAGCCGACGGTCTCCGGGTGCCGCACCGAGGTCGGCAGCAGGTCGACGTCGAGGGATTCGCCGGTGGACAGCACCACGGCGCGCTCGACGACGTTCTCGAGCTCGCGCACGTTGCCGGGCCAGTGATAATCGAGCAGCAGCTCCATGGCCCGCGGCGCGATCTCGTGCAGCGGTTTGTCGTTCTCCCGCGCATAGTGGTGGAGGAAGTGCTGGGCCAGCAAGGGGATGTCTTCGTTGCGCTTGCGCAGCGGCGGCAGCGTCACGGTGATCACGTTGAGACGGTAGTAGAGGTCTTCGCGGAACAGTCCCCCCTGCACGGCGTCCTCGAGATCGGCGTTGGTGGCGGCGATGATGCGCACGTCCACTCTGACCGTTTCGATGCCGCCCAGGCGCATGAACTCCTTCTCCTGGATGACCCGCAGCAGCTTGGCCTGGGTGTCGAGCGGGATGTTGCCGATCTCGTCGAAAAAGATGGAGCCGCTGGCGGCCAGCTCGAACAGCCCTTTCTTGCTGGCGATGGCGCCGGTGAAGGCGCCGCGGATGTGGCCGAAAAGGTTGCTCTCCAGCAGATCGGCCGGCATGGAGCCGGAGTTGACGGTGATGAAGGGTCCGTCGGCGCGGCGCGAATGATGATGGATGGCCTTGGCCACCAGCTCTTTGCCGGTGCCGCTCTCGCCCATGATCAGGATGTTGCTCTTGGCCGGCGCGGAGAGCTGGATGAGCTCGAAGACCTGCTGCATGGGCTTGCTCTTGCCCAGGATGTTGTCGAAACCGAAGCGCTGCCGCAGCTGCTGCTTCAAGCTGCGGTTCTCCATCGCCAGCCGGCGCTGCTCGAGCCCCTTGCGCACGGTGAGCAGCACTTCCTCGTTCTTGAACGGCTTCGGGATGTAATGGAAGGCCCCTTCGCGCATCGCCTCGATGGCGCTCTCGATCGACGAGTACGCGGTGATCACCACCACCACCTGGTCGGGCTCGCGGCGCCGGATCTCGCGCAGCGTCTGGATGCCGGACATGCCCGGCAGCATCAGGTCGAGCAGCACCAGGTCCACCTCTTCGCGCTCGAGCATGTCGAGCGCCGCCTCGCCGGAGCGGGCCGAGATCGAGCTGTGCCCTTCCCGCCGGATCAGCACGGTCAGGACGTCCTGAAGCACGTCTTCGTCGTCGACGATCAGGATGTTCATGACGGATCGCCAGGTTCGGCGGCCGCGGCGTCCCGGGCGGCGCTCGCCGGCGCGAACCTCGGGAGCTCGACGGTGAAGCAGGCGCCGCGCCCCGGAGAGCTCTCGACCACCAGCCTGCCGCCGTGCCGCTGCACGATGTCATGGCTGATGGTCAGACCCAGGCCGGTGCCGCCGCGATGCAGCTTGGTCGAGTAGAAGGGCTGGAAGACGGCGCCCAGCTGCTCCGGCGGAATTCCGGGGCCGGAGTCCTGGACGCGAACGGTCACCTGGCCGTTCGTCGCCGCGACGGCGATGCCGAGCCGGCCGCCGGTCTGGCCGGACATGGCGTCCAGGGCGTTGCCCAGCAGGTTGGCGAACACCTGCTCGAGCTCGCCTTCGGCGCCCAGCACCAGGATCGCATCGGCCGCGGGAGGGAGGTCCCAGTCGATGGCGACGCAGCCGCGCTCGAGCCGATCGCCCTGCAGCTCGATGCATTCGCGCAGCAATGGCAGGACGGCAACCGGCCGCCGCTCGCGCTGGCGCTCGCGCGCGTACTCGAGCAGGTTGTTGACGATGCGCGCGGCGCGGAAGGTCTGGCGCTCGACTTTCTTGAGCAGCGAATAGCGCGGATCGTTCTCGGCGGTGTCCGAGAGCAGCATCTGGGCGTAGCTGGAGATGCCGGTGATCGGCGTATTGACCTCGTGCGCGACGCCGGCAGCCAGCATGCCGAGGGCGGCGAGGCGGTCCTTCTCCTTGAGCGACCGCTCCATCGCCACGCGCTCGCTGACGTCGTAGGCGACCAGGATGCGCAACGGCTCCCGCTGCGCGACGCGTCCGGGAGCCGCCTCGCCGAGCTGGGTGACCTCGGCGAGCGACAGCTGCAGAAAGCGCTCCCGGACGGCCGCGTCGCCGTCGCGGCCGGGAGCGCGGTCCGTGTAGCTGACCTCGATCGGCCCCTCGCCGGGCGAGGGGAGCGGGCCGACCGGCAGCACCTCCTCGATGGGCTTGCCGAGCAGCTGCCGCGGCTCGCGATCGACGAGGGCCGCGAAGGCCGGGTTCGCCGACACCAGGCGCAGTTGGCTGTCGAGCACCGCGATGCCGGCCGGCGATGACTCGAAGATGCCGTCGCTGAAGCGCTGCAGGCGTTGCACTTCCTGCAGTTGCAGGTGCAGCTGTCCGAGCAGCTGGGCGTTCTCGATCGCCAGCGCCGCCTGGTTGAGCAGGTGGCGGATGAGGTCGAGGTCCTCGCTGTTGAGCGGCGCCTGGTCGCGCTTCCAGCCGGTCAGCACCAGGCCGACGGCGCGGCCGCGCACGATCAGCGGGAAGGCGTAGCGGTAGCCGGCGATGAACAGCTGCTGCAGCGGCGACGGCGTGCCGGCCGGCAGCTCGGTGCCGCCGAGCCGGTAGGCGTTCTCGCGCCAGATCGCCGGGTCGAGCGCCGCGGACGGCAGCACCGGCGGCGGAGCGCCCAGCGTCCGGCGATGCGCGGCGCGGGAGGTGGCGGGGACCAGGCCGCGGTGGGTGGCGAGTGGGTTGGTGCCCCGGGTCTCGCGTGCCGAATCGCGCGCTCCGGCGGCAGCGCCGGTCGTGCCGGCCGCACCGACCGCGTCGAGCACGACGAAGTTGTCGCCTTGGGCCAGGTAGATGCCGGCCCGCTCGAGGTCCATGCCGGCCGCCAGGCGGTCGAGCAGGGCGCCGCAGAGGCGGCCGAGGTCGCGCTCGTGGAGCAGGTCGCGGCCGAATCCCAGCAGGGCGCGGCGCTTGCCGAAGGTGCCGCGGTACTGTAAGCGCTCGATCGCCGCGGAGAGCGTGTGGCGCGTCGGCACCAGCAGGCCGGCGATGCCCAGGCCGGCGGCGAACGAGAGCAGGTTGCGCGCCAGCGGCAGCTCCGGCGAGATGCCGCGGGTGATCGCCAGGTTGACCAGCGAGAAGCCGAACACGCCGAGCAGCAAGGTGAGCGTCGCCGAGATGATGTCGCGCGCGATCACCTCGATGTCCCACAGCTTGTAGCGCAGGATGGCGTAGGCGAAGGTGAGCGGCACCAGCGCGAGCGGCAGCACGGCGACCGCCGTCAGCAGCTCGGGTGGGCGCAGCCCCAGCACGAAGGGAACGACGTAGAAGACGAGGAAGGGCAGGTAACCGCCGGCCAGGCCGAAGATCATCCAGTGCATCTGGCGGCGAGGCTCCCAGCCGCGCTCGCGCAGCACCCGGTAGACCAGCACGGCGACCGCCGCGAGACTGAACGCGACGAGGTGCAGCAGATCGAGCCGGTCCAGGGCCTGCAGCGCGGCGGCGGTCGGATGGCCGCCGAACAGCCAGCGCCCGTTGGACAGCATGAGGTCGAGCTGCAGGGTCAGCAGCACGGCGCCCGGCAGATAAAGCAGCGCGATCAGCAGGCGCGACGGCTCGTGCAAGAGGCCGGGGCGCCGCGAGCTGCCCGGCGCGGCAGGCAGCGGCAATGCCGGGAAGATCAGGAAGAGGTGCAGCGTCAAGGCCGGCAGGAAGCTGCGCGCCAGCTGGTCGCCGAAGTAGGCGAGGCGGTACTCCGCATCCACCGGCGGCACCGGGGTGAGCAGGTAGAGCAGCGCGGAGGTCAGGCACCAGAGGCAGAAGACGAAGCCTTCGCGGCTCTGCTGGCGAGTCAGGGTGTAGAGGCCGATCAGCAGGTAGGCGGCGCCGATGAAGACCAGGATGAGGTACGGCACGTCGGGAGAGAGCGGCGGCCGGTGGTAGGCGACGCGCCGCACCTGGCCGGCGCGCAGGACCGCCAGCTCGGAGGCCGGCCGCTCGCGCAAGCGCTGGGCGAGGGCGTCCGCGCCGCCGACCTCGCCGCCGTCGACGAGCAGGATCTCGTCGCCGGCCAGCACGCCGGAGGCCGGCGAGTCCACCCGGTCGACCCGAACCACGCCGCCGGCGCGCTCGGCGACGAAGCCGAGCGGCTGGAACGAGGCGACCTTGCGGCGGACGCTGAGCGCTCCCAGCAGCACCGTGGCGGCCGCCAGCAGGAGGCAGAGCGAGAGGCGAAGAATGCGCGTACGCGTCATCGGGTAGTGAAGCCGGTGCCGAAGGCCAGGTAGAGCACTTTCCATGCCAGCCCGACGGTTTTTTGAACGGGCTCCAAGCCTATGAATTCACGGGAGATCGGGGCCTTCTCTCCAGAATACCGGATGGAATCCAGTTTTCTGGATTCAATGGCTTGGGAGGCGAAAGATGGCAGGACTGGAACGAAACTCTCCTAACGAGGGGGAGGGAGGGGGCGTCCCCTTCCCCCCTGAGGGTGGGAAGGGGATCGAGGGGATGCGGGGGCGATCCGATAGACGCTGTACGTAGGACACCAACGGTTTGACCGGCGGCCGGTTCCATGTTGCGGAATCGGCTCTAGCCGGTGGGAGCTAGAATTTTATCGCGATGCCGCCGAGGATCCGGCGGTGCAGCTGCGTGTCGGTGCTGGCGAGGGAGGGCGCCGTGCCGCGGCTCAGCTCCATGTTCACCTGCAGGGCCCACTGCGACGCCAGGTTCCAGAGGAAGCTCAGGTCCTGGGAGAGCATGAGTTGCAGGCGGTCGAAGTCCACCGGGGCCGCGGCCGTGGCCCCGGACGGGGCGCCGAGCGGCAGCTGTCCTTGGGTCAGGTGCTGGAACGCCAGGAAGACGCCGGTCGCGGTGGCGCTGAAGCGCGTGTTCAGCGAGGTGACCATGTACCGGACCTGGTTCCTGTAGGGACGCCCGTCGGCGCCGGCGAAGATGCCGCCGCCGCCGGTGGCGAAGCTGGACTCGAACGAGGTCTTGATCTGCGGCGACAGGCGATGGCTGAGAACGAGCCGCACCTCCGGCACCCGGTCTCCTGGCACCAGGTAGATGCTCTCGAGCCGGTCGAACACCACGTCGCTGAAATACAGCCTCAGGGTCTCCCCGACGATACGCTCGAGGCCGCTGAACGAGATCGCGTCGTCCTGGTTCGCGTGGCGGGAGAGACTCACCTCGTAACACGCCCTGCCGCCCTGCTCACAGAGATCGGACTCCTTGAACAGCGCCGGCATGAACTGGGGGTTGACCGGATTCTCCTGGTAGACGCGATGGGTCGCCGAGGCGCGTGCCTGCCAGCCCTCGTCCATCTGCAGCACCACTCCGCCCTGCGGCGTCAGCGACACGCTGCCGTCCAGCAGGGTGGTGTAGAGGCCGTATTCGACCAGGAAGGCGGGCTTCAAACGGGTGCCGCCGCGGCTGAAGAAGTCGACGATCTGATGGTCCGGTGCGAGCCCGGCGAGGTTCAGCGCCGTCAGCGACCCGAGCGAGCCCGGGCCCGCCGCGAGGCCGGCGGGAGAGCTGGGCGGCGGCGCCAGGCCGAGCAGGCTCTCGCTGTAGCGGAAGCCGGCCTGCAGCGTGTTGGTCTCGCCAAGCCCGGTGGTGTAGGAGCCCTCGACGTTCCAGGTTCTCGAGGCCCCCGGGATGGAGGCCGGATCGATGGCGCTCTGGCGGTTGTAGTTGTTCTCGCTGGTGTACTGCGCCGCAAAGTCGGAATGGCTGTTCTCACCCAGCTTCTGGCTCCAGCTCACCCCGTAATGGTCGAGTCCCACGGGTTCGCCGGGACCGCTGGTGGTGCGCGGCAGCAGGCGGTTGTTGAGCGAGGTGACGGTGATCCGGCTGCTCGGGCCCGCTTCGAGGTCGAGCGACACGGCGCTCGTCTTGCCGTCGGCGGAGGTGCCGGAGATCGCTCGTGACAGACCCGTTCCGGCGCCCGCGAGCAGGCTGTCCGAGCTCATCTTCCAGAAGCGCCCGGAGAGGCCCACCTGCACCGGTCCGAGCTGGCCCGCGAAGCCCACCTTGCCCACCGAGACCTGTCCGACCCCGACCTGTGCGACGTCGGCGACGCCGGTCATAGCCTGCACCTCGGTGTGGAAGCGCCCGCCGCCGGTTCCGGCTCCGGATGACATGGCGGTGCTCGAGACGGTGCTGCCCTGCCCATACCCGCCGCCGGCGGCGCTGGCCGGCAGCCCGGCGGTGGCCGGCCGCCCAGCGGTGGTCTGCCCCTCCTGGGCAGCCGGCGCCTCGGAGGCCTCGATGTCGCGCAGCACGTCGGCCGGGATGCGCGCTCGCAGCGCCCAGAAATCAGCATCGGCGGATGCCGTGCCGGACGCGGGGAGGCCGGTCTGGAGGGCGGAGCGGGCGGTGGTCGGCGGAGTCGCGCCGTTCGCCGGGGAACCGCGCCGGGGCAGCTGCAGCTCCAGGAACTGGTAGGCCTTGGCGGTATCGCGGGTGACCATGATCACCACCGGCAGGAAGCCAGGCTTGTGGGCGATGATCTTGTAGAGGCCGGCAGGCAGGTCGCGGAACAGGAAGTTGCCCTGCGGGTCCGTCACCACCTTGAAGAGAGCGAGGTCGGCGAGCTGGTAGGCGTAGACGCCGGCCGCGGCCAGCGGCGAGGCGTTGCCCGTCACCCTGCCCGCGAGGCCGATGCCGGCAGTGGCAGGACGCGGTGAGGGTGTTGGCCTCTGCTGGGCCGGACCGCCGGCGGTGCCTGGCGTTGCGGGCGCGTCCGGCGAGGCCGGATTGCCGTTGCCGGGGGTAGTGGCGTTCGAGAAGGTCGGAGCGATTGCGGACCCGGCGGGCGGCGCCGGGATGCTCGTCGGAACGAATCTGGCGGTGCTGACCTGCTGCGCCGAAGCCTCGCGGGAGCCCGCCGAGACGAGCATCCCCACGCAGACGCCGGGAAGGGCGACTGTGAGAATCAACGCTGCTGGACGAAAGCTGACCATCGCTGATCCTCGAGGCTAGACTGTACTGTCGGGCAGGCGGCGGTGTCAATCGGCCCGGACCGGGTCCTGGCGTCCTGGCGTGTCCTGCTCCGCGGCCTGCCTGCGACGCCTGCGGGGGATCGGGATGCAATCGCCGCACCCGGAAGCGGCGAGGCCCCGCCGGGCCGCCGAGCAAGCCCCTTGCGGGCGGCGCGGGCGGCGACCGGCCCTGCCGCTTCGCGCCACCGACGCCCTGTCGCCGGTCGCCAGATCGCATCAGACCGAACGCGATAGGTGACGGCAGCGCCCTCCCACGAGGACTCAGGGAGGCAGAAGGTGGCCCTCGGGAAGTGGAACGGTAGGGTCGCTGACCAGCAGACGGTGCGATGATGCCGGGCCGCGCCCCGCCACGCGAGCGCCATCGGCGTCGAGACGAGCTTCCCTGGCGAGGGGGGAGGGGAAGAGAAGGGCGGCTCCAGCCGCTGGCGGGCTAGAATCGATATCGGGACCGTGCCATGGTGACAAGACCGACCGTACCGCCGCCGGACCTGCCAAGGATCGGTGAGATGCAGCGCTATTTCGCGGACCGACCTGAGCTGGGAGTGGCCGCCGTCTACCTGTTCGGCAGCCACGCGGCGGGTCGCGCGCATCGCGAGAGCGACGTCGATCTCGGCGTGCTGCTGCGTTGGGAGGCGAAACCGGCGCGCGACGACCGCTTCGCGGCGAAGCTCCGGCTGATCGCAGAGCTCGGGCCCCTGGCAGCCCCGGCCGCTGTCGATGTCGTCATCCTCAACGATGCTCCCCCGCTGCTTGGAAGGCGCGTGGTTTACGAAGGCGTCCGTATCTACCTGGCGGATGCGGCGGCCGATCACGCCTACGTGCGCGACGTGCAACTGCGGGCCGCCGATCTCGCGCCGTTCCTGCGCCGGATGCGCCAACTGAAGCTCGATTGGCTGGCCGGGACGCCGCCGCGATGAGCCCGGTCGTCGAGCGCCTGGTCGAGCTGCGACGCCATCTCGATCATCTCCGCGAGCTGCGGCCGAGGGTGACGGGAGCCGCCGCGTTGCGCGAGGACCTCTCGCTTCACAACGACGTGCTCTTCTCGCTGCTGACCGTCTGCCAGCTGGTCATCGACATCGCCGGCGAGCTGTCTGCCCGCCGCGGGCTGCGTTTCGAGGACTACACCGCGGCGGTGGCCAATCTCTCGGTCGTCGCCGAGATCCCACCCGAGGTGGTGAGCGAGCTGCTCCCCTTGCCGGGGTTCCGCAACGTGCTGATCCACGAGTACGTGGCCCTCGACCTCGAGCGGGTAGTCGACGCGCTGGGCCGGCTCGACACGATCGCGCGCTTCGCGGCGGCGGTGCGCGACATCGAAGCCGGCGGTGCCGCTTAGCTTCGGAGAGGCCCCTTCGGCCGGGCCGCCGCCAAGGACCCTGCCTCCTCGCTAGCGGCGCAGCAGCACACTAGTACCGGATGTTGAACCCGAACTTGTGCCACAGCCAGAGCGCGATGATCGCGCCGATGATCGAGAACACGAAGCCGGCGGGATGGAACCTGGCATTGCGCGGCCTGAAGATCAGGCCGGCGATGAAGCCGCCGATGAGCGAGCCGATGATCCCCAGCACCGTGGTAGCGATGATGCCCATGTGGGGGCCGCCGACGAAGTAGCGCGCGATGAGGCCGGCGAAGAAGCCCACGACCAAAGCCCAGATGACGTGGAAACAGCCCATGTCCGCCTCCTTTCGGTTGGATCGGCTGCCCTGCCGCCAGAAAGGCCGAGGGCGTCGCGCTGAGAATAGGTGGATGCCGGAGGGGCCGTCAAGCTGGCGGATCCGCGGGGGATCTCCCGAAGGCGCCTAGCCCGCATATTTCACACCTCTCCTGCTACGGCACCGGAAACGAGCCTGTCTCCGGCGTTGCGCTCGGTCGGCCTCCCTCGACGTACTTCGAGTACGCCTGGGTCGTCCGACCTTCGCGCGCCTTGGATCCAGGCCCGTTTGCGGGGCCTCGCTACGGACAGGTGTGAAATATGCGGGCTAGCGGCGCGGCGCCGGGCCGCGGCGCGGGCGGGCGTTCGAGGGGTCCTGGGGCCAGGCGTGGCGCGGGTAGCGGCCTTGCAGCTCCTTGCGCACCTGCGGGTAGGTGTTCTCCCAGAAGCTGCGCAGGTCGGCGGTGACCTGTTGCGGGCGCAGGTTGGGGGCCAGCAGATGGAGCAGCACCGGCACCCGGCCGGCGGCGATCCGCGGCGTCTCGGCCAGGCCGAAGAGCTCCTGGATGCGGGCGGCGAGCACCGGCGGCTTGCCCGCTTCGTAGACCAGCTGGATGCGGCTGCCGCTGGGCACGGCGAGGCGCTCCGGTGCCTCGCGGTCGAGCGCCGCCAGCTGCGGCCGGGTGAGGGCGCCGCGCAGCCGCTCGAGCAAGGGGGCCCGGCGCAGCTCGGCGAAGGAGCGGCGGCCGCGGGCCAGCTCCGGCAGCAGGGCGGCGATCGCCGCCTCGTCGAGCCGCGGCAGCGCCAGCTCGGGCATCCAGGCCGCCAGGCAACGGGCGCGGACGAGAAAGGAAGCGATCTCGGGATCGTCCAGGGGCAGCGCCGCCGGCAGCCTCGCCGCCGCGGCCGCCGCCAGCAAGGCCGCCGCGTTCTCGGCGTCGGGCGGCGGCACCTCGCGCTCGTCGAGCACGAGGTCTTCGTAGCGCGTCTTTCGCCAGGCCGCTACGCGCTCGCGCGCGGGATCGAGGGCCACCTCGACGGCGACCCGCAGGCGTTCGGCCGGCAGCCATTCCGGCGCCACCTCGGAGGCCAGCGGCACCAGGTCCTCGGGCTGCGGTCCGGGTGGACCGGGAGCGATCTCGACGCACACGAAGAGCTCGGCCGCGGTGACCGCGCTCTGCTCGGCCAGACGCACGCCCCGGCCGCCCACCATCAGGCCGCGCGGATCGTGCGGGGCGCGCCGCCGGGCCAAGCGGTCGGGATAGGCGGCGAGCAGCGAGCGCAGCAGGGCGTCGTCGCGCGCCTCCGCCGTGGCGGGTGCCCCCGGGGCGTCGCGCGCCGTGGCCGTGGCGGGTGCCCCTTGGACGTTGCGCGCCGTGGCCCTGGTGGGCGCGCTTGGGGCGCCGCGCGCCTTGGGCATGGCGGGAACGCTCGGGGCGGCAACCTTTCTTGCCCCGGCGGTCGCGATTCCCGAGGCGCTGTCGACGTGCTCGCGTCCTATCAGCTCCGCCAGCTGGTCCCTCGCCCTCAGCACGAAACGGGCAGCGCTCGGGTTCAGCGCTCCCGTGGCGAAGGTTCCGACGTCCTGCCGGCTGGGCGCTTCCCGCGCGCCGGCGGTTCCGGCGCCCTGCCGGCCGGGCGCTTCCCGCCCGCTGGCGATCTCCCAGCGCAGCAGCGCGTCGAGGCGGTCGAGGAGATCCGAACGGGAGACGTGCCCAGCCGTCGCCGGCCGCCCTCCATGGCCTCCTGGCGCCGCCGGGCGGCGAGGCGGCCGCACGAAGGGGTCGCGCTCGGCCAGCAGGGCGGCCAGCAGGGCGGCATCCCGCGGCACTCCCAGCCGCTCGCCCTCGAGGAGCAGGCGGGCGAGCCGCGGGTGCACCGGCAGCCGGGCCATGCGCCGGCCGAGACGGGTGAGGCCAGCGCGCTCGCTGCCGCCGCCCTCGCTGTTTTCGCTGTCTTCAACCAGGGCTCCGAGCCGGACGAGCAGCCGGCGCGCCGCTGCCAGGGAGTCCACCGCCGGAGGCTCGAACCAGCCGAAGGCGGCGAGGTCGGTCTCGCCCCAGGCCAGGAGCTGCAGCGCCGGACCGGCAAGGTCGACGCGCGCGATCTCGGGCGTCTCGTGGGGCGGCCGGGCCGCCTGCTCGCGCGCCGGCCAGAGCCGCAGGCAGAGCCCCGGACCCTGGCGGCCTGCCCGCCCGGCGCGCTGGTCGGCGGCGGCGCGGCTGATCCGCGCCAGCTCCAGCCGGTCGATGCCGGCGGCCGGGTCATAGCGCAAGCGCCGCGCCAGGCCGCTGTCCACCACCGCGGT
>Ga0209118_1000140_pt1 | contig 48194 bp, 42 predicted proteins | sample BlaSpr_A8_Ref_M1_FD_187988 | JGI IMG/M metagenome (GOLD analysis project Ga0209118, IMG submission 187988) | Forest soil microbial communities from Thunder Bay, Ontario, Canada - Black Spruce, Ontario site 2_A8_Ref_M1 (SPAdes) (version 2) | ecosystem: Environmental > Terrestrial > Soil > Boreal... | reverse complement strand
AGCCCCTCCGGCCGCCGTTTGGCCGGCACCGCAGTCCACCGAACCCGCATCCAACGCCCCGGCCAACCGGAGGCCGGGAGGGGCTCCGCAGGCCACGGCCCGGCCGGGAAGGGGTCCCCGGAGGCTAGCGCAGCCAGTCTTCGCGCTGCACGCGGTCGTCGGTCGCCGCGTCGCGGTACTTGACGATCACCGGCGTGTAGAGGGCGAGGCCCCATTCCCGGCCCTTGCCGCGGGTGACGGCGCGCGAGCCCGGCACCACCACCGCGCCGGCGGGAATGACCAGGGGGCCGTCTTCGGCAGCGCGGTGGATCGTCTCGCGCTCCAGGTCGTACACCGGGGTCGAGCGGGTGAGGATGGTGCCGGCGCCGAGCACGGCGCCGCGCTGGACCACCGTCCCTTCATAGACGCCGCAGTTGCCGCCGACGAGGACGTCGTCCTCGACGATCACCGGCAGCGCGCCGACGGGCTCGATGACGCCGCCGAGCTGCGCCGCGGCCGACAGGTGGACCCGCCGGCCGACCTGGGCGCAACTGCCGACCAGGGCGTGCGAATCGATCAGCGAGCCGTCGCCGACGTAGGCGCCGGTGTTGATGTACATCGGCGGCATGCAGACGACGCCGCGGCCGAGGAAGACGCCGTCGCGGATCGCCGAGCCCCCGGGCACCAGGCGCAGGCCGGCGCCGGGCTCGATGGGGCGGAGCGGATAGGTATCTTTGTCGGCGAAGGGGAGCCGCGGCCCGTCCGCGGCGCCAACCGTCAGGTCGACGATGCGCCCGAGCCGGAAGCCCAGCAGCAGACCCTGCTTGACCCAGGCGTTGACGCGCCAGCCCCAGGGCGACGCCGGGTCGGGCTCGGCCGCGCGGGCCTCGCCGCGGTCGAGCGCTCCCCTGAAGCGCGCCAGCAGCTCGAGGTGCTCGGGCTCGGCGGTGGCCGGCGGATCGGCGAACAGGCGCTCGATGCGGTCGCGAAGGGTGGCGAGCTCGCCGCCGCCGGTGGGGAGGGCCATGCGCCCGGGTCAGCTCGCCGCGGCCGCCGGGGTCGCCCGGCGCTCGGCAGCCGCCGGCTCCGCCTGCGCACCGATCTCCGGGTCCGCCGGGTGCGCCGGGTCCGACGGGGCGGCCAGCATGCCGAGCTCGGCGAGCACGGCCTCGATGCGGGCCAGGCTCTCGGGACGCGGCAACACCGCGGGGAGGCGGTAGGCCGGCTCGAGCAGCTCGAGCCGGGCGAGCGCCGCCTTGACCGGCCCCGGGTTGGATTCGACGAACATCACTTCCATCAGCGCCTGCAGCCGGCGCTGCAGCACGCGGGCGCCGGCGAAGTCGCCTTCCAGCGCGAGGGCGGTGAGACGCGCCATCTCGCCGGGGACGACGTTCGAGACGACCGAGATGACGCCGGTGCCGCCCAGCGCCACGACCGGCAGGGTGACGGCGTCATCGCCGCTCAGCACGGCGAAGGTCTCGGGCACCTGGATGAACAGCGAGGCGATTTGCGAGAGGTTGCCGGAGGCCTCCTTCACCGCCACCACCCGCTCGATTTTCGCCAGCCGGGCGAGCGTCGCCGGCTCGACGTTGGTGCCGGTCCGTCCCGGCACGTTGTAGACCACGATCGGCAGCCGCGTGGCGGCGGCGATCTCACGATAGTGGGCGACCAGCCCCTCGGGAGTGGGCTTGTTGTAGGGCGGCGTGACCGTCAGCAGGGCGTCGGCGCCGAGCGCCTCGACCTCGCGCGCCAGCGCCGCCACCGCGCGGGTATCACTGCCGCCGGCGCCGGCGACCACCGGCACCTTGCCTTTCGCCTCCTCGACGGTGATCGCGATCACCCGCAGATGCTCGGCGCGGCTGAGCGTCGGGTTCTCGCCGGTCGTGCCGCAGGGCACCAGGAAATGGATGCCCGCGTCGATCTGGCGGCGCACCAGGCGTCGCAGCGCCTCCTCGTCGAGGGAGAGATCGCGCCGGAACGGCGTGACCAGGGCGGTACCGCATCCTCGAAACATGACCTCAATCCTCCTGGGGACGCTCGTCGAGATGTTCGCCGTCGTGTAGACGTTGATCGTCGTGTGCCGCCGGTGCCGCTGCGCCGCCGCCGGCCTGAGCCGCTCCCGGGGACCTTCCCGCGCCCGAGGGCTTTGCCGTGTCCGCGGGAGGGTCGCCGGCGCGAACCACGTCCTCCCAGATCTCGCTCCACTCGAAGACGCCGCGCCGGCCGAGCACCCAGCGGGCGGCGCGCAACGCGCCCTTGGCGAAACCGGCGCGGCCGCGTGCCTGATGCTCGAGGCGGATGGTATCAGCCTCGGAGTCGAAGCCGACCAGATGAGTGCCGGGGATGGTGCCGGCGCGGTTGCTGGCGGCATCGACGTCGCGCGCGTAACCGGCGCGCTCCATCACCCGGCGCAGCTCGCGCAAGGTGCCGGAAGGCGCGTCGCGCTTGCGGCGATGGTGGATCTCGTACAGCCACGGATCGTAGTCGGCGTCAGCGGCGAGCAGCTCGGCGGCGGCCGCCACGATGCGGTAGAACACCTGCACGCCGATCGAGAAGTTGGCGCCGTGGACCAGGCCGGCGCCGTGCGCCGCGACCGCCTCGCGCACCCGCGGCAGCTGGTCGTTCCAGCCGGTGGTGCCGATCACCATCGCGATGCCGAGCGGCGCCAGGCGTTCGACGTTCTCCGCCACCGCCGCACCCACCGAGAAATCGATCGCCACCTCGATACCGCGGACCTGGGCGGCGTCGAGCGGCGCGCCGGAGCGGCCCTTCGCGCCGCCGTGCCGCAACGCCACCTCGAAGCCATGCTGCGGCGCCAGCTGCTCGACCAGCCGGCCCATGGTGCCGTAACCGATGAGGGCGAGGCGGGTCATGGCATGCATCATACCCGCGCGTTTGCATTCTAAGGAGCGGCGGCGTTCCCCGGCGGGCCTTCCCCCGGCGGGCCTTCCCCCGCGGGCTCTTCCGGCTCGTCGAACAGGCGGCGATGGAGCGCGGCGACCGCCGACGGCATGTCCTCGAGCTCCACCAGGCAGCGCACCGCCGGGGCGGCGGCGCCGGCGACGACCAGGCGCGGCTGATACTCGGCGGCGGCGGCCAGGACGCGGGCGGCCAGCCCGTTGTCGCCGGCAAGGTCCTCGGACACCAGGGACACGACGGCGCGCCCGTGCAGCACGCCGACCTCGCCGCCGGCGGCGAGCGCCTCCCGCGCTTCGGCGAGACGGTCGGCGCGATCGAGCGCCAGGTCGGCACTGTCGCCGTCGAGGCGCAGCACCAGCAGCGCCGGCCGCAGTCTTTCGACGGCCTCCATGATCTGGGCGGCGAACCGCTCTCCTGCCGCCGGGCCGGCCGCGACGTGCAGCAGGTGATCGTTCGGCCGGCAGGCCAGCGACTTGACGGCGGGCGCGGCCGTGGGGGCGCCGCGCCTGCCGATCAAGGTCCCGACGGCACCTTCGTCGAGCGAGTTGAGGATCCGGATGGGCACGCCGGCCTTGGACGCCGGGCCGAGCGTGCCGGGATGCGGCTTCTTCGCCCCGGAGCAGGCCAGCTCGAGCGATTCGGCGAACGACAGCGTGCTGACGCGGCGGGCGCCCGGCACCAGCCGCGGGTCGGCGGTGAGGATGCCGTCCACGTCGGTCCAGATCTGGATCTCGGCGGCCCCCAAGGCGGCGCCCACGATGGCCGCCGAGAAGTCCGAGCCTTCCTTGCCGAGCGTGGTGACGACGCCGTCGCGGGTCGCGCCGATGTAGCCGCCGACGACCGGCACCGCGCCGCGCTCGACCAGCGGCAGCAGCGCCGCCCGCAATCGGTTGCCGGTCTCCTCGTAGAGCGGTAGCGCCCGGGTGAAGGCGCCGTCGGTCACCATCACCCGGCGGGCGTCGATCCAGGCGGCCGCGACGCCGAAGCCGGGCAGCGCCAGGGCAAGGATCTCGCTCGCCAGCACCTCCCCGAAAGCGGCGACGGCGTCGGCGTCGCGGGGCTCCAACCGGTGTTCCCGCGCCAGCCGCACGAGCAGCGTGCGCAGCTCGTCGAACGAGCGCTCGAGGGCCGCCGCCAGCGGCGGGCGGCTCGCGGTGGGCACCGCCGCCTCCCCCTCGCGGCGGTGGAAGGCGCACAGCTCCTCGCAGCCCGCCAGGGCCGCGGCCAGGTTGCCGGCGGCGGCGGCCTCGGCGCTGTCGAGCAGGCGGCGGGTGGTCTTCGCCATCGCCGAGACCACCACCACCGGGCGTGCCGCGAGACGGGCGCGGAGGATGCCGGCAACCCGTTCGATGCCCGCCGCGCCATCGACCGAGCTGCCGCCGAACTTGCAAACGATCACCGCCGGAGTCTACGTCAGGCGACGCCGGTCCCCGCGAGATCTCGACTAGAATCACACCGCTCCGGAGAGAACGAGAACAGGAGAGAACCTGATGCCTCCCACGTATGCGAACGGCAAGATCTGCTACAGAGAACAGGAGAGAACCTGATGCCTCCCACCCATGCGAACGGCAAGATCTGCTACATCGAGATTCCCGCCACGGACATCGCGCGCTCGGCGGAGTTCTACCGCCGGGTCCTTGGTTGGAGCATCCGGCAACGCGGCGATGGCGCCACCGCCTTTGACGACACGACCGGCGAGGTGAGCGGCTCCTGGGTGCTCGGCCGGCCGCCCGCCGCGGCGCCCGGGCTGCTGGTCTACCTCATGGCCGACAGCGTCGCCGCGACCGTGGAGCTGATCGTCGCCAACGGGGGCGAGATCGTGCAGCCGATCGGCGTGGATGCGCCCGAGATCACCGCCAGGTTCCGCGATCCGGCAGGCAACGTGTTCGGCCTCTACCAGCAACCCGCCTGAGGGAGCGGCGGGAAGGAGAAAAGGTGGAGACTCGCCGCATCGGCTCGCTCGAGGTTTCGGTGGTCGGGCTCGGCTGCAACAACTTCGGCGGGCGCCTCGATCGGCAAGGCGCGCGGTCCGTGGTCGCGGCGGCCCTCGACGCGGGCGTCAACTTCTTCGACACCGCGGACATGTACGGCGAGACGCGGAGCGAGGAGCTCCTGGGTGACGCTCTGGGCGGCCGGCGAGACCAGACGATTGTCGCCACCAAGTTCGGCTGGTGGATCGACGACCAGCGGCATGGCGCCAAGCCCGAGTACGTGCGCCGGGCGGTCGAGGACAGCCTGAGGCGCCTGGGCACCGATCGCATCGACCTCTACCAGCTGCACCGGCCCGATCCCGAGACGCCGATCGAGCAGACGCTGGCCGTCCTCGACGAGCTGGTCCGCGCCGGCAAGGTGCGCGAGATCGGCTGCTCGCAGTTCTCGGCCGCGCAGCTGCGCGAGGCGCAGGCGGCGGTCCGTGGCGGCGCCGCCCGCTTCGTCAGCGTCCAGAACCAGTACAGCCTGCTGCATCGCGAGCCCGAGCGCGAGGTCCTGCCGGAGTGCGAGCGCCAGGGCCTCGCCTTTCTGCCGTTCTTCCCGCTCGCCAGCGGCATCCTGACCGGAAAGTACCGCCGCGGCGCGCCAGCCCCCACCGGCACGCGGCTGAGCGGGAGCTCGGGCCTCGCCGATCTTTTCCTCAACGACCGCAACCTCGTGGCCGCCGACGCGCTCGCCGCGTTCGCCGAACGGCGCGGCCACTCGCTGCTCGAGCTGGCCTTCTCCTGGCTGCTGCGCCACCGCGTTGTGTCGTCGGTGATCGCCGGCGCCATGTCCCCGGAACAGGTGCGCGCCAACGTCGCGGCGGCGGGCTGGCGGCTGAGCGCGGACGACCTCGCCGAGGTCGATCGGCTCGCTCCGCCCGCCCCGCCCGCTGCGCCTGCCGGCTGACCCGCACTTGGCAGCCCGACCTCGGCATGCAGACCTCCATCCGCGCGGCACGACTGGTAGCGACCTGCTTCATCGCCGCCGGCGTCTCCGGTCTCGCCGGGCCCTCCAATCTCGCCGGATTCGCGGGCATCGCGGGCGTCTTGGGCGTCACCGGCGCGGCCGCCAGGGCGGTGGCTCCGGCACCGGCGCCGCCAGTGGCGTCTCCCGCGGCGCCGGCGGCGGCTCCCTTGCCGGACTATGCGGTGCGTTTGACCCGACCCGCGGTCGCCGGCGAGAAGCGGCTGGCGGTCGGCTCCCTGCAGAGCGACGACCATCTCGCCGGGACCAGGGCCGGAGCGCCGAGCGACGAGCGGCAGACCGCGACCATCCGCTACGTCGTCGCCACCGAGATCCTGGAGGTGAGCGCGAAAGGCAATGCTCTACGGGCGACGCTCACCGTCCGCAGGCTCACGAAGGAGAGCGGCGGCGCCAGCCTCGAGCTGGCCAAGCCCGGGGACGTCGTGACCGCGCGCCTGGCCGGGCGCCAGCGGGTCTTCGAGTTGCGGGGCGCGCGGCTCGCCCCAGACTTGCAGGCGGCCCTCGGGGCGGCGCTGCCGCTGCGTGCCGACGACGAGCCGACCGACGACGACCTCTTCGGGACCGCGCAGCGCCGGCGGGTGGGCGAGAGCTGGCCGGCCAATGGCGAGCTTTTCGCCAAGCTCGGTGCGGCGAGCGTCACCTTCGACCCCAAGGATGTGGCCGGGACGGTGACCCTGGCAGCCGTCAAGCCGGTCAACGGCGAACCTTGCCTCGAGGTGCGCTGGAGGCTCGAGGCGCGCCACGGCGCGTTCAACGCAGGCAGCCTGCCGCCAGGTTTCGCCGCCACCACCAACTCGATGTCGATGACCGGTTCGGCGCTGGTGCCGGTCGCCCCGGCGGCGCCGCCGGCGGGCCGGGAGACGGCGATCACCGCGATCGCCGACATCAGCGGAGCGAGCGACGCGGGCGCACCGGTGAGCCTGCACCACGAGCTGCGACAGGTCGTTCGCGTCGAGCTCTCGAAGGTCCCTTGATCGGTGCCGCCTCTCGAGAGGGCCGGGCGCGGCTGGACGTGCCGGTGAAACCGCCGGCGCGCGTGCTCGTATCAGGAAGCTGGACGTAGATTCGGAGGCCCATGCATGCGCAACGCTGTCCGTGCCGCCCACCTCGCCGGGCTCCTGCTGTCCGCCGCCCTGTTGCCCGCCGCCCTGCTGCCGCTTGCCGCACCTGGGAGCGCATCCGCTGCCGTTGCCCCGGCCGCTGGTCTCCTTGCTACCGCAGCGCCCGCCGCAGTTACCGCGCCGGCCGCCGGGCCTGCCGCCGCGCCTGCGAAGCCGGCGGACCGGCTCACGCGCTGTCACGTCGACGGCATCCAGGAAGAGGTGCGCTGCGGCACCTACCAGGTCTGGGAGGACCGGGAGGCGCGGCGCGGACGGAAGATCGCCCTCAACATCGTGGTCCTGCCGGCGCTGGAACCGCAGCCGTCACCCGAAGCGATCGTCTACTTCTCCGGGGGGCCGGGATCGGCGGCGACTCAGGAGGGCACTTTCCTGGCGGAGAACAAACAGCTGCGCCGGCGCCGCGACGTCCTGCTCGTCGACCAGCGCGGCACCGGTAAGTCGAACCCGCTCAACTGCGATTTCTACGGACCCGACTCCCACAACAAAGGTGCCGATCCCAAGCAGCTGGCCGGCGATCTCTTTCCTCCCGCGGCCGTTCGCCAGTGCCGCGACCGCCTGTCGCGGGTGGCGGACCTCCGGCTCTACACCACGGCGCCCGGCATGGACGACGTCGACGAAGTGCGGGCCTGGCTCGGCTACCCGAAAGTGGACCTGATGGGAGGCTCCTACGGCACCCAGGCCGCCCAGGTCTACCTGCGCCGCCACCCGCGGGTGGTGCGCAGCGTGGTGCTCGACGGCGTCGCGCCGGTGGACGAGCTGATCCCGTTGCACCACGCCTACGCCGGCAAGCGGGCGGTGGACCTGCTGTTCGCCGAGTGCGCCGCCGACGCGGCCTGCTACGCCGCCTTTCCGCATCTCTCCCAGGAGCTGCAGGCGGTGATGCAGCGCGTCGACCGCGGCGTCACGGTGCGCCTCCCTGACGCCAAGACCGGCGGCACGTTCGAGGTCGTACCCAGCCGCGGGCTGATCGCCGAAGGCCTCCGCTTCTTGAGCTACGACAGCGGCGCCCGCAAGCTGCCGCTCGTGGTGCACCAGGCCTACCTGGGCGACATGGCGCAGCTGGTCAGCATCGCCATCGACCGCCGCGCGATCTTCGACCGCATCCTGGCGCTGGGAATGAACTTCTCGGTGACCTGCGCCGAGGACCTGCCGTTCATCGACGACGCCACCGCGACCAAGGCGACCGCCGGCACGGTGCTCGGCGACTATCGCATCCGCGAGCAGAAGCGGGTCTGCGCCGACTGGCCGCGCGGCGCCATCCCCGCCGACGCCCACCAGCTGGTCCACTCCGAAGTGCCGGTGCTCCTGCTCTCCGGCGAGCGTGATCCGGTGACGCCGCCGGAGTTCGGGGAGCGCGTCGCCAGGGAGCTGCCCAACAGCCTGCACGTGGTGGTCCCGCACAACGGCCATGGCTCCGAGGGACCCTGCGTCGACGGGATCATCCGGCGCTTCGTGGAGCGCGCCTCGGTCAAGGGGCTCGACGTTTCCTGCGTGGCGAAGAACCCGCCGCCTCACTTCGTCGTCAAGGCGCCGGTCGAGGTCCAGGTCGAGCCGCGGCTGCTCGAGAGCTACGCCGGCAACTATGGCTTCCCGGGCTTCACCATGAGCCTGGCCCGCCAAGCCGGGCACCTCGTCGCCAGCTCGCCGGGGACCGCCGACCTGGACCTCTTCCCCGACGCCCAGGACCACTTCTTCGCCAAGTCGGCGGACGTCGAGATGCAGGTCGTGCGCGGCGCCGGCAGTACCGTCAAGGAGCTCGTCCTCAAGCTCGGCAGCCAGGAGTTTCACGGCAAGCGGGCCCCCTAGCCCCCGGGCCTAAGGCGCACCGGCGCGAGATCAATGCGCCCAGATTTTCGCCGGGTCCTGCTCGAACGGGTAGGCGTGGACCATCCAGCCGAAGATGACCGGGTGGAAGATGCCGCCGCCGGCCTGGCACTCGCTCGCGGTGGCGATGGTGCCCTTGAAGCCGAACCTCTGCCAGTCGGCCGTGGCGTACTTGGACTTGGGAGGCAGGCAGATGTTGACGTGCAGGTGCCAGGCCGCGATGGAGAGGGGGACCCGCTCGTCGAGCTGACCCTCGTCGAAGCGCCGGGGCGCGGTGTACATGGCGCCGACCAGCTCGAAGCCGCCCGGCACCGGCTTGTACAGCAGTGACGTGGGGCGCGCGGGATCGAAGCCGAACTCGGCCTGGTAGGCGTTCCCATAGTTGGTGAAGTGGTACATGGGCTGGGGGATGTTGGGGAGGTATTGGATGAAGCCGTCGGCGACGGCCACCCGGTAGTCGCGGTACTTGCCGATGGCGCCGCGCAGGGTCTGGACGATGGCGTCGGCCCTGCGCTGGTCGTCGGCGGTGCGCGGGCGCTGTGCGGTCATCTTCATGTGGGGTCCCATGCCCATTTGCTCGTGCGACATGGCGCCATCCGCGGCGCCGGCGCCTTCCATTCCCGGCATCCCTGGCATCCCCTGCGTCCCTGGCGTCCTCGGCATCGTGCGCTCGCCGCCGCCCATCCCGGGCATCGAGGACATGTCATGGCCGCCCTTCGTGGCAGGGCTGTCTCCCGGCCCTTGAGCAGCCCCTGACCTGCCAACGGCGCTGGCCGCCGCCACCGCGAGGGCAGCGCCGAGGATCGGGGCGACGAACGATCTGCGAAGCGGGCGCATGGTCATCCTTCACTACCTCCCATCCATGGAACTCCTCGCGGCGCGCCGTCTTGCGGCCCGCCGGGCCGAAAGCTCCGCGGGCGCCGACCTCAGCTCAGCCAGTCGTCGAGCTGCAGGCTCTCGAAATCCGCGAAGTCCGATCGATTCGCGGTGACCAGAACCAGGTCGTTGACGCTCGCGATCGCGGCGATCTGGCTGTCGACGAAGGAGGGCATCCGACCCCGAGCCAGCAGCCTGGCGCGTTCCCGTGCATGCCAGGCCGCGGCTGCCTCATCATAGGGAAGAACGGGAAAGGCAACCGCTACAACGGTGGAAAGATAGTCCTCGATCTGCTCCCTGCGCCGCGATCTCGGGAGGCGCTCGCAACCGAACCGGAGCTCGTGCCAGGTAGGAGCGGCGATGCCCATGGTCCCGCTGTGGCGGGCCAAGCGATCGAGAAGTCGGCGGCTCGGCACAGGCCGGATCGGCTCCGACACCACGTTGGTATCGAGGAGAAAACGCAAGCTCACCAGGTGAAATCCCGGCCGGGAGAGGAGTCGCGGACGTCACGCAGCCACTCCTCGGGCTCGATCCCACGCTCGGCAAGATCCGGGTTCCGGCGCCGAAAAGCCTCGTGAATCGCTTTGAAAGCGCGCTTCCTGTCCTTTAGACGCTCGTACTCTTTCAGGGCCAGCAGCACCGCGATCGGCTTGCCGCGGCGAGTCAGTGCAACGGGCGCTCCTGCTTCGGCCGCATGCACAAGGCTGGTGAAGTTGTTCCTGGCTTCGGCAATGGAGTATCGCTTCATGATGGAGCAACACCTCGCGGCCATATGGCCATCTAGATGACTATTTTATCGCCTTCGGCTTTGAGAAGGCAACGACAGGACGCCAGCTCGCGATGCTGAGAGGCCATTCTGGCACTGTTCATGGGCTGTCTTCAGCGAAGCGCGCTCAGCGTTCAGCGCGCCGGGCTACCAGGAGGATCTGGCGCGCCCAGGCGCCGCGATGGCCGGGCGGCGCCGCTCGTTCGCGCCGCCGGGCCGCCGGGGGGTTGGGCACGGTGACGCGGCCCGCGGCGAGGAAGTGCCCATAGAAGAGTTGGCGCTCCGGTATGAAGCCGGCGTGGCGCAGCGCCGTTGTGAGCGCCGCTGGATCGTGAGCGGTATAGCGCGGCGTGCCGCGGCGGCCTCGCCAGGCCGCGGCCTTGGCAGCGGCCAAGAGGAGGCTGTGCCGGTTCATGGCGGTGAAGCACAGCGTGCCGCCCGGCGTCAGCGCACGCGCCGCCGCGGCGAAAAAGTCCGCTGGCAGCGGCAGGCAGCCGAGCAGCGACACCGCCACGATCCCCGCGCAGCAGTGGTCGGCGACCGGTAGCAGAGAGGCGTCCGCGACTGCGAAGGGCTGCCGCCAGCGCCGCCGGGCGTAACGCGCCATGCGCGGATCGAGATCGATGCCGACGACGGAGGCTCCCAGCCGCGCCAGTGCCGCCGTGAGATGGCCGGGCCCGCATCCCACCTCGAGCCAGAGCTCTCCCGGCCGTATGCGCTCCGCGCACACCTCGCGAGCCAGCTCGATGCCGCGCCAGAACGCGAAGTCGCGCGCCTCGCGGCGGTCGTGCACCAGCGCCCATGCCGCCGGATCCAGGCGCCACGGCGCCACGGGATTGAATCGCCACGGCGCCACGGGATCACGCTTCATCGGTCCGTCCCTCATCCGGCCATGGCTGGCGCACGAGGCGGCGCATCTTCTGGCCGGGTCCGGGGACGAGCGGCCGGCGTGCCACCGTCAGGCCGCCGCCGTCGAGCCACAGGTGGGCGGCCAGGGCGCCCCCGGAGAGCTCCGGCAGGCGCTGCCGCAGCTCGGTGCGCAGCGCCGCCGGCTCGATCGGGGCGTGAGGAGCCAGGACGACGGCCGGGTGCATGGCACCGTCCGCCCGCTCGCCGAGCCAGATCTGGAAATCGTCGGGTCCGCCCCCGAGATCGCGCACCGCCGCCTCCACCAGCCGCGTGAAATCGACCTCGCCCAGCTTGACCCCTTCGGCGGCGATCTTTGCCGGGCTGTGCACCTCCGCCACGCGCCAGTCCAGGCCGGCGCGGCCGAGGGCGCACTCGCAAGGCTGGCGCCGCAGGACGCCGTGATCTCCCAGCTCGACGTTGAGCAGCACCAACGGCGCCGTCAAGGACAGCGAGGTGACCGCGAGCGGGCCGGCGAAGCCGTCGGGCTGGCCGTTGATCAGCGCCACGCGGTCGGCATAGAGGTGCATGTCGGCGCCGCTGGCCCCCAGCGGACAGGCCCCTGCCAGGAAACCGGTCTCGGTGGCGGCATAGCGCGCATACACCCGCAAGCCGGCCTGGGCCAGGAACCGCCGGCGGGCGTCGTCGAGCGGCTCGCCGCCGGCGAAGACCACCTTCCCGGAGAGGTCGAGGCCCTCGTCCCGGGCGGCGCTCGCCAGGCGCAGCGCGGCGCTGGCGAAGCACTTGAGCAGCGCGGGCCGCGGTGCGCCAGCCAGCCAGCGCGCCACCTCCGCCGCCCGCTCCGCCGGCACCCACTCGGCCGCTGGTCCGAGCGCCGGCAGGAACCGGCGCGCGGCGCGCCAGCCCCGGTCCGCCCAGAACGCCAGGCCGTCGCCGGCTACCGGCGCCGGGCTGGGCGAGAACCAGCGGCACGGCGGGCGCCCGAGCTTGGCGTGCGCCAGCAGGTTGTGCAACCCCGCGATCCCCGGCGGCCCAGGCATCCAGAGCGCCAGCGGCGCCGCCGCGAGGCCGTGGCTCGCGAGCAGCAGCAGCTCGTGCGCCGCCTCGGCGGCGAGGAACTCCCAGCTGTAGCTGACCGGCACGCCGCCGCCGCGGCCCTCGCGCCGCCGCGCCCGCTGGGGCGGCTCGCCGGTGCCGCCATGCCGCACCGAGTCGCCCCGCTCTCTCGCCCGGGCCTGGCGGCGGTTGCGTAGCCCCTCCTCGCCGCTCGCGCCCGCTGCGCCTCCCGCAGTCGTGCCGCTGCTCGCGCCGGCCACCGCTCCCAGGGCCTCCGGGTTGGTGAAGTCGCGCGGCGCCAGCGCCAGCTCGAGGCCGGAGCGCCGCAGCGGCGTCCGTCCGCGCAGCTCGTCGGCGCTCACCCGCACGCCCGCGGCGCGCAGCCGCTCCAGCGCGCCCTCCAGGCCGTCCGCCTGCACCAGGTGCCGCAGGTCGCCGGCCTCGCAGCCCGCCCACAGGAGCAGGCGCCGGAGCGGGCTCTCCGGCACGCCGTAGATCAGCCGCTCCGCCGCGGCGAGGAAGGCCGCGCCGCGCCGGCGGACCCGCTCCCCGACGGCTTCCACCACCAGCGCCGGATCGAGCGGCCGGCGCAGGAAGGCGGGCAGTCCCGCCGACCTGCGGGCCAGCGCGGCGAGGTCCCTCCACGGCAGCCGCCCCCCCGCGCTCAAGGGCCAAGCGCCTCGAGGAACCGCAGGTCGCGGTAGCCCGCGGGCGGCTGCCGCAGGTAGCCGAGGTCGCTCATCAGGTCGAGGATCTGCGCCATCGCCGCGTCATTGCGGATCGCCAGCGGATCGGGACGGTTGAACGCGAGGGCGCGGCGGATGATGGCGGCGCTGACGCCGATGAAGGACTCGCCGGCGCGCGCCGCCTCGTCGGGGGCCGCGAGGACGCGGCGCGCCGCCGCGACGTAGGCCGCCACCACCCGCTGGACCAGCTCCGGCTCGCGGTCGATCAGCACACTGCCGGTGGCCAGCGAGCAGCCCGGTGCCCCCGGCCAGACGTCTCCGGTGCGCAGCAGCACCCGCCCCAGGCCGAGATGCTCGAGCATGGCGGCATAGGGCTCGACCATCGCGGCGGCGTCGGCGCCCTCGCCGACGAAGCTCAGGATGGCGCCGTCGCCCGAGGGTTGACGGATCAGCTTCACGTCCTGCCAACCGAGGCGCCGCAGCAACGCCATCGTCGTCAGGTCCTTGATCCCACCTTCCTGCGGCACGGCGACGCGCCGCACCGCGGCCGGCGCCAGGCCGGTCCGCACCACCAGCGCCGCCTCCTCGACCCCGGAGCCGGCGATCAGCACCAGGCGCCGCGCGCCCTCCGGCACGTCCGCCGCCACCCGCGTCCAGGGGATGACCGCGAAATCGACCTCCCCCGAGCGCAGGCGGTCCGGCACGGTCCAGGCCGTCGGCGCCACGATGGGCTCCGCCGTGATGCCTTGCGCGGCAAAGAAGCCCTCCTCGATCGCCACGTAGGCAGGCAGCTGGCAGACGCCGCGCAGCAGCGCCAAGCGAATTCGCCTCATCGTCGTTTCCTTCCTTCCTCTCAAACTGCCGCCGCCGTTCGGGTCGCCGTCTTCGGGACGCTGCTCGGGCGCTGACCCTCATGCCGTCGCTCCTACCGCCGTTCCTACCGCTCTTCCTACCGCCGCTCCTACCTGACCTTGTAACGCCTTCGCTCTTGCCGCCATCGCTCAGGGGCCGCCGGCCAGCGGCTTTGGAGAGGCCGTTCATCGCAGGCGCGGGCAGAGCTCGCAGCGCAAGCCGCGCGCCGGGCAGAAGCTCAACCGGCAGCCCACGCTCTCGCCCCGCAGCAGGATCGCCACCCGACCCAGCTTCTGGCTGTGCCGGCCCTTCAAGAGGATCACCGTGCCCGGAGTCAGCTCGCTGCGCAGGGCGGCGGCAGCCTCGTGCGCCGTCGCGCAGTGCTCGACCTCCGGCGCTTCCGGGCCGGATTGGCGGACGCCAGCCCGGAGGCGTTTGAGCTCGGTGCTCGTGCCGATGAAGATGAGGCGGTGGGCTGACGTCGCCGCCAAGCCTCCATAACGCCGGTAGGCGAGTCCCTGGTTGCCCGGCTGTTCGTCGAGGGCTCCCAGCACCGCGACGCGCCGCCACCCCGTGAGGCCGGCCAGGTATTGCAGGGCCGGCTCGGTGGTCGGCCAGTGGCCCTTCCAGGCGTCGTGGAGCAGCCAGGCGCCGCCGGGAAGCGCCACCGGTTGCATCCGCGAGGTGAGCGGCGGGAGGGCCGCCAGCCTGGCCGCGACGAGCTGCGGGGCGGCGCCCGATGCGAGGCCCGCCACCGCCCCGAAAGCGGCGCAGCGCGCCAGGTCGGGTCCGAGCCACTGGCTGGAGATCTCCACCGTGGCGCCGCCCGGTCCGGCCAGGCGCAGCCGTGTGCCGCGCGGCCAGTCCAGGGCGGTGCTCTCGAGGCGCCATTCGCAGTCGGCGGCGAAGCCCACCCGCAGGACAGGGGCCGCAATGGTCGCCGCGACGGCGCGGCAGCGGGGATCGTCGCCGTTGACGATCACCAGCCCGCGCCGTCCCACGGCCTGCGGCAGGAGCGCCTTCTCGCGCGCCAGGGCATCCTGGTCGGCAAAGGCGTGGAGATGCTCGGTGCCGATGGCGGAGAGCACGACGAGGTCCGGCCGCAGCAGCCGCGCGTAACCGCGCATCTGGCCGGGGCGGGAGATGCCGACCTCGAGCACCAGGCACGGTTGTCCTGGCCGGCAGCGCAGGAGAGCGGTGGCGAGGAAGCTGCCATGGTTCGGGCGGTCGAGATCGAAAGGCGCTTCAACGGCGGCGGCCGCGGCAGCGGCCGTGCTGGTCTTGCCCAACGAGCCGGTGACGGCCCAGACACGAGTCCGGCGGAGCGCCGTGCGGCGCCAAACCCAGGCCGCCGGGTAGAGGAAGGGCCATGCCAGCCAGGCGGCCACCGACCCGCGGCGGAAGATTACGCTCTGCCAGGCCCGCACCAGCCAGATCGGCGCCATCGGCGCCTGCCGCCGCGGGCGTTTCATGCGATCCCGCCGCCGCCCTCGGCGCCTCGGCCAGGGGCGCCGTTGCGAGAGGTACCGCTGCCCGTGGCGCCGCACCCGGCGCCGGCCGGCGGCTCGAGGCGCGGCGGCTCGAGGCGCTGCGGATCGAGGAAGACGCGGTGCCAGACCTCGACCAGCACCAGCAGGTGCAGGCGGTGGCGATCGAAGGGCAGCACGCGCCTCCGGCGCAGACGCAAGAGCAGCCGGTCCACGTAGCGCGGCTGGAAGAGACCGCGGGACCGCAGGACCGGCGCGGCGAGGAGGTCCGCCGCGAAATCGAGCAGGCCCGCGGCCTCCCAGAGGCCCAGCGGATTCGCCTGGCCCTGCTTGCGGCGCGCCAGGATCGCATCCGGCAGCAGGCCGCGCGCCGCTTCGCGCAGCACCATCTTCTCGCTCCGCCAGCCCACCTTGAGCGACAGCGGCACTCTCGCGGCGAGATCGATCACTCCGGTATCGAGGTAGGGCAGCCGCGCCTCGAGGGCGTGCGCCATGCTGAGCAGGTCCACCCGTGGCAGGTGGGCGTTGGGCAGCTGCACGCACCGCTCGTAGTCGAGCAGCGCGCCGAGCCGCCGCGGCCCGCGCTGCCGCAGCGCCGGCCCCAACCAGGTGGCGAGGGGGTCCTCACGCTCCCGGGCGGCCAGGAGGGGCGCGCCATACAGGCCGCGCGCGGCGCCCAGCTTGCGGGTGCCGTAGAGCGCGGCGGCGAGCCGTCGCGGCAACCGGTCGAGCGGCGGCAGGGCGGTCTTGAAGCGCAGGTAGCCGCCGAACAGCTCGTCGGCCCCCTCGCCTAGCAGGAGCACCCGCACCTCGCGGCTGGCCCGCTCGAACAGCAGGTCGTTCGGCACCAGCGGCCCGGTGCGCGGCTCCTCGGCGTTCCACACCACCCGCGGCAGGCGCGACCAGAGATCCTCGGGGCCGACGGCGATCTCGCGGTGATCGGTGCGGAAGCGCTCGGCCACGATCCGGGCGAACGACCGCTCGTCCTGGTCGCCTGGGGCGCCGATCGAGAAGGTCTTGACCCCGGCGCCGGTGCGCTCGGCCATCAGGCCGACCAGGAAGCTCGAGTCCAGGCCGCCGGACAGTGCGGCGCCGACCGGCACGTCGGCCGCCAGATGGCTCTCGACCGCCGCGCCGAGCCGCCGCCGCAGCTCGGCCGCCAGGCCGGCTGCCGTTGCCGCGGCGCCGCCGGCCGCGGCGGCCGCTCCGGCCGCTCCGATCCCGCCAGCGGCCCATTGCGCCGCGCCGGCGCCGGGCCGCGGTGCGAAGCGCTGCGGCCGCGCCTCTCCATCCTGCCCAAGGGCCATCCAATGCCCCGCCGGCAGCCGCGCGATGCCGTCGAACAGGGTGAGCGGCCCCGGCACGAAACCGAGCCGCAGGAGGCCGTCGAGGGCCGCCGTGTCGAGCCGCCGCGGCAGGCCGGTGGCAATCAGCAGCGCCTTGGCCTCGGAGGCGAACCACCAGCGCCCGTCGTGGCGGAGGTAGAGCATCGGTTTCATGCCGCTCGCATCGCGCGCCAGCACCAGGCGCTGGCGCGCCTCGTCCCAGAGCGCCAGCGCGAACATGCCCTGCAGCCGGGCAAAGGACGACGTCCCCTCCTCCTCGAAAGCGTGCAGCGCCACCTCCGCATCGGAGCCGGTGGCGAAGCGATGACCGCGCGCTTCGAGCTCGCGGCGCAGCTGGCGGTGGTTGTAGATCTCGCCGTTGCAGACCAGGTGCACTCTGCCGTCTTCGCTGGTCAGCGGCTGCGCGCCATCGGCGAGGCTGACAATGGCCAGGCGGTCGCAGCCCAGAGACGCGGCGGGTCCGACCCGCTCATCCTCGCCGTCCGGCCCGCGGTGAAGCAGGGCCAGCCGCAGGGCGGCGAGGCGCTCCGCATCCGGCGGGCCGGTGAAGCCGAAGATGCCGCACACCCTCAGGACCCTCCCCGGCGGGGCGGCGGCTCGACGGCCCAGACGCTCGCCTCGCCGTCGCAGTGCTCGAAACGCAGGAAGGGGAGAAAACCCGGATCGCCGCAGGGTAGGAGATCAGGCTGCCCGGGCAGGCGCCGCACGAGCAGATGATCGGCCCCCGCCGTGACCAGGAAGGCGCGGAGGTCCGCCGGCCGGCCGGCGGCGCGGAGCGCCGCGGCGAAGGGCGCGGGGCCGTACCAGTCGCCGAGGAACCTGCCGGTGGCGTAGTAGCGCAGGTTTTCCGCCCAGAGGCCATAGACGGAGTAGCGCCGGCCGTGGACCGCGTTGAGCCAGGAGAGGGCGCCATAGCCCGGCAGCTGCCGCCGCAGGTAGCTCTCGCGTGCCGCCGCGTCGCAGGGGATGGCGCCGCGGCGGGCGGCCAGGAGCGCGGTATAGCACCACCCCGGCAGCAGGGCGAGAAGCGTGATCGCCACCAGCCGCGGCGCCGCGCCGGATGCGCCCCAACGCGCCAGCGACCAGGGGGTCACGACCGCGGCGACCGCCCCGGCGAACAGAGGGCCGGCGACCGACAGCAGCCGCGGATCGGGATGGATGGCAGCGGTGACCAGGACCAGCGCCAGGCCCGCGGTCGCGAGGTAGGCGGCCAGCGGGAAGCGGCGCCAGCCGAGCAGCGGCAGCGGCGCCAGCAGCCAGAGCAGCGGCGAGCCGGGCGGATAGGGCCAGATCGCCAACCGCAGCGCGAGCCAAGGGTGCGCCAGCAAGACCTGCCAGGGCGGCAGGCGAGGAACCCCTGTGATGGGAGGATGGCCCAGTCTGGTGAGCAGCGGGTAGAGCGGATCGCCGGTCGCCGCGCCGATCCAGGCGTACCACGGCAAGGCAACGGCGGCCGCGAGGAGGAGGGGAAGCGCGAGCTGGCGCAAGCGCCGCGCGCCGGCCACGGGGTGGGCATCCGGCGCGGTGGCCGCGGCTGGTGGAGGGAGCCTGGAGACCAGGGACCGCTCGCGGGCCGCTGCCGGCTTCGACGGCTCGCCTGGCGCAACGTTCGTAGATCGTGCGCCAAGCGCGCCCCAGCGCAGGACCCATGCCGCCACCAGGCCGACGGCGAAAAGCCCCTGGTACTTGGTCGCGGCCGCACAGCCGGCGAGCGCTCCCGCCAGCATCAGCACGCGCGGTTCCCGCGCCTCGCGCGCCAGCAGCAGAGCCTCGACGGCGGCGAGCAGAAAGAGGGCCACGAGCGGCTCGACGTAAGCCGAGGCTGCCGTCCAGGCGGCGAGCGGGCTGCCCAGCCAGAGCGCGGCGCCGAGCGCGCCGGCCCAGGGCCCGAAGCGCCGGCTCCCCATCTCCCACAGCAGCGCCGCGGCGCCGAGATACGCCGTCGACTCGAGAAGCTGCGCCGCCACGTCGTCCTGCAGCCGCATGGCGGCGGCGAAGAGGACCTCGTTCAGCCACGGAAAGACCGGGAAGCGCAGCTCCGGGACTACCGTCAGGCGGCCGCTCGCCGCGAAGCGCGCGGCAGCCGGCAGGTGATAGAGCAGGGCGTCGAAGCCGGTCGGCGGATAGAGCGCCAGCGCCAGCGACGGTGCCGCGGCCACCACGGCGGCCAGCGCCCCTGGCGCCAATTGCCGCCGCGGGCGGCGCGCCGCAGACGCCACCTCCGCCAGGAGCCGCCGCCACTCCGGCGCCGCAGCTCCCGCCGCGGCGGCGAGGAGGACGACCAGCCAGGGCGCCGTCAAGCGGCCCGCCGCCGCCAGGAGCGACATCGCGCAGCCGATCGCCCCGAGGCCCAGCGCCAGGGGGAGGCCCCAGCGCTCGGTGCGAGCCGCCGGTCCGGCCAGCGCGGCGAGCCGCCGGCCCAGCGCCGTCGCGATGACGGCGAAAAAGGTTGCAAATGCCAGGTGAGAGACGACGAAGCTACCCATCGAGGGGGTGGGGGCGTCCCCTTCCCCCCGGAGGGTGGGAAGGGGATCGAGGGGATGCGGGGGAGATCCGATAGATGCCTTGCGCAGACCTCGGCCGCCCCGATTTCATGCTTTGGGATCGCCCGCAGTCGGTGCCAACCAGGATGACGACGACACAAACCATTGATTGGCCGCTTCAGTCCACCCGCTCGACCTGCATGGCCATCAGGTAGCCGAAGCGGCCGGTCCACTCCCAGCGCGTCTCCAGCGCCTCGAAGGGCGCCACCAGCTTTCCCGCCAGCCGCTCGAAGGCGCTGCCGCGGGTGTGCAGCAGGACGTCGAGCATGCGCAGCGGCCCTGGCGCCAGCAGCAGCCCGCCGCGGTCGAGCACGCGAAAGCCGGCGGCGCGCAGGTCGCGCCGCAGCTCCGCGGCGCCGAACGACTTCTCGGGCGCGTACGGATAGGCGCCAAAGGCGGACAGGACGTTGACCAGCAGCGGGCGGAGAAAGAGGTTCCAGCGGTGCGGCACGCCGACGATGGCGCGGCCTCCCGGCCGCAAGACTCGCCGCAGCTCGCCGAGCGCCTGGCGGTACTCGGCGACGTGCTCGATCGTGCCCATGGTGTATGCCAGGTCGAAGGATGCGTCGGCGAAAGGCAGCTCGCGGATGTCGGCGCGCAGCAATCCCATGCGGATGCCCCCGGCGCGGGCGTTGGCGCGCGCCCGCGCGGTCACCACGCCGCTGCCGTCGAGTGCCGTGATCTCGCCGCCCTGGGCGACCATCCAGTGCAGGATGCGAGTGTTGAAGGCTTCGTTCCAGAGGTCGAGCTTGAGCACCTTCTTGCCAGCCACCGACCCCAGCCACCGCTCGATCAGCGCGATCTCGCGGCGCCGGTAATAGAGAGTGCTGCGCGCCGCGGAAAAATCTTGCAAGGACGACGCGACCCGCTCCCACTCCTCGCGCTCTCGCACGCGGCGAGACGTCAAAGGAGTCCCTCGCTGACCATCAGCTCGGCGTTCAGCACGGCGGCGCCGGCGGCGCCGCGCAGGACGTTGTGCGACAGGGCGACCAGCTTGTAGTGGAGGACCGGGCATTCGCGCACCCGGCCGACGGCGGTGGCCATGCCGCGCTCGAGGCCGGCGTCCTTGCGGGTCTGCGGACGGTCGGGCGCCTCGAACAGATGGATGGGGTGCCGCGGCGCGGACGGCAGGCGGCGCTCCTGGGGCAGACCGCTGAAGCCGGCGAGAGCGGCCAGCAGCTCCTCGCGCTCCGGACGCTCCTCGAACTCGATGCTGGCCGCCACCATGTGGCCGTCGACGGCGCCGACCCGATGGCAGGCGGCGCTGACCGTCAACGGCAGCGGCCGGATCTCCTCGTCCAGCAGCTCGCCCAGGATCTTCTGCGGCTCGCTCTCGACCTTAGGCTCCTCGCCGCCGATGTAGGGGATGACGCTGCCGAGGATGTCGAGCGACGGCACCCCCGGGTAACCCGCCCCCGAGACCGCCTGCAGAGTGGTCACCAGCACCCGCTTGAGACCGAAGCGGCGCAGCGGCGCGAGCGCCATCACCAGTACGACCGCGGCGCAGTTCGGGTTGGTCACGATCGCCCCTTCCCAGGCGCGGTGGCGGCGCTGGACCGGCAGCAGGCCGAGGTGCTCGGGGTTGATCTCGGGCACCAGTAGCGGCACGTCGGCGGCCATCCGGAAATGGCTGGAGTTGGAGATCACGACGTGCCCGGCGGCGGCAAAGGCGCCCTCCACCTCGCCGGCCTGGGCGCCGCTCATCGACGAGAAGACGACGCGCGGCGCGCACCCCGGCACGCACTCCTGAACCGGCAGCTCGGCGAGGCGGGGCGGTGGCACGCCTTCGAGCTGCCAGGCGGCGGCCTCGGCGTAGCGCTTGCCGGCGCTGCGGTCGCTCGCCCCCAGCCAGACCAGCCGGAACCAGGGGTGGTCGGCGAGCAGCTGCACGAAGCGCTGCCCGACGGTGCCGGTCGCCCCCAGGATGCCCACCTCGGTCTTGTGTTCGCCGCGTGCCGCGCCGTCCATGGCTTTCCCCGCTCCTCTCGATGCTCTGGATGCTCGCGATCCTCTCGTGAAACGATCAGTGCGCCGCCGCTCCGGTACTCACCCGCCGGCGGCCTCCTCGGCCTCGCGCAGCAGCCGGCGCACCAGCTCGGCATACAGGTCGGCGGCGGCCACCAGCTGGCTCTTTTCCACCCGCTCCTCGGGCGTGTGGGCCACCTGGATGCACCCCGGTCCGAGCAGCAACGGCTCGCCCCAGGCGCCGAGGCGCGGGACGTCGGTGGTGTACTTGACGATGGTGGTGGCGAAGCCGGGCAGCGTGCGCAACCGCACCGCCGGCGTCTCGCGCAGCTCGGTCACCCGCGCCGGCGCGAGCGCCGCGACCAGGTCGGCGCGCAGACGGGCGGTGTCGCCGACGGTGCGCACCATCACCTCGGCGCGGGCCCGGTCGGCGACGACGTTGGCGGCCCGGCCGCCCGCCAGCGTGCCGATGTTGAGCGTGGTCTCGCCGAGCACCGGCGCCGAGGGCAGCGGCACCGCGCGCAGGCGGGCCAGTGCCGCCAGCAGGCGGTCGATGGCCGAGTCGCCGAGCTCCGGGTAGGCGGAATGGGCCGCGAGGCCGGCCGCTTCGACCGCGAGGTAGAGCGCCCCCTTCGAGCCCAGCGCCAGGCAATTCTCGGTCGGCTCGCCGTCGATCAGGTAGCGGGCGCCGCGCGGCTCGCGGTTGGCGGCCTCGGCCCCGGCGCTGTCGGTTTCCTCGCCCACCACCAGCAGCACGCCGAAGCCGCTCACCCCCTCGTCGAGCAGCCGCGCGGCGGCGGCGAGCATCGCGGCGATGGCGCCCTTGGCGTCGCAGGCGCCGCGCCCGTGGATGTGCTCGGCGTCCTCGCTCGAGGGGAAGAACGGCGGCACCGTGTCCATGTGGGTCGACAGCACCACCACCGGCTCGCCCCAGGCGGCGAAGAGATTGAAACGGTCGCCGCCAGCGCTGCTAGCGCCGCCATCGCCGGCATTTCCGGCATGGCCGCCCGCGCCGCCCGTGCCCGCCACCGGCATGCGCTCGACCACCCGGTGGCTGGGGCGCCCGGCGCCGCGCGCGCCGCGCGCCGCCAGCTCCTGGAGCCGGCGCTCGAGCAGCTCACCCACCTGGCGCTCGCGCCCGGTGACCGAATCGATGTCCACCAGCTCGCGGGTCAGGCGGAAGATCTCGGCCGGGGTCATCGGCGGCAGCGGCGGCAGAGGCGCATGGGCGGGGGTAGTTTATCGCGTACCATACGCCCCATGATCCCGATCGATCTTGCGGGCAAGCGGGGCCTGGTGATGGGGGTGGCAAATTCGCGCAGTCTCGGCTGGGCAATCGCCGAGCGGCTGCGCGGTGCGGGGGCGCAGCTCGCCTTCAGCTACCAGGGGGAGCGGCTGCGCCCTGACCTCGAGAAGCTCACCGCCGACCTGCCCGGCAGCCGCATCTACGATTGCGACGTGCGCAACGAAGCGGACCTCGCCGCGATGTTCGCCGACCTGCAGGCGGTCTGGGGCAGCCTCGACTACCTGGTCCACGCGATCGCTTTCGCGCCGCGGGCGGCGATGGACGGCCGTTACCTGGACACCACCCGCGAGGACTGGCTCACGGCGCTCGAGATCTCGGCTTACTCGCTGGTGGCGGTGGCGCGCGGCGCCGAGCCGCTGCTGGCGCGCGGCGGCGGCATCGTGACCTTGACCTACTACGCCGCCGAGAAAGTGGTGCCGCGCTACAACGTGATGGGCATCGCCAAGAGCGCGCTCGAGGCGAGCGTGCGTTACCTCGCCTACGAATTCGGCAAGCGCGAGGTGCGGGTCAACGCCGTCTCGGCGGGTCCGGCACGCACGGTCGCGGCACGCAGCATCCCCGGTTTCCTCAAGATGTACAACCGGGTCGCCGGCATCGCGCCGCTCGGCCGCAACGTGACGCACGAGGAGATCGGCAACCTCGGCCTGTTCCTGCTGTCGCCGCTCGCCGCCGGCATCACCGGCGAGACCGTCTACGTCGACGCCGGCTTCCACGTGATGGGGATGGAGCTGGGCGAAGACGCACCCGCTCGGTAGGGATCGAGCGCGACGCCCGGGCTCGAGTCGGCATGCACGCTTCAACCCCCCCGGGCTCCCCGCGCTCCCCGAGCTCTCCGAGGTCCCCGAGCTCTTCGAGCTCCCCGGGCTCCCCAAGCTCTCCGAGCTCGCCGGGCTCCTCAAGCTCTCCGAGCTCGCCGGGCTCCTCAAGCTCTCCGAGCTCGCCGAGCTCCGCGTCCTCCCCGAGCTCCCCAAGCTCCCGGAACACCCCGGACGCGCTGACCGTCCTCATCTTGGCGGGAGGCAGCGGTACCCGGTTCTGGCCGCTGTCGCGGCGGTGGCGGCCGAAGCAGCTGCTCGCCCTGGAAGGGGAGGAAAGCCTGCTGCGCGCGACCGTCCTGCGGCTGGCGCCTCTGGTGCAGCCGCGGGCGATCTGGGTCTGCACCACCCGCGACCTCGCCGACGCGGTGCGCCGCGAGGTGCCGGAGGTGCCGCCCGAGCAGGTGCTGCTCGAGCCCGAGGGGCGCAACACCGCGCCGGCGATCGGGTGGTCGGTGCGCTCGATGCACGCCGCGGCGCGCGGCGGCGTGGTGGCGGTGCTCCCCGCCGATCACCGGGTCGGCGAGCCGGAGCGCTTCCGCGATGCCATCGCCTCCGCCGCGCGCGTCGTCGCGACGCAGGACCGGGTGATGACGCTCGGCGTGACGCCGCGCTGGGCCGAGACCGGCTACGGCTACCTGGAGCTCGAGGAGGGCGCGGAGGCGGACGGTGTGCGGCGGGTGCGGCGCTTCGTGGAGAAGCCGAGCCCCGAGGACGCGGCGGGCTTCGCGAGCTCCGGCCGCCACCTCTGGAACGCCGGCATCTTCCTGTTTCGCGGCGACCGGCTGCTCGAGCTGCTGGCGCGCCACGAGCCGGAGCTCGCCCGCGGCCTGGAGGAGATCGCCGCCGACCCCCGGCGGCTGGCGGCGGTCTACCCGCGCCTGCCGGCGCGCTCGATCGACTACGCGGTGATGGAGAAGCTCGACTCGCTCGCCACCTTGCCGCTCGACTGCGGCTGGAGCGACCTCGGGTCGTGGGGGGCGCTCGAGGAGGTGCTGCCGGCCGATGCGCTGGGCAACACGGGGCGCGGCGACTGCCTGGCGCTCGACGCCGCCGGCAACCTGCTGTTCTCGGATTCCGGCACCATCGCCGTGCTCGGCGTCGAGGGACTGGTGGTGGTGCGCACCGGCGACGCGGTGCTGGTGATGCCCAAGCACCGCTCGCAAGAGGTGCGCCGGCTGGTGCAGGAGCTCGGCAACCGGGGGCGCGAGGACCTGCTCTGATCCAGCCGGTGGTGGTGTCGGCGCCCGGCGGGGACTATGCGCTGGCCCAGCTCTCCGCACCGCTGCGGCTCGCCGACCTCACCCCGGGCGGCGGTCCCTGGGAGGTCGAGATCGGTTTCGGCAAGGGGCGCTACCTGCTGCGCCGCTGCCTGGAGCACCCGGAGCGGCGCTTCGCCGGCATCGAGCAGGTCGCTGAGTACCACCGCCTGTTCGTCAGCCGGGCGCGACGGCGCGGGGCGCCGAACTGGTTGGCGTTGCGCGGCGAGGCGCTCTACCTGCTCGCCGCGGTGCTGCCGCGCGGCTTCGCGGCGGCGGTGCACGTCTATTTCCCCGATCCCTGGCCGAAAGCCCGCCATCACAAGCGGCGGCTCTTCGACGCCGAGACCGTCGACCTGGTGATCGGGCTGCTGGCGCCCGGGGGCCGGCTCTATTTCGCCACCGATTTCCTGGACTACGGCGAGCTCGTGCTGGAGCTGCTGGCCGGCTATCCAGGCCTCGCGGTGAGCCGCCGCGAAGGTCCCTGGGACGAGGGGCCGCGCACCAACTACGAGGCCAAGTACCTCGCCCAGGGCCGGGCGATTCTGCGCCTCGAGGCAAGCCTCGAAGCGCCGCCGGCGCTGCATCCCCGCGGCCACGATGCGGTGCTGGCGGCGATCGGCCTGGCGGGCGCAGGAAACAGCGAGGACGCGGGTTCCAGCCAGTGAGGAGGTCAAGACCATGACCACGCGCCGTTCCAAACTCGCAAGACTAACGCTGATCGCGATTTTCGCCTTGCTGTTGTCCTCGTCGGCCGCCGCTTTCGGCGGCGTCGCCGTCGGCTTCGGAATCAACGTCGGCTTCGCGCCGCCGCCGGTGCCGGTGGCCCGCGAGGTGGTGGTGGCCAGTCCCGGCCCCGGCTACGCCTGGGTCGGCGGCCATTGGGGCTGGTACCCGACCTACGGCTATCGCTGGGTGGGAGGCGCCTGGCTGCGCCCACCCTACCCCCGCGCCGTCTGGGTGGCGCCCCGTTTCGTGGTAGGAGCGCGCGGCCGCTTCTTCTATAGGTCGCTGGACGCAACGGGGAATAGCCTGGCCTCCACCCGTCGCTCGCGCCTCAGGAGCTCCCTCAAGAGCTGGGAGATGCTCTTTGTGGGCTTCATTGGCTTGGAGCGAGACTTTGCATTCTCATACATCGCCCAGTATTTTTGGGGAGCTGGCTTGAATCCGGCAAAAGGCTCCCGCCCAGCGTCCTTATCGGCCTCTCTCTGAGAAACCACCTGTCTCCATAATTCGTTTGGGATCTCGTTGATAGTTTCGGCGCAGCTCACGAGATCGTATTCGAGGCATTGGGCTACCCACATCCCATTTTCCCAAAACACGACCGCGTTAAGCTTCACTTGTCCACCCCATATCCGGGGATCGCCGCTCCCGAATGACGGTAGGTTCCCATAGGCGATGATCGTAGCAGCCACGATGCAAAAAAACAAGCATATTTGCACAGCTAACTGGTTATCACAGATAGAGTTAGTGGCTTCCGTGGTGATGCTTGTAAGTGGAGTGTTCCCAACAGATACGCCTTGTTTACGCCCCTCCATCCTTCCTTCTCCACCGCGCCTAAGCCGCCTTCCGGGACGCCTCGCTCCGCTCCTCAGGGGTGAGCTTGGCGGCGCGGGCAGGGCCACCACCGCGGAGGCGAGTGCTATCCTCCGCGCCGGGAGCCCGCTCGTGCTCAAGCGCCTTGCCGCCCTCTGGCCCTACCTTTCCCGCTACCGCCGCAAGCTCTGGCTCGGCCTGCTGTCCATCCTGGGCGCGGTCGCCGTCGGCCTCGCCAGCCCGCTGCTCTTAGGCGGCGCGATCGACGCCCTGCGCGTCGAGATCAGCCGCTCCACGTTGCTCGGCTATGGCGGGTTGATCCTCGCCGTCACCCTGGTCCAGGGGCTGTTCAGCTACACGCAGCGCATGATCCTGGTGGGGATGAGCCGGGACATCGAGTTCGACATCCGCAACGACTACTTCGCCTGCCTCGAGCGCCAGCCGCCGGCCTTCTTCCAGGAGCATCCCACCGGCGACCTCATGGCGCGCGCCACCAACGACCTGCAGGCGGTGCGCATGGTCTGCGGGCCGGCGATCATGTACGCCGCCAACACCCTGTTCGGCGGCACCGGCGCGATCATCTTCATGCTGCGCATCCATGCCGGGCTGGCAGGGGTCACCCTGCTCGTCATGCCGCTGGTGGTGCTCACCACCCAGATCGTCGGCCAGCGCATCCACGTGCTTTTCGAGCGCATCCAGGAGCAGTTCGCCGACTTCACCAGCCGGGCACAGGAGAACCTGGCTGGCGTGCGGGTGGTTCGGGCCTACGCTCGCGAGGACCACGAGCGGGAGGAGTTCCGCCGCCTCAACCAGGCCTACGTCGACGGCAACCGCCGGCTGATCGGCTGGTCGGTGAGCTTCCACCCGCTGCTGCAGACCGTCATCGGCCTGGCGTCCGCGGCGGTGCTCTGGTACGGCGGCTCGCTGGTACTGCGCGGCCACATCACCATCGGCCAGTTCGTGACCTTCAACTTCTTCCTCGCCAAGCTGGTCTGGCCGATGATCGCGCTCGGTTGGGTGATCAACCTGTCGCAGCGCGCCGCCGGATCGCTCGCTCGCATCCAGGCGGTTCTCGACACGGTGCCGGCGATCCGCGACGAGCCGCCGCTGATCGACGCGCCGGAGCTGCGCGGCGACGTGGCAATGCGCGGCCTTACCTTCTCCTATCGGCCGGACCTTCCGCCGGTGCTGCGCGGCATCGAGCTGCAGGCGGCGGCGGGCCAGACCGTGGCGCTGGTCGGGCGCACCGGCGCCGGCAAGAGCACTCTGCTGTCACTCATTCCGCGCCTGCTCGACCCGCCGCCGGGGAGCCTCGCCGTGGACGGCATCGACGTCCGGCGGCTGCCACTCGCGCGCCTGCGCTCGGCGATCGCCATGGTGCCGCAAGAGACTTTCCTGTTCTCGACCACCCTGCGCGACAACATCGCGCTCGGCGCTCCGGACGCCGCCGAAGCAGAGGTGCTCGAGGCGGCGCGCCTGGCCGGTCTCGAGCCGGACCTCGCGGCCTTCCCTCACGGCCTGGACACGATCGTGGGCGAGCGGGGGCTGACCCTGTCGGGCGGCCAGAAGCAGCGGGTGGCCCTGGCGCGGGCGCTGCTGCGGCGGCCCCGCATCCTGCTGCTCGACGACTGCCTGTCGGCGGTGGACACGCAGACCGAGGAGATGATCCTGAGCAATCTGCGGAGCGATCAGCGGCTAGTGCCGCGACAGGCGACGGGCGGAGCCGCAGCCGTCCAGCAAGAAGTGCCGCGACAGGCGACGGGCGGAACCGCGGCCGACCAGCGGCGAGCGCCTCGACCGGCGACCGGCGGAGCCGCGGCCGATCATGGGGCCGTGTTCGGCGGCAGGACCGTCTTCCTGGTGTCGCATCGCATCTCGACCGTCAAGGACGCCGACCTCATCCTGGTTCTCGACGGCGGCGAGGTGGTGGAGCGCGGCACCCATGCCCAGCTGCTCGCCGGCGGCGGCCTGTACGCCGATCTCCACCAGCGGCAGCTGCTCGAGGAAGAGCTCGCCGCCGTCTAGCGGCGCGTAGCTGTGCGGCGTGCGGCGGCGCCGAGGCCGCCACCTGGCGGGCCTTGGCGATGCCGCACCTGGCAATGGGTCCGCTGCAACTGAGCCCCTTCCCGCACGTAGTCATGGATCGGGCCGCGCCCCGGACACCGGTACAATCGGCGCTCGGATCTGCCTGGCAGCCGTCTCAGGTCGTAGAGGAGAGCCCATGCGACGACACCCGTTCGGACTACGTCTAGCCGGCCTGGCCCTGGCGGTCGCCGCCTGCACATCGGCGCCGGCGCCCGTCGCCGCTCCCGCCCAGCCGGAGCAGCGCTACACCGTCGAGCTGGCCGGCAACCGCGCCGGCCTCGCGACGACACGGGCCGCCGGAGACGGCACCTGGACGATCGGCTTCGAGTTCAACGATCGCGGCCGCGGCCCCAAAGTCACCATCCAGGCGGCGCTCGATCGCCGCGGCTTGCCGGTGCGGCTCGACGTCTCCGGCAACGACTACGAGAAGAACCCGGTCAGCGAGCATTTCGAGTGGAGCGAGGGCAAGGCGAGCTGGAAGAATCCGGCCGAGCAGGGCCAGCGCGACGTCGACGGGGGGGCCTTCTACCTCGACATGGAGGGGTCGCCGCTCGAGCTCGGACTGCTCGCCCGGGCGCTGCTCGCGGCCGGCGGCAAGCTGCAGCTGCTGCCCGAAGGCGACGCCAGGATCGAGAAGGTGACCACGTCCCTCGCCCAGGGACCCGGCTTCTCACGCTCGGTCAATCTCTACGCCATCTCGGGGCTGGACCTCGAGCCGACGTATGTCTGGCTCGACGACCAGGGAGGTCTGTTCGCGATCTTCGACGGCTGGTCGGCCATCGTCCTCGAGGGCTGGGAGGGGGCGATTGCCGGTCTCGGCAAGGTCCAGGACCAGGTGACCGCGGCGCGCGACAAGCGGCTGGCCGCGCGCCTCGCACGGCGGCCCGGAGACCGGCTGGTGATCCGCAACGCCCGGTTGTTCGATCCCGAGACGCTGACCAGCCGGCCGGCCATGACGGTGATCGTGGCCGGAGACCGCATCGAAAAAGTGCAGGGCGACCGCGACGCGGCGGTGCCGTTCGGCGCCGAGGTGATCGACGCCAACGGCAAGGCGCTGCTGCCCGGCCTCTGGGACAGTCATGTCCACCTGTCGCCGGTCCAGGGGCGCCTGAATCTCGCGGCGGGGGTCACCACCGTGCGCGACATGGCCAACGACATCGATCAGCTGCAGGACATGCGCCGCCGCTGGGACAGCGGCGAGGCGGTGGGGCCGCGGGTGCTGATGGCCGGGTTCATCGACGGCCCGGGGCCGTACGCGGGACCGTCGAAGGTGTTGGTGAGCACCCGCGAGCAGGCGATCGCCGCGGTCGATCGCTACCAGCAGCTCGGCTACCTCCAGATCAAGCTCTACAGCTCCCTCGACCCGCAGCTGGTGCCGCCGATCATCGCGCGCGCCCACCAGCTCGGGCTGCGGGTGTCGGGCCACATCCCCAACGGCATGATCGCCGAGCAGGCGGTCGCGGCCGGCTTCGACGAGATCCAGCACGTCAACTTCCTGTTCCTCAATTTCATTTCCGGCATCGATACCCGCACACCGCAGCGCTTCATCGCCGTGGCAGAGCACGCGGCCGACCTCGACCTGGGTTCCCCCGAGGTGCGCAACTTCCTCGCCCTGCTCAAGCGCCGGTGGATCGACATCGACCCCACGGTCAACGTCTTCGAAGGGCTGTTCACCGCCAAGCCCGGGACGATCCCCGAGGCCTATGCCGCGGTGGCCGACCGCCTGCCGACCCAGGTCCGCCGCGGCCTGCTGGCGGGGGGCGGCGTGCCCGTCCCGCCCGGCAAGGAAGAGCAGTACCGCAAATCGTTCAAGGCCTGCCTGGCGATGGTCAAAGCGCTCTACGACAACGGCATCCCGATCGTCGCCGGGACCGATGCCTATGCCGGGTTCGCGCTGCATCGCGAGCTCGAGCTGTACGTCGCGGCGGGGATCCCGGCGCCGGTGGCGCTCTTCGACGCGACCCTCGGACCGGCGCGGATCATGGGGCGGGACAAGGACCTGGGCTCGATCGCGCCAGGCAAGCTCGCCGACTTCATCCTGGTCGACGGCGACCCGGCGGCGCGCATCGCCGACATCCGCCGGGTGGTGCTCACCGTCAAGGGCGGCGTCGTCTACGACCCCGCCGAGATCTACCGCTCGCTGGGGGTGAAACCGGCGGTATAGCCGGCTCGAGCCGGGATGCTGGCCGCGGCCGCGGCGGCGGCGGCCCTGGCTGTCCTTGCCGCGCGGCCGCGGCGGCCCCCAGCGGCCCCAGCGATCATTACCGTCGCGTCATGCCCGAGCGGCCGGCGCGACCCCCACCACCGTCGCCGTCGCATGAGCATCGGCGAGGCGGGCCAGAGCGAGCGCCCCGAGCGACAAGCCGAAGTCGCGCAGCGCCACGTCGAAATAGCCGGGCACCAGCAGCAGGTCGATGATGATGCCCCACAGCCAGGTGGCGACCACCCAGGCGCCGAGCCGCGGCTTGAACCAGACCAGCAGGCCGGCCACGATCTCGATCACCCCGACGGCCAGCATGAAGGTGTGGCCGGAGACCGGCAGCAGGTTCGCCACCACGGGCGCGAGATACTGGTCCCAATTGACCAGCACATGTAGGAACTTGTCCAACCCGGCCACGATGGGCAGCACGGTGAAGCCGGCGTGAAGGATCGAATACGCCTGATGCGAAGCGTCGTGCCTGATTTCCATGGGTTCCCTCTCTTTCTCCGGCGAAGCGGTGATAGCCTGCTCGCAAGCGGCTGGCAGCGCCGCCGGGCACCAACGATACAGAGTGATCGGGAGCGCAAAGGTTACAGTCCGGTTGTAACCTTCCGGCTGGCGCCGACTCTGTAGAATGCATGGTGGCCGCCATGGAGGGCACAGCGACCATGGAATCCCAGGCGAGGCTGGCGCCGTCCCCCACCGCGGCGTTGACCGACGAGGAGGTGGTGGCCCGCGTCCGGAACGGCGAGGTCAGCCTTTTCGAGGTGCTCATGCGGCGCTACAACCAGCGGCTCTATCGCGTCGCCCGCGCCATCCTCGCCGACGACAGCGAAGCCGAGGACGTCATGCAGGATGCCTACGTCCGCGCCTTCAGCCACCTCGATCAGTTCGCGGGACGGGCGCGGTTCTCCACCTGGCTCACCCGCATCGCGGTCTACGAGGCTTTGGCCCGTGCTCGGCGCCGGCGCCGGACCGTGGAGATCGATGCCATGGATCAAAACAAAAAGCAGACGCTGACCGGACTGCGCTCCGCCGAGCGCAGCCCTGAACAGCAGGTGATCGATGAGAACCTCAAGGCGCTGCTCGAGAGCGCCATCGAACGGCTCTCAGAGTCCCACCGCGCCGTCGTCGTATTGCGCGACATCGAAAGCCTCAGCACCGCTGAGACCGCCGCATGCCTGGGCGTCAGCGAATCGGTGGTCAAGACTCGGCTGCACCGCGGGCGCGCCCTGCTGCGCCGCGAGCTCGCCGCCGCTTCCGCCAACGTCCTGCGCGGTGTCTTCTCCTTCCACTTCAACCGCTGCGACCGCGTCGTCGCCGCGGTGTTCCGGCGGCTGGCGGCGGCCGTGGCAGCCACCGCGGCAGCGGCGGCCACGGGGGTGGACGCCCAGGGGCGGCGGACCGAGTCGTCCTGACCGGCCCGCCGGACCGTGCGCCGGCCGTACCAGCGCTTGGCCGCCACGGTAGCAACTCTCATGCGGCGCGACCTCGAGACAGGAGCTCGCTGCGATGATTCAACTGAAGCGTGTGTACGAAGAGCCGTCGCGCCAAGACGGGTTCCGGGTTCTCGTCGAACGGCTCTGGCCACGAGGAGTGACCAAGGCTCGGGCCGCGGTCGATCTCTGGTTGAAGGACATCGCACCGAGCCCGGAGCTGCGCCAGTGGTTCGCGCACGATCCGGCGAAATGGAAGGAGTTCCAGCGGCGATATCGAAAGGAATTGGCAGGCAACGAGGAAGCGGTTGATCTGCTGCGCCGAAAAGCGAAGGCAGGCCCCGTCACGTTGGTCTACGCCGCGCACGACCCTGAACACAACAGCGCTGTGCTGCTCGAGGCGTTCCTCGTAGAGCGGCGATAAGCCCGCCTCGCCCGGCCGGAGAGCCGTGCCAAAGTGTCGATGACCCACGCCGCGGCGCTTCCCGACGAGCTGGTCGCGCTGGCGGCAGCCTCGTTTCGCTACTTTGCCGAGGAGGTGAACCCCGGCAATGGCCTGATTCCGGACTCGAGCCACCGCGGCGCGTCGTCGTCGATCGCCGCGGTCGGCTTCGCGCTCTCCGCCTATCCGGTGGCGGTCGAGCGCGGCTTCCTGCCGCGCCGCCAAGCGGCGGCCCTCGCCCTCGCCGCCCTCGACTGGTTCCGCCGGAGCCCGCAGGGCGAGGCGCCGGACGCCACGGGCTACCGCGGCTTCTACTACCACTTCCTCGACATGAAGAGCGGCCGTCGCGCCGGGGGCTGCGAAGTGTCGACGATGGACACCGCGATCCTGCTCGCCGGCGCGCTCGCCGCCGCAGCCTACTTCGACGGCGGCCAGCCGGAGGAGCGCGACCTGCGCGAGCACGCCGAGGCGCTCTACCGCCGCGCCGACTGGTGCTGGGCGATGGCGGGGACCGACGCGGTGGCGCTCGGCTGGCGGCCAGAAGACGGGTTCCTGCCCTACCAATGGCGCGGCTACGACGAGGCGCTGATCCTCTACGTGCTGGGGCTGGGCTCGCCCACCCACCCGCTGCCGCGCGCGAGCTATGCCGCCTGGACCGCGGGTCTGCGGTGGAAAAAGATCTACGGTCACGAGCTGGTCTACGCGGGGCCGCTGTTCGTCCATCAGTTCTCGCAGATCTGGCTCGACCTCGCCGGCGTCCAGGACGACTTCATGCGCGGCAAGGGGATCGACTACTTCGAGAACAGCCGCCGCGCGGTCCTCGTCCAGCAGGAGTACGCGATCCGCAACCCGCGCCGCTTCGCCGGCTACGGCGAGCACTGCTGGGGCCTCACCGCGTCCGACGGCCCCGGTCCGGCGGTCCGCCGGATCGGCGGCGTCCTCCGGCGCTTCTACGCCTACCACGCGCGCGGCGCGCCCTTCGGCCTCGACGACGGCACCGTGGCGCCGTGGGCGGCGGTCGCCAGCCTGCCGTTCGCGCCCGAAGTCGTGCTGCCCACCATCGGCGCGCTCCACCGGACGGTCCCCGAGGCGCGGACCGGCTACGGCTTCCTGAGCAGCTTCAACCGCACGTTTCCGAACGCGGCCGCGCGCCGAGGCCGGGGCCGCGGCGCGGGATGGGTGTCGCCCGACCATTACGGCTTGAGCCAGGGGCCGATGGTGCTGATGATCGAGAACCATCTCTCCGGCTTGATCTGGCGCCTGGCGCGGCGCTCGCCGTTTCTCGTCGCCGGGCTCGAGAGGGCGGGATTCCGCGGCGGCTGGCTGCAAGACTCTTGAGCTGGCCCGAAACCTGTAACCATTCGGCTCCTGGCGACTCTATAGGGTGTTGCGACCGCGGCCTTTCCGGCGCGCTGGCGGCAGCGAGCCGCCGCAGGCGCAGGTCGGCGGCGGCAGCGCCGAAGACGAGGACGGTGGCCAGAAGACTGACGCCGTCGGTCCCAGCGAGCATTCAAGGAGAGCAGCCATGTATGCACGCAGGAAACCCATGTCCCTTGCCATCTGTCTCCTGTTGGTCCTGGTGCTGACGGCGTCCGCTCGTTTGGCGTCGCCCAAGGCCGCCGCCGCCGCCGGCACGGACAACCCTCGCCGGGAGACTTCAGCCCCATTCGACGCCGTGATTTCCCACCACGCGCAGGCCTTGCTCAATGAGGGTCGGACAACCTTTCGTTTCGACACCTTCGGCGACGAGGCGTTCTGGGGAGACGCATTGAAGTTGCACCAGGCGCTCGCGGGAGCCAAGCTCGGCGGTGTCGGCAACGGTGTCAGCCCGCGCACCGCGCTCTCGGTCGGCCTCAAGGTAGATGTGGACGCGCTGCCCGAGGCGATCGTCACGGCACTCAAGAAAGGGCAAGTCAATCTCGACGATCCCGCCACCACCCAGGCGCTGCTGAAGGCAAACTCGGTGGTCGGCCTCACCGGCTTCTTCCATCAGGACGGGCGCCTCCGATCGCTGGGTATCCAATGCGCGTTCTGTCACTCCACGGTCGATGACTCGCTCGCTCCGGGGATCGGGCACCGGTTGGACGGCTGGGCCAACCGCGACCTCAACGTCGGCGCCATCGTCGCCCTTGCTCCCGACCTCAGCACGGTCAGCAGTCTCCTGGGAGTCGATCAACCCACTGTCAGGAAGGTCCTCAACAGCTGGGGGCCGGGGCGATTCGACGCCGAGCTCTTCCTTGACGGCAAGGCCTTCCGGCCAGACGGAAAAACGGCGGCGACGCTGATTCCACCCGCTTTCGGCCTCGCCGGCGTCAACCTCCACACTTGGACGGGATGGGGGTCGGTGACGCACTGGAACGCCTTCGTCGCCACTCTGGAGATGCATGGCAAGGGTACGTACTTCGATCCCCGCCTACAGGACGCCGCCCGCTTTCCGGTCGCCGCCAAGGCCGGCTTCGACAACGTACGCAGCAACCCCGACCTGGTGACGCCGAAGCTGGCGGCTCTGCACTTCTATCAGCTCTCGATCCCGGCCCCCGCGCCCCCGGCAGGGAGCTTTGACGCCGAGGCTGCCACGCGGGGCGCGGCCCTGTTCGCGGGCAAGGCCGCCTGCGCGCGATGCCACGTGCCGCCCATCTATACGGAGCCCGGGTGGAACCTGCACAAGGCCCAGGAGCTGGGGATCGACGACTTCCAATCGAGCAGATCTCCTGACCTGCGCTATCGGACCGCTCCCCTCAAGGGGTTATGGACTCACGCCAAGGGAGGCTTCTACCACGACGGTAGATTCGCGACGCTGAAGCAAGTCGTCGATCACTACGAGGGGGCGAGGGACCTGCATCTCACGGAGCAAGAGAAAAACGATCTGGTCGAGTTTCTGAAGTCCCTGTGAGGGAAGCACGGTCTACACCTGGTCGGCGAGCGCGGCCTGCACTGCCTCCGAGGGCTGGGCGGCGCCGAGATCTCCTTCCCAGCGCGCGATGACGGCGGTGGCCAGGCAGTTGCCGAGGACGTTGAGCGCGGTGCGGCCCATGTCCATCAGCGCGTCGATGCCGAGCAGCAGGAAGATCGGCGCGGTCGGCAGCTGGAAGGCGGCGGCCGTGGCCATCAGCACCACCAGGCCGGCGCGCGGCACGCCGGCCACTCCCTTGCTGGTCAGCATCAGCGTGAACAGCATCAGCAGCTGCTGCCCGAAGCCGAGGTTCATGCCGGCGGCCTGGGCCACGAAGATCGAGGCCAGCGAGACATAGAGCGCGGAGCCGTCGAGATTGAAGCTGTAGCCCGTCGGCATCACGAAGGCGACGATCGGGCGCGGCACCCCCATGCCCTCCATCGCCTCCATGGCGCGGGGGAGTGCGGCCTCGGAGCTGGTGGTGGCGAAGGCGATCGACACCGGCTCGGCGACGGCGCGCAAGAAACGCCGGATGGGGATGCGCGCCAGCAGCGCCACCGGCAGCAGCACCAGCAGCAGGAAAGCGAAGATCGCGATGTAGAGCGTCGCCAGCAGCTTGCCCAGGTTGACCAGCACGCCGAGACCGCTGTTGCCGACCGTATAGGCGATCGCCGCGCCGACGCCGATCGGGGCGAACAGCATGACGATGTTGGTGAGCTTGAACATCGTCTCGCTCAGGCTCTCCGCGAACTGCAGCATCGGCCGCCGGCGCTCCTCGGAGAGCATCGCCAGGGCGATGCCGAACAGGATGCTGAAGACGACGATCTGCAGCACCTGCCCGTCCGCCACCGCCTTGGCGATGTTCTCGGGGAAGGCGTGGAGCACCATGTCCGCGGGCGTCAGGCGCGGCGTCTTGATCTCCTCGCCGGGCGGCGGCGGCGGCACGTGGACGCCAACGCCGGCCTGGCTGAGGTTGATCGCGGCGATGCCGATGAGCAGTGCCAAGGTGGTGATGACCTCGAAGTAGATCAGCGCCTTGAAGCCCATGCGGCCGACCTTGCGCAGGTCCGCGTGGCCGGCGATGCCGACGACGAGGGTGGCGAACAGCAGCGGACCGATGACGGTCTTGATCAGGCGCAGGAAGATCTGCCCCAGGACGCCGAGGCTGGTGGCGAAGTGGGGCGCGTCGTAGCCGAGCTCGGCGCCCGCCACCATGCAGACCAGCATCCAGGTGGTCAGCGAACGGCGCATCGCCGCGTAGACCACCAGGCCGGCGATGGCCGTCCAGCGGGCGGCGGCAAGGGCGGCGCCGGGCAGCGCCAGGACGCCGGCGCCGGCGAGCGCCGACAGCAGGGCGGCCAGGGACAGCGCCGCGATCGCCGCGGCCAGGACCCACGAACGGCCGCTCATCGCGGGCGCGCCGATGTCCGGCGGTGGAAGACGCCGGCGACCTCGGCGCCGGCGTGCGGCGGGCGGGCTGCCATGGCGGGCATTGTGCCATCAGACGCCGGTTCCGTGAACTTCGAGGAACCGCAGCAACTGCTGGCGCTGCGCCGACTGGTCGGGCAGGGCCGGATAGGCGAGCGGCCGCTCGAAGGGCCCGCCCGCGGCAAAGCCGATGAGGCGGAAGGCCGCCGCGACGGCGTCCTCGGCCGATCGGACGTGGACGGCGGGCGTGTCGCCGAGCGCCGGCTGGGCGGCGAGGAAGTCCCAGCCGTCGAGCAGGACGACCGGCACGCCGACCTTGAGCGCCAGGGCGATCTCGGAGAGCGTTCCTGGCCCGCCGCGGAGCGCGATCACGGCGTCCGAGGTGCGGGCGTTGACGTAGTTGCGGCCGTCGCCGAGGCCAGTAAAGAGGGCGCAGTCGACGAAACGGTTGGGCTCGCCCTCGCCCGGCGCGAACGGCAGAATGCCGATCACGCGGCCACCGCCCTCGCGCGCCCCGTGCGCCGCCGCCTCCATGACGCCGCCGCGCCCGCCGCAGAGCAGCAGGGCGCCGCCGGTGGCGAGCCGCCGCCCGACCTCACGCGCCAGCGCGAGCGTCGCCGCGTCGGCCGCGCCGCCGCCCATCACGCCGACGATTGGCTGGCGAATCATCTCTCGCGGTCGTCCTGTCAGAAAGCAGTATGGATCGTCAGGCCTTGCGCGCCGGGAGCGATCAAGGGGGCGACGCTCACCCGTGCGCGCAGCCGCTGGTTGACATGGACCACGAGGCGGCCGACGCAGGTGCCGATCAGCGCTCCGGTCACCACGTCAGAGGCCCAATGGGCGTCCTCGCGCATGCGCGCAAAGCCGACCAGGGTGGCCGTGCCGTAGGCGAGGACCTGAACCCAGGTGTTGGGGTACTCGGTGGCGATGACCGACCCAATCGCGAATGCCTCGGTGGTCTCCCCAGAAGGGAACGAGGCGCTGCCGCTGAAGGGATGAAAGTCGTAGACACCCTTATGGGTCGAGGGACGGCTGCGGCCGACCACCTCCTTGAGGATCGGCGTGATGACTCCCGCGGCGATGCCGCTGGCGATCAGGCCGTCGAGCGCGGTCTCTTGCGCCTTGACGTCGTGCGCGAGGAGGCTGCCCGCATAGAAAGCGCCGAGCACTCCGAAGCCGGCGTAACTGCCGAACGGCCTGAAGCCGTCGGCCAGGTGGGTCTCGAACGAGCTGTTGCTGCGCAGCACCTCAGTGCGCAGGTGCTTGTCCGCCTGGGTGAGCGCCGCGACCCCGGCCACCCCGACCCCGAAGAGCGCCCATTCGCCCCCCGTCCAGTGTGCCGGCGCGGTGAAGACGCTACGGGCGTCGATGACCAGCAGCTTCCAGACCGGCATGCCGGCGCTGATGCCGTCGGCCGCGTCGGTGGCGTTCGCGGCGGGCGGCGATGCGGTGCTCTGAGCCTCGGGAAGCGGCGCGGCGGTGCCGGCCGTTGGCGGCTCTGCGGCGCTGCCGATCCCCGGTGCGGAGCCGAGACTGTCGGCCGGCGACGCGGCGCTTTCGCCCGGCGCAACGGGCAGGAGCTCCGCCGGCAGGGCCGCGGTGGGCTGGGAACCTGCGACCGGGGCGCCGGCCTCGGCTACGGCCTGCCTCGGAGCGCTCACCTCCGTCGGTGCCGTAAGCTCCCGGGCGGCAACGGACTGCGCCGCGCCGCAGGCCAGGAGGGCCAGGCCTGCCCCATGCAGCAACGAGGCGAGCGGCCGCATCACGCGACGTGCTCTGCAACCAACTGCCGCTTCAGGATGACTCGTCATCGCGCCACTCTCCCCCGGCTTCGCCGTCAAGCACGTCGCGAGACGCGGAGTGCAAGATCCGGACCGGCTGAAGGCGCAACGCCGCCTTCGAGAGGCAAGCCCGCCGCTAGCGATTCACCTGGTCGAGCCGCTAGGACCGGACGCGCTGCCAGAAGAGGATGGCCGTCACCACGAAACCGATGACCACGACCGCGGCGCGGGCCTTCTCCTTGCCGATCACCTGGGCGAGGCGGGCGCCGCCGTAGCCGCCGGCGATCGAGCCGGCCATCATCAGCAGCGCCACCGGCCACACCACGGCGCCGCGCAAGATGAAATATGCGGCGGCGACGCCGTTGATGCAGAAGCCGAAGAAGTTCTTGAGGCCGTTCATCGCGAAGATGTTGGTCAGCCCCAGGAAGCCCAGCACCGCCAGCATCAGGATGCCGATGGCGGCGCCGAAGTAGCCGCCGTAGATCGAGATCGCGAACTGAAAGAGGATCGCGGTCACCCAGCGCCCGCGGGAGAGCCGCAGGCTGGGCGGGTCGTCGGCGGCGCCGCCGGCAGCGTCGCTAGTGACGAGACGGCGGTCCGCGCCTGTCGCGGCCGGTGGGCTGCCGGGTAACGCGGCCGGCGCGGGCGCCGCGGCCACCGCATACTCCGCGGACGCCGCGAGGCCAGCGGACCCGGCGGGGATCCGCCGCGCGCGGCGCCGGGCCAAGATGCCCTGCCAGATGAACAGTAGCGTGGCGAAGAGCACCAGCAACGGCGCCAGGTTGGCGAAGGTATGCTCCGGCGTCCGCAGCAGGAGCACGGAGCCGATGCCGCCGCCGACGACACTCGGGAGAAGCAGCGTCTTCAGCCACTCCTGGTGACTGGCGACCTCCTTGCCGTAGCCGGCCATGCTGGCCGCCGCCCCCGGCAACAGCGCCACCGTCGAGGTGGCGTTGGCGATGATCGCCGGCTCGCCCAGGAACACCAGGACGGGAAAGGTCACGATGGTACCCCCGCCGGCCATGGCGTTCATCAGCCCGCCGGTGACGGCCGCCGCCAGCATGATCGCTCCGTCGGCGGCGGTCATCGGTTCGCCGGTGCGGTACCGAGGGTCTGCAACGACTTCGGACCGAGCCAGGGCAGGACCTCGGCGACGAAGCGTCCAGCCTGGACGGCGGGATCGGTGGCGACCAGCTGCTTGGATTCGCCGATGGAGCCGGTCGAACGCTTCATGACACCTCCTGCGCCGGCTGGGACTCGGGGCCCAGGGCAGCCGGGTTCCTGGAGGGTGCATGGTAGCTCACTCCCTGTCGAAGCCGCTGCCCCTGAGAAAACGAGGGAAACCGGAATGAGACCTGACGGGTGTGGTGAACGACGATTCGGAGCGCCTCGCCCAAGAGCGCCCGAGGCGTTGGTGATGAGTCTTCGGCTCGGCGCGTGAAGCCTATTCGTGTCTCAGGGTCACCATCGGGTCGACGCTCGCGGCTCGCCGGGCGGGCACGTAGCATGCCAGCAACGCAGCGCCGAGCAGGATGCAGGCCGCTTCCCAGAGCGTTGTGGCGTCGCCGGCGCCGATGCCGTAGAGCAGCCTGGCGGTCAGACGCGTCAAGAACAGCGACGCCAACACGCCGCCGGCGATGCCGGCGGTCGCCAGGGTCAATCCTTGCGCGATGACCAGCCGGAGGATACCCGCCGGCCTCTCGAAGTCGGCGATGGAGAACGGAGCCTTGGCTTGGTCAACCCGCTTGCAGTACATCCAGACGAGGTGGTGAGGGTCGGCGTAGGGCAAGGGCCGGATCAAGACGGCGTCCACGATGCTGAAGATGGCGGCATTCGCTCCGAGGGCGAGCGACAGCGTGACCACGGCCACGGCGGTAAAGCCTAGGTCTTTGCGCAGGATGCGGCAGCCGAAGCGGACGTCTCGCCACAGCGCTTCGAGGCCGCGGGTGCCGCGAGCATCGCGGCATTGCTCCTTGAGCTGCTCGTAGCCGCCGAAGTCGAGGCGAGCGCGGCGCCGGGCCTGGTCCCCGGTCAAGCCTGAACGGAGATACTTCTCGACCTGGCGCTCGAAATGGAAGCGCAGCTCGTCGTCGAGCTCGGCTTCGACGACGGTGCGCCGGAACAAGGCGCGCAAGCGAAAGCGCAGATCCGTCAACATCGCTGGTCCCCTAGACTGCCTCCAGCACCAGACCAAAGGCGGCCGTCAACTTCCTCCGGCGCTCGGTTCTGCGGCGAGCGCAGCGTCTGGTGAGACTGTTCCCCTTCTCCTTCGACAGGAAGGATACAGGCGTTCTTGTAGAAGTGCAAGGGGTGAGGCTCGATGGCTCGATGGCAAGCCGGCCGATCCCCATTTGCCGCCGGGGGTCAGCGGAAATCGTGGCTGGGCACGGCCAGCATCTCCTCGATCGCCCAGAAGCGCTCTCCCCGCACCGAGATGCTGCCGTCGCGCTTCTGCAGCACCCCTTCGACCACCAGGCCCGGCGAGCCGACGATCAGCTGGCGATGCTGCTGCAAGAGGTCGGGAGTGATGATTGCCTGCGACATGCCGGTCTCGTCCTCCAGGGTGAGGAAGAGCAGTCCCTTGGCGGTGCCGGGCCGCTGGCGGACGATGACCGCGCCGGCGGTGCGGACGAGATCGCCGTGGCGGTAGCGGACGAGGTCGGCGGCGGTGACGATGCCGCGCCGGCGCAGCTGCTCCCGGCGGTAGGAGAGGGGATGAGGGCCGAGAGTCATCTGGATGCCGCCATAGTCGGCCTGGGTCTCCTCGGCAGGGCTCATCTCCGGCAGCGGCGACGGCTCCGGTTCGGGCAGCGCCGCGAGCAGGGGGCCGGCGGGGCGGACGAGGCGCGCCGTCTGCCAGAGCGCGCCCCGGCGGCTGAGCCCGAAGCAGGAGAGGGCGCCGATGCTGGCCAGGGTTTCGACCTCGCCGGCCTGCAGGGCGCAGCGGCCGGTGAAATCGCCGAGATCGGCGAACGGCGCGCGTGCCTGCTCCTGCTCGACCACCAGGCCGGAGCGGGAGCGCAGGCCGCGCACGAAGCGCAGCCCCAGGCGGATGGCGCCTGGCGGGCGCCGGGGCCGCGGTGGCACGGCGGCGGCGGGCTCGCCGGATGGCGGCGCTGAGGCCGGCGCTGGCGAGAGCGGACGGTCGCGGCTCCGCTGGCCGCCAGTCGCGGCACGCCCCGCGATCTGGCCTTCCCGGTCTTCCCGGCCTTCCCGGTTTTCCCAGCGGCACCGCCAGCCGGACCTCTGGACGTCGATCGGCCGGATCTCGACACCGTGCCGCTGAGCGTCGCGGACCAGGGTCGCGGGATGGTAGAAGCCCATCGGCCAGGCGTTGAGGATGCCGAGGTAGAAAGCGGTCGGGTGGTGGGCCTTGAGGTAGGCGCTGGCGTAGGCGATGAGCGCGAAGCTGGCGGCGTGGGACTCCGGGAAACCGTAGAGGGCGAACGAGGTGATGCCCTGGACGATGCCATCCTGCGCCTCGCCGGTGATGCCGCGCGCCGCCATGCCGGAGCGCAGCCTGGTCTCGATCGCCCGCATGCGCTCGACCGAGCGCTTGAAGCCCATCGCTCGCCGCAGCTCCTCGGCCTCGCCGCCGGTGAAGCCGGCCGCCACCATGGCGATGCGCAGCAGCTGCTCCTGGAAGATCGGCACCCCGAGCGTGCGCGCCAGGATCGGCTCGAGGCTCGGATGCGGATAGGCCACCGGCTGCCGGCCGGCGCGGCGCTCGAAGTACGGGTTCGTCATGTTGCCGGCGATCGGCCCCGGGCGGATGATCGCCACCTGGATCACCAGGTCGTAGAAGTGATGCGGGTTGTTGCGCGGCAGGGAGGACATCTGCGCCCGGCTCTCCACCTGGAAGACGCCCACCGTGTCGGCCTCGCGCAGCATCTTGTAGACCACCGGGTCGTCCGGCGGCAGGTGGGCGAGGTCGAGCCTGGTCCCTTCGCGGGTGTGGATGGTGGGCACCATCTCCTCGATCGCGTTGAGCATGCCGAGCCCCAGCAGGTCCACCTTGATGATGCCGAGATCGGCGCAGTCGTCCTTGTCCCACTGCACCACCACCCGTCCGGGCATGGCCGCCGGCTCGAGCGGCACGATCTCGTCGAGGCGCCCGGCGGCGAGGACCATGCCGCCCGAGTGCTGGCCGAGGTGGCGGGGCAGGTCGTGGATGCGGTGCCAGAGCGCGGCGAAGCGTTGCAGGCGCGGCTCCTCGGGGTCGAAACCGGCGGCGCCGAGCTCGGCCATGAACGACTTGGGGTCGCCGCGGGCGAGGTCGTAGGTGAAGCTGCCGAGCTGGCGGGCGAGCTTGTCGATCTGGTCGGCGGAGTAGCCGAACGCTTTGGCCACCTCGCGGGTGGCCGAGCGGTCGCGGTAGGTGATGACGTTGGCGGTCATCGCCGCGCCGTGCGGGCCGTAGCGCTGGTAGACGTGCTGGATGACCCGCTCGCGCTGGTCGCCCGAGGGCAGGTCGAGGTCGATGTCCGGCCACTCGCCGCGCTCCTCGGAGAGGAAGCGCTCGAACAGCAGGTCCATCTTCACCGGATCGACGGCGGTGATCGACAGCGCATAGCAGACCGCGCTGTTGGCCGCCGAGCCGCGCCCCTGCGCCAGGATGCCGTTCTCGAGGCAGAAGCGGACGATGTCCCAGACGATCAGGAAGTACCCGGCCAGGTCGAGCTTCTCGATCAGGTCGAGCTCCTTCTGGATCTGCGCCTGGGCCTTGCCGGAGAGCGGCCGGAAGCGCGCCCGCGCGCCGTTCCAGGTGACGTGCCGCAGATACGACGCCGGGGTCTCGCCGGGAGGCAGGGGATACGCCGGGAAGCGGTATCCGAGGTCTGCCAGCGTGAAATCCAGCCGTCCCGCCAGCTCCCCGGTGGCGGCGATCGCCTCGGGCAGGTCGGCGAACAGCCGTCCCATCTCCGCCGCCCCCTTGAGGTGCCGCTCCCGGTGGCATTCCAGCAGCCGCCCCGCCGCGTCGAGAGTCGTGTGGCAGCGGATCGCGGTCAGCACGTCCTGCAGCGCCTTGTCCCCGGTCCGCGCATACCGCACCCCGTTGCTGGCGATCAGCGGCAGCCGCATCCCCCGCGCCAGGTCGACGAGCGCCCGGTTGCGGTGCTCCTCCTCCCGGATGCGATGCCGCTGCAACTCCACGTGCAGCCGCCCGGGGAAGATCGCCGCCATCCGCCCCATCACCTTGCGCGCCGCCTCCATCCCGCCTGACCGGAGCGCCCGGGCCAGAGGCCCCTCCGCCCCGCCGGTCAAGCAGTGCAGCCCAGCCGAGTGCTCGGCGATCAGCTCCCAAGAAGTCCGAGCGTCCCCTTTGGCCCGTCCCGCCGCGGCGGCCGAGAGCAGCCGGCAGAGGTTCCGGTACCCTGCCCGGCTCTCCACCAGCAAAGTGACCCGAGGGGCAAGATCGTCCGCCCCGGAGTCGTCGTCGCCGAGGGGACCGCCAGTGCCCGGGGAGGAGGAGAAGGAGGCGGCGGTCGCTGAGGAGGAGTCCGTGCCGGATCGAGTCCGACGACCCTGGGCTAACCTCCGGGAGGACGCCGTGTCCGGGCCGAGTCCCATGCCGGCGCCGGGGTCGGCGCCGCTGTCCGCGCCCGCGTCCGCGCTGAGGCGCCGGCGTACTCCGGCTGCTCCGGCGCCGCGCCCTGCCCCCCTGCCAGACCGCCCGCGTCCTCGTCCCCGGGCCGGCTCGGAAGGATCCGCCGCGTTGACCAGGGGCACGGAGGACCAGGAGGGAGGCTCCGGCACCAGCCCCAGAGGACCCCGCTTGCCCGCCCGCCGCAGAGCCTCCCGCAGCCCGCGGGTCCCCTCCCCCCAGGCAAAGTAAGCCTCCGGCGACAGCACCACCTCCGCCCCGACCAGAGCCCGAACCCCCGTCCGCCGAGCCGCCTGGTAGAACCGGGGAGCCCCATAGACCCCGTTCACGTCTACCAAAGCCACCGCCCCCAGCTCCACCTCCGCCGCCCGCTCCATCAAGTCCTCGGGCAGAGAAGCCCCCCGCAGAAAAGAGAACGCCGAGGCGCCATGGAGCTCGACGTAGGGGATGGGAGCGGCCGGGCGAGGGCCACGCTGCCGCCGACCAGCCTCGCCGAGCGCGTCGCCCGAGCGATCGCCGTGACCCAGATCAGTCAGCCCCTTCTTGTCCCGTCCCATGAGGTACCTCGGACTCTCGCCGTTGCCTTCGGAACTCTAAGCGGTAACAAAGCGTAAGTCAAGCGCGCACCAATCGGGAATCAGGACCAACTCGAGGTCAGATCCGCCCGCGCCAGTACCCGGGTCGTCAGTTGACAGCAGGGTGGAAGCGGATGCGCGGTGTCAACGTCGCTTCACGACCTGCGCGACCTCGGCTTTGACGGCATTCCAGTCGAGAAGCTGGACCTCCCCCCGATCCGTCTCCTCGATGCGGCGCTCAACCTCAGCGTCCCAGGCCGCCTCGGCGCCCGCCTCGGGAATACCGTCCAAGCTGGCGATCAACTCGGCGGCAAGTCGAGCGCGATCCTCGCGGGGCAGCTTGAGGGCAGAGTTCAGGAGTGCCTCTGCGGAGATGCTCATATCCTCATTCTAGGCCGTTCGGGGCGCCTCGCTATTGCAGGGCGCCGCGCCCGAGTTCAAGGCACTCCGGGATGGAACGGTGGCGGTTGCCGCAGGCCCTGGATTCCTCCGCGCGGCAAGCGACGGAAAGGTGGCGGGAACTCGCAGAGTCAGCGAAGCTGAAAGACGCTCCTGACCCTCATCGTGTGATGCAACGACGGCTGTAGGTGCAGTCCTGATTGTCACTCGAGACAATCCCGTCGCCGCCACGAGCCCGCTTCAAGTCCCCAGAGAGGACCGCCTCGGGATCAAGGCGGTAGACGGTGTCGCGGTAAAGCTGAAGCTTGTTGGCATCCTTGCGCATAGCGTTGGACCTCCTTGGTGAAGACGTCGTTCGAGACGGGCGTCGCGCGTCTACCTCGAGACATCACCCTGTAAGACCCGACGACAAGGCCGGAGGTTCATCGGGGATGTCCCGCTAGCCCGCCTCCCACGTCGATCTTCTCGGCGGGCGCAGCGCAAGCCAGCGAGCTTCTTCTTCGTTCTACTGCGCCGCGTCAATCCAAAATCATCAACTGGTCGAAGGAAGGATAACTAGAGATTATCGATAAATAGGTCTTAACTATGAGTGGACCGCTCGACAGCGCCTTCCTCTCCGTCTTTCTACTTCTCCTCCTCGCTATTGTGACAATGGAGGCGTGCAGGAGGGCGCATGTCGCATCCTATGATAGCCCCCGAGCCTTTTTATTTCGCGGACGTCTTCCCATTCACAGCCTTGCTAGCAATATCGGAGCAACGTTCTCTGTAACCTACTTCTTTGGAGCGGTGGTTATATATGCTCAATTCTTCAAGAGTTGGATAGTCTTGCTGCTCGCACTGTTCTTTCCTACACTTGCGCTAATCTATGGCAAGATTATAAAGGTAATAGAGAACGATCTACCAGTAGAGGGATGGGCAAGTCAACAGGGGAATATTTTACTGGAACTTCTCAAGCTCAGGCTTCCGGCGCAAACATTTGAAAGTTTGATGTCGCTGTTCTTGGTAATATATGTAGCCCTATTGGCAGAAGAGTTGGCCGTGAGTCGGCTAATTTTTTCAAGCATAGTGCCGGACAATCCAGTGGTCGTGGCATTTCTCCTGTCGGTTATCTGTCTCGTTATTGTTGTTTACCTTTCATATGGCGGCTTTCGAGCTGTGCTAATAGCTGACTACGTGCAGGGATTGGTCCTCTGCGCATTCTTCGCCATGCTGGGATTGCTAGTGATTCAACACGGGACTGAAAGCAGCTTAATTAGCTTCCCGACCAGCGACTCAGATATCCGCTTCGCCAATCTCTCCTTAGTGGCCGTCTTAGGGCTCGCGTGGTTTCTGGGGGGAATTGACTACTTCTCGCGATTCAACTTCGACTCTAGGTCACCGCATGAGTTGTCCGAGAAGCGCCTGCGCTTAGTAAAAGTAACGTCTCTCCTCCTGTTCATCTGTCTGTCTCTGGGCATATTGTTTAGCCAGGCACTCAGCGATGAGATTCCGACCCGGATAATGCCAACGAGGTATGTCGGCCTACTAACATCTTTCTTTCTTTTTAAAACACCTCCTATCTATCGCATTATATTCATCGTCAGCGTACATTGCATGGTGTTCACGACTATCAATACAATCCTGGTGACTATCTTGCAGATTTCAGCATACAAACCGAAAAATCCACTTAATCGAGAGCGGTTGCTTCTAATCTTGCTGATCGCAGTGTTTGGTTCTGGGCTAATTGCCAAGGATCGAGTTCATACAATTGGCATTTTCATCGCCTCACTCTTTATACTACCTTCCTTTCCAATAGTCAGGAGTCTCTTTCCGCGCCCGGCCAGCGGCATACCTATTAACGTTCGCTATCTTTGGTGGGCGCTTGGAGGTTCAGTGATCATTTTCGCGGCCATTGAGCCAAGGATTGATTCTAGCTTCGACTACCACTTCTTGATTCCCGGCATTCCTACGGCGTTAGTCCTGGCGAGCTTAGGGCTAAGCAAGGGCCTGGTTATGCTCCGGAAAGGAAAGGTGAACGATGCTTAGCGTTAAGAATATTTGGACTTTTGCCGTTATCGTTATAACGTTCGTCTTTCTCCCTTCGGAAAATTGGGATTTCTGGTTCTTTGGTGGCAAAGCTGAGCACTATGCCGAGATCTGCCTTCGTTCCGACAAGCATTGCTATATAATAGCAAAGAATCTGCTGTCAGGGCCAGTTCATCTTGGCTTTCAAGGTATAATCTCGGAGCTTACAACTACGATCGGCGAACCAAAGATGAAAGAGATCGAACCCAGCGGATCCATTCCTGCCAATAGCATCTCGTTCCTTGAGCTTAGACCAGGCCCCTTGGTCGGCCATGTGACACACACGCTCGGGTCGGATTATGTTTTTAGTCCGAAGCTGCTGAGGATGACAGTTCCCATCGAAGAAGATCGTTGGATCTTCTTCGTTCTGGCCTTGATCTTGGCAGCCGCTGCTCTTACACATTCGATCGGTGGATTGATGAGAGAGGACGATCGTCAAAAAGGAGAAAGAAAAATAAGCTATGCATTGCAGACGCAAAAATAACCGACACATTCTCTAGCGGGACGTCCAAGAGGTAAACGCCGAGCGTTCTTGGGAAAGTCCAAATAAATCTGCTTTCGGCAACGCCGTCAAAAATGCAAAGCATTAGTGTGGCGATCCCGATTGTTCTGAGCGCCAGCCGCCGTTTGGCGGAGGTTCTCTTGGTGGCAAGGAATAGCAGGGCTAGGGCCGCCACAGCATAATAGACGCAGAAGCTAGTCCACGTCATAAAACCGCTTCAGTGTAAGCCATGTCGCTGAAGTCGAGAGATGGACAAATCCGAATAGGATATATTCCTCAAGTGGCACGGTAGCAAGGTAAATGCCGCATATTTTGCGCGGCGAAAAGACCCACCAGCGATCGTGAAGAGCGTAGATCTCGATTGCGGCCCAAGTGCCGATAAACGCAAAGCATGACAGCCAGAAGGAGCCCCTCTTTAGAAGTTCTATCACCGGCTCTCGAAGAAGAGTGAATATCACCAGGAAGTAGATGAGTAGCAGAAACATATACTCTGCTCGTTCTGGTATCACGGCGCGAGGCCTTCGGAATGCGCTCGATAATCTCTAGTTATCCTTCCTTCGACCAGTTGATGATTTTGGATTGACGCGGCGCAGTAGAACGAAGAAGAAGCTCGCTGGCTT